>JAEEGF010071459.1_pt1 | contig 40662 bp, 33 predicted proteins | sample 9134171 | NCBI WGS metagenome assembly JAEEGF01 (sample SAMN16246542, study PRJNA631951) | gut metagenome | biome: gut microbiome; feature: rumen; material: AP-attached | host: Bos | place: Iran: Karaj | collected 2018-10 | reverse complement strand
TAGAAAAGAGGTATTTTATTTTATGTCAGGACATTCAAAATTTGCTAATATTAAGCACAAAAAAGAAAAGAATGATGCTGCAAAGGGTAAGATCTTTACAATAATTGGTCGTGAAATTGCAGTAGCAGTTAAGGAGGGCGGCCCAGACCCTAATAACAACTCAAAGCTTCGTGATGTTATTGCAAAGGCAAAGGCTAACAACGTTCCTAATGCTACAATCGAAAGTGGTATTAAAAAGGCTGCAGGTAATGCAGATGCTGTTAATTATGAGTCAGTTACATACGAGGGATACGGTCCTAACGGTACAGCTATCATTGTAGATTGCCTTACTGATAACCGTAACCGTACAGCTGCTAACGTTCGTAATGCTTTTACAAAGGGTGGCGGAAGCATTGGTACACCTGGTTGCGTATCTTTCATGTTTGATAACAAGGGACAGATTATCGTTTCTAAGGAAGATTGCGATATGGCAGCTGATGATCTTATGATGATCGCTCTTGATGCTGGTGCTGAAGATTTCGCTGAAGAGGATGATTGCTTCGAAATCTACACAACTCCAGATGATTTCTCTACAGTTAGAGAAGCTCTTGAGGCTGAAAATATTCCTATGGCAGACGCTGAGGTTACAATGATCCCTCAGACATATGTTGAGCTTTCAGACGAGCAGGATTTATACAAGATTAACAAAATCCTTGATCTTCTTGATGAGGATGATGATGTTCAGAATGTATACCACAATTGGGATGAATAATTTACTTTAAATATAAATGTACGGGGTGGATAATAATGAATAAGATTCTCTTTGCCGCTAGCGAATGCGTGCCTTTTGTTAAGACCGGCGGCTTGGCAGATGTTTGTGGAGCTTTACCAAAAGAGTTTTCTAAGGAGTATTTTGATGTAAGAGTTGTTTTACCTTATTACACGTTTATTCCTGAAAAATACAAGAAAGACTTTAAGTTTGTAACTAGCTTTCACATGAATATGGGACCACTTGTTGGGGACAAGTATGTGGGCGTGTTTGAGTATGAATTAGATGGGGTTACATTCTATTTCATTGACAATCACGATTATTTTGATTGCTTTTATCCATATTCAGAAGACAGATGGGATTTAGAGAAGTTCATTTTCTTTGATAAGGCTGTACTTTCTATGCTTCCTCTTATAGGATTCCAGCCAAATCTTATTCATTGTCATGACTGGCAGACAGGCTTTATTCCTGTTTATCTTAAAAATGACTTCCAAGGAGACCAGTTCTTCTGGGGCATGAAATCAGTTATGACTATCCACAACCTTAAGTTCCAGGGTATGTGGGATACAAAGACAGTGGCAGGTATTTCCGGCCTTTCAATGAATCTTTTTACTCCAGATAAGCTGGAATATAAAAAGTGTGGCAATATGCTTAAGGGTGGTCTTGTATATGCGGACTACATTACTACAGTTTCTGCCACATACTGCGATGAAATCCAGATGCCTTATTACGGCGAGGGCTTAGATGGACTTCTTCGTGCACGTCACTACGACATGCAGGGCATTGTTAACGGTATTGATAACAGCTTTTATGACCCTGCTTGCGATTCAAAGATTTATAAAAACTTTGATATTAATACTTTCCGTAAAAATAAAAAGATTAATAAGACCAAGCTCCAGGCTGACTTAGGCTTAGAGGTTGATTCTAAGAAATATATGATAGGACTTATTTCCCGTCTTACAGACCAAAAGGGTCTTGATCTTATTAATTACTGTATAGAGGGTATTGTTGACGATTTTACTCAGCTGGTGGTTATCGGCACTGGCGAGTCAAAATATGAAAACATGTTTAGACACTATGCATGGAAATACCCTGAAAAGATATCAGCTAATATTTGTTATGATGATAATTTGGCACATAAATTATATGCTGCAGCTGATGCGTTTTTGATGCCATCTAGATTTGAGCCATGTGGTCTTACACAGCTTATTTCATTTAGATATGGTACAGTGCCAATTGTTCGCGAGACTGGCGGTCTTTCTGATACAGTTGAGGCTTATAACGAATATATGAAGACTGGTGATGGTTTCTCCTTTGCTAACTACAATGGAGACGAGCTTTTAAACACTGTTAATTACAGCAAGTATATTTTCTTCGAAAAGAAGATGCAGTGGAACAAAATGATTGAAAGGGGTATGAGCAAGAACTACTCATGGTCCGTTCAAAAAGAAAAATATGAGAATATTTATAACTATTTAATTGGTTAATAAATAGCTGTTTAAAAGAGAATAGGTTAACTATTCTCTTTTGAATGTGTGAGGTTTAACTTGGCAACAAAAGGGACGAATAATTCTAAAAGAAAATCAAATACTAAAAAATCCCCAAATAGTACTAACAAAAAATCTAACAACCGAAAGAATACACAAGCTAAAAATACTTATGATTACGATTTTGAGGATCCATTCTTCGAAGATTCCACCAAAGAAATTGTCCTTTGGGGCTCTTTGATTCTTTGTATTCTTTTGTGCATCAGCAATTTTGGACTAGGCGGCATGGTAGGTAATGCAGTTGCTGACTTTCTGTTTGGCGTTTTTGGCGTCATTCAGTATGTGTTACCTTTTATGGTGGCTTTTAGTGCCTTTTTTATTATTTCAAATTATGGAAATAAAGTTGCTGTGGCAAAAGTAATTGCAGGTTCTGTATTACTTATCTTTATAAGTGTTTTTGTTGAGTTGATTATACATGGGCAGGATATTTTAGGTCCTGTAGACTGCTTTATCTACGCTAAAAAAGAGCACTTAGGTGGTGGTTTTGTAGGTGGCGGTATTGCATTTGCAATTTACGATAGCTTTGATTTACTTGGAGCATATCTTATCGATATTATTTTTATGATTGTATCTGTCATTATTATTATCGAGCGTTTTGCTTTTGATAGAGTAAGACAGTCTTCTCAGTACCATGCAGATAGGGCTGCAGCTAAAAGACGTGCTAGAAGAGAAAGACAGCTTTTAGAGCGAGAAGCAAATCAGACTAGATACAATAGTGATAGACAGGCAATTATTGACAAAATTAACGAAGAAAAAGCCCTTGAGCTAGAACAGGCTAGCCAAAAGGACGGCAATAGAAGAGATAGAAAACGTACAGGTATTACAAGTAATACCACTCTTTTGCAGGATTACTCTGAAGTTTTATCAAATGATGGTATAAACGAAATTAAGTTTAACGGTGCTATAGGCGAAGAAAACATGGAAATCACCAATACCAGCCGTCACAAGCTTCGTTCAAATTCTAAGAAATCTAAGAGTACTCATGAATTTACAGAGGTTACTGAGACAGCCGATATTCCAGTAGAGCCTGTTATAGAACCTCCTGTTACAGTAGCACCTGTAATCAACACACCAGAGCCTCCTAAGGTAAGCAATGTGCCAGAGCCAGTGGTTTCTACACCAGAGCCTGCACCAGTAAAGGCAGCAACTAAGGATGAGATTGAAGAAACTACTCAGACTCTTAGAAATTCAATAGAGGCAGATAAGAAAAAGCCTAAAAAGGCATATAAATATCCACCACTTAACCTCCTTAAGGATGCTAAAAATTCAGGAGGAGACTCAAAGGAATATTTACAGGAGATGGCGTCAAAGCTTCAGCGTACTCTTTCAAACTTTGGTGTTCAGGCTCAGGTTACAGAGGTTACACTTGGCCCATCTGTTACTAGATACGAGCTTTCTATTGCTGAAGGTACTAGAGTTTCAAAGGTTGTAAACCTTTCTGACGACATTAAGCTTAATATGGCTGTTACAGATGTGCGTATTGAAGCTCCAATCCCAGGTAAATCAGCTATTGGTATTGAGGTTCCAAACAAGGTTAAATCCATGGTTACCTTTAAGGAACTTGTATCTTCAAAAGAATTTAAGAATGCAAAATCTCGCATTTCATTTTGCGTTGGTAAAGATATTTCTGGTTCCGTTATTGTAGGCAACATCGAAAAGATGCCACATCTTTTAATTGCAGGTGCAACAGGTTCTGGAAAGTCTGTATGCATTAACACTATCATCATGAGTATCCTTTATCATGCAAAGCCTGATGAGGTAAAGATGATAATGGTTGACCCAAAGATGGTTGAGCTTTCGGTTTACAATGGCATACCACATCTTTTGCTCCCAGTAATCACAGATGCTAAAAAGGCAGCTGGTGCCCTTCACTGGGCAGTAAAGGAAATGACAGATAGATACGAACTTTTGGCAGCGGCAGGAGTTCGTAACATTGAGGGCTTTAATGAAAAGGCAGATGCAGGAGCTCTTCCTGAGGAGATTCCTGAGGAAAAGCGCGTAAGAATGCCACAGCTTGTTATCATATTAGATGAGGTGGCAGACCTTATGATGGTTGCTGCTGCAGATGTTGAGGATTCTATCGTTAGACTTGCTCAGCTTGCCAGAGCAGCAGGTATCCATTTAATTATTGCTACTCAAAAGCCAACAGTTAATGTTATTACAGGTCTGATTAAGGCTAATGTACCATCTAGAATTGCTTTTTCTGTATCATCAGGTACAGATTCAAGAGTTATTCTTGATATGAATGGTGCAGAGGACTTACTTGGAAATGGTGATATGCTTTACGCTCCACAAAACCTTTCAAAGCCTATTCGTGTACAGGGTGCATTTGTTAGCGATGATGAGGTTAGTGCAGTTGTAGATTTCTTAAAAAATAATAATGAATCTGCAGAATATAATTCAGATATAGAGAATCAAATTCAAAACTCTGAGACTGGATCTGGTTCAGTTAGCATTTCTGGAGAGCCTGATAATTCCAGAGATGCACTGTTTGCTGAAGCGGGCCGTCTTGTTATAGAAAACCAAAAGGGTTCAATAGGCTATCTCCAGAGAAACTTTAGAATCGGTTTCAACAGAGCAGCCAGAATTATGGATCAGCTGGCAGAAGCTGGCGTGGTTGGCCCAGAAATGGGTACAAAACCTCGAGAAATCAGAATGTCCATATCAGAGTTTGAAGAACTATTAAATGCACAGTAGTAAAAGGAGAGTAATTGCTAATGAAGTCAGATATTCAAATTGCGCAGGAAGCTAAAATGATTCACATCAAGGATGTGGCTAGTCAGCTTGGTATCACAGAGGATGATTTAGAGCTCTATGGTAAATACAAGGCTAAGCTTTCAAATGAGCTTTTATCTAAGCTTGAAACAAAACCAGATGGAAAGCTTGTTTTAGTTACTGCCATTAATCCTACACCAGCTGGAGAAGGTAAAACTACTACTTCTGTAGGTTTAGGACAGGCCATGGGAGTTCTTGGTAAAAAAGCATGTCTTGCTTTAAGAGAACCATCACTTGGCCCTTGCTTTGGTATTAAAGGCGGAGCAGCAGGCGGCGGATACGCTCAGGTTGTTCCAATGGAAGATTTGAATCTCCACTTCACTGGTGATTTTCATGCTATAACATCTGCCAACAATCTTTTAGCAGCCATGCTTGATAACCATATTCAGCAGGGCAATGCTCTTGGAATCGATCCAAGACAGATTGTTTGGAAGAGATGTGAGGATATGAATGATCGTGTCCTTAGAAATATTGTTGTTGGCCTTGGTGCAAAGGCTGACGGTATGGTTCGTGAGGACCACTTTGTTATAACTGTAGCATCAGAAATTATGGCTATTCTTTGCCTGGCTGATGATATGGCAGACCTTAAAAAGAGACTTGGCAGAATTATTGTTGCCTATACTTTTGAAGGAAAGCCTGTTACAGCAGATGAATTACATGCTACAGGTGCTATGGCAGCTCTTTTAAAGGATGCGATTAAGCCAAACCTTATTCAGACTCTTGAGCATACTCCAGCTATTGTTCATGGTGGACCATTTGCTAATATTGCTCATGGATGTAACTCTGTTAGAGCTACAAAGGCTGCTATGAAGCTAGCTGATATTACTATTACAGAGGCTGGTTTTGGTGCTGATCTTGGAGCAGAGAAATTCTTTGATATTAAGTGTAGAATGGCAGGTCTTAAGCCTGATGCAGTTGTTCTTGTTGCTACTATTAGAGCGTTAAAGTACAATGGTGGCGTTCCAAAGACAGAGCTTACTACAGAAAATCTTGATGCTTTAAAGAAGGGTATTGTAAACCTTGAAAAACACATTGAAAATATTCAAAAGTATCATGTTCCAGTAGTTGTTACACTTAACTCTTTTGTTACTGATTCAAAGGCTGAGACAGATTTCGTTAGAGAGTTCTGCGAAGCTAGAGGATGTGAATTTGCTCTTTCTGAAGTTTGGGAAAAGGGTGGCCAAGGTGGCGTTGAGCTTGCCAATAAGGTGCTTCAGGTACTTGATGAGAAAAAGAGTGAGTTTAAGCCTTTATATGAGGATAGTCTTTCTCTTGAAGACAAGATTAAAACTATTGCTACAGAAATATATGGAGCAGCAGATGTTTCTTATTCAGCTGCAGCTAAAAATGAGCTTAAAAAGATTACAGAACTTGGAATGGGAGACTTCCCAGTTTGTATGGCAAAGACTCAGTATTCACTTTCTGATGATGCTACACTTCTTGGCCGTCCAGAAGGCTTTACCTTAAATGTTCGTGAGGTATATGTTTCTTCAGGTGCAGGCTTTGTAGTTGCAGTAACTGGCAATATTATGACTATGCCTGGACTTCCGAAGGTGCCAGCTGCCAATAATATTGACGTAAATGACGACGGAGTAATTACAGGACTTTTCTAAAATGAATTGTAAAAAATGCGGACAAGAAATTGAACAGGGATTACTTTACTGCCCAAATTGTGGGGAGTCTGTTCAGCTTGTGCCTGAATACGATGTTTTAGAGGAAGAGCTTCTTTCTAAGGTAGTAGAGGATAAAAGAAAAGCCAAGGATGATAAGTTTGCAACAGGTGTATATAAGCCAGTGGAGATTCCTGTAGAAAATCCTGTTAAATGGACTGCACCTAAAGAACCTACCAGCAAACTTGGTGCCATTTTCACTAAGAAAATCAACACTCTTTTATTTGTAAGCTTTGTTTTAATAGCTATTATTGGAGTGTTTTTGATTGTTCCATACATGGGTACACATACCTATGATAACCTTATGAATATGGCTGTAGACGCAGAAAATGCAGGCAAATATGCCAAGGCTTTAGAATATTTTGAAGAAGCCTACGAAATGGACAATACTTCTTTTGAGGCTACATATGGCTTGGGCCGTATGTACTGTAAAATGAAGAATTATGAGTCCTCCATAGAAATGCTAAAAACTGCCTTAGAATTAGATCCAAATAATTCATCCATTTATAAATATCTTTTGGAGGATTACGAGGCAATAAATGATAAGGCATCCATTTATAAGCTTGCTGAATCGGCTCCAAGCGATGAAATTAGAACTTTGATAAGCGGCTATATTACATTGCCGCCTAGCTTTGGCATAGAACCTGGTACTTATAATACAGACCAGATTGTTCAACTTACCTCAGAAAGCGGACAGGTTTTTTATACCCTAAACGGTAAAGACCCTACCACTTCAGGCAAGTTATACTCTAAGCCAATTACTTTAAAAGAAGGTACTACTGTAATTAAGGCTGTAACCCAAAGCGAATCAGGGGAATACTCTGAAGTAATAACAGGGGAATATGTTATTGAATATGTGAAGCTTTCCATGCCAAAGGTTTCACCTACCGATGGTATTTACAACGAAAAAATAATGATAACTATCGATGTGCCTGAGGGCTGCAAAGCCCTATATAACTGGGATGGAACACCGCTTCCAGAAAACGGAATAGTTTATACAGAGCCTATTCCGATTTGCAATGGAGCTGGTGTTTTATCTGTTGTTATCATGGATAACAATGGAAATGTAAGCCCGGTTTACTATGGCAATTTTGTTTACAGTCCATAAAATGGATTTAACATTTTTTTCACAGATAGAACCACATATGAACACATTTAAAAAGTAATATAAAAGCATCTCATTAAGAGATACATTTTTCATAACATTATTCTCCCTTTGAAAGACACGTCACCGCAGGCGTGTCTTTTAGTTTATTCTCTTATTGTTTAAATAGGGGAAATGGGCTAAAATAAATACCATGAATGTTAAAATTCTTTGCGTTGGAAAAATCAAGGAAAAGTTCTTTAAAGATGCTATTTCAGAGTACTCTAAAAGGCTTTCAAAATACTGTACTTTAGAGGTAATTGAAGTAGCAGATGAAAAGACATCTGAGAATGCATCTGATGTTGAAATCGCCCTTGTAAAGGATAAAGAGGGAGAGCGAATTCTTAAAGCTATTAAAGACAAAGATTTTGTTATTGCACTTGCTATACTTGGAAAGCAAATGGATTCAGTTGCTTTCTCTAAATACATAGAAAATCTTACAATTACAGGCCATAGTAGCATAGTTTTTGTCATCGGTGGCTCACTTGGACTTTCAGATTCTGTACTTTCCCGCAGTGATTTCAAAATATCATTTTCCGAAATGACTTTTCCACACCAGCTCATGCGAGTGATTTTGTTAGAGCAGATTTATCGTGGCATGAGAATTATTAACAATGAGCCATATCACAAATAGGCTCAAATAAGAAATAAGGGGTTTTAGTACTATGAGAATGTACGATTTAATTGAAAAAAAGAAATTAGGAGAAGAACTTTCTACTGAAGAAATTTACCATATTGTAAATGGCTACACACACGACGAGATACCTGATTACCAGATTTCAGCTTTACTTATGGCTATCTATTTCAAGGGTATGAATGTTCGTGAACGCTACGACCTTACAATGGCCATGAGAGATTCAGGAGATATTCTTGATTTATCTTCAATAGATGGTGTTAAAATCGACAAGCACTCTACAGGTGGTGTCGGTGATAAAGTTACACTTGTATTGGGTCCTATTATTGCTTCAATAGGTGTTCCTGTTGCAAAAATGAGCGGCAGAGGACTTGGACACACAGGAGGTACTATTGATAAGCTTGAGGCCTTCCCAGGCTTTAATGGCGCTCTTTCTGAGGATGCCTTTATAAAGCAGGTTAACGACATTAAGATTGCTGTTACAGGTCAGTCTAAGAACCTTGCACCTGCAGATAAAAAGCTATATGCACTTCGTGATGTAACAGCCACTGTTGATGAGATTTCACTCATTACAGGTTCTATCATGTCAAAGAAGCTTGCAGCTGGTACAGATGCAATAGTACTTGATGTTACTGTTGGCGATGGCGCATTCATGAAAAATAAAGAGTCAGCACTTGAGCTTGCTAAGTCAATGGTTGATATTGGAAAGCGCGCTGATAAGAAAATTGCTGCTGTTCTTACAAACATGGATGAGCCTTTAGGATACGCTGTAGGTAATAACTTAGAGGTTATCGAAGCAATCAATGCTTTAAAGGGCAATGGACCAGAGGATTTAATGGAAGTTGTTTACGAGCTTGGCTCAAGAATGATTGCATTTTCTGGTATCGAAACAGACAAGGTTAAGGCTAGAAAGCTTATGGAGCAGGCTGTAGCTGATGGTTCTGCCTTTAATAAATTCGTTGAGTTTATTTCTATGCAGGGGGGAGACGCTAGCTACGCTACAGATATTAGCAAGTTTGCACCAGCTAAATATGTCATCCCAGTAGAGGCTCAATGCGACGGTTACGTACACGCTATGAAGGCAGAAACCTTTGGTCTTGCTTCTATGTCACTTGGCGGTGGCCGTGAGACATTTGAGGACGTTATTGATATGTCTGTTGGTATCGTTCTTAATAAAAAGGTTGGAGATCAGGTCAAGAAGGGCGAGCCATTTGCTTACGTTCATGCTAACGATGAAACTAAAGCAAAGCACGCTATTGAAATGATTAAGGGTGCAACTGTAATCGCTCCTGAGAAATGCGACCACATGAAGCTTATTATTGATATTGTTGAGTAATATGAGTGATTATTCTTTAAATTTAAATATTCCAGCTGGCCATATAGATAATATCTTTGGCCAGTTTGATAAAAATATTAAAGCTATTGAAAAAGGGATGAATATTTCCTTTATCCTTAGGGATGATGAGATAAAAGTAATTGGTGCTAAGGACCGTGTAGAGCATGGGAAAATCGTTGTGGACGAGCTTTTATCTTTGTCTAAAAAGGGAAATGTTATCACCACCCAGGATGTAAATTATATTATGTCAATTGAACAGGAAAAAATTGAAAGTCATGATGTTTCTGAAGCTAGAGGCGAAATTATCTGTCACACAACTACAGGTAAGCCTGTAGCTCCAAAGACATTAGGTCAAAAAAAATACGTGGACGCCATTACAAATAATATGATTGTATTTGGCGTGGGCCCTGCAGGTACTGGAAAGACATACCTTGCAATGGCAAAGGCTATTACAGCCTTTAAAAACGAAGAGGTTTCTAGAATCATTCTTACTAGACCTGCTATTGAAGCAGGAGAGAAGCTTGGTTTCTTACCTGGTGATTTACAAAGCAAGGTAGATCCTTATCTACGTCCTTTGTATGATGCTCTTTATCAAATCATGGGAGCAGAGGCTTTCCAAAGAAATATGGAAAAGGGACTTATTGAAGTAGCGCCACTTGCTTATATGCGTGGACGTACACTTGATAATGCCTTTATCATTTTAGATGAGGCTCAGAACACTACGCCAGCTCAGATGAAGATGTTTCTTACACGTATTGGTTTTGGCTCAAAGGCAGTTATTACAGGCGACAAGACTCAAAAGGATTTACCTAGCGGAGTAAAATCTGGTCTTGATGATGCAATGTCTATTCTTAAAAATATTGAGGACATTAAAATCTGCACTTTAGATTCTAAGGATGTTGTTAGACATCCACTTGTTCAAAGAATAGTTAACGCCTACGAAACACATGAAAAAAAGGCTGAAAATAAAAACAAAAAGGGAAAATAAATGATACAGACTAATCGCTTTTCTAGTATGCGTTTAGGATACGCCATTTGCTTTGGTGTTATATTTATTTTAGCTAACACTTTAATGGGCTCATTGGCCTCTGTCTTAATCGACAAATACATTTGTTTATTAGCAATTAATATCTGTTTCTTCTGCTTGTTTGTACTTTTGATTATCAGAAGAAGATTAGAAAACAGGCTACCTGAGTATAACTACATATCCTACGGGAAAATAACCTTTGTGCTAATTATCGAATGGGCCATCACCATTCTTTGCGGGCAGTACGCGCCAGATTTCTTTGCCCCAGTTATTGTATTACCAATACTGGCAAGCACAGTCTTTGATGACAGTCTGTCCAACGCACTTAGCCTTTATATGATAATTGTTTCGGCACTTTGTTATGACCACAGCTTGCTGATGGTGCTGTGCTACCTGACTATGGTGCTGTTTGGCAATTTAATTAGTACTTTTTTCAAGCAGGGCAAGACTATTCAAAAGCTATATGCTTTTGTGATAATACTTGCTGTATGTACTCTTATTTCTGCCATTTTTTATTATTACAATTATATAGAGCTTAGCTTTCAGGTTTTCGTTTATGGATTAATGGAAGGACTGATAAGCTGTGTATTAGTAGCCTGCATTGTTCCTTTATTAAACAGGTTTGTTACAAAATCTCAAGAGTTTATCTATGATAATTTTTTGGATCCAGATTATCCATTAAATCAGGAAATCAGGAAGTTTTCATATATCGAATATCAGCATGCTTTAAGGCTTAGCAACTTATCTAGAAAATGTGCAAAAGCCATTGGAGCTAACGAAGATTTGGCAGCCTGTGCCGGCTTTTATTATAGGCTTGGGAAAATTGAGGGCGAGCCAATGATTGACAATGCCATTAAAATTGCCAATAATCATTGCTTCCCAAGAGATGTTATAGAAATTCTTTATGAATATGGCGGCATCGTTGCGCTTCCTAGTTCAAAGGAATCTGCAATAGTTCATATGGTGGATTCTGTAGTTACTAAGGTGGAGCTTTTCGATAAGGATTCTATGACCAGCACATGGAACCAGAATATGGTTATTTATCAGACCATTAATGAATTGTCACAAAAAGGATATTATGACAATTCAGGGCTGACTATGAATCAGTTTCTTGTTATACGAGAAATACTTGCAAACGAGGATATATTGGCATGACAATTTACATTGAAAGTGAAACAGAAGTGGATTTTGACTTCGACTATGAAAAAGTAGCTAAGGATGTTGTGAACACTGCTATGGATTACATGAAGTTTCCATTTGAAGCAGAGGTTTCTATCACTCTTACAGATAATGATGGCATTCATGAGATTAATAAGGCATTTAGAAAGATTGATGCACCTACAGATGTACTTTCATTTCCTATGATAGCTTATGAAGAACCAGGCGATTTTTCTCTTATAGAGGAAAATGATGATTTATTTAATCCTGAATCAGGAGAAGTAATACTAGGAGATATAGTCTTAAATGTGCCTAGAATTCATAGCCAAGCTAATGAATATGGCCATTCAGACCTTCGTGAGTATGCTTTTCTTATAGCCCATAGTATGTTACATTTATTTGGGTTCGATCACATGACAGAAGAAGAAGCTACTGTCATGGAAACAAAACAACGAGAGATACTTGATATTTTAAAAATATCTCGCGACTAATGAAAAGGAGACACTAATCTATGAAAAAACAATTAGTATCTACACTTCTTGTTCTTTCTATGGCTTGCACATTATTTGCAGGTTGTGGCAAGAAAGAGGAGGCTGTTGAAGAACCAGCGGAGACTACAACAGAAGAATCACAGGATGTTGAGGCTGTTGACGAATCAGCTGCATTCTGGGATCAGGTATCAGAGGACGGAAGAGTTCGTTCTTACCTTACAGGTGAATGGGTAGACAAGGAATATGGTAGACAAAGACCAGTAGCTGTCATGATTGAAAACACAAAGGCTGCATTACCACAGTACGGTATTGGCAATGCTGGTGTTATCTACGAATGTGTTGTTGAAGGCGGCATCACACGTATGATGGCTATCTTTGATGATTACACAGGTCTTGACCAGATTGGTAACATCAGAAGTTCTCGTCCATATTATGTATATTTTGCTAGTGAGTATGATGCTATTTACATGCATGCCGGTGGTAACCCTGCAGCATTTGAACTTATCGATGATAAGAACTTAGTAGACAACCTTAATGCACTTACATTAGAAGGCAAGAAGGGCAGCGCTGCAGCTTACAGAACAGGAAAGAGTGAGCATACACTTTATACTGATTCTGAGGGCATTGCAAAGGGTATTGATAAGCTTGGCTATGACATGACTCTTCCTTCAAACTATGAGCCACACTTCAAGTTCGCTGCAAATGACAACGCTTTAGAGTCTGGTGAGGATTGTGAAGCTGTTCAGTTGTATTACTACACAAATAAGCCATACTGGGTTTACAACGAAGATGATGGTTTATATTACAGATATGAGTTCAACCAGAAGCAGGTTGATGCTACAACAGGCAACCAGCTTACAGCAAAGAACATCATCATTGAAAACGTTGATTGGTGGACATATGAAGGATCTCAGTACTTAGGATACCTTCTTTCATACAACACTGGTACTGGTAAGTACATTTCAAATGGTAAGATGATAGATATCGTTTGGAGCAAGGATGGAGATACAGATGTAACTCATTACTATGACCTTAATTCAGGCGAGGAAATCCAGCTTAACATTGGTACAACCTGGATTCAGGCTTGTCAGAAGGAATACACTGATGAGACTAAGTACTATGCAAAGAAATCAGATTTTAGTAAGGCAAATTAATTAACATATGGCAAATAGAAACAGGGGTCGTGATACCGGTTTCTTGTTGCAAGGGTCTATCCTTGCTGTAGCTTCAATTATTAGCCGTATTGTGGGACTCATTTATAGAATCCCACTTACGGCTACAATTGGGGATACGGGAAATGATTATTACGGAACCGCATATGAAATTTACAACATAATATTACTTATATCTTCATACAGCATTCCACTTGCAGTTTCAAAGCTTGTATCTGCTAGAATGTCAAAGGGGCACGTAAAGGACGCAAATAAGGTTTTGCACGGCGCCCTTCTTTTTGCGTTTATAAGTGGAGGCATTGCTTCACTGATTGTATTCTTTGGGGCAGAATTTTTTACAGGTACATTACTTAAGACACCTCTTTCAGCTATTGCTTTAAAGGTACTTGCACCAACACTTTTAGTTGTTGCAGTCTTAGGTGTATTTAGAGGCTTTTTCCAGGGACTTGGAACAATGATTCCAAGTGCTATATCTCAAATTGGCGAGCAGATAGTAAATGCCATTATTTCTGTTGTGGCTGCTAATATTCTCTTTAGCTACGGTAAAAAGGTTGGAGGAGTATTAGGAGATGTAGACAATTATGCTGCAGCCTTTGGTGCAGCTGGTGGTACACTTGGTACATCTACTGGAGCATTTTTTGCGTTACTATTTATTTTATTTATATACTCAGCATTTAAGAAGCCATTTAAGAGAATGCAAAAGCGAGACAAGCATAAGCATTTTGAGACTTATGGTGATGTCTTGCCAATTTTAATTATGACTATTATCCCAGTACTTTTAAGTACTACGGTTTATAATATTAGCTCTATCATTGATCAGGGTATTTTTAAGAATCTTGCTTTACTTCAAGGCTATTCAGTGGCTGAAACAAGTAAAAGCTGGGGCGTATTCACAGGAAAATACAAGGTACTTATTAACGTGCCACTTTCCATTGCATCAGCCATGGCAGCTTCTACAGTTCCAAGCCTTACAGCAGCCTTTAATTCAGATGACAAATCTCTTGTTAAGAGACAAATAAATGCGGCTAATCGATTTGTTATGATTATCGCATTCCCATGTGCTATAGGAATTATGGTGTTGGCTTCACCAATTTTACAGCTTTTATTTAATGATCCTGAAAAATCTTCTGCTTTAATGCTTATTATTGGTGGATGCTCTGTAGTATTTTATTCTCTATCGACCCTTTCAAACGGTATTTTGCAAGGTATTGATAAGATGACTATTCCAGTAAAAAATGCTCTTATAGCTCTTGTTATACATTTAGTAGCTCTTGTTTTATTAATGGAGGTATTTAGCCTTCATATTTACGCTGTAATCATAGCTAATGCATTCTATGCACTTCTTATGTGTGTGCTTAATCAAAGGGCAGTGCTTAGATTTTCTGGAGCTTACATAGATATTAAAAAGGTTGTTTTAGCTCCGCTTGAAGCATCTCTTTTAATGGGACTTGTTGTATATCTGGGTTACCATTTACTGGATGGAGTTCTTGTTATTGCTACTTCTGCAAGGTTTGCAAACTTTGTGGGATGCGTAGTTTCAATCATTGTTGGTATGATTGTTTATTTTGTAGCGCTTCTGTTGTTTAAAGGAATGGATGAAGAAACACTTCTTAAGTTCCCAGGTGGTAGCAAGCTTGCAAATATTGCGTATAGCTTACATTTATTGAGGTAATTGTATATGAGTGCAGATAAAAAATATGATGTTTGCATAGTTGGCGCAGGCTTTTCAGGACTTGTTCTTGCAATTAAATTGGCAAGGGCAGGTCTTTTGGTCTGTTTAGTAGAACTTAATAGAGTAGTTGGTAGACGTATTTTATCTACTGGAAACGGCAGATGTAATTTTACTAACGGAAGAATGGGACAGGAGTACTACTATAGCAACCATGATTTATCATTTTTAACTGATAATCATCAGGACATTTTAGATTTTTTCCATGACCTTGGCGTGTATGATAAAAATTTAGATGGTTACTATTATCCCGTTACTAATCAGGCTAAGACCATTAGAGAATCACTTGAAAATGAAGTGAATAATCTTGGTATAGATGTATTTTTAGATAACAGAGTTACTGATATTTCAAGAGACACAGATGGGTTTACTGTTATTAGCAGTAGAGATAGCTTTACTGCTAAAAGAGTGGTTATAGCAACTGGCGGCCTTGCTGCTGCAACTTTAGGATCTTCTAAATTTGGGTATAAAATGGCTTCAAAATTCAAGCTTAAAGTTACAAAGATTGCTCCTGCTTTAGTAGGTGTTAAATCTAACGACTATTGCCTTAAGGATTTTGCCGGGGTAAGAGCTTATGGCAAGGTTACTTATAAGGACTATTCCTGCGAAGGGGAGATTCAGTTCAATAAAGATAGCGTTTCAGGGTATCCTGTTATGTGTATCAGCAGATTTATTGGATTTGATGAATTGGAAAAAACATTATCGGATATACGAATTGATTTTGTTCCATTTTTAACTGTAGAGCAGCTTAGAGATGATTTGAAATATCGTTTTGCAAAGCATCCAAATGCAGCTATCTTAACAACACTTACCGGCCTTTGTAATGAGAAGGCTGTAGCACAAGTGGTTAGCTTATCACGAATCTACCCAGACACCATGGTATCTAAACTTGATGATGAAGATATTGAAAATCTTGTTTTTAATTTTAAGAATTTTCCAATTTCAATTTTAGGCACTAAGGGCTTTGATAACGCCCAAGTTACTGCTGGTGGAGTAGATTTGGCAGAAATCAATCTTGATACAATGGAGACAAATAAGGTAAAGGGACTTTACTTTACTGGAGAAGTACTTGATATAGATGGTATCTGTGGTGGTTACAACATAAACTTTGCATATACATCAGCTGATATATGTGCAAAAGCCATAATAAAGGATAACAAATGATAAAAATAGATCAGCTTAAGCTAAGCATTGATTCAAATGAGCAGGATATTATAAATGCCATTTCAAAAAAGCTGAAACTTAGCACTAAATCAATAATTGAATATAGCATATTAAAAAAATCTGTTGATGCAAGAAAAAAGCCTGATATCTACTTCGTATATTCGATAGTTGTTAAGCTTTCTTCTGATGATGAAACTAAGGTTCTTTCAAAATTTAAAAAGGATAACAATATTAATAAATATAGTCCTAAAACTTATGTTTATCCAAAGCCTTCAAAAAAATCAGCTAGCCCAATAGTAGTAGGAGCAGGACCGGCAGGTCTTTTTGCAGCTTATATTTTTGCCCTTAATCACATGAATCCTATTGTTTTTGAACGAGGAAAGCAGGTTAAAGACAGAACAAAGGACATTTTAAAATTCTGGGAGACTGGAGTTTTAGATACCGCTTCAAACGTCCAGTTTGGAGAAGGGGGAGCTGGTACATTTTCTGATGGCAAGCTTAACACTCTTGTTAATGATAAACTTGGCCGTAATAAGTTTGTTTTAGAGACCTTTGTAAAGTTTGGAGCTCCTTCAAATATTTTGTATGACTATAAGCCACACATTGGCACAGACATACTTGAGATAGTAATTGAAAACATGCGAAATGAAATCATCGCTTTAGGTGGACAGTTTTATTTCAACACTAAGGTAGAAGATTTTGTTATGGAAGGTGACAAGGTTACAGGTGTAGTTGCAAATGGCAAGACTTATAACAGTGACGCCATAGTTCTTGCTATTGGCCATAGTGCTCGAGATACTTTTGAAGTGTGTCACAACAAGGGCATCTACATGGAAGCCAAGGATTTTGCTGTTGGATTTCGTGTGGAGCATCCTCAGGAAATGATTTCAAAGGTTATGTACTCAGAGGCTTTTTCTAAGTTGGAACCAGCTCCATATAAATTAGCAACTAATCTAGATAACGGCAGAGGTGTGTATAGCTTTTGTATGTGTCCTGGGGGTTTCGTTGTCAATTCATCCTCAGAGGAAAACAGGCTGGTTGTTAATGGCATGAGCTATTCTAAGCGTGACAGTAAAAACGCTAATAGTGCCATTGTCATTTCTGTTGGTGAAAAAGAATTTGATAAAACAAATCCCATGGCCGGAATTGAATATCAAAGAAAAATAGAATCAGCGGCATTTGAGCTATGCAAGGGCAAAATTCCTCAGCAGCTCTTTGGGGATTTTAAACGTGGCGTTGCTTCAAATTGCTTTGGGGATTTTGAGTCTGAAACAAAGGGCTTAAGAGCATTTTCAAAGCTAAACGATATATTTTCTCAGGAAATTAATCAGTCTTTTATTGGCGGTATGACCTCGTTTGGGGTTAAAATAAAAGGGTTCGATAGAGATGATGCGATACTTTCTGGTGTGGAAAGTAGGACATCTTCCCCTGTTAGAATTACTAGAAACGAGCTGTTTCAGTCAAATTATGCTGGTCTTTACCCATGTGGCGAGGGAGCAGGCTATGCAGGCGGCATTACATCAGCGGCTATGGATGGAATAAAGGTGGCTGAAGCAGTAATTAATAATATAAATCTTTAGAAATAGGTGGGATGAATAGTGGCAGAATACACTCCAATGATGCAGGAGTATCTTAAGACTAAAGCTGAATATGAAGATTGTATCTTATTCTATCGCTTAGGCGATTTTTATGAGATGTTTTTTGAGGATGCCAAGACAGCATCAGCTGAATTAGAGCTGACTTTAACTGGCAAATCCTGTGGTGCTAAGGAAAGAGCTCCAATGTGTGGCGTTCCTTTCCATGCAGCGGACACATATATTAACCGTTTGGTTTCAAAGGGCTATAAGGTAGCTATCTGCGAGCAGGTAGAGGACCCTAAGGAAGCCAAGGGATTAGTTAAGCGTGAAGTAATTCGTGTGGTTACGCCAGGAACAAACATTGATCAGTTTGCCCTGGAGGAAGGCAGCAATAATTACATAATGTCCCTTGTTTTTAATAAAGGGATTTTTGGTATTTCAAGCTGCGATGTTTCAACGGCAGATTTTTATCTTACAGAGGTTGATAGTGTAAGAAAGCTTAGCGACGAGCTTTATCGCTTTAACCCTGCTGAAATCATTATAGGAAAAAGCTTTTTAGAGGCAGGTTTTGACATCTCAGCTATTGCTGAAAAGCTTGGAGCTACCATTTCAAAGGTGGATGAATCATATTTTGATGATACCCTTAGCACTAGAGAGCTTTTAAATCATTTTAAGGCCCATTCTTTAGAGGGGCTTGGCCTTATGGATTTTTTAGTGGGAAAGGTGGCTGCTGGTTCACTTCTTTTATACCTTAAAGAAACGCAAAAATCAGAGCTTTCTCATTTGACACATATCACTCCATACACAGATGGAAAATATATGCTTCTTGATAGCTCGACCCGCAGAAACCTTGAGCTTACTGAAACCATGAGAGACAAGCAAAAACGTGGTTCTCTTCTTTGGGTATTAGATAAAACAAAGACAGCCATGGGGGCAAGACAGCTAAAGAGCTTTATTGAGCAACCACTTGTGTCTGTTAATGAAATCATTAAAAGACAGGACGCTATCGAGGACATTAATTCTTCCTTAATCGATAGAGAGGAGCTTAGGGAATACCTTTCTTCTGTTTACGATTTAGAGCGACTCATTACAAAAATCACTTATCAGTCTGCTAATCCAAGAGACTTAATTGCCTTCAAGCAGTCTATAGGCATGCTTGCTCCAATTAAGACTATTTTAAATGGATTTAGATCTAATCTTATTGGAGAGCTGAATAACAATATCGACGATTTAAAGGACCTGTATACTCTTATAGATGAGGCTATTGCAGAAGAGCCACCTATCTCTGCAAGAGATGGTGACATTATAAAGACAGGCTTTAACGAAGAGGTTGATAGACTTCGCCTTGCAAAAATTGATGGCAAAAAATGGTTAGCAGAGCTTGAGGCAAAGGAAAGAGAAAAAACAGGAATAAAGAACCTTAAAATAAAGTTTAACAAGGTTTTTGGTTTTTATTTAGAGGTTACCAATTCATACAAGGATTTAGTACCTGATTACTATGTTAGAAAGCAGACTCTTGCAAATGCAGAGCGTTACTATACTCCTGAGCTCAAGGAGCTTGAAGATAGTATTTTAGGGGCTGAAGATAGACTTAATACTATTGAGTATGAATTCTTTAAAACAGTTAGAGATACTATAGCTTCAGAGGTAGATAGAATCCAAATTAGTGCCAAAGCTATAGCTGTACTTGATGCTATTATTTCCCTTGCAGTTGTTGCTGAAAAGAATCATTACATTAGACCAATAATCAACAGTAACGGGGCTATAGATATTAAAGAGGGAAGACACCCTGTTATTGAGCGCATGATTAATGCAGACCAGTTTATTTCTAACGATTGCTATCTGGATCTTTACTCAGATAACATCGCCATTATCACTGGTCCTAACATGGCTGGTAAATCAACCTATATGCGTCAGGTTGCACTTATTGTACTGATGGCTCAGATAGGAAGCTTTGTGCCAGCAAGTGAGGCTACGATAGGGGTTGTAGACCGTATCTTTACACGTGTAGGTGCTTCAGATGACCTTTCTACTGGTCAGTCTACATTTATGGTAGAGATGAATGAGGTGGCAAATATCCTTCATAATGCTACTAACAAATCACTCTTGATTTTAGATGAGATTGGTAGAGGTACATCTACTTATGATGGCCTTTCTATTGCATGGGCAGTGGTGGAGCACTTAGCATATAACATTGGTGCAAAGACTTTATTTGCAACTCACTATCATGAATTAACAGAGCTTGAAGGCCTGATTAAGGGCGTCCATAATTTCTGTATAGCGGTGCAGGAATCAGGAGAGGATATAATCTTCCTTAGAAAGATTATTCCAGGAGGTGCAGACCAAAGCTACGGAATTCAGGTTGCACGTCTTGCTGGACTTCCAGAAGAGGTGCTTACTAGAGCAAGAACCATTGTTAACTCATTAAATGAAAACGATATAGCTGCAGTTTCTGATAAAATCGCTCTTCAAGAGCAGCTAGAAGAGAAGCTTGAGGCTATTTCTGATACAAGATTTTCGGAGAAGGAGGCAGAGATTATTGCTCAGCTAAAGGCTCTTGAAATTACAAAGATCACTCCACTTGAAGCTATGAACTTACTTTTTGAGTATCACAACAAGGTGAATGAATAATGGGAAAAATTAATCTTTTAAGCCAGGAGACTATCGATAAGATAGCTGCTGGTGAGGTGGTTGAAAGACCAGCATCTGTTGCAAAGGAATTAATTGAAAATAGTATAGATGCAGGGGCAACTGCCATATCTGTTGAGATTAAGGGCGGCGGAATTGAGTACCTTAGAATCACAGATAATGGCTCTGGTATCGAAAAGGACCAGATACCTATTGCTTTTTTACGCCATTCTACTAGCAAGATTGCGGATGCTTCTGATTTGGCAGCAGTTCGTTCACTTGGTTTTAGAGGTGAGGCCCTTTCAAGTATTTCAGCTGTATCTAAGGTAGAACTTATTACTAAAACAAAGGATTCCCTGCTGGGAAGCAGCTATATAATAGAGGGCTCAAAGGAGATATCATTATCAGATATTGGTTCTCCAAATGGTACCACCTTTATCATAAGACAGCTGTTTTACAATACTCCTGCTAGAAAGAAGTTTTTAAAATCAGAAAGTACTGAAGGCTCTTATGTATTTGACGTGGTAGAGCACCTTGCACTGTCACATCCTGAGATTTCCTTCAAGTTTTTATTAAATGGCAAGGAAAAGCTTATGACCTCTGGCAACGGTGTGTTATCTGACACTATTTATCAGATTTACGGACGTCAAATTGCTTCAAACATGCTTGATATTAATTATCAGGACGAAAAGGTTTCTATTACTGGCTTTATTGGCCTTTCAATAATTGCTAGAGGTAATAGAGCTTTTGAGCATTTCTTTGTGAACAATAGATACATTAAAAGTGCTAACCTTTCTAAGGCTTGCGAAGAAGGTTATTATGGCTTTTTGATGGGACATCAGTACCCATTCTTTGTTTTAAATATTAATTTTGACCCTGAGCTTGTTGATGTAAATGTTCATCCAACAAAGCAGGAGGTCAGATTTGAGGACGAGGCTTTTATTCTACAGACTCTTACAAAGGTGATAAATGAACGCCTTAGACGTCGTGAGGATGTTGTAGAAGCTATCGTGGAAGAAAAAAAGGTTGAACCTCCAAGGGAAGAGCCTATTGTAGAACAAAAAGTTTCTTTCGAAGCACAGCCTGTTTTGGTGGAGCCTCCTAAGCCTGTTAAAAGTCCAGAGCCTTTCCAAAAGGAACGCCTTGAGGCTATTAAAAAGCAGGTTACTGAGCAAATCAGAATGGACACTCCTTATGAGAAAAAATTTGCTAGCTTAAATACAGGTGGAGATAAGTACGAGCAAATTTCTTTCCTAAAAAAGGAATCCTTAAAGGAACATAAAATCATTGGCCAGGTGTTTGATACTTACTGGCTCGTTGAATACGATAAAAATCTTTACATTATTGACCAGCACGCAGCCCACGAAAAGGTTTTGTTTGAGCAGACTATGGCACGTCTTAAGACAAACCAGGTGACTACTCAGATGGTTAGCCCTCCAATAATTGTCAGCCTATCACCACAGGATGTTTTATTATTTGAAAACTATCACGAAGCCTTTGAAAAAATAGGCTTTAGAGTAGAATCATTTGGTGGTAATGAGCTTGCTATAACAGGAGTTCCTGGCAATATGTTAAATCTTGATCCTAAGAATTTCTTTATGGAAATTTTAGCTGACTGTGGAAGCTACAAGGCCTCTGATTCCTACGACATGATTGTAGAAAGAGTGGCCACCATGTCATGTAAGGCTGCTGTTAAAGGAAATAATAAACTCTCTGAGCTTGAAATTAGGACCTTGATTGAAGACCTTTTGAAGCTTGATAATCCATATCATTGTCCTCATGGTAGACCAACAATGATATCCTTCTCAGAGTATGAACTTGCTAAAAAGTTTAAAAGGATTGTTTAATGGATAAATTAGTTATACTTACAGGACCAACTGCAGTTGGAAAAACATCACTTTCTATTAATCTCGCCAAGGCTATAGGTGGCGAGATTATTTCTGCTGATTCCATGCAGGTTTATAAAGGCATGGATATTGGTACTGCTAAAATAAAAAAAGAAGAGATGGATGGCGTTGTCCATCATCTAATCGACATTATTGATCCAACAGAAGAATTTCATGTAGTTCGTTTTCAGCAGCTTGTAAAGGATGCTATTGCAGAAATATATAGTAAAGGTAAAATCCCTATTATTTGCGGTGGCACCGGCTTTTACATTCAGGCTATTCTTTACGATATTCAGTTTACTGATGAAGAGATTGATAAAGACTACAGAAATCAGTTGGAGGAATTTGCAAAGACAAATGGCAAAGAGGCCCTGCATGAAAAGCTTAAGGAAGTAGATTTAGAATCTGCAGAATCCATTCCTGCTGCAAATGTAAAAAGGGTTGTTAGAGCATTAGAATACTTTAAACAAACAGGTGAGAAATTCTCAGTTCATAATGCAAAGGAACGTGAAAGAAAAAGTCCTTATAATTTTGCATATTTTGTACTAAATGATGATAGGACTTTGTTATATAATCGCATAGATAAAAGAGTTGATATTATGATGCAGGAAGGTCTTTTAGATGAGATTAATAAGCTTATTAGTCTTGGTTGTAAAAAGGGAATGACTTCCATGGATGGCATTGGCTACAAGGAAATGCTTTCATATCTTGAGGGAGAGTATTCTCTGGACGATGCTGTAGAGCTCATAAAAAAGAACTCACGAAATTATGCAAAACGCCAGCTTACCTGGTTTAGAAGAGAAAAAGAGGTAATATGGCTTGATAAAACAATTTACAAATCCCAGGAAGATTTGCTTAATGCTATTATTTTTGCCTTGAAAGAGAAAGGAATTATTGAAAGTGTTTAATATTTACAAGGATTTTGGAATCTCAAAAGAAGTTTATGAGTATGGTAACAAGGTACTTGAAGGATTAAAGGAGCGCTTTGACACTATCGATGAAGTTGCAGAGTATAATCAGCTTAAGGTGTTAAAGGCTATGCAGGAGCACAAGGTTGCTGCAGAATGCTTTAATGCCTCTACAGGCTACGGTTATGACGATATCGGAAGAGATACTCTAGAAAAGGTTTATGCTTCAGTATTTAAGGCTGAAGATGCCTTGGTGCGTCCACAGATTACATGTGGTACACATGCCCTTGCCCTTGCATTAATGAGCAACCTTCGTCCTGGTGATGAGCTCTTATCACCTGTAGGAAAGCCATATGATACCTTAGAAGAGGTTATTGGAATCAGACCATCAAATGGTTCTTTGGCTGAATACGGTATTACTTACGCCCAGGTTGATTTACTTGAGGATGGTGGCTTCGATTATGATGGAATCAAGGCTGCAATCAATGAAAAAACAAAGCTTGTAACTATTCAGCGTTCAAAGGGTTACGCTAATAGACCTACACTTTCTGTTGAAAAGATTGGAGAGCTTATTAGCTTTATTAAAGGCATCAAGCCAGATATCATCTGCATGGTAGATAACTGCTACGGTGAGTTTGTTGAAAAAAAAGAGCCAACCGAGGTTGGAGCAGACATGTGCGTAGGTTCACTTATTAAAAACCCAGGCGGCGGACTTGCTCCTATCGGTGGTTACATCGTAGGTAAAACTAAGTGCATTGAGAATGCAGCTCACAGACTTACTAGCCCAGGCCTTGGAAAAGAGGTTGGTGCTTCACTTGGAATTATGCAAAGCTTTTATCAGGGTTTTTTCCTTGCACCTACAGTTGTAGCTGGCGCTCTTAAGGGTGCTATTTTTGCTGCAAATGTATACGAGAAACTTGGATTCCTTTGCGTTCCAAATGCTACAGAGCCTAGATTTGACATTATTCAGGCTGTTACATTTTTAAAGCCAGAGGGGCTTATTGCTTTCTGTGAAGGCATTCAGGCTGCTGCACCAGTTGATTCATACGTTACTCCAGAGCCATGGGATATGCCAGGCTATGATAGTCAGGTTATTATGGCAGCGGGAGCTTTTGTTCAGGGATCTTCAATCGAGCTTTCTGCTGACGGTCCTCTTAGAGCACCATATACAGCATTTTTCCAGGGTGGTTTGACATGGAATCACGCTAAGGTTGGAATCCTTAAATCACTGCAAAAACTAGTGGATGCTTGCCTTGTGAACACATCTCAACTGTGTTAAAATTTTTGAAGATATTTTTTGAAGAAATTACTTACGGAGGAAGGTCATGGCCAATTCATTTGGTATTGATATAGGAACTCAAAATCTTAAGATTTACAGCAGTTCTAACAATTCAATCACTAATATTAAAAACACAATCGCTATAGTTAATAAGAATCAGATGTACGCATATGGTGATAATGCTTACTCAATGTTCGAAAAGGCACCAGACACTATCAGCGTTTCATTCCCTATTAATTCTGGCGTTATCGCTGATTTTGACAACATGCAGACAATGCTTTTCGAGGTTCTCGAAAAAGATCTTAAGGGTAAGGTAAAGGGCAGCGATATTGTAGTTGCTGTTCCTACAGACATTACCGAGGTTGAAAAGAAAGCCTTCTCAGACTTATTTAGCAAGTCAAAGAGCAGACCTCATTCAATTCGTATATGCGAAAAGCCACTTGCTAGCGCTATTGGTTTAGGCTTAGATATTTCAGAGCCTACTGGTGTTATGGTGGTAGATTTAGGTGCTGATACTACTGAAATCTCAGTTATTTCTTTAGGTGGTCTTGTTTTATCTGAGCTTCTTCCATTTGGTGGAAATCAGATTGATGAGTCTATCGTTACATACCTTAAGAGAAACTTTAATCTTGTAATTGGTCAGAAGACTGCAAAGCAGCTTAAAGAGGAGATTGGTTCTGCTCTTGAAGGCAGAAATCAAAAGCTTACAGTTGTAGGCCGTGATGTAGTTTCTGGACTTCCTATCGAAATGGAAATCGAAAGCGACACTATTTATCAGGCTATGAAAGCAGACCTTGAAAGTTTCTGCACTAACGTAAAGCTTATATTAGAAAAAGTTCCACCAGAACTTGCAAAGGATATTGTTCATTCTGGAATTTATCTTACAGGTGGTACATCACAGCTGTTTAAGCTGACTGATTTATTCTCACAGGTTACTAACATTAAGGTTAATGTATTTGAAGACCCTCAGGAGTCTTGTGCAAGAGGACTTGGAAGTGTCCTTTCAGACGCTAAATACAAAAACTATGGTTATAGCATGAGAACTAGAATTTTTAAATAATTAACGAGGTAGTATGAGACAAAGAAAAGGAAGCGGCAGTATTACAAGTAAATACCTGCTTATGATTTTATCTATTGTTTGCATAATGCTTTTGTTTTTCAGTTATTCCACTGGTTTTTCAGGTGGCCCTTTAGAGACTATTGCTAATCATATCTTTATCCCAATGCAAAAGGGTATTGATTATATTGGCAGCTCTATTGCTATTTCTTCTGCTGATACCAAAACAAGAGAGGAATTAGTAAAGGAAAACGAAGAACTGCAGGCTCAGGTTGAGGAACTTAATTCTTCAATCAGTAATATGGAGCTTAAGCTTAAGGAATTATCTGAATTACAGAAACTATATGAATTAGACCAGAGCTACTATGACTACAAGACAACAGGTGCTCGTATCATAGGAAAGGGCACATCCAACTGGTTTAATACTTTTACCATCGATAAGGGTACAGATGATGGTATAGCTGTTAACATGAATGTAATTGCCGATGGAGGACTTGTTGGCATCGTTACATCAGTAGGAGCTGATTATGCAGTTGTAAGAGCCATTGTAGACGACACATCAAATGTTAGCTCTACAATTTCTTCTACAGAGGACAATTGCATTGTTTCAGGTTCTTTACAGTCCATGACTGAAAGCAACCAGATTTTATTATCTAATTTAAATGATGCTGATGACAAGGTTGCAATTGGTGACGTTGTTGTTACATCAAATATTTCTGATAAGTTTTTGCCAGGATTACTTATAGGTTATGTTTCATCTATTTCTTTAGATGAAAATGAGCTTACAAAATCTGGCACAATCACACCAGTTGTTGATTTCAAGCATTTATCAGATGTTCTTGTTATTTTGCAATTAAAGGAGTCATACAAAGTTGAGTAATTTAAAACAATATTTAAAACGAATATTGATTATTACCCTTGTTATTTATGTAGCATTCCTTTTGCAGACAAGCGTTTTTTCTAAATACAGACTGGCAGGAGTGACCCCAAATGTTCTCATTTGCGTGGTTGCTACCTACGGTTTTACCAAAGGCCGTAGGCACGGTATTATCGTTGGATTTTGTGCTGGCCTTTTGCTTGATATTTTTTCAAGTAATTTATTTGGAATGTACGCTTTAATTTATATGTATATTGGCCTTCTAAACGGTTTATTTAAAAAGCAATTCTTTGGAGATGATCTTAAACTTCCAATGATTCTTATTGGTACATCAGACCTTATTTACGGTTTGGCTACCTATTTAACATTATTTGCTATCAGATCTCGGTATGATTTTAGCTATTATCTTCTTAATATAATTTTACCTGAGGTTGTTTACACATTACTTGTATCCATTTTTGTTTACTACATTATTCTTGCTTTAAACAATTGGGTAGAAAAACTAGAAAAGAAAGGTTCTGATAGAATTGGATATTATTAAGGACTTTTTTGTAAGTGCATTTTCTTCGCGTATACGCGTTGTTCAGGCAGTAATGGTTTTCTTTGCTGCCGTTCTTATTTCACGTCTTTTTTATTTACAGGTTATAAACGGAAGTGAATACCAGGATAACTACAACTTAAAACTAGAAAAAACAGAGTCTATTGCTGCTACCAGAGGCAATATTTACGATAGAAATGGCACATTGCTTGCTTACAATGAGCTTGTTTATGCTGTAACTATTCAAGATACAGGAAAGTACGCTAATAAAAAAGAGCGTAGCAAATCCCTGAATGCTGAAATAGCTCGAATCATTGCAAAGCTTGAGGAAAATGGAGATAAAATCGACAACGATTTTAATATTTATATTGATTCTTCAGGCAATTTTCAGTTCTATAATTCTGGCAGTCAGTTGCAGCGTTTTAGAGCTGATGTTTTTGGAAAAAGCAGTGTGGATGATTTGGATTACAATGAGAAGCTTCAGCTTGATGAGGCCACTGCTACAGCAGAGCAGATAGTAGAGTATCTAGAGGGGGAACATGTCTACAATATTCCTAAGGAATACTCTAAAAAGCTTCGTTTTGAAGTTATGGTTGTTCGCTATAATATGGGTCAGAACTCATATCAAAAGTATATTTCCACATCCATTGCTTCAGATGTTTGCGACGAATCTGTAGCTTTCATTAAGGAAAATATAAATGAGCTTGTGGGGGTTAATGTTGAGCAGAAATCCTTACGTAGATACATTGACAGCGAGTATTTTGCTCATATTATTGGCTATACAGGTCAGATATCTACTGATGAATATAAGAGTCTTAGCAAAATAGATGAAAATGTTGAGACTACAGATGTAGTTGGTAAGTCCGGTATTGAAAAGGTAATGAACGATTATCTTTCTGGTACAAAGGGATTTGAGACTCTTTATGTTGATTCTGTTGGTAATACCATTGCAGAAGGAGAGTATCAGCCTGCTGTTTCAGGAAATGATGTATATCTTTCTATAGATTACGATTTACAAAAAGCTGCTTACATTCTTTTGGAGCAGGAGATTGCAGGTATTTTATATTCTAAAATCTCTAATATTAAAGAATATAAGGGTACTTCATCATCTTCCGATGTAGTTGTGCCTATTTATGATGTTTATTATTCGCTAATTAATAACGGAATAATTGATACAAATGCATTTTCAGATGACAAAGCATCTGATACCGAAAAAGCTGTTTTAGCTGCTTACGAGGCTAAAAAGAAGGAAGTGCTTTCTACACTTAAGGCACAGCTTAAAGGTGGCAATGAAATAGTTTACAACCAGCTTCCTAAAGAGTATCAGGCATATTCAACATATATAGTAACAAAGCTTAAGAGCCTTGGTATTTTCGATTCTGCTTCTATTGATACATCTTCGGATGTTCAGAAATCATGGACCTCTGAGGAAATGGCAGTTAATAAGTATTTGATATATGCTATAGAGCAAAACTGGATTGATATTACAAAATATGAATCTGAGGCTAAATATGCTGATACAGAAGAGCTTTATGCAGATTTAGTAAAGTACGTTATTGATTATTTATCAAATGACCCTAACTTTGAAAAGCTTGTATATAAGTATTTGCTTTTAGAGGATGGCATTAGCGGTTACCAGCTTTGCATGATTCTATACGATCAGGGAATTCTTTCTACTGAGGATGAGGATTATGCTCGTCTTGCAAATAATCAGGTAACAGCCTTTGAGTTCATGCGCTCAAAGATTAAATCTCTTGAGATTACACCTGGTCAGTTGGCCCTTGATCCATGTTCTGGTTCGACTGTAATTCTTGATGTTAAAACCGGTGAAGTTTTAGCTATGGTTACATATCCAGGCTATGATAATAATAGACTGGCTAATTCAGTTGACGCTGATTACTATTCTTATTTAACAAATTCAGCAGCTAATCCTTTGTATAACTATGCTACTCAGCAGAGAACAGCCCCTGGTTCTACATTTAAGATTGTCAGCTCAACAGCTGGTTTGGCTGAAAATGTTATTACCACTACATCAGAGATTACTGATATTGGTCAATTTACAAAGGTTTCTAACAAACCTAAGTGTTGGATTTATCCTAGCGCCCATGGAAGCATTAATGTTTCTGAGGCTATTAGAGATTCTTGTAACTACTTCTTCTATGAAGTTGGTTGGAGACTTGCTGGTGGCGATGGAGCCTATGATGATGCTACTGGTATCGATAAAATAACAGAGTACGCATCATACTACGGTTTGGACGAGACTACTGGAGTTGAAATTGAAGAGAATTCTCCTCATATTGCCACTGAATACCCAGTCATGGCAGCCATCGGTCAGTCTGATAACAACTTTACAACTGTTGGTCTTGCCCGTTATGCAACTGCAATAGCTAGCAAGGGTAAAGTTTATAATCTTACACTTCTTGATAGTGTGAAGGATTCTGATGGAAATGTAGTTAAAGATTACAAGCCATCTATTAGAAATACTGTTGATGTTTTAGATGGAAATGAATGGTCTGCAATTCATTACGGTATGAGAATGGTTTGCCAGTCCCTTTCAAGCTTTAACAATTTTTCTGTTGAGGTAGCTGGTAAGACAGGTACTGCTCAGCAGGTTCTTACTAGACCAAACCACGCTTTATTTATTGGTTTTGCACCTTATAATAACCCTGAGATTTCAATTGCAACACGTATTGCCTACGGTTATACATCTCACAATGCAGCTGAAGTTTCAAAGGATATTTTAGCTTATTATTTTGGAGTTTCTGCCACAGAAGACTTACTTAGCGGTGAAGCTTCTACAGTTTCAAACTCTGAAAACGAATTTACTGATTAATTTGGAGAGAAAAATGTCTAACAATCCAGTAATTTTAAAGAGTAATAAATACGGACTTTCATTGCAGCTTGACGCCACAATCCCTTTTGAGGATTTGGTTAGAGCTGTATGTGAGAAGTTTGCAAGCTCTGCTGATTTCTTTGGCGAAGCTTCAATGATTCTTGAGACCTTCGGAAGAGAGCTTACTTCTGAAGAGGGGCTTGTAATCATTCAGGCAATAGAGCTTAATTCAAAAATAAAAGTTATCCTTCTTCACGAGAATAATGAATACAAGGATACTAGAATGCTTGGTCAGGTGGACCGGTTTTACACTGATGAGATCTTTGAAAATGCTAAAATCATCAGAGGAAGCGTTATGAAAACTGACACAGTTACATCTGATTCCAGCATCATCATTTTAGGGGATGTTAAGTCTAAAGCCACTGTCAGGGCAAAGGGCAATATTATTGTTTTGGGTAACTTAGAAGGCTATGCTTACGCTGGATATCCTGATAATACTGGTTGCTATATTGTGGCTGGCGAACTTAACAGCAAAAAAATACAAATTGGAACAGCCACTGGGGATGTGACAATTAAAGAAAAATGGTCTCTTAGAGTTCATAAGAATGATAAAGAGCCTGTAGGCATTACTGTTTGGAATAAAGAGCTTTTGGCTGAACCAATCAGCAGTGGATTATTAAAAAGGATTAAAAACTAATGTTTCACAATTATAAATTTAGAAATTTGAACGTTAAGTTAATAATGGCTGTTATAGCTCTTACCATTATTGGAATTTTCGTTATCGGTAGTGCTAATGAAGCTAACCAGCAAAAGCAGATTCTTGGAATGATTCTTGGAATTATAGTTATGGCTGTTATGGCTTTGATTGACTATGATTTCCTGCTTCATTTTCACTGGGTTTACTATGGAATGGTTATCGTTCTTTTAGTTTCAGTTTTATTATTTGGTTCCACATCAGGTGGTGCCAAAAGATGGATTGAACTTGGAATTCGTTTTCAGCCTTCCGAGCTTGCCAAAATCCTGCTTATTTTGTTCTTTGCTTGGTTTTTTATGATGTACGAGGAAGATATAAATAAGCTTAAAATTCTTGCTATAACTGCAGTATTATCAATGGTTCCATTAATTTTAATAGAAGAAGAGCCAGATTTGTCCACTACAATTGTCACAATGATGATAATTTGTGTTATGATATTTGTAACAGGAGTTAGTTACAAGCTTGTTGGAATCATTCTTGGTATTTCCATTCCAGCTATTAGCATTTTGCTTATTCTTGTAATGCAGGAAGGTCAAACTATCTTGGACGAATACCAGGGCCTTCGTATTTTGGCCTGGTTAAAACCAGAAAAATATCCTGAAAGCTCTTATCAGCAACAGAATTCAATTATGGCCATCGGTTCAGGACAGCTTATGGGCAAGGGCCTTGGCAATGAAGCCTTTGATTCTGTTAAAAACGGTAATTATATTTCTGAGCCACATACTGATTTTATCTTCGCGGTAGCAGGAGAGGAGCTTGGTTTCTTAGGTTCTGTGGCCATTATAGGTTTACTATTTATTATTACATTTGAGATTTTACTTATAGCAAAGAGGGCAAAGGACACATCCGGAAAGCTCATTTGTGTTGGTATGGCCGCACTTATTGGTTTCCAAAGCTTTGTTAATATTTGCGTAGTTACAGGTTTGATGCCTAACACAGGTTTGCCATTGCCATTTGTTAGCTACGGACTTACATCCTTAGTTACGGTTTATTTTGGTATTGGTATTGTTTTAAATGTTAGTCTTCAATCTAAATCAATTAACGGGAGGCTTTTTTAAATGAACATTGGATTAGTAGCACACGACTCTAAGAAGAAGCTTATGCAGAATTTCTGTATTGCTTACAGAGGAATTCTTAGTAAAAACGAAATTTTTGCTACTGGAACCACAGGTCGTCTTGTTGAGGAAGTTACTAACCTTAGCGTACATAAATATCTTGCTGGCCATTTAGGTGGTACACAACAGTTAGGTGCCCAGATTGAGCAAAATGAAATCGATTTAGTTATCTTTTTAAGAGACCCACTTACTGTTAAGTCTCATGAGCCAGATGTTAATAGCATCGTTCGAATCTGTGATGCTAATAATATCCCTCTTGCAACAAACTTAGCAACAGCGGAGCTTCTTATTAAATCACTTGATAGGGGAGATCTTGAGTGGCGTGAGATGTATAAATAAGTTCTTAGCACTTATTATAAGTGCTTGTATGTCTTTAACGCTTGTATCTTGCGGAAAAGAAACTCAGACAGTCAGTACATATAGGCTTTATGACAGTTCCAATGTCTATGGCATCACTCAAAATGGTGCTTCATCCTCAGTAGAGCTGTTTGCAAAGGATTTATGTGTTATTGGCAATGAAGATATTGGTACATCTGGGGTTGATTCCCAGGTGGCTGGAGCAGCAGGCGCTTTTAATGTGACAGATCAGACTGTTACCTATGCTCAAAGCATCCATGAAAAAATGTATCCGGCTTCTACCACAAAGATTCTTACTGCATACATCGCTTGTGTATATGGTAATCTTGATGACTACTTTACAGTTAGTGCAAATGCGGTAAATCAAGAAAAAGATTCATCTGTTATTAACTTAAAAGAAGGGGATGTTATTTCTCTTAGAGACTTGCTTTATGGACTGATGCTTCGTTCTGGCAACGATGCGGCAGTTACTATAGCAGAGGGAATCAGTGGAGATCAGGAAAAGTTTGCTGAGCTAATGAATTCTACTGCTAAATCTTTAGGCGCTACAAATAGTCATTTTGTCACACCTAACGGTCTTCACGATGAAAATCATTACACTTCAGTTTATGATATGTATTTGATTTTAAATGCAGCTCTAGAGAATGATGATTTTTACCAGATATTTACTGCAAATAGTTACAATGCAAGTTATACCAGCGGCGGAGAAGTTAAAACTGCCGAATGGAGCTCTACAAATCAATATCAAACTGGAAAGGTCAGAACACCTAGTGGTTTTACCATTTTAGGAGGAAAAACTGGCACTACCGGAGCAGCAGGCTATTGCTTAGTGCTTCTATCAGAAAATGAAGAGCACGATAGATTAATTACCATTGTGTTTAACGCAGACTGCCGCTCAAATTTATACCTACTTATGAATGAAATTCTTAGTAATTATTGCCTATAAATAGTTATTTTGGTTTTTATAGCGTTATGCTATTATAAACATATAATCATTTTACAAAGGGAGGTATTACGACATGGTGGAAATTATTTCAGGCGAGAAGGGCAAAGGCAAAACTAAATATCTTTTAGACAAAGTAAATAGTGACATCAAAAAAACTGATGGCTCAATTGTTTACATCGACAAAAACACTAAACATATGTATGAACTTGATTCAAAGATTCGTTTGATTAACATGGGGGATTATCCAATCGAATCGTCTGATGAATTCTTAGGTTTCCTTAGTGGTGTTTTATCACAGAATGCTGATATCCAAGAGGTATTTTTAGATAGTTTCCTTACTGTATCGCAGGTTGATTCTAACGATTCATTAACTTCAGCCCTTAACAAGCTTGATAAAATTTGCAACATGTATGATGTTAAATTTGTATTATCCGTTAGTAAAAATGAGAAGGATTTGCCAGAGAACGCAAAAGGCAAAATCATCGTTTCCTTATAAAAATAATTCTTAGGGCACGAATTCGTGCCCTTAAATTTTGTATATGAAGAAAAGTAAAAAGAATACTAAAGACGCTCAAATAATTAAATACCCTAAACAGTATCACTTTTCCATTGGCTTTATTATTATCGGTGTTATGTTTATTTACATGATGTATCATTTGTTTACTTATATTACAGCCGATAATACAACAGTTTACGAGGTGTCTGTAGGCTCTATATCATCAAATCTTGAATATAACGCCCTTGCTATTAGACAAGAACAAATTATCAATGCTGAAATGGATGGTGACATCCTTTATTTAGCAGAGAATTTTGGCAAAGTTGGGGCTAAATCAAAGGTTTATGCATTAGATACCACAGGTGAAATCCTTTCTTCCATAAAGGATTCTTCTGATAAGTCAGAGATTACTTTAGATCCTGATGATTACAATAAGTTGCAATCCACTGTGTCTGCTTATGCGCTGGATTACAATGGCATGGAATTTAATAAAACCTACGGTTTCAAGGCAGAGCTTTCATCTCAGGTTGAACAGCTTTATACAGTATCTGCCATGGAAGCAATGGGTGATTCGTTAAATAATGCCATTGCAGCTGGTTCCTTTAATATTTATAATAGCCCTGTTCCTGGAGTTGTAGTTTACTCCATCGATGGAATGGAGGGCCTTACAGTTGACACATTTACCTCTGAATCCTTTGATGTCACTGGTTATACCAGCACTAATCTTAAGGCTCAGGAGAATGTTGTAGCTGGCCAACCAGTATATAAAGTCATTACTTCAGATCACTGGAACCTTATATTAGAGGTGGATAAATCCTTATATAATTCTCTACAGGAAGAGAGCTATCTTAAGATAGAGTTTTTGGAGGATGGCACAACTACCTGGACTAATCTTGACTTTGCCGAAAAGGCCGGCAAGTATTACCTGGTACTTACTTTAGATGATTCCATGGATAGATTTGCTGATAGCAGATATGTTCATGTAAAGATTATAAATAACAATATTTCTGGACTAAAAATACCTAATTCATCAATTGTGAAGAAACGGTTTTTTACAATCCCTAAGGATTATATGATGCAGGGAAATAATGATGATGAGGCTGGATTCCTTAAAAAGGAAGGTTCAGACAGCGTTTATGTAGCCCCAACTATTTACTATGAATCCGACGACTTTTACTTTGTGGATGATGAAATCTTAAAAAGTGGAGATAAGCTTATTAAGCCAAACTCTAGTGATTTGTATGTGGTTGGAACAGATACAGATTCCTTAAAAGGCGTTTACAATGTAAACAAAGGATATGCTGTGTTTAAGCAAATAGAAATACTTTATCAAAACAATGATTATTCCATCATTAAAACCGGCACTAACTATGGTATATCAATGTATGACCACATAGTGCTACAAGGTGATGATGTAGAAGAGAATTCAATTATCAATTAAGTTATATATTTAAGGAGATTTTGATGAGAGCAGAAGAATTAAAAAATAATTTGGCTGAGGTTGAAAAGAGAGTACAGGCTGCTTGCGATAGAGCAGGCAGAGACAGAAGCGAGGTTACTCTCATTGCTGTTAGCAAGACAAAGCCTGTAGAAGATTTACAGGTTATATATGATGCTGGCATTAGAGAATTTGGCGAGAACAAGGTTCAGGAGCTTACAGGCAAAATTCCTGAGATGCCAAATGATATTAACTGGCATTTAATCGGCCATCTTCAGCGTAATAAGGTTAAATATATTGTTGACCAGGTAAAGCTTATTCATTCAGTAGATAGTTATCGTCTTGCTGAGGAAATTAATATCCAGGCAAAGAAAAAGGGGGTTATTGTTCCTATTCTTATTGAGGTTAATGCTGCAAATGAGGCAACAAAGTTTGGCGTTAAGCTTGAGGAGACAAAGCAGCTTTGTGAAGAAATTGCTCACTTAGACAGTGTGCATATCATGGGGCTTATGACTATAGCACCAAATGTAGTGGTTCCAGAGGAAAATCGTGAGATTTTTCACAAAATAAAGGACTTATCAGTTGACATAGCAAATGAAAACATTGATAATGTAGATATGAGAATTATATCTATGGGTATGACTAATGATTTTGAGGTTGCCATAGAGGAAGGTGCTACACATATTAGAGTTGGCACAGCAATTTTCGGTGAGAGAAATTATAATTTATAAAAGAGGAGTATGTTATGTTTGAGAGAATGCTCGATGCGATGCATCTTAATGACGACTACGATTACGACGACGAAGATTTTTATGATGATGAAGAGGAAGAGAAATCCTTCTTTAATAAGTTTTCTAAGAATGGTGACGAAGAAAAGCGTCCTGTTTTAAACAAACCTACAGAGAAAGAACCTAGGGTTTCAAAACCTGCTCCAAAGATTACTCCAATGAGAAACAAAGGGAAAGGAACCGTTATGGAGGTTTGTGTTATTAAGCCATCTTCATTTGAGGATGCAAGAGAGATTTCTGAGACCTTACTTGCAGATCGTACAGTTCTGCTTAACATGAAGGGCTTGGATTTGGGTGTTGCACAGCGTATCATCGATTTTACATGTGGTACTTGCTATGCTATCGATGGAAACTTACAGCGTATTGAGGATTACATCTTCATTATTACACCTGCAGGAGTTGAATTATCTGGTGATTTAGCAGGAATCGTTAATGCCTTCGATGTCACAGGAATTCAGACAGGCTTTTAAATTTTAGCACCAGACTTTGTCTGGTGCTTTTTCATAACTAAAGTAGATGCATTATTAGGGAGATATAATGGACGCACTAACAGTTAATTACGAAGGACAGCCTTGTTATAAAATCGTTTTTAAGCCAGATTTTACGGAGCTTTTAGCGGTATTTAATTCTGAAGTAAACAAATGCTACGATAAAATCTGCATTGTTTCAGATTCAAATGTAGCGCAGCTTTATTTAGCAGAAGTAATTGATATCTTTAAAAATACTGACAGCGAGATTTGCTCTTTCAGCTTTCCAGCAGGAGAGGCATCTAAGAATCTTAATACTGTTAATATGCTTTACGAGCATCTTATACATAAGAAATTTACAAGAAGCTCGTTACTTGTTGCTTTAGGCGGTGGGGTTGTTGGGGATTTAACTGGTTTTGCTGCAGCCACATTCCTTCGAGGCATCGATTTCATACAGGTACCTACCACATTGCTTTCTCAGTCAGACAGCTCTGTTGGTGGCAAAACTGGTGTAGATTTTAATCAGTATAAAAACATGGTTGGTGCTTTTTACATGCCAAAGCTTGTATACATGAATATTGGCACCCTTAATTCTTTGGATGATGAAAATTTTGCCTGTGGTATGGGTGAAGTTATTAAGCATGGCCTGATTGCTGATGAGACCTTTTATAACTGGATTAAGAACAATAAAGAAGCCATATTAGCAAGGGAATATGATGCACTTTCTTATATGGTTATGAAAAATTGTGACATTAAAAGAAACGTGGTGGAAATTGATCCAAAGGAAAAGGGCATCAGAGCCTACTTAAATTTTGGCCACACCATTGGTCATGCCATTGAAAAACTTGCGGATTTTAAACTTGGACACGGTCAGTGTGTTAGTCTTGGCATGGTATGCGCGCTTCATTTATCCCACAAATTAGGCTATATTAGTGAAAATGAAATTTTAGATATTAAAAAGGCTTTGATGGATTTTAATTTGCCTACCTCATTTTGCGGGCTAAATCATAATGAGGTTTTGATGGCTACAAAGTCTGATAAAAAGATGCAAGGAAATAAAATAAAATTTACTATACTTAAGAAAGTTGGCCAGGCTGATTCATATATGGATTTTACTGACGAGGATCTGCTTTTTGCCATAGATAAGGTACTAGACAATGTTTTATAAAATTAATAGAAATCTTTCAATGATATTTGCAACTGTACTTATTGTTGTTTTAAGTTTGATAGACCAGTACACAAAGCTTCTTGCTGTAGATTATTTAAAGGATTCATCAGATTTTATTCTTATTCCAGGTGTTTTACAGCTTCATTATCTTGAAAATACAGGTGCTGCATTTTCAATTTTAGAAGGTAAGCAGATGTTTTTTGCTATTCTTACACCTATTCTTTTAGTGGCTTTAGCTGTAGTGCTATTTAAGATGCCACAGGATAAAAAGTATTTACCTTTAGATTATATTATTATCTTTTTAATTGCTGGTGCTATTGGCAATTACATCGATAGAATCAGTAATAATTATGTAGTTGATTTTATTTATTTTTCCCTTATTAATTTTCCAGTATTTAATGTTGCGGATATTTACGTAACCTGCGCGGTATTTGCACTTTTAATTGCAATTTTATTTGTATATAAGGACGAGGACCTAGAGGAAATTAAAAATAGTTTAAGGAAGAAATACAATGGATGAATTTGTTCTTTCTATCGAGGATAGTTCAGATGAAAACATTAGAATAGATAAATATTTGGCGGCATCTTTGCCGGATAAATCACGAAGCTACTATCAAAAAGCAATTGATGGTGGCTTTGTTTTGGTTAATGGTAAGCAGGTAAAGTCCAAGTACCAAACAAAGCTTGGGGATGAAATTGTTGTTAGCATTGAACCTGTAAAGGAAATTGATATCGTTCCAGAGGATATTCCTATTGAAATCCTTTATGAGGATGGGGACGTTATAGTGGTAAACAAGCCAAAGGGCATGGTGGTACATCCGGCTCCTGGCCATTATACAGGGACATTAGTAAATGGACTCATGTATCACTGTAAGGACTCTTTATCAGGCATTAACGGTGAAATTAGGCCAGGTATTGTACATAGAATTGATATGAATACCACTGGCTCTCTTTTGGTATGCAAAAACGACAAGGCCCATAATGATATAGCCTCTCAAATCAAGGTTCATTCCGTTAACAGAATTTATAAGGGAATCGTTGTAGGAAACTTTAAAGATATGGAAGGCACTGTAAACGCTCCTATAGGCCGAAATCCTAAAGATAGAAAGAAGATGGCTGTGGTAAGCGATGGAAGAGAAGCAATCACTCATTTCACCGTTTTAGAGCAATATAAAGGGTATGCTTATGTACAGTTTAAGCTAGAAACTGGTCGTACTCATCAAATCAGGGTTCATATGGCTCATATTGGTCACCCATTGCTTGGAGATGATGTGTACGGAAAGCCTGTGAAGAACCTGCAGGGGCAGACTCTTCACGCACAAACTATTGGGTTTATACAGCCTTCAACTAAAAAATATGTGGAGGTAAATGCGCCTCTTCCAGATTATTTTGAAGAACAGTTAACCAAGCTTAGAAAAAGTCCACTTTAGGTGTCCTTTCGGTTGAAATCTACCGCATTTCTTGCTTGCTTTTTATGTTCGTCTTCGATGGCTGCATAGTAATCAATTGTAGTATTAATATTTTCATGGCCTAATACGTCAGCTACTAAACGAATATCACCTGTCTCACGGTAAAGAGCAGTACCATAGGTACTTCTGAGCTTGTGCGGGGTGATTTTTTTATTTGGAATTACAAGCTTAGCGTATTTTTTAACCAGGTTTTCAATGGCATCTACACTGATTCTCTTTCCTTGCAATGAATAGAAGAGAGCGCTTTCATGGCCTTCTACAGGATTAATATATTCTCGTTCGCCATTAATATAGTCTTTTAATGTGCCTGCAACCTCTTCATTGAAGTAGATAACGTCCTGTCCTCCGCCCTTTCTAACGATTGTTAAAGAATTAACATGAAAATCAACGTCATTTAAATCTAGACCGTTGCATTCACTAACACGGATACCAGTATTAAGCATTAAGGTCAAAATGGCCAAATCACGGCCTCGAGTCTTTTGATTATAAATTCGTTGACGTTCAGAGGTAAATGCGTTTCCTTCATCAATAGCCTTTAGAATTGACTGGACCTCGTAATTGTTCATACGAATGATGTTTTTATCCTTTTTAAGCTTTGGTAATGCAACAAGTTGTGTTGGATCTTTTGAAACAAATTCTCTTTGAAGCAAATATTTGTACATGCTTCTAAGAGGAGACATTTTACGAGCGATTGCTTTTTTGCCGTTTTCATGTTGCTCACCGATAACATTAAGCTCCAGAAATCTTTGATATTCTTCAAGGTCATCTGGAGTAATTTTATCAAGAAGCCCGTAATCAATTTTTCGGATGTCTAAACCTGCAATTGTAGGGTTAGAGTCTCTTAAAAATCGAAAGAAGGTCAACAAATCATAGCAATATGAAATTAAAGTGCTAGGCTGAGTAGTTTGTTCCTTAGAATGAATAAAATCTACTGCAGGCTTTGGAAGTTGTGAGATTAGCTCACGAAGCTTAAGTTTTTGCTGTTTTAATTTGTTTTTATAGAACTCAGAATCTTTGCCCATTTGTGAATCCCCCTAATTTTTAATACTATCTAACGGAAAAACAGATATTTATCCGATAGATACATTTTACTCTCTTCTGCAGCTTTAGTCAAGTTTTGAAGGGAGTTAACTATAGAAAATATAGTAATTAGAAATTTATTTATGCTTTGGCATGTACTGCACTGCGATTCTGTTTTCTGGATTTGCATCTACTAGATAAAGGACAATTAGAAAAATCCATTCTAAAGGCTTCATAATAAAATATGTAATGTCGCAAGCTATTTTGTTTGGTCTGATTAAATCAGCTATTGGGAATCCATATTTATCGTAAAAATTTCTGATTGCACGGTGAAACTTTGGTGTCTTTTCTTCTAGTACATTTTCAAAGGCATTTGCTATTAGCAGCTGTCTATTTACAATAACAGCATGACCATGGCGCTCTCCCATTCTAAGAGGCTTTACTATTCTTTTATGGCCGCCAGCTG
>JAEEGF011005459.1_pt1 | contig 40668 bp, 34 predicted proteins | sample 9134171 | NCBI WGS metagenome assembly JAEEGF01 (sample SAMN16246542, study PRJNA631951) | gut metagenome | biome: gut microbiome; feature: rumen; material: AP-attached | host: Bos | place: Iran: Karaj | collected 2018-10 | reverse complement strand
AATCGCCTCCAAAGATCCTCTCCCTGAGCTCCTCCTCTGTAAGAAGCACTACATTCAGAAACTCAGATATGTCCAGTTCCTGACTCTTTTCCTTCCTGCAGTTATCGGCAGTGTATATATGCATGATGCTGTTGGACAGAGTTGGATTTGCCGGGGCACTGAAGAGATATTTCCAGTCATCTGATACATATCCTGTCTCCTCTGCCAGCTCCCTCTTTGCCGTCCTGAAGGCATCCTCACTGCTGGCAATGATATTATCAAAGGTTCTGGCCTCATCGCTGTCCCTGTCCTTGTACTCGATGGCTCCGGCAGGGAATTCAGTAAGCACCTGATCGACGCCATGCCTGTACTGCCTCACACAGATATACCGTCCGTCCTCAGTACGGGGGATAATCAGCGAAAAGCTGTGCTTGGAATAGTTGTAAACCGGCTCTATCGTTGTGCCATCCGGCAGCTCATATATATTCTTTCTAAAATCTATCCACTGGTCCTGGGCGAGGTGCTGTCTCTGAACCAGCTTCCAGCGTAGGTTCTCGTTATCCATATCTTATATCTCCAATTCCGGAAAGCTTTTCTTCTTCATAATATGATGTTGGTGCCAAAAGTGACGTCACGGATTGTTACGTGTTTCGGACTATCACAATCCTATGTAATAATGTCCTTAACCACTTCGCTTGCAATGATGAGTCCTGCAACAGATGGCACAAAAGCAATGCTGGCTGTTGTGCCCCTTCTGCGTCCTGCGCTTTCTTCTGTGTAGTCGGATTCCACGTCAGAGGGTTTTATGGGTGCTTCACTTGAATATACGACCTTAAGCTCCTTTATCCCCCTGTTCTTCAGCTCTCTTCTCATAACCCTTGCAAGTGGGTCGGTCCTGGTCTTATAAATATCCGTCACCTCAACCTTAGTGGGATCCAGCTTGAAGCCGGTGCCCATGGAGCTGATGACGTGAATCCCAAGAGCCTTGCATCTGACTATAATGTCTATCTTGGCAGTCACCGTGTCTATTGCATCCACCACATAGTCATAACTGGAAAAATCAAACTCATCAGCAGTTTCAGGGAGGTAAAAGCACTTATGAGTATAGACACTGCACTCAGGATTAATATCCAGGATGCGCTCTCTTATCACATCCACCTTATCCCTTCCCACAGTACTGCCCAGCGCAATACACTGTCTGTTTATGTTGGAGGGCACAACCTTGTCATTGTCCACAAGGTCCAGCGCTCCGACGCCACTCCTGGAAAGCGCCTCCACCACGTAGCTTCCGACGCCTCCTACACCAAAAACGCAGACCCTTGATCCTTTTAATTTTTCAAGAGCCTGCCTGCCTATCAGTAATTCGGTTCTCCCAAAGATCTCCGATGTCCCCAATTGATGTCTCCAGTATCGGGAATATGAAAACATTCCCCTATAAATGTATTTATCAAAAACAGTTACAGATAACAGTGAGGTCTGCTGAGTTCAAGCCTGTTGTCATTGACAACTGCTCCGGTTATCTCAAGCCTTGCGCCCTTTGCCCCCAGGACCTTCCGTCCCTCAAGGACAAGATGGATCTTCTTGTCCTCAGTCATATATTCCTCATATATCTCATCTGTCGTATCTGCGCCGTCCAGCACCTTTTTAAAATCCCCGATAAAGGCCGGAATTATGATTGCGCCGATGCTCTGTCCCTGAAGCGGGCCATAAACCCTGACAATCTCATGTAAAAGAAGTGTTCTAAGCTCCTCCATAGCTAACCCCCAAGACTAATAGTTTTTATTATTTTTCATCACTGCTGGATAGCCTCAACAATTGCTGGCAGCAGCTGCTTCTTTCTTGAAACAACACCGGAAAGCATAGCCGTATCGCCCTCGGCATTCACTCCAAAGGCATGATTGAGTGTGTGAAGGGCCTTACTTCCGGTAAAGACAACCTCTGAGGATTCCTCAATAATATTGGTAAGCATAAAGAACAGCATGTCAAGGCCGTCATCTGCAGCAACCTTCTTAAGCTCAGGCTTTATCTTATCTTTTATTTCCACCAGCTCCTCTGCGCTCATGGAATTGATCTGGCCGATTCCGATGGTCATATCATCTACAGTAAATTTCTTGAAATCCTGATGAAGGATTTCCTTGGCTGTCTTGCCGCTGAGGTTGGAGCCCGCATGGAACATCTCCTTGGCAAAGGCTTCAAAATCTATCTCTGCGATGCTTGCCAGTTCCTCTCCTGCCTTCTTGTCTATCTTGGTACAGGTAGGTGATCTGAACATAAGAGTATCGGAAAGAATAGCCGCCAGTAACAGTCCTGCTATGGTCTTATCTATCTCGACTCCGTATTCCTTGTACATCAGATAGATGATGGTACAGGTTGAGCCCAGTGGCTGATTCCTGAAAAATACAGGGCCTGCAGTCTCAATGGTGCGAAGTCTGTGATGGTCGATGATCTCAAGGATCTCTGCTCCGTCAGCACCGTTAACAGCCTGGTTCTTCTCATTGTGATCCACAAGAATCAGCTGTTTCTTCTTGGCACCCAGGAAATTTCTTCGGCTGATCATACCGATATAGTTATCGTTCTTATCAAGAACCGGGAAGTATCTGTGTCTCATGGAAGCCATTACTTCCTGAATGTCTTCGATAAAGTCATCCATGTGAAAGCTAACAAGATTATCGGTTTTCATAATATGCTGAACAGGCATGCTCTGATTGATAAGTCTTGCAACCACAAAGGTATCATGTGGAGTTTTGATAATCTTACAGCCATGCTCCTGAGCCTGGATCTGTATGGTCTTGGCAACGCTTGCTCCCTCGCAGACTATAATGCATCCGGCATTCATCTCGATGGCACACAGCTGCATATCATATCTGTTTCCGAGAATTACCACATCTCCCTCTTCAATGACATTTTCCATCATATCGGGATTGGCTGCAGCAATTACAACTTTTCCCTTAGTAAGGACATCGTCTATATCTCCCACAATAAGCTCGCCGTCCAGGGTCTCCACGATGTTCTTGTAACAGGTCTTAGCCTCTGACAGAATCTTAGGATCAATAACATCCATATATGTCTCTACAATATCGTTGGTGGTAACAATACCGGTAAGCTGATTGCCCTCTGTAACACAAAGAGTAACAACGTTGGCATCCCTCATCTTGGCCCAGGCATTCTTAAGGGAAAGATTGGCTGAAGTGCCCTCCAGCATACGAATCTCCATGTCCCTTACCTGAGTTCTAACGTCCTTAATATATGCAGGAACTTCCACCCCGAAATGAGAAAGCACGAACTGTGTCTCCTCATTGAGATGCCCGGCTCTGGCTGCAATGTAATCGCCGCCTGTGATCTCCCGCTTGAGATTGGCATAGGTAATGGCCGCGCATATGGAATCCGTATCAGGATTTTTATGTCCCATTACCAGAACCGGTCTGTTGTTGTCCATTTTATATCCCATTCTTTATTCCTCATTTATGTAATGTAATCTGATAAACGATAATATATTATATCTTATCGCATTTGAGCACATATTATCTACTTTTTTAAAAATATTTTTGACATAAAGTCATGCGAACTGGCTGTTGTACAGTTCGTAGTAGAAGCCCTTCTTATCAAGAAGCTGATTGTGATTGCCCTGCTCAAGGATGTGGCCGTCCTTCATAACAAGAATGACGTCCGCTTCTCTTATGGTGGAAAGTCTGTGAGCTACTATAAAGCTGGTCCTGCCCTTCATCATCTTGTTGAAGGCCTTCTGTATTCTGATCTCTGTACTGGTATCGATAGATGAGGTAGCCTCATCCAGAATCAGCATAGGAGGAATATCCAGCATGACTCTTGTGATACAAAGAAGCTGCTTCTGTCCCTGGGAAAGATTGCCGCCATTCTCAGTGATAACCGTATCATATCCATTGGGAAGCTTCTTGATAAAGCTGTGGGCATGGGATGCCTTGGCAGCTTCTATTATCTGCTCATCGGTATAGCCCTCTCTTCCAAGGGTAATGTTATCCCTGACAGTTCCGTTCCTGAGCCAGGTCTCCTGAAGCACCATTCCAAAGCCGTCTCTGAGGTCTCTTCTTTTAATATCCCTGAGATCCTCTCCGTCAATACTGATGCTTCCCTTATCCACATCATAGAATCGCATAAGAAGGTTGATAAGGGTGGTCTTCCCGCTTCCTGTAGGTCCAACAATAGCAACTCTCTGTCCCTTGCTGACCTTGAGATTAAGCTCCTTGATAAGCTCTTTTCCCTTGTCATAAGAAAAGTCTACATTTTCAAAAGAAACTTCGCCCTCGGGAATAAATAACTCCGGTGCATTCTCTTTATCTGAGACTTCCGGCTTTTCCTCGATAATTGCAAATACCCTCTCCGCGCAGGCAAGCGCATTCTGAAGCTCTGTTACCACACCTGAGATCTCGTTGAAGGGCTTGGTGTACTGATTGGCGTAGCTAAGGAAAATAGTCAGGCCGCCAACAGTCATGCCTCCTGCGATACAGGCGAAGGCTCCGAACAATGCTACCGCAGCATATACCAGGTTGTTGACGCATCTGGTGCTGGGGTTGGTCAAAGAAGAAATAAAGGTTGCCTTGATGCTGGTGGTTCTAAGCCTTTCATTTATCTCTTCGAAGGTTTCAAGGTTCTCATCCTCGTGGGCAAAGGCCTTGACCACCGAAAGGTTACCTATCATCTCATCCACAAAGGCTGTCTGGTCTGCCCTGGACTGGCTCTGCTCCTTAAAGAGCTTAAAGGATCTGTCCGCAATAAACTTGGCAATAAACAAAGACAAAGGAGTCAGCACCACAACTACGATGGCAATCTTGAAATTCAGGTAAAACATGAATATCAAAGTGCCCACAATAGTAACGATTCCCGTAAAGAGCTGTGTAAAGCCCATGAGCAGGCCATCAGCAAAAAGATCCACATCGCTGATTATCCTGCTGACAATATCTCCGGTCTGCTTGGAGTCAATATATTCAAAGGGCAGGATCTGAAGCTTGTCAAAAGCTTCTTTTCTAACATCCCTTACAACCTGAAAGGTGATTTTGTTGTTGGCCTGGTTCATGATCCACTGACAAACAGCAATTATACCGATGGCAATGGCCATCCTTGTCAATATGGACACAACGCCGACAAAATCCACAGCATCCTTTCCAACTATGTAGTCTATGGCATTACCTGCAAGGATCGGCACATACAAAGAAAGAAGTGCTGTCACCACAGCAAGGGTCATGGACAGAGCAATGAGCAGGCGATATTTACCGGCATATTTCAGTACTTTTTTAAGTGTTCCCTTTTTCATACCGCTCCCTCCTTCTTGTACTGTGAATCATAGATCTCTCTGTAGAGTTCGCAGCTGTCCATAAGTTCCTCATGAGTTCCTATGCCTGCTGCTCGTCCATTATCCAGGACGATGATCTTATCACAGTTAATTACTGAGGATGCGCGCTGGGACACAATGAAGGTTGTTGGTGCATCATCCATTTTGGCGATGGCTTCTCTAAGATTTTTATCCGTAAGATAATCAAGAGCCGAAGCACTGTCATCAAGGATAAGGATCTCAGGCTTACGCACAAGGGCTCTTGCGATGGTAAGTCTCTGCTTCTGACCGCCGGAGAAGTTCTTTCCTCCCTGGGCCACCATATAGTCCAGCTCCTTTTCCTTGCCCTTAACTATTTCTTCAGCCTGGGCGATTCTAAGGGCCTCGTATACTTCCTCATCTGTGGCATCATTCTTGCCCCATCTGATATTGTCCCTAATACTTCCATGGAAAAGAACTGCCTTCTGCGGTACAATTCCTATTCTCTCCCTGAGAGCATCAAGGCTGTACTCCTTAACGTTTTTGCCGTCCAGAATCACCTCTCCGGCAGAAGTATCATAGAACCTGGGAATCATGTTTATCAATGTGGTCTTACCACTGCCGGTTCCGCCTATGACACCGATCCTCTCACCTCTTTTTACGGTAAAGCTGATGTTCTCCAGGGAATCCTCGCTGTCTCCCTGATATCTCATGGAGACATTATTGAAGATCACATGATCTGCGGTATTATCAAAGGTCCTGACTGTTCCATCCGCCATGGAAGACTTAAGCTCAAGAAGCTCCTGAACGCGGTTACCGGAGGCAATAGCCTTGGTAACAGTAAGTACCAGATTGGCAAACTTAATAAGCTCCACCAGGATCTGAGACATGTAGTTATAAAGTGCCACAACCTGGCCCTGGGTCAGATTGCCGGAATTAACATAGATTGCGCCTCTGTAGATAAGATATGCCACCGCAAGATTGAGGATCGCGTAGGTCACAGGATTCATAAGAGCTGTGACAGAGCCCACAAACTCCTGAAGGTTCAAAAGAGCATTGTTCTTCTCGTGGAAGTTCTTTTTCTCCTTCTCTTCAAGACCAAAGGCCCTCACCACTCTTACACCGGAGTGGTTCTCTCTTGTAAGACCGAGAAGCACATCAAGGCCGCTCTGAATCTTACCGTATCTGGGAATACTCCAGGTCATGATAAATCCCACCACCGCAAAAAGCAGAATGATGGTCACAAGGAAAATCAGTGCCTGACGAACGTCTATGGTAAAGGCCATCACCATGGCACCGAATACCACGAAGGGGGACCTTAGGAGCAGTCTTATGGTAAGATTGACTCCCTGCTGAACCTGATTAACGTCACTGCTCATCCTGGTTATCATGGTTGAGGTTCCGACTTTATCCATATCAGAAAAAGAGAGCTTCTGAATACTTTCAAATAAAGCCTTCTTAACCTTAGCAGCAAAGCCTGCTGCAGCCTTGGCTGCAAAGAACTGGGCTGTGATGGCGCTTATATATCCCACAAAGCAAAGCAGCACCAGAATAAGGCACATTTTTACCACATAGGACTTATCACCGCCTGTAATACCCTTATCTATAAGAGCGGCGATAACCAGCGGTACCATCAGCTCAAAGGATGCCTCCAGCAGCTTAAACAGCGGCCCCAATATGGTTTCCTTCTTATATTCCTTCAAAAATACCAATAATTTTTTCATAATTTCCTCAATTATTCAAAGTCTGTGTATAACAAATATTCCCTGCGTTTTTCCTTGAACTCATTAAGTTCCTGGGCCCAGGAAGCCCTGATTTCCTCAACACTTTTGCCATCCTCTATCATGAGTCTCACATTCTCTGAGCCCATGAGATAGTCGATCCAGTAATGGCCGTCGTTATACTTAGTTCCCCAGAAGTTAGCTTCACAGCCACTTTCTGATATTGCATTATAGGCATCGATCAGATAACTGAGATCCAGCCCATTATTCCAGATATCTGAAAGAGGCATGGTCCTTAAGTCCCTGCCACAGCATACTTTATCCTGATACATTGGACTTACGGCACCTTCCATGGATACCGGTTTAAAATTATAATCGTATTCATCCATATCCGCAAGGTATGGGCTTCCGTAGGTCTCAAAGGGGTTCTCTGTCCCTCTTCCAACGGATACTACAGTATTTTCAAAAAGGCATGTGGAAGGGTACAGATATACTGCCCTCATATCCTTAAGATTCGGGGATGGAGCCTTTATCAGATAATGCCTGGTGTCATGGGTATAGCCAAGACAGGGTATCACCGTAAGATCACAGGAATCCTTACCTGCTCCCAGCCAGCCTTCACCGTTTATCATCAGTGCCAGCTCTCCCAGAGTCATGCCATGTACCACAGGAATAGGAAGCCTTCCCACATTGGAAATGAATTCATCACGAAGTATGGGACCATCGACCAAAAAGCCGTTGGGATTGGGCCTGTCCAGAATGATCACAGGTTTACTGTGCTCTGCGCAGGCATCCATAAGATCAAACATGGTGATGTAGTAGGTGTAGAACCTGAGGCCCACATCCTGAATATCCACCACCAGAACATCAAACTTCTCCAAAGTATCCTCAGAGACAGCCTTGCTGCGGTTCTCCTCGTACAGTGAAAGCAAAGGAACTCCTGTAGCCGGATCCACCGAATCATCTACACCTTCCCCGGCATCCTTAGTTCCTCTAAACCCGTGCTCGGGGGATAGAACGCAGGCCACATCCACCTTCTGCCTAATAAGGGCGTCCAGCACATGCTCGCCATAGGTCACGTCATTCCCCTTATCATCCTTACCGAAATGAATGAGATCCGTACCATCCCCGGCTGAGTCATAATCAAAGGAGCTCTCGTCTCCTACAATTCCGGACTGATTGGAAAAAAGAGCCACTCTCTTACCTTCAAGCAGTGGAATATATTCCTCGAAGCGCTCATCTCCAAGAGTCAGCGCTTCTTCGATATTGTCATCATTATTCTCTTCTGCAGATACGCTGTCTGAGGCTTCCTCTACCGCAGATTCCGCAGCTTCTGAAATTTCAGTCTGAGCATCTTCTATGTTTTCAAAAACGCTGCCGGCATCAGCCTCAGAAGAAACATTACTTACTTCAGATTCCCCACAGGCAACGAGAGTTCCTGCAGCAATTATTGAAGCTAAGATAACACCTAGTTTTTTAGAGTATCCTCTTATCATAAATTGATCCTCAGTCCCTTAGGGTAATGGTTCTTGAGCATGCCTCCTGCGGCCTTGGCCCAGCCTATGCTGTAGCCATCCACAAGAATAAGACGCCAGCCCTTTTCCTTTTTATCAAGGCCTCGAAGGGTCTGTCCGTTTAAAAAGGCATCTATCTCAGAGGAGTCTCCCTCAAAGTCCACAGCAGCCTGCACCTCTTCTTTCTTAAGAGCCAGTGCCAGTGCATGAGAGGGTTCAAATCTGTCCTTCTTGATGGTTCCCAGATGCAGCCCCGGTCTCATGACCTTGAGGCCATTGGGGGATGGCATATTCTCCGGAGCCAGATACATCTGATCTCCGAACATAAAGATTGTTCCCTTGAGACTGTCAGAGTCCTTCAAAGTCTCTTTGGCAAACTCTTCAAAAATCTTCTTCTCAGCCTTTGAGGCCTCTTTCACCCTGCCTCCGGGCACATATCTGTTGTGGTCTGAGGAAGGAAGCTCACCCTCTCTCTTAAGAACACATAAGAAATGCCCTTCGCCTTTTACCTTATGGGGCCAGAGTCTTACAGTCTTCGAAATCTCCGCGGAAAAAGCCTCGTCCGCATCAGTCCAGGAAGGTCTTCCCGCTTCCATGCCGCCTGCCAGCTTAAGCTCTGCCACATGGAAATCAGGATACTTTCTCAAAAATTCAAGAATGGTATTCTCATTCTCGTCCACAGAAAAAGTACAGGTGGAATAGCAAAGAGTTCCTCCCGGAAGCAGCATTTTCTCTGCACAGTCCAGAATCTCTGCCTGCCTCTGGGCACAGAGCTTAACATTCTCGGGACTCCACTCTCCAAAGGCCACCTCATTTTTCCTGAACATTCCCTCTCCGGAGCAGGGAGCATCCACCAGTATCTTATCGAAATATCCATGGAATACCTCTGACAGGTGCTGAGGCGTCTCATTGGTCACCAGGGCATTCTTTATGCCAAGTCTCTCTATATTGAGGGAAAGAATCTTGGCCCTGTCACGATTTATCTCATTGGTCACCAGGATTCCCTGGTCCTTCATGGCAACTGCTATCTGAGTTGACTTACCCCCGGGTGCCGCACAAAGGTCAAGTATCTTCTCTCCTGGCTGGGGATCAAGGAAATGCACCGGCGCCATGGCACTGGGTTCCTGAATATAATAAAGCCCCGCCTCATGATATGGGTGCTTGCCGGGAGTATCACTGTTTTCATAGTAGTAGCCGTTCTCCTCCCAGGGCACCTGCTCACTACAGGATGGGAACTTCTCTGTAACAGACTTATCCGCCTTAAGAGTGTTGATACGCAAAGCATGATATCTGGCATCATCCCCAAAGCTGTCTATAAACTCATCATATTCTTCATTGGACAGAGAATTTTTCATTCTCTCCTTAAACAATTCCGGTAACATATATCCTCTTTCCCTAATTAAAAATCTACGAAAATACTTCTTTTAGTATAACACTCACCCCATAGAAAACGCCACCGCATGAGCAGTGGCGCCTATAAGCAATATTCAGTTTTACTTCTCTTCGTGTTCCTTGATATACTTCTTGATACCCTTAAAGGTCTCAGGACTGATGATGTGCTCAATCCTGCAGGCATCAGCCTCAGCGATCTTCTCGTTGACACCTGTGGTCATCATAAGGAACTTGGTGATATTGGTGTGCTTGGCATATACAGCCTTGGCAACTTTGGTTCCCTCATCGGTAAGATTAAGGGATCCGTCATCCTCCATTACAATAAGTCCGTTCTCCTTGAGAATACCTACAGCTCTTGATACACTTGGTCTTGAAAAGCCCAGCTCTGTGGCAACATCTATAGAACGGACAACGCCCTTCTTTTTCTTAAGAAGGTAAATGGTCTCGATATAGTCTTCACCTGATTCGTGCATAACATACCCCCGTACATTATTTTAATATTATAATTATATTGTACGCAATCAATATTTGCAATAGGATATTCAGATAATTTAAAAGAGGTCATCCTTTCGGATGACCTCTCCACTACATTTTCATTTTAATGTGATGCAGCCTGATTACTTTGCATAATCTGTTGCTCTGCTCTCTCTGATAATATTGACCTTGATCTGTCCGGGATATTCCATCTCGTCCTCGATCTTCTTGGCAATATCACGAGCCATAAGCACCATATCTGCATCAGAAACCTGCTCAGGAACAACCATTACTCTGACTTCTCTGCCGGCCTGAATAGCAAAGGAGTGATCAACACCCTTAAAGCTATTGGTGATATCTTCGAGTTCTTTAAGTCTGGATGTGTAAGTCTCAAGTGTCTCTCTTCTTGCTCCGGGTCTAGCTGAAGAAATTGTATCAGCAGCCTGTACAAGAACTGCAATAAGAGACTGGGGTTCAACGTCACCGTGGTGAGCTTCTACCGCATTGATAACAGTCTGTGATTCTTTATACTTCTTACATATTTCAACACCAAGTTGAATATGTGAACCTTCAAGTTCATGATCGACAGCTTTTCCAATATCATGTAAGAGACCTGCTCTCTTAGCTACTCTAACATCAAGTCCAAGTTCTGATGCCAGAAGTCCACAAAGCTGAGCAACCTCAACAGAATGCTTAAGGCAGTTCTGTCCATAACTGGTTCTGAATTTCATACGACCAAGAATCTTGATAACTTCGGGATGAAGTCCGTGTACACCTGCCTCAATAGCAGCGTTTTCACCTTCTTCTTTGATCTTGGCAGCTACTTCCTTCTGTGCCTTCTCAACCATCTCTTCGATTCTAGCCGGGTGAATACGTCCGTCTACGATAAGCTTCTCAAGAGCTATACGTGCAACTTCACGACGGATAGGATCAAATCCTGAAATAACCACAGCTTCCGGTGTGTCATCGATAATAAGATCAACACCGGTCATTGTCTCAAGGGTTCTGATGTTTCTACCCTCTCTACCAATGATTCGACCTTTCATCTCATCATTTGGCAGCTGAACTACAGATATTGTTGTCTCGGAAACGTGATCTGCTGCGCAACGCTGAATTGCGTTAACAACGATTTCCTTGGCTCTCTTATCTGCTTCTTCCTTTGCCTCAGCTTCCATGTTCTTGATCATGACAGCTGATTCATGCTTTACATCATCTTCTACGATCTTTAAAAGATACTCTTTAGCCTGCTCGGAGGTTAAGCCAGAGATTTTCTCAAGTTCCTGTACTCTCTGTTCGTTTAGTTTCGCAACCTCTTCACTCTTCTTGTTGATTGCCTCTTCACGGGCATTCAAACTCTGCTCTTTTCTCTCAATCGCTTCGGATCTCTTCTCGACGTTTTCCTCTTTCTGCTGAACTCTTCTTTCGGAACGCTGAACCTCATTTCTGCGGTCCTTGACTTCCTTCTCAAGATCGTTACGAGTTTTCAGTGCCTCTTCCTTAACTTCAAGAAGTTTCTCTCTCTTCGTATCTTCAGCAGTCTTGAGTGCTTCGTCAATAATCTTTCTTGCCCTCTCCTCAGCGCTACCGATCTTACCCTCTGTTACCTTTTTCTGGTAAGCTGTGGATAAAAACCATGTCACACATGCAGTCAGGAGAAGGGTTACTACTACTGCAATAACAGTACCGATCATTACAGGAGCACCTCCTTATTCAATTTTCATTGTACAATATTTTGTATATCAAGCATTAAAAATGCCTAGTCATATACAATTTTACAACATATAAATTTTACCTTTTATATGATGTAGTGTCAAGGTAGCACTACACAAATTCGTCACAATTTAGGCTCCAATATTACCAGTCAGACCAAAATGAAAAATTGCCACAGGAAATTTTATCTTACTCAGATTTAAACTTTCATTTTCAAATCAATTTGACATTTTAATCTATTCCCATCAAAAAGACCTTATGTTATAAATATTTCTATTGTGAAAACGTTTTATGAAGGGAGAAATAATATGTCAGCAACAGATAGCAATGCACTGCTTTCACAGGCAGAGATAGATAAGCTCATCAAGCAGATGGAGGAAGCAAAGAAGGCTCAGGAGAATAACTGATTCTTATCATATCCTGTCCATTTCACGCCTGATGGCATCCATAGAATAGCCACGTCTCAAGAGAAAAGCCATCACTTTCTGCTTTTCCTTGAAATCCATATTTTTGTCAAAATGCTTTTTTATGAGGAGCTTCTGAATCTGAACCGACTCCACATCCTCCTCAGACTCCTCATAAATCTCAAGCATCAGTCTCTCACAGAGATCCTTACTGATTCCCTTACCATTTAAATCCTGAATAATACGCTGTCTGCTGCGAAGCTCCATATGATAGATGATGTAGTCCCTGGCAAAGCGCTCATCATCCAGATATCTGTAGGACTTCACATAGTCAATTGCTGCGTCCATACATTCCTGGGAGTACATACCCTCGGAGAGCTTGTCCCGCAGCTGTTTCTCGGTGTAGTCCTTCTTCTGAAGAAGATTCATGGCTCTCTTGGTGGCGCGCTTGGGAAGAAGATCCTCAGTTATGATCCTGTAAGAAGCGGGATCCAGTTCCTGATCGGCCTTGACCTTATATTCACGAAGCTCGGTATTGTAGAGAACAAAGGCAAATTCTCCATCAATATAGACCTTGCTTCTCTTTTTATCCAATGCTGAAATTTCTGTAACGATCATATCGTTCCCCTATAATAATCCCCCGGCCAGCCGCAGCTTCCGGGGGTAATGTGCCGAGTACTGATTATTTAGATTTCTTCTTGGGTGCCTCTACAGCTTCGTCAGTAACTGCAGATGATGCGCCGCCCTGTACGGGAAGTCCGTAGTGCTCTCTTACTCTTGCATCGATGTCAGCAAGGATAGCCGGATTGTTCTCAAGATAAAGCTTGGCATTCTCACGTCCCTGGCCAATCTTCTCTCCGTTGTACTGATACCATGCACCGCTCTTGTTAACGATGTCGCAGTTAGCTGCAAGATCAAGGATATCACCGGTAGCTGAGATTCCCTTACCGAACATGATATCAAACTCTGCCTCCTTGAAAGGAGGTGCGATCTTGTTCTTAACAACCTTAACTCTTGTACGGTTACCAATGTTCTCACCGTTCTGCTTGATGGCCTCGATTCTGCGGACATCCATACGAACTGATGAATAGAACTTAAGAGCACGTCCACCGGTGGTGGTCTCAGGATTACCGAACATAACACCAACCTTCTCTCTGAGCTGGTTGATAAAGATTACAGTACAGTTGGACTTGCTGATAACTGCTGTAAGCTTACGAAGAGCCTGGGACATAAGTCTTGCCTGAAGACCTACATGTGAGTCTCCCATGTCTCCGTCGATCTCAGCCTTGGGAACAAGGGCTGCAACAGAGTCTACAACAACGATATCAATGGCTCCGGAACGAACCATGGTCTCTGTGATCTCAAGGGCCTGCTCACCGCTGTCAGGCTGTGAAATGTAGAGGTTGTCTACATCTACGCCGATATTCTTGGCATATACAGGGTCAAGAGCATGCTCAGCATCGATAAAGCCTGCGATACCGCCTCTCTTCTGAACTTCTGCGATCATGTGAAGAGTAACTGTGGTCTTACCACTACTCTCAGGTCCATATATCTCAACAATACGTCCCTTAGGGATACCGCCCAGTCCAAGGGCAATATCAAGACTAAGAGATCCTGTGGGAATAGTCTCAATGTTCATGGTGTCTGATGAATCACCAAGTTTCATCACAGCACCCTTTCCGAACTGCTTCTCAATCTGTCCAAGTGCTGCTTCTAATGCTTTTTGTTTTTCTTCTCTTTCCATACTTTTCTCCTTTTAAGAACGCCTGTTCGTTATAATAAAATAATAAAACAGATGTTCGGTCGTGTCAACAATATTTTTTAAAAATTTTCAAACAATAAAACAATTTGAAAAGTCCGGCAGAATAGCCGATAAAATCGCTGCCCCCGCAGCTTAAAAGACAAAAAACGATTAAAAATATACATGAGTCATTGCCCAAAGACCTGAACAATGACTCGTATACATTATCATATATATTCCAATTATGCAATAAGCAAAGCAATCATCAGTTGATCATGCCCATGTTGTACTGTCTGCAAAGATCATCATACTCCTGATTGATGAGTCTTACCATCTCTGCATCACCACAGACATTGTCGGGATGGAACATCTTCATGAGATCCTTATATCTCTTCTTGATGGTCAGAGGATTGCTGGCACCTCTGAAAAGAAGGTCCATGGCATCATACTCGTTCTCATGCTGATATGCCTTTTCTCTCTCAAGTCGCCTGTACTCTGCCTCCAGCCTCTTACGGTCATTGGTCAGCTGGTCAAAACCATTGTTAAGTATCTCAAGTCTCTGCTCAAACAGTGCCTTGTCATTGTTGAGCTTCTTGGTGGCAGTCTCAAGCTTTCTTTCGATTGAGTCAACCCTGTTCTTGAAGGCCATCTCATCTTCCTCGAGTCTGGCATATCTCTCATCAAGAGCACTTTCTTTGTTCTCCAGACGAACGCTCTCCTTAAAAAGCCAAAGCCTAAGCTCTGCCAGTTCGTCCATACTCCCATTTGCTATTACTTCTTCAATCTTTCTCATATCTTCCATAAGGAACCCCCGCCTTGTGGACCTTACGCTGTATTACTCCTCTTCCTTCTTCTCCTCAGGAAAAGCAATATCTACTGCAGCCTCATCATCCATAAGGTTTTCTTTCTTAGCTGTAAAACGGTCAGCAATATCAGGAACCAGATCAAGGATCTTGGTCACTGCATCCTGATTCTTGATATTAACAAGCTTGGTGGAACCATTCTTGATAACCAGAACAGCACTTGGTGACATCTTGGCGCCAAAGCCGCCTACACCGCCGTTCTTTTTCTCTGCAACACTTGATCCTGCACCTACGCCAAAAGACACATCCACAAGAGGAAGGATGATAGTATCGCCTACCTGTGTAGCCTCTCCCACAACAGTCTTAGATGCCAGTACAGAATTCATACCATGAAGTAATGACTCTACAACGCCGTTAAAATTATTCTCTCCCATCATAGCCTCCAAAAACTTTTGTTAATCAGGCTTCCATGATCTTCTTGAAACGCCTGATGACCTTCTTCACATCCTTGTTAAAGTAGCATACTGCCAAGCTGTAAAGCAGTGTAAATATTGTGATATGCCCTTTAACTCTGGCTTTTACCATAACCACCTGCCGTTCAAAATCCGGCTCCAGTATTACATTATCCATCGTAATTGGATAAATGATACCATAGGCTGCCATAACCTCTGCGGTGGTGGCCGGATCCCCCAGCCCGATCAGGATTTCTGCCTTGTATTTGTCAGGCAGGATCATCTTAATAACCTTTATCAATTTACCCTTAACAAGCTCGTAAGCCCGCTTAAAAATATCGTTTTCCAGGGTAGTTTTGATCATTTTTATCTTACCACAAACTCTAGATATTGTATATTGTATTTTTTCAAACACATTTTGTGGCGTTTTTAGAATATTCTCAATCTTTTCGATAATATCCTGAATAATTTCAATCAGAGCCTTATCTTCCTTCTCGGGTTCCTCTTCTTCGGAATCCTCTGTAGCCACCTCCGCCTCAGCAGTAACCTGAGTGCTCTGATTTTCTTCAGAAGAAGCTTCTTCCTGAACGTTGTTCTCAAGCTCCTGCATGTCGCTCATTTCAACGACACCGCTCTCTTCCTTCTTCTCTTCAGTTTTTTCTTCGCTGTCTTCTTTCTTACTATCTTTATCGGCTTTATCCTTCTTCGGCTTTTGCTTTGGAGGAAAAATTTTAATTCCGAAGAGTTTTACAAAAAACTGCTTATCCTCGGGAAAATCAATTCCAACGCTGATTACATGCAACAACCAGGAGAACCTTGCGGAAAATTCCATCTTATCCACGTCAAAGCCCTTATCAAATTCCGTCTCAGGTATATTGAGGTCAGCCTTGTATCTTACAGGAACAAACAAAACCAAAAGAAGAAGTACAAGTATAACCGCCAATATGACCAGGAGAACGATACCAATTATCTTTAATACTCCCAAAACTCCCGCCAACATAATCGCTCCAAAAAAATATAGTTAAGGTCAGCCTACAGACTCAAGATACTCAAGAAGTCTGCCGTCCATCCCTGCAATGGACGCCTCCTGGGATATCCGAAGCAGAATATCCATGGCTTCCTCATAGCCCCCTGCTATCCCGTAGATATACACCGGATGATATCTGAAATAGGGCTGTTTCAGGTAAGCAGAATTGATGATCTCCAGCTGATCGATCCCATTGGCAGCCCTGGTAACACAAAAGATTCCGAACTGTCCGCTTCCATGATACAGCTTCCACTTAACAACAGTATGCTTTTTTACGGAATTCCCCCAATACAGCTTCTTGGAAAATTCACAAAAGCCCTTTTTTCCCAACATCATAATCTCCGTTAAAACGTTAATATCTGCATTTTTATTAAATAATTATAAATCTGAACCCACTGTCAGAAATACAGTTATACTTAGATTAGATAATTATGCAATTTTTATTTTACCATATACCCATTTGTTATGGAATTGATACTTACAACTTAGCTGATGAGGAAAAAGATATGAAGTCAGATACGATCACTCATTTTGAAAAAGTGCGGTTAAGTCCCGATTTCAAAAACTTTGAAGCAACCTACAACATCTATTTCCCTGTATACAAAAGTCTTATGCTGAACACAGTCAACAACAGCCAGCCCATAAATATGGAGCAGCTGATGGAGGTATACAGAAATATAATTGCATGCGCAAAAAGCGGTGAACTGCTTCTCGATTATCTTTACAACATGCTTCCCGGTGAGGACGACATGACTCATGCTCATTGTCTTAACTCCGCTCTCATCGCAGGAGTTTTCGGAAACTGGCTCGGACTATCCAGCGCAGATATCAATCTCCTTATTCAGTGCGCATTTGTCTATGATATCGGAAAATTAAGCATTCCCTATCAGATTCTGTGGAAGCCCGAAAAGCTTACCCCGGATGAATATCGTCTGGTCATGCGTCACACCACTATCGGCTATGATTTCCTTAAGCAGTTCGGGTACTTTGATGAGCACGTTCTGAACGCCACACTGCAGCATCATGAAAGATGCGACTGCTCCGGATATCCCAAAGCACTGCCGGATGTGGAGATAGACAGTTTTGCCAAGTACATAGCCATCATCGATACCTATGAGGCCATGACTTCCCCAAGAAGTTACAGGCAAAAGCTCAATCCTTTCCAGATCATAGCCAACTATGAAAAGGAGGGATTATTCAGATACGATCTTGGAGCCATCACATCGATTCTGTCTCATATCGCAGCTTCACAGCTTGATTTTAATGTACAGCTTAATACCGGCCAGATCGGTACAGTCATATTAATAAACGAGAAGGCACTTTCGCGCCCTCTCGTTAAATTGCCCGATAATTCACTACTTGATCTGTCAACCAACAAGCACCTCAGTATCGAATCAGTTTTTTGAATTCAAAAAAGTATTATTCAACTCCGAAATATGCGTCGAAAATTCTCTTGGCGATGGGAACCGCATAGCTTCCGCCGCTGCCTGCGTTCTCCACAATGATGGTAACGCAGATCTCCGGATCCTCTGCCGGAGCAAAACCTGTAAACCAGGCGTGAGAATCAGAGGTATAGGTGTTAAATTCCGCAGAACCGGTCTTTCCTGCCGCTGTGTAGGAAAGGCCTTTTAATTTGGTACCGGTTCCGTTCTCAACAACCTGAACCATCATCTCTGTAAGAGTCTGCGCTTCTTCCTTTGTCATGAGCTTCCCGGACTTCTCAGGGGAATAGCTCTTGACCACCTTGCCGTCGGCACCCTTTATCTCAGTTACAAGATAAGGCTTCATAAGAACGCCGTCATTGGCAATGGCACATGTTATAAGATTCATATGAATCGGGGAAACCGCTGTGGTTCCCTGGCCTATGGAAAGCTGCATGATGGAAGCCGCGGTGGTGTCCTTGTTGTAAACAGCGCTGCTCTTGGAGTGGGACAGGCTCACAGGGATATCCCTGTTAAACATCAGATCATCCAGAGTTTTGTTGAAGGTTTGCTGGCTGATAGTAAGTCCCATATTGGCATAGGAGGAGTTGCAGGACTTGGCAAAAGAGCCATAGAAGTCCACATTTCCGTGATTCTCCCCGTGGAAGCAGGAAATGGATTCACCGTCATAGGTAAATCTTCCGCTGCAGGTGTATTTGTATTTGTCGATCTCATCGGGATGCTCCCTCAAATACGCAAGGGAGGTCACGATCTTAAAGGTGGATCCGGGGGGATACAGTCCCTGGGTTGCCCTGTTTACCAGCATTGCATCGCCGGAGGTGTCGTTAATAAGCTTCTCCCAGTCAGCCTGAATATTGTTGGGATCAAAATCCGGCTTGGAAACCATGGCAAGAATCTGTCCTGTCCTTGGATCTGATACCACAATGGCTCCCTTTCTGGCAGCCAGAGCGTTAAAAGCAACCTCCTGGAGATTGACATCAAGAGAAGTGATGACGTTGTCTCCGGGATATTTTTTGCCCTCCAGATCATATTCAACCTTGTCTGAAAGCTCGGCACTTGTGTTAATAAGATAGTAATTGGTGAGGGCCTCCAGGCCTGATTTGCCGTTGGATGCATAGCCCACCACATGGGCGAATTCCTCCTTGTAGGGATATACCCTCACATCCTTGCCCTCATCTCCCGCCTGGGAATAAGCCAGCACTTCTCCATCTCTTGCGAGAATGCTTCCCCTGGTATTCTGCTTGGCAAGGATCTGCTGTCTTGTGTTGTAATTGTTATTTAAAAGAACCTGCTTATTCCTGTAAGAGTAATTGCAGATATAAATAAGCATGGAGCCGAATAAAACAGCATAAAAGACCGTCAGCACCACGATGGGATACGACCTTATCTTTTTGCCCTTTTTCTTTTTTGGCCCCCTGTCCTTTTCTTCTTTTATCATCTCTTCGTTCATATAAACTACCTGCTCCCCATTATCCGCTTTAGTTCTTTTCTGCGGCTTTTGCCCTGGCTGCCTTTCTTCTCTGCATCCTCTCGATGGCTTCATAGCGCTCATCGGTTCTTATCATACAGATACCCTCAACGATCATCATCATGATTATGGTAACAAAAACCGAGGTTCCGCCGTAGCTCACCAGGGGCAGGGTTACGCCGGTAAGCGGAATGAATTTGCAGCCTCCGCCTATGGTAAGGAAGGTCTGGAAAATATAGGCAACTCCGATTCCGCACACCACCAGCCTGTAGTACTTATCCTTAAGGAAATATCCCTCCTGCATGATGGCGATAAAGGTGCTGACACAAACAAGAGCCATGAGAACACCAAAAATTATTCCCAGCTCCTCAGCAATTGCAGAGAAAATAAAGTCCTGCTCAACAAAGGGTATGGACTGAGGCGCTCCACCATAGAGTCCAAGGCCGAACCAGCTTCCGCAGCTGATGCCGAACAAGGACTGGGACAGCTGATATCCTGTGGATTCAATATCCGCAAAGGGATCGATCCAGGCCTGCACACGAACCTGAATATGAGAAAAAAGTCTGTAGGCGATGGCACTGGCCAAAGCTCCAAAGCCAAGTCCAATAGCCAGATATCCGATATTCTCTGTGGCGATATAGATCATGGCAAGATAGATCACAAAAAAGATAAGAGCACTTCCCAGGTCCTTGGACAACACAAGAATAATAACGTGGGCAGCGGCAATTATGGAATTGACCAGCAGCATCCATATGTTGTCGCTCTCATACAGGGCCCCCGCCATAAAGAACAGGAACACTATCTTAACCACCTCGGAGGGCTGGAATGTTATGCCCGCAAGAGTATAGGTTATCTTGGAACCATTGGTGACAGCACTGAAAAGAAGCACCACTCCTATGGCCAGAATGCCGATGCCGGCAAATACATAGGTGAGCTTCTTAACAAAATTGAACCTGAAGACCGCCTCCGGTACAAAGAATCCGATAATAAAGGACGCGGTGATAATAAAGAACTGCTTGACTGCCTTGTCGTAGGAAAGTCTTGTAAGAATGATCATTCCTATCATCAAAAGCATACAGGAATTATTGATAATAAGCCTGTTACCCTCGGGATAAATGACGTAAAACAGCATCAGCACCGAGGCAAAAACAATTATCTGAAAAGCAAAAAAGAACAAATAGGCAGCCTTTCCCGTTCGGGCGATTATCTGCACAAAGCAGGCAATCTGCACCGCGAACATGAAAATGATCTGCCTGATATATATTCCCTTTCTCTTTTTCTCGGTCTTATACCTGAAGGCCATGAAGGCTTCCAGAGTGTAAAGAAAAAGAAATAAGGCAATGACATATTTTGAAATCTCAGTAACGTATAACTTCATCCGAGTTTATTCTACTCCCCGTTTGTAATGTCCTGCTGTATAGCTGATCCTGTCGAAAACATCAGCCTTCTCCGGACTTTCTTTTGCAAAGGCTTCATATACTTCCTTCGCTGTCTCCCCGTCCTCAGTGGAAAAATCCACTCTCAGACGATTAAATATCCCCAACTTTGTGATATTGTCGTACTTCTTGTGAAGCGCTGTAGGATGCGCATTCCATATAACATTGTAACAGTTGCGGCAGTTGGTGGTAACATCAAGTTCATTGTCCATTCTGTCCACAATTGTAAGACTCTCACTGTAATGACTGTTCATCTTACCGGAGCAGTTATCTGTAGTCTTCTTGACGCAGCCTGCGCTGACCATCATGGGAACCTTGCCGTAGATACAATAGGACACAGGCACCTTGGAAGCTTCTCTCACTGCGTTCACCAGCTCCTTGGCCTCATGAATGGTAAGCTCCAAAGGAACGGAGATTTCAGATATATTAAAGCCCTTCTCCACATTACCTTTATTACATTCAAGAAGGAGCTTCACTGCTTCTGCATTCCAGTTGTATACGCCGTAGTCCAGAATAACCTTTCCGCTGAAGTCTATTTCCTTGAAAAAGCCCAGCTGCTCGAGATTTCTTACCAGCACTCCGGCAAATTCACTGTCATCAAGCTCATCTGCGATCTGCTTAAGATCAGTTGTCGCATCAAACTTCTCATTTCTGCAGACATAAGGAAGCGCAATAATGAACTCAGTATCTGCAGAGCATCCCCGGAATTTCATTATGATATCACTGATCTTCTTCCCTTCGGAAAAGAAAAGATTGCTGTCCACATAAACTCTGCCGGGAGCCTTAGTATCTTTTGCGCCTTCCAGAACAGCAGTAAGCTGATCCATGGTCAATACAAAAACATCAAGGACATTGGTCTTATCTTCCTGTCCCTCATAAATATCCTTATATTCCCTGCCGGGTGCAGCAGCCGCCTCCTTGTCAGGAGCTGCCACTATCATAGCCTGAACCTTCTCGCAGAGCTGTCTTCTCAGCTCATTGAGTTCACTTACAGGCACGAAGATTCCGTTGCCGCTTCCGCCGTCATTTATCTCAACGTTGATATTTTCAGCCTCAAAAGGGGTATTGCCCAGTCTGTCCAGCTGCTTGAGAACACTATCCTTGTCCATGGGACGCTTGGAAGCAGCCTCCACAGCCTTGCCGGTAACAGATTCATATATGGTTCTGTCACCTAAGTAAGCAGTCATGGAAATAACCGCTTCTTCTCCCAGATTAAGTCGGCAGTCCAGATCACATTTTATCTTGAGCTCACGGCCCAGGAACTTATCTTTTACCTCCGAAAGAACCTTGTCGGAGGTGCCGTTATATGCCGGTGAATCCAGGGTAACCATGTCCTTGCCGTTGTGTTTGTGATAATAGCCCTGGCTTATTCCTGTCCTGAGATACAAAGACTTAAGAATCTCCATGTCTTCCCGGGAGATCTTGTGCTTCTTCTCAGGCTCCTCATAATAAAGATCGATGTACTTTCTGTAAAGGGATGTTACTCCAGCTGAGTACTCTGGCTTTTTCATTCTTCCCTCGATCTTGAAGGAATCAATGCCCGCCTCGATAAGCTCAGGGATCATGTCCACGGTGCACATATCCTTAAGGCTAAGTGGATACTGCTCTCTGCCGGACTTATCCCCCAGAAGTCTGTAGGGAAGTCTGCAGGGCTGAGCGCATCTTCCGCGGTTGCCGCTGCGGCCGCCCACCATGCTGCTAAAGAGACATACACCCGAATAGCAATAACACATAGCTCCATGAATAAAGGCCTCAACCTCTATATCCGCCTCGGTCCTTATTCTCTTCATCTCTTCAAGACTGAGCTCCCTGGCGGGAACAACTCTGCAACAGCCCAGTTCCTTAAGAAGTCTTGCTCCATGAACCCCGGTAACAGTCTGCTGAGTGCTGGCATGAAGCTCCACTCCAGGAAACTCCTGCCTTATAAATCGCATAACGCCATAGTCCTGAACTATGACACCGTCCAATCTCTTCTCCGCAAAGGGAAGCATAAAGTCATAGAGCTCACCAAACTCCCTCTCCTTAACAAGAGTATTGACGGTCATGTATATTTTTTTACCATTGATGTGGGCATAGGAAATTGCATCCAGCACCTGGTCCCTGTCGAAATTGTCCGCATAGGCTCTGGCACCGAATTTGCTGCCGCCAAGATATACCGCGTCAGCACCGGCATTAAATGCCCCTACCATGGTCTCATAGTTACCTGCCGGGGATAATAATTCTACTTTCTTCATATATCACCATTTATACTGCTCTAAAAAAAGAGGCTGAACATGCAGCCTCTCAATAATTATTTCTTGGTTCCCTTGACCTGAGCCTCAAGCTGAATGATCTTCTTGGAGGACTCATCAAGCTTGGTCTGAAGGCTCTTGCCATTCTTCTCGCTATTCTCAAACTTCATCTGGGTTGCTATAAGTTCATGCTTAATATCATAGAGTTCCTTCTCCTTCTCGGAGATCTGCTCCTCCATGATCTCTATCTGCTTCTTGGCCTTGAAATAATCGTCCGCAATATTAAGCTGCAGAAGTACATTCTGAGTATCAACAGGCTGTCTCTTAAAGCCGTCGATCTTGTTGTATTCCGCAATCTTATTATTGATATAAGACGCTACCTTCTGAAGGTATTCCTCGCTCTCATATCCGCTGAGTGTAAATACTTTGCCGCCGATGATTACTTCGGTATCAGTTTTTGAAGCCATAATGTTCCCCCACTAAAGTTCGTTTTTTAAAAAACTTTAAAACATAACATGATTATATATCGGCATCGCCGGGCATTTCAAGTCCCAAATGATGATAAGCATCCTCAGTAACCACGCGGCCCCTTGGGGTTCTGTTGATAAAGCCGTTCTTGATAAGATAAGGCTCATAAACATCCTCGATGGTTCCGGAATCCTCACCAATGGCTGCGGCCAGAGTATCCAGTCCCACCGGACCTCCGCCGAACTTGCCTATCATGGTCATAAGCAGATTTCTGTCTGTGTGATCAAGGCCCATCTTGTCCACATCCATAAGATCCAGGGCTGTCACAGCCACATTCTCAGTGATGACGCCGTCATATTTAACCTGGGCAAAATCCCTTACTCTCTTAAGGATCCTGTTGGCAAGTCTTGGGGTTCCGCGGCTTCTCTTGGCCATCTCCGCAGCCCCCTTCTCATCTACCTCCACATCCAGTACCTTGGCGGATTGCATGATGATCTCACAGAGTTCATCTGTGTCATAATATTCCATTCTGTGGATCATTCCAAATCTGTCACGAAGGGGCGCAGACAGCATGCCTGCTCTTGTGGTGGCTCCGATAAGGGTGAACCTTGGAAGATCCAGTCTGATGGACCTGGCGGTGGGGCCCTTGCCTATCATGATATCGATGGCATAGTCCTCCATGGCTGGATAAAGCACCTCCTCCACCTGTCTGTTGAGACGATGTATCTCATCCACAAAGAGCACATCTCCCTCCTGAAGATTATTGAGAATAGCCGCCATATCACCGGGCTTCTCAATGGCAGGACCGCTGGTGATCTTGATGTTTACGCCCATTTCATTGGCGATGATTCCCGCAAGAGTGGTCTTACCAAGACCGGGGGGGCCGTAAAAAAGAAGGTGATCCAGGGAATCTCCTCTTTTCCTGGCGGCCTCTATGTAGATCTTAAGGCTTTCCTTTATCTTTTTCTGTCCGATATAATTGTCAAGGCTCTTGGGGCGAAGGGATCCTTCAATCCTTGAATCCTCGGGATTCTCCTGGGTATCCACGCTCCTGACCGTTGTGTTTATCTTTCTTTTTTCCATATGATTTCCACCAACAATTGATTATTTCAAGATTTAAAACATTTCCTTGAGAGCAAGCTTAAGAAGAAGCTCTGTGTCCTCAGCCGCTGCAGGATTGTTTGCAACAGCCTTCCTTACTGCCTTCATGGCATCTGAAGAATTGTAGCCCAGAGCCACAAGAGCTGCCACTGCTTCGCCCTTGGAGTAATCTCCCTCGTCTGATGCTGCATCCATTGAAACAGCGCCGCCTCCGAGAAGTGTATCCTCTGTAGCCTTGATCTTATCCCGAAGCTCCAGGGTAATCCTCTCTGCGGTCTTCTTGCCGATTCCGGGAGCCTTGCTAAGGGACTTGCTGTCTCCCGCTATAATTGCAAATCTGAGATCATCCGGTGACATCACAGACAAAATGGCAAGACCGCCCTTGGGGCCGATACCATTTACAGTGATAAGAAGTTTAAAAAGATTAAGCTCATCCCTGGATAAGAAACCGAACAGGGTAAAAGCGTCCTCTTTTACATTAGTATATGTATAGAGCTTGACCGCCTCACCTATGCCGGGCATTCTGTCCATGGTGGAACCTGAAATATTCACATTGTAGCCTATGCCGTTAACGTCAACTACGGCATTGCCCTCTTCAATACTCTCCAAAATACCATTTACATAAGCTATCAAATTATCTACCTCCCAACTAAAACCTCTAATATTTTAACACAACCGGCGGCTCATAGGGATAGGAAACGGCATTTTGGAGCAATAGTTTCCAGAAAATTCACATATAGTTCAAACTTTTATGCCACAACATTGTTGGAGTTTCTAAATTGTTCTGATAAAATTGAAGGTTGTAGCATTAAAAAGAAAGATTGTTGAGGAGATATCACATGTCATTCGAAGTTAAGCATTTGCAGAAAAAATTTGGGGACAAGCAGGCTGTGGAAGATCTTTCCTTTGAACTGAGGGAGCCCGGAGTTTATGCGCTTCTCGGAACCAACGGCGCAGGTAAGTCCACCTCCATCCGTATGATGCTGGGCATTCTTGCCAAGGATCACGGTGAAGTTCTTTTAAATGGTGAGAATTTCGACACCCGCAAGGTAAATGTAGGATACCTGGCTGAGGAAAGAGGCTTATATCCCAAATATCCCATAATGGATCAGCTTCTTTATTTTGCAGCACTGAAAGGTTTATCCGCAGATACAGCCATGGAGCGCATCAAATACTGGGGAGACAGACTCAAGGTAACTGAATATCTTTTCCCCGAGAGAAAGAAGGGCAAAAAATTTAAGCCAACTCTGGCAGATCAGATGTCCAAAGGTAATCAGCAGAAGATTCAGCTTATGGCTGCTCTTATCTCAGAGCCTGAATTCCTTATTCTGGACGAGCCCCTTTCAGGTCTCGATCCTGTTAATACAGATCTTTTCAAAAGCGTAATCCGCGAAGAAATCGACAAGAAAAAATACATCATCATGTCCTCTCACCAGATGCCTGTTATCGAGGAATTCTGTGAGGATATCACCATTCTAAACAGAGGTAAGGCCGTTGTTCAGGGCAATCTCAACGAGATCAAAAAGTCCTACGGCCGCGTTAACCTCTTTGTTAAGTGCGACGAGGATATCTCTGATACCATCAGCACTCTTGGTATCAAGGTTGTCAACGACACTCCCGCCGGCATTCAGCTCAAGGTAGGCAGTGAGGATGAAGCCAAGAATCTCTTAAGACAGCTCACCGATGACAATAAGACCATCGTTCGCTTCGAGCTCAGAGAGCCCTCTCTCCATGAGATTTTCATCGAAAGTGTCGGAGAAAGCGCTGAGGATATTACAGAAAACAATGCGGAGGAAAAATAAGTGAATATAAATGAATTCAGAGGCTTTAAGCAAGTCTTTCTGTTTGAGTTCATGACAGGCGTCAAGAAGCCGGCATTTGTTTGGTTTCTGATAATAATATGCTGCATCGCCTTTTTTTCCACGCCTGTTATGCTCATTATCGGGAACTTAAGCGGCGACAACAGTGACTCGTCGGAAGCGCCTCAAAAATCAGCTATCGAAACAGTATATGTCTATAATGAAACCGGTCTTGCCATAGACCACAACACTCTGAAGTCTTCAGAAGAATATTCAGAGGTTTCCTTTGTTACAGATAACACCGGTTCTTATGATGATGCCGTGGAAGCTCTCAAGGCCTCCTCAGATCACAAGGATCTTGTCCTGAAGCTTGAATATGACGAGAAAAAAGGCTTTGAGGTAACCCTTGTAAGCTCCGGCAAATCAGGACTCAAGGACGATGCTATCAGCAGCTTTAAAGAGGACTACACAGAGTTCTTACGTGAAGAGGTTCTTAAGAACCTTAGTGTAAGCAGCGATGACTACGACTACATGTCCAAGGAAATCCATATCGCAATTATGGAAGCTACCAAAGACGGCTCTTTCACCGCAGATGAGGGTTCCATTTCAGCTGCTGATTACACAGTACTTCTTGGCGGACTTATGATTCTTTTCCTGTTCATAAATATGTCTGCAGGCAACGTGTCCACTTCCATTGCCACCGAGAAATCCTCCAGAGTAATTGAATACCTGCTTACAGGCACAAGACCTCTGGCACTGCTGTCCGGAAAGATCGTAGCGAGACTTCTTGAGACAGTGATCACAACCATAGCATCTTTTTCCAGTTACTATATGTCCCAGGTTATATGCCTGTTCTTTACAGTGGACAGAAGCGCTGCAGCAGCAAGCTCTTCCGATAATGTGGTCATGGTTTCGTCTGTATGGGAAACCATCACTCTTTCCAAGATGGCCATTGCCGCAGTGTACTTCCTTTTAGGCCTTGCTCTTTTCTCAATACTGGGAGCTCTGGCAGGCGCCAGTGTATCCAAACTGGATGAGCTTCAGGATGCTTACAAGCTCTTTAGCTTCATCATGATAATAAGCGTATATTCAGACATGTTCCTGATCATCATGATGCTGAGCGCCAGCGCATCCGATGCAATGCGTAATTTCTTTACCATCTTCCCTCTCACCGGGGCTTTCCTTACACCGGCCCTTATACTGACAGGAAAGATAAGTACACTTACAGGAATTATTGCTCTTATAGTCATGATCATCTCCGCCGCCCTGATATTTGTTCTGGCAGCGGCAATATATGAGTCCATGCTTCTTTTCCAGGGAAAGAGACTCCAGATAAAAGACATAATCACACTTATGAAAAAGCAGGTGGTGGAATGAATAACTGGATAAAAATATTAAAATTTACATTAAAGCAAAACCTCAGAGGCTCCAAATTTATTGCCTCCACAGTTCTGGTAGGTATTGTGATACTGATAGGAACATTTCTTTCAAATATGCTTATTTCAGGGGCATTTAGAAGCAGCGGCCCTCAGTCCAGTAATGTTAAAACAGTATTTATTGTTAACGAGACTGACCTTGAACTGGATACGGAATCTTTTATAAATAAACATCGTATGGATTACCCTATGCTTTTTATAAACGATGTTGTTGGTATAACAGCTGAAGAAGCCGCATCAGATGCAAGCCTTCTCGGCGATAAAGAAGCATATTCAATAGTTCTTGAGGTCACAGAACAGGAGGATGGATGCGTTCTCACCGTTTACATCCCCGGCGGTAGTACTGCCAGCAGCAGCGACAGCTACAAATTCGCGAACCGTTTCTCTGAGACAGTCAAGAATGCCAAAATCAAGAGCACCGGTGTCTCTGAAGAAAATCTGAATATGGCTATAAGCGATATCGAAATCACTGAAATAAAGGCTGAAGAATCCGATGAAGTCGATGATGATTCCCTTTTAACAGGCTTTGCTCCGCTGGCCATTATGATGTTCCTGTATTTCATGCTGATTTTCTACGGTCAGAGCATCGGCTCCATAGTAAGCTCTGAGAAGACTTCCAAGCTTATGGAATATATTCTTACCCTTTCCGGTCCTACAGGAATAATTTTTGGTAAGGTAACCGCTGTCTTCTGCGAGGCTCTGTTCCATATCTTTATCTGGATTGGCTGCGGCTTCTGTGGACTTAAGATAAGTAATTCTCTCATCAATGGAATCACCGGAGGAAACGGCAAAGACATCATTGCCATGTTTACAGAGCTGTTGCCGGAGGGAGGTCTGTCACATAACTTCACAGTCCTCTTTATCCTCTCTGTCATTGCCCTGCTGGCTGCTTTCCTGTTCTACAGCTTTGTTTCAGCCCTCTTTGCATCCTTTGCAGCCACAGCCGAAGAACTGACCCAGACCACTGCCATGTCTCTTATGACCATGATGGCGGGATTTATTGCATCACTGTATATACCTTTGTTCACTGACAATTCTCCAGTAGGCCTGCTTATCGTTAAGCTTGTTCCCTTTACAGCAGCCTTCGCTCTGCCGGGACAGATATTATGCGCAAAGATCAGCATCCTTGAATTCATTCTGTATTTAGCTCTCCTGCTGTTCTTTACAGTTATGCTGGCAGTGCTCACAGGAAGAGTTTACAAGAACAGATTGTTCAAAAAAGGTACAACGGGAATATTTGATGAAATCCTTTTTGCCATCACCGGTAAGGCATCCTCCAAAATGAAATCCAAGGACCTGGAAGAAACAGAAGCTTCCGGCAAGGAATTGGATGTAACTGTATACGAGAATCATGATAGTGCAAAAAAGACCTATACCATCGTCGGATTCGGTCTTCTTGCCCTGATACTTGGTGCCAATGCCATAGGCGGCGGCCTTGTGGCAGGCGTTGTGGCTAACTTCATGGCTGCCAGCAAAAATATAAGCCTTAATGAAGTTTACGAAGATGTGAATTTCCTTTCCACCGCCAATATCATTTCCATGTATCTTCTGGCTTGCCCTGCCTGTGCACTTGTGATGCAGCTTGCCAACGATTCTAAGACAAAGATAAAGGGACACATCTCATTAAATCAGTACTTACGCTCCATTTTCATGATGTTCCCTATAGCCTTCGGACTCAATTACCTCAGTACTCTCCTGGCTTCCGGATTATCAGGAGGCGAAGCTGAGAACTCATTAAATCAGCTTCTTGGTGGTGATAATATCCCGGCAATGGTCATGGTAGCAGTACTTGCTCCAATATTCGAGGAACTGGTATTCAGAAAGCTCATTATTGACAGAACCATACGCTACGGTGAGCTCATGTCAATCCTATTCTCATCCCTGGCATTTGGATTATTCCACTGCAATCTTTATCAGATATTCTATGCTTTTGTACTGGGACTTATTCTGGGATATGTATATGTAAGAACCGGCAATGTGATCCTGACCATAATAATGCACATGTGCGTAAATGCTTCATCCTCGGTTCTGGCACCTTTGGCTCCGCAGGTTTATGAGTACTTCTTCTATGCCATGATCGGTCTTGGCATAGTTTCGATCATCTACACTCTTATTAAGAGAGATGTTAAGTTTGAAAAAGCCCATTATCAGGTGCCCTCAAAAGAGCTTTCCGGCATCGCCTTTGTAAATGTTGGCTCAATTCTCTTTACAGCCGTTTGTATTGTTATGATGATCTATGGGTTGTTTATTTCAACTCTCACTTAATCAGAGCTTAAATTCACACAAAAAAGGATGGATACTTTTTGGTATCCATCCTCTTTTTGTGAACGTAAATGTTTGAGAGGTTATTTAGTTGTTATACTATCTCGTCTGTTGTTCCATCTTTTCTTACAACTTCAAGCTTGCATCCAAGTCCGAAGGCTGCTACGGAACCAGCGATAAGTGCCCAGGGAGCTGTTGCCAGTCCAAGAACTCCACCAACGATTCCTACATTAACAGGAACACTTAAAACGATCTGGTTGTCCTTACGGATCTGAATCCTGTCAACATTGCCTTCCTTAACTTTCTTTTTAAGCTTATCTACCGCTGACTTAACTTCTTCTCCAATATCGATTGTATCAGGGCAAATAAGCTTAATTGCCTCATCAACGTTTCCGTCTGTCTTTGTGAGAGCATCCTTAGCAGTCTTGAAATCAACGCCTGTCTGCTCCATTACCTTTTCTACTGCTTCTAATGTAATTTCCATAATTTTTTACCCCTTTCCTTATGTTTTACATCATTTATATTAATCAGTTGCGTTAACTGATAATACGATTATAAATACACGCATATGAGATATCTATATCTTTGGTTGCGTATTATCCATATATATTTCTCCATTTATGGTGAAAACATAAAAAAACTCCCTCATGGGAGTACGGTGAAAGGAGGAGACTACCTGCCCGCCTGAGCAGGTAGCCTGTAATTATGAAAAAGTTGTTTATCACTTACTTGTCTATATGTACAATATAGACTCCTCCTTTGAACTTACAATTTCATTTTTGTAAACAAATTGTTAACTTTTGTAACATTTCTTAACATTTGGATCAGTCGATGGTGTGAATCCATCCCTCAGGAGCCTCAACAGTGCCCATCTGAATACCTGTAAGGGTATCATAGAGCTTCTTGATAACAGGGCCCATGTCATCCATACCGCTGGCAAAGGCAATCTCCTTGCCGTGGTCGTTGATCTTGCCTACAGGACTGATAACTGCTGCTGTTCCGCAAAGGCCCATCTCAACAAAGTCAGGAACCTCAGAAAGCTTAACAGGTCTCTCCTGAACATCAAGCTTGAGGATATCTCTTGCAACCTGTACGATTGATCTTCTTGTGATTGAAGGAAGGATTGAATCTGTGTGGGACTGAGGAACTACAAGACCACCCTCCTTGGTAACAAAGATGATGTTAGCTCCACCGGTCTCCTCAATATAGGTTCTTGATTCAGCATCAAGATAAACATTCTCAGCGAATCCCTCTTCGTGTGCTGTAACGATAGCATGAAGGCTCATGGCATAGTTAAGACCGGCCTTGATGTTACCTGTTCCGTGAGGTGCTGCTCTGTCAAAATCAGAAATCTTAACAACGATAGGCTTAGCGCCGCCCTTGAAGTATGGTCCTACAGGTGTTACGAAGATTCTGAACTGATACTCATCAGCAGGCTTAACTCCGATAACATTACCTGTTGCGAACATTACAGGTCTGATATAAAGGGTAGCTCCTGAACCATAAGGAGGAACCCAGTCCTTGTTGGCTGCTACTACTTCTTCTACAGCCTTGATAAATCTATCCTCTGGGAAAGGAGGCATCTCAAGCCTTTTAGCTGAGTCAACCATTCTCTTGGCATTGAGGTCAGGTCTGAAGGTTACGATCTTGCCATCCTCAGTCTCATATGCCTTAAGTCCCTCAAAGCACTCCTGTGCATAATGAAGAACGCCTGCATCCTCACTCAAAGTAACAGTGGAATCCTTGGTAATGACACCGTCATCCCATTTGCCATCCTTGTAGTTGGAAACGTATCTGTAGTCAGCTACCATGTAGCCAAATCCAATATTTGCCCAGTCCAAATTCTTCTTACTCATAAACTCCTCACCCTTTCTATATAACTTACTTTAGCACGTCAAAGCACTAATAAATCAATTATAATCCTTTATTTCATGCCGTCAAGAGCAGTTAGTCATTCTTTTTTTCAGAATTTTTCTTCTTTCCCTTGCCCTTCATCTTAAAGATCCTCTCGAAGGTATCGGGCTCTTTTCCCGCATTGTACTTATTGTTATCGCTGTCGGCCAGTGACTTGAATTCTCCGTTCTCTATATAAGCCAGATCGTTGTAATCGGAAGTATCGGTGCTCAAATTCCTCTTACTCAGATAAATGTTGGTTATTCTGGCTATAAGAGCATAGAATACAGCAAATACCGGAACTCCCACAAAGAGTCCGATGATGCCCCAAAGGCCGCCGAACAATGTAATCGCAAAGATAACCCAGAAGCTTGAAAGACCTGTGGAGCTTCCAAGAATAAGGGGACCTAAAATATTGCCGTCAAACTGCTGAAGCACAATAACAAATATAAGAAATACCAAGGCTTTGATAGGATCGATCAAAACAAGGAGAAGTGCTCCTGCCGCTCCACCGATGTAGGGACCAAAGAAAGGGATGATATTGGTAACGCCTACAATAACAGAAATCAGCACAGGATAGGATATTCCCAGGATCCTGCATCCAAAATAACAGATGACGCCTATGATCAGGGAATCAATAAGTTTGCCGCCCACAAAGCCTGCAAAGGTGTTGTTAACAAATCTGAAGCCGCCGATGAGCTCGTTGGCATACTCTTCCTTAAGGAATGCGTAGGCCATCTTCTTGCCCATGGTCGCAAATCTCTCTTTTGAATTAAGGACATAAATTGCAACGATGAAACCGACGATAAGGTCGATTAAAACGCCAAGTACAGAGACAAAGCTCTTGGAAGCCACCTTCACAATAGTGTTCACATTGGGAAGAAGCGGCATAAGCTTCTTGGTAAGGAAACTGCTGAGGTTGGCATAATAGGCATCCAGCTGCGAATCAATGATCTTCTGAAGATCAGGATTATTCTCCAGCAAAAGGTTGGAATATTCATCGATATTCTTGATGTAAACCGGCAGGTTATACACGATCTCACGAATACTGCTGATGAGCTGAGGAATGATGATCCTGAAAAGTCCATAAATGACCAGAATAAAAATACACATGGTCAGAACCACGGATATGGTCCTGATCTGCTTTCTTTTCTTCTTGTCCCCGGAAGCATATATAGAAACCCTGGCTCCCCTCTTCCTATACAGAGGAATAAGGATTTTCTCTTCTATTCCTTCCAAAAGAGGTATAAGAATATATGCCATAACAAGACCAAATATGATGCCCGACAGGGAATTGGCAATCTTACCAAGACCATTTATCATTCCCTTGTTATTAAAGATAATTGAGTAAGCAAACATAAGGCTCACTGCAACCAAAAAGATTGTAATGCCCCATGTCACTTGGTTTTTCTCAGGTTTAAGTCTCATGGCTTCTTCCCCCTAAATAGGTTACTCTTTTACCATTCCTTCAAGCACATACACAAGACTATCCAAATACTCATCTTCTATATCCTCTGCCTTGCCTGCATCGCAAAGTGAAGCGATCTCAGGATTGAGGGGAATTCTGCCAAGGATATCAAGGCCCTTGGAAGCAGCATAGCTCTCGATTCCGCTCTTACCGAACACATAAATGGGCTCATTGCAGTGAGGGCAGTTCATATAGCTCATGTTCTCAACAATTCCAAGAACAGGAATATTCATCAAATTGGCCATGTTGATAGCCTTCTCAACGATCATCTCAACCAGCTCCTGAGGAGTTGATACAATGATTATTCCATCCACAGGAAGAGACTGGAATACTGTAAGAGGCACATCACCGGTTCCGGGAGGCATATCCACAAACATAAAGTCCACGTCGCCCCAGTTAACATCTGACCAGAACTGCTTAACGATACCTGCGATAACAGGTCCTCTCCAGATTACAGGATCTGTCTCATTGTCCATAAGCATATTAAGGGACATAACCTTCATGCCGCCCTCTGTAGAAGCAGGAAGCATGCCGGTCTCGTCAGCATAGTTGCATTTGCCGATGCCAAACATCTTAGGGATGGAAGGACCTGTAATATCAGCGTCCATGATAGCGGTCTTATAGCCCTTTTTGCTCATTGCTACAGCTGAAAGGCCGGTAACAAGGCTCTTACCTACGCCACCCTTGCCGCTGACAATACCAATAACTTTCTTAATGTGAGAATGCTCTGAAGGTGCAACCTTGAAATTGTCCTCCATCTGCTTTTTGAATTCTTCGGGTTTCTTAGCCATTTCTTAGTAAATCTCCATTCATTTATTTTGTATTCTTGTAAGTCTCTTCATCCTTGGAATCAGCTATGTATTCCTCAATGATGAAACGAGGTCTTGCCTTGGTCTCGAGATATATCTTGCCGATATATTCTCCGATAACTCCCAGGGATATCATGATAAGACCGCCGATAGCCCATACAGAAAGCACGGTGGTGGTCCATCCGGGAACGGTATGTCCCGTAAAATGTCTCACAAGGCTGTAGATAAAGACAGCGATGCTGACAAAAAATATGAAAAAGCCCAGCCCGGTTATCATCTTGATAGGCTTGGTGCTAAGGCTGGTAATGCCTTCCACCGCAAAGCTTAGCATCTTCTTGAGGGGATATTTGCTGGTGCCCGCAAAGCGCTCTGCTCTCTCGTAATAGACCTTCTCAGTCTTAAAGCCGATCATGGGAACAATTCCGCGAAGGAAAAGATTGACCTCTTTAAACTCAGAAAGTGCCTCAAGAGCGCGCCTGCTCATAAGCCTGTAGTCGGCATGGTTGTATACCGTACCGGCTCCCAAACCGTTCATGACCTTATAGTAGCCCTCTGCTGTTGCTCTTTTGAAAAAGGTGTCTGTGGCTCTCTTGGACCTGACTCCGTAAACTATGTCAGCCCCTTCATGGTATTTCTGTATCATCTCATCAATGGCATTAATATCATCCTGAAGATCTGAATCCATGGAAATAGCCATGTCACATACATCCTTGGCAACCATAAGACCCGCAAGAAGGGCGTTCTGATGTCCCATATTCTTGGAAAGCTTGATGCCCTGAAAAAGCTCGTCTTTTCTATGTAAATCTTCGATTATATCCCAGGTGGAATCCTTAGAACCGTCATTGACCAGAAGGACACGGCTATCCTTGGAAATAAGGCCACGGTCCATAAGGGATGACAGTTTTTCTTTTAATCTCTTTGAAGTTTCTGAAAGAACCTCCTGCTCGTTGTAGCAGGGGATAACGCAGAACAATCTATTATTCATACAATTCTTAATCTCCTCGCATATCTAATTAATAATATTATAAAACTCGAGATTTTTAAAGGATTTGCATAAAAATGGCGCCTAAACTTTCGTTTAGACGCCTTGAATTTCATAATTATCAGTTCTTGTTGATGTAGTTAATAAGGCCCTCGCTGTCAATGATCTTCTGCATGAACTCAGGGAAAGCCTGTCCCTTGAAGGACTGTCCTGTGGTCTCATCTGTAATGATTCCTGTGTCGAAATCAATGCTTACCACATCTCCCGCCTTGATAGCCTCTGCAGCTTCCTCACATTCAATGATGGGAAGTCCGATGTTGATGGCATTGCGATAGAAAATTCTGGCAAAGCTCTTGGCAATTACGCAGCTTACGCCGGCGCACTTGATAGAAAGCGGCGCATGCTCTCTGGAAGAACCGCAGCCGAAGTTCTTGTCGGCAACTATGATGTCACCCTCTTTTACATTGGTGGCAAAATCCTTATCGATATCCTCCATGCAGTGCTTGGCAAGTTCCATGCCATCTGCAGTATTAAGATATCTTGCAGGAATGATCACGTCTGTATCTACATTGTCTCCATATTTAAAAACTGTACCCTTGGCAGCTTTCATCTTTTCTCTCCTTATGAATTAAATAGTCTGTTTACAAATCAAAGTCCCAGCTCAGAGGGCTGCGAAACCTTACCTGTTACTGCGCTGGCAGCTGCTACCGCAGGTGAAGCGAGGTAGATCTCGGAATCAATGGCTCCCATTCTTCCGACAAAGTTTCTGTTGGTGGTGGATACGCATCTCTCCTTGGAAGCAAGAACTCCCATGTATCCGCCAAGACATGGTCCGCAGGTAGGAGTTGAAACGACCGCGCCTGCCTCGATAAAGGTCTTAAGAAGCCCTTCCTCCATAGCCTGAAGATAGATCTTCTGGGTGGCAGGAATGATGATGCATCTTACGCCCTCAGCAACGTGGTGGTCGGTGAGAACCTCCGCCGCTATTCTAAGGTCATCAATTCGTCCGTTGGTGCAGGATCCGATAACAACCTGGTCGATCCTGATCTCGTCTATATTATCAAAGGTATGTGTATTCTCAGGAAGATGAGGGAATGCCACTGTCGACTTAAGAGTGCTGAGGTCAATGGTGTACTCTTCATCATAAACCGCATCAGGATCAGCCTCATATACAGTGAATTCTCTGTTGGGCGCATGCTCCTTCATATATGCGATAGCGATATCATCCACAGGGAAAATACCATTCTTGCCGCCGGCTTCAATAGCCATATTGGCGATGGTAAATCTGTCGTCCATGGAGAGGTTCCTGATTCCTTCTCCCACGAACTCCATGGATTTGTAAAGAGCTCCGTCAACGCCGATCATTCCGATGATATGAAGGATGACATCCTTGCCGCTTACCCACTTGGAAGGCTTGCCCACGATGTTGAACTTAATAGCTGAAGGAACCTTGAACCAGGCCTTACCGGTTGCCATGCCGGCAGCCATATCTGTGGAGCCGATTCCTGTGGAGAAAGCACCAAGAGCTCCATAGGTACAGGTATGTGAATCTGCGCCGATGATAAGGTCTCCTGCAACTGTAAGTCCCTGCTCAGGCAAAAGAGCGTGCTCGATTCCCATCTGACCTACCTCAAAGTAGTTGGTTATCTTGTTGCGAAGCGCAAACTCTCTTACGCACTTGCAGTTCTCCGCTGACTTAATATCCTTATTGGGTACAAAGTGATCAGGTACAAGCGCAATCTTATCCTTGTCAAAAACCCCTTCTTTGTTGAACTTCTTCATCTCGTTTATAGCAACAGGGCTTGTGATATCATTGCCAAGCACAAGGTCCAGGTTCGCCTCGATAAGCTGACCTGCTTCCACCTTCTCAAGTCCTGCATGGGCAGCCAGAATCTTCTGGCTCATAGTCATTCCACTCATACCATATCTCCTTATTTTTTATCAAAAATATAATAGTAAATATAACATAGCAAAATGAAATTTATAACATAACAAATTTAATCGTTTTTCTTGATATTTTTTAACATGAAGACAATGTAAACCACCAGGATAAGCAGTCCCATTCTGCTGATAATGGCTCCAAGCTTATAGCCCTCAGGCTCATAGTCCACTCTGATCTCATGGATGCCGCCGGAAACAGGGATTGCCATAAGGCCGTAATCCGCTTTGAGAATAGGTGTTTCCTGTCCGTCTACAGTGCAGCTGAAGCCCTCTGTATTGGGAACAGAGAAAAATACCAGTGTATTGTCCTTCAGCATTGTTGTGGTTGCTGTAAAGCCATAGGTATCAGTCTCAAAGCTCTGACATGAGGTGGCTGCCCTGTCGCTGCACTCCTGTGCGAATTCGTTATAGGTCAGCTCAGTGTCCTTGATATCCCCGGCTGTGAGCTCTGTCATGGCCAGAGTGCCTGTATACTCATCCACCACCTCATCGGGAAGGATAAGGGCTCTTACAAGGTCATAATCATGATCCGAAGCCTTAAGGCTGTCCCACTCTGACTCTCTGATGTAGTGCTCAAAGGTAAATCCCATGGGGATGAAGTTCAGATTCTGGAAAACATCAAAGCCGTTCTGGTTGTCGGCAAAGTAATATCCATCAGTTCCTTCGCCATTATTGTACACTCTGTTTTTACTGATGATGGCATTTTCAAAATAGTACTTGGCTGAAAGTATAGCCCTGGCGCCGGCTCTGCTGACAGGGATATTGGTCTCAACAGTTCTTGTGATCCCACAGCTGCCCTTAAGGAAATCAAAGATCTCAGAAGGCACGGTACTTAAGAAGCAGTGAATTGAAGGTACCCCCCAGACCATATCATAGTTGGTGGAAGTACTGTCCACCTCGCCTCTGCAGAAGTCGCTCTGATCCACCGCAACCTTGTTAAAGAGCATCTGCTCCTGCCACTTCTCTTTTCCCCTGTCACTGATGATGGAGCTTCCGTTTTTGATCGGAATAAAAGTGGAAATGATGCAGCTAACAATAACTGCAGCCAGGATAAGTTTATCCCTGAGTCTGATAAGGGGTCTCTTTATCTCAATGCCCTCGATGTTCTTAAGGGTCTTGTTTCTGGGGATAACAAATACCACCAGTATAAGCAGAAGGCTCAATATTGCGGAGCCTATCATATCTCTGATAAATATCTTATTGTTGTCTGACATATTGAAAAAGACAACCTTGCCTTCATCATTCTTGGAAGGAAGCAGGTAGATGACCACAAACATGAGGAACATGAATACAGCCACAAGAGTTCCCTTTTTAAGCTGGGGAGACTTGCCTCTCTCCAGAACCTGTGCTGTCATAAGGCACATAAGAAGGATGGGCATGTAATACCATCTTGCGTAGTAGGAGCTGTTAAACATTGAAAAAGATGCATTAAACACCGGTATAAAGGCAAATACGGCGCAGAGAACCAGCATGCTCTTTTCCCAGTTTCTCTTCTTGTTAAGAAGGAAGAAAGCCACTACTCCGGATATGCCAAAAAGAGGCATATAGGCTGCCAGGGAAGCATTCTTAACAGTGCCGGTATAGAACAAAGTTCCTTTACCAATGATATCCGGCAGCATTGAAACACTTTTTACAATGTCCCATACAAGCTTCTCGCTGGGATAAACAAGCATATCATAGCCGGTAATGAAATTATCAAGTCTTGAGTTGCCCTGAACCCCTGCAAAGGCCTGAAGCAGGAAAAATGCAGCGATCATTACGCCCAGCACTCCGCCGGAAAGGGCTCTGAAAAACATTCTGCAGACATTGGTGAAGTTGTTGCCTCTTATGTATCTGATGCAGAAATAAATCACAAGAAACAGCACCTGTCCGAAGAAGAAATAATAGTTAACCACGGACATGTACATGGTCATGATGACAAAGAAAACAAATCTCTTGCCTGAGATTCTGAACCTTCTGTGTCCAACCTTGTCATCCACCGCCATAAGCTCCTCAAAAGCCATAAGGAACAATGGGAAAAAGGCTACAGAATCAGTGAAATGATTAAATACTATATTGCAGGCATTGAAGCCGGAAAAAGCAAAGAGATAGCCACCGATCATGGCGTTGGTATATTTTCTCACATAGCGTCTGATGTAGATATAAGCGCAGGTTGCTGCTGACGCGTACTTAAGAGCCATGAGGAAAGGCATAAGATATGGAATTGCACTCTCAGGAAAAAGCATTGTAATCCAGAAGAATGGGCTGCCCCAGAGATAAAAGGCAAAGTCCCCGAACATGGTTCCCCCAAGGTCCACATTCCAGTTCCAGAAAAGCTCTCCATTCTCCACTGCTCTGTGGGCAAGAATGTAGAAGGGAACCTGCTGAATATTATAGTCGCCATAATAGAAAAAGGGTAATCCTCTGGAAATAAAGATAGGAAGTACAGCAAGAATATACATCACAAAAGAACTGGTAAACATGATCACAGGAACGTACCACTTCTTCTCCACGTTATCGCTGCTCACCTTGTAGTCCTTAAAACCAAATCCTGACATTTCATAATCTCCTCAAATAACACGATAAAAGAGTGTCATTATATTATCTAAATACAATGACACTCTCATTAATTCTATTCTACTTTTAGGACATTTTCAAATCTAATTAGTTGTTGATGAGCTTATCAGACTCGTTGTTCCAGCTGTAGAGCTTACGGATCTCAGCACCAACCTGCTCAGCGGGATGCTCAGCTGCAAGCTTTCTCATAGCCTGGAAGTGAACCTGTCCGCCTGCCTCTGACATATCAAGAAGGAATTCCTTAGCAAAGGTTCCGTCCTGGATATCGGAAAGGATCTTCTTCATGGTCTTCTTGGTCTCTTCTGTAACAAGCTTAGGTCCTGTGATGTAATCACCGTACTCAGCTGTGTTGGAGATTGAATATCTCATTCCTGCAAAACCTGACTGATAGATAAGGTCTACGATGAGCTTCATCTCGTGTACGCACTCGAAGTATGCGTTCCTTGGATCATAGCCTGCCTCAACAAGAGTCTCGAAACCAGCCTGCATAAGTGCGCAAACACCACCGCAAAGAACTGCCTGCTCACCAAAGAGGTCAGTCTCTGTCTCTGTTCTGAAGGTTGTCTCAAGGATACCTGCTCTTGCTCCGCCAATACCTGCGCCATAAGCGAGGGCAAGATCAAGAGCCTTACCTGTAGCATCCTGCTCTACAGCTACAAGACAAGGTGTTCCCTTACCAGCCTGATACTCACTGCGAACTGTGTGTCCTGGAGCCTTAGGAGCGATCATGGCAACGTCAACATCCTTGGGAGCCTTGATAAGTCCGAAGTGTACGTTGAAGCCGTGTGCGAACATAAGCATGTTGCCGGGCTGAAGGTTGGGCTCGATGTCCTCTTTGTACATCTTAGCCTGCTTCTCATCATTGATAAGGATCA
>JAEEGF011955765.1_pt1 | contig 40679 bp, 36 predicted proteins | sample 9134171 | NCBI WGS metagenome assembly JAEEGF01 (sample SAMN16246542, study PRJNA631951) | gut metagenome | biome: gut microbiome; feature: rumen; material: AP-attached | host: Bos | place: Iran: Karaj | collected 2018-10 | reverse complement strand
CTTGGAAAAACAGGAAATGAGATCAATGTTGAAGCGCCATTCCACTGCGATTACGGATATAATATAGAGGTGGGAGAAAACTTTTTTGCAAACTACAATCTGGTGATACTAGATGTGGCCAAGGTCAAGATAGGGGACAACGCCCAGATTGCTCCAAATGTTTCTATATACACTGCTGGTCACCCAATTCATCCGGATTCTCGCAATTCAGGCTATGAATATGGAATAGACATAACTATAGGAGACAATGTATGGATTGGGGGAAACACCTGCATTATGCCGGGAGTAACAATTGGAAATAATGTTGTTATCGGTGGAGGAAGTGTAGTAACCAAAAATCTTCCGGACAATGTAATCGCTGTAGGTAATCCTTGCAAGATAGTAAGGGAAATCAACGAAGAAGACAGGGATTATTATTTCAAGGATAAGAAATTTGATGTTGAAGATTATAAGTAGGGCAGAAAGTGGAGTGACAAAGGAAACTGTGAATTAAGAAAGTTTCTAATAGTAAGTATAGAAAACTGGTAATAGTTTTTGCTGCTAGGGCAGCAGATTGGAGGGGACTATGAAGTACAGATGTGACGTATGTGGATACATTTATGATGAGGATTTGGGAGAGCCAGATTGGGACATCGAGCCAGGCACAAAATTCGAAGATTTACCGGACGACTTTGTATGTCCGGTCTGCATAGTTGAAAAGGAACATTTCAAACCAGTAGAAGAGGATTAAAAGGAGAATAGATATGGTAAAACACATTATTTTATGGACACTTAAGGATGAGCTCTCAGTAGAGGAAAAAGAGCAGGTAAAGCGCGGCATTAAGGAAGGCTTAGAAGGACTTGCTGGAAAGATTCCAGGTATGGTTGATATCAAAGTCAACATCAATGGACTTGCCAGCTCTAATGCAGATTTGATGCTTGATTCTACTTTTGAAAGCGAAGAAGCGTTAAAGGGCTACGCAGTTCACCCAGACCATGTTGCAGTGGCAGATGGAAAGGTAAGACCTTATACAAAAATCAGAAGCTGCCTCGATTTTGAAGTATAGAAGGTGCAAAGATAATTATGAGTAAGAAATTAGCAGTTATATTTCCAGGAGTAGGCTATCACACAGACAAGCCACTTCTTTATTATTCAAAAAAGCTTGCAAAAAATAAGGATTACGAAATTCTTGAAATAAAGTATGACTTGCCAGAGCCAGGCTCAGTAATAAAGGCTGATGAAGAAAAAAGAAAGCAGGCATTTGATACTGCCTTTGAGCAGGTGATAGACCAGTTAGAGGATATCGTATTTACGGATTATGAAAAGGTAATATTTATAGGAAAAAGTATTGGAACAGCATTGGCTGCCAGATACAATATGACCTATGAGCTTGATGCAGACCAGATTATCTTCACACCAATCGATGCAACCTTTGCTTTTGTGAATCCATGCGAGGGCTTTGTATTCCACGGAGATGCAGATCCACTCTGCGATACAGATATGTGCACACAGCTTTGTGATGAGCTGTCACTTACCTATGTGGTAATCCCAGAGGCAAACCACTCCCTTGAAACTGGAGATGTAGCAGTAGATATTGCAAATCTTCAGAGGGTTATGGAGATGGTTGATAAGTTATTATAAGATATACAGCCGCAATAAATGCGGCATTAAGATTTAGTTATAAGGTTAGGAATTAGAAATGAGACTTTTATTTGTTAGACACGGAGATCCAGATTATGTAAACGATACACTTACGGAAAAAGGACATCGAGAAGCGAAGCTTCTGGCAGACATTATTGAACAATATCGTATAGACGAAGTGTATCAGTCACCTCTTGGCAGAGCAAAAGACACAGCAAGCTATAGCTGCAAGAAGTTAGGAATTGAGCCAGTTACTTTAGATTGGCTAAAGGAATTTCCAGCACAGGCGAATCCTAATATTTCAGAGGATGTGCGTAAGGCCTATGCTAATGAGCTTCAGAAAGATGAGGTGACTGGAGAGTATAAGTCTCATATCTTATGGGATATTTTGCCATCTTATTATATTGATCATCCAGAGCTTTTTGATAGAAATGGCTGGAGGGAATCAACTCTTGTTAAGGCCAGCAATATGCCTGCATTGTATGATGAAGTGACTGGTGAATTTGAAAAGTTTTTGAAAGAAAATGGCTATGAAAAAGATGGAATGGCATACAGGGTATCAGAGAATAACGACAAGACCATCGCCTTTTATTGTCACTATGGATTGACTTCATTGTTATTGTCATATTTGTGGAATGTATCACCTTTTGTGGTCTGGCAGTTTACTGCGTTAGCACCAACATCTGTTACTGAGGTGGTAACAGAGGAGAGAGAAAAAGGAATAGCTACCTTTAGAACCCTCCGTGCTGGTGAAATAACGCATTTACGAATTGGCAATGAAGAACCATCTTTTTCAGCAAGATTTTGCGAAAGATATGAAAATGAGGATGAACGCCACTAGAGCATATGGAACCTTTGGGTGCCAATAATTGAAAAATATAAAGGAAGATTAAAATATGTATTATGTGCCAGATGGAACTACTCTTGCAGGATTTTATGAATGCAAAGAGTGTGCAAATAGATTTTTATCTGTACAGGTAGGCCCAAGCTTGGTTTGCCCATATTGTGGCGAGCAACCAAACATGGAAATTGGACCAGATGAAGAAATGCCAGTAGCGACAGAGACAGCAAAGCTAATCTCAGTTGTACAAGGCGAGGAAGAGGTAGCGCGAATGGATGCGTTACTTTCTTTGGCTGTGACTGGAGGAGATTATAATTGGATGTAGCTCATCTGTTACAGACTGATAATCTATATTGGGGGAGACAGAATGATATTTTTAATGCGACATGGTGAAGATGACAATACTAGACTGGGAGGCTGGAGTGATGCAGGCCTTTCAGTAAAGGGAAGAGAACAGGTTGAAAGAACATGCGAGAATTTTGATGGGAATGCATATAATATCCATCACATTTTTGCCAGTGATTTACAAAGAGCAAAAGATACAGCGGATATTGCTTCAAAGCATCTAGATTTACCGGTCACTCATCTTAAAGAGTTTAGAGAGACAAACAATGGCGATTTGGCAGGTATGCCTAAGGAAAGATTTCAGAAGGAATATCCAGGTCTTTATTATGCTTCCTTAGATTGGGAACAGAAATATCCAAATGGAGAAAGTCCAATGGATTTTTATAATCGAATCAAAGAAGCATGGGAAAAGTTTAAAGTAAGCACAGATGCTTTAGAAGGAAATGTGCTTTTAGTAACCCATGCTGGTGTAATTAATATAATTAGATGCATAGAAGAAGGGGTTCAATATACCAACAAGGAAGTGCATTTTAAAGTTGGGCATGCGGAAATAGTATCAGTAGAATGAGATAATGACATGCAGTCATAATAAGAAAAAAATTGTGGGGTTAATACAAATGGAAAACATAAAAATCAGATTAGAAACAGAGTTAGATTACAGAGCAGTTGAAGAATTGACTCGTAATGCATTTTGGAATGTATATAAGCCTGGTGCAGATGAGCACTATTTTGTACATACAATGAGAAATCATCCTGACTTCATCCCTGAGCTTGCATTTGTGCTAGAAAAGGATGGAGAGATTATCGGAAATATCATGTACACCAAGGCTTGGCTGGAGGACGAAAACGGAAATAAGAAAGAGATCGTTTCCTTTGGTCCTTTATGCCTCGCACCTGAGTATCAGAGATTGAAGCTTGGCAAAAAATTGATAGAGCACTCATTCGAAGTGGCTCGAAAAATGGGATATGACGTAAATATCATTTTTGGAAATCCAGGCAACTATGTAGGTAGCGGATTTGTTAGCTGTAGAAAGAAAAGAGTCAGCTGTTTTCAGAAAGGGAATTACCCAACGGCACTTCTAGTATGTGAATTGATACCAGGTGTCCTAGATGGTCATGAATGGATGTTTATTCCAAGCACTGCAGCTGATTGTTGTGATGACATTGAAGCTGTAGAGGAATTCGACAAAACATTTCCTGCTAAAGAAAAGAAATGGATGCCAAGCCAGGAGGAGTTTTATATTTACAGTCATTCATCAGTTGTGAGGGAGTAAAAGTAACATATGAAAATAGAACACATAGCAATGTATGTAAACAATCTTGAGGCCGCCAGAGATTTTTTCGTGAAGTATCTTTATGGAAAATCTAATGATGGCTATCACAATAAGAATACAGATTTCCGTTCTTATTTTATTTCTTTTGAGGATGGTGCAAGGCTTGAAATAATGAAGAAGCCAGATATGGTTGATATGGATAAGCCATTAAATAGAACTGGGCTGATTCATATCGCATTTTCGGTAGGAAGCAAAGAAAAGGTGGATGAGCTGACTGCCCGATTAAAAGAAGATGGCTTCGAAGCTGTCAGCGGACCTCGCACTACTGGCGATGGATATTATGAAAGCTGTATTGTGGGAATTGAGGGAAATCAAATCGAAATAACGGTTTAAAAGGAGTGACAGAGAGATAAAAATATAATATAGAGAAGGGCAGAATAATGAATAATACTTACAAAGAAGCACTAGAATTTTGGAATAATGCATTTGAAATGGATGAGGATGCAAAGAATGAATATAAGCAGGAGTATGATCCTGTGGATGGTTGGAAAGACTTAGGAAAAAGATTGGCTTAGCCGAAGGGGGGGAATATGAGTAAAAAGCTTTTTATTCAGTCCATTACAAAGATTGCAGCTGGAATATTAATAATGGGATTATTGCTGTTTTTACCAGCAGGAAGTTTTGATTATTGGCAGGCTTGGTTATTTTTAGCAGTTCTTTTTATACCGATGTTCATAGCAGGAATAATAATGATGGTAAAGAATCCTGCGCTTCTGAAGAAAAGATTAAATGCAAAGGAACAACAGGGAGAGCAAAAGCAAGTAGTGCTACTCAGCGGATTGATGTTTCTGGCTGTCTTTATTGTTGCTGGTTTTAACTATAGATTTGGCTGGATTGTTCTACCAAAATGGGTAATCATATTAGCAACTATTATTTTCCTTCTAGCATATTCTTTCTATGCAGAAGTAATAAGAGAAAATGAATTTCTCTCAAGAACCGTAGAAGTTCAGGAAAATCAGCACGTCGTAGACACAGGACTTTATGGAATCGTAAGACACCCTATGTATTCAGCAACCTTGCTCTTATTTGGAGCTATGCCCTGGATATTAGGTTCACCAATATCTTTTTTGATAATGCTTGTTTATATACCAATTATCATAAAGAGAATCAAAAATGAGGAAGAAGTATTAAAAGATGGGTTAGTTGGATATGATGATTATTGCCAGAAAGTCAAATACCGAATCCTCCCATTTATCTATTAACTAGGAGATAAAAAATATGAGATTAATCAAATCACATTGGCTTGTGGACTGCCAAGTATTTTTCTAGTAGGAATAGTAACTAAAGATTATAAGTTTTGGACATACTGGCAGATAGGATTATATTCCCTTGCAGCACCTTTGCATGGTTTACAAGAAATCCTAGAGGTTGAAAAACCTCTTAAATTTTTCCTTGACTCTAACGTTACGTCATACTTTATATTAAAATCACACGGAGGGAAAACAGTGATGATGACAGTAAATGAAGTTAGCAAACTGGCGGGAGTGAGTATACGCACCCTGCAATACTATGATCAGATTGGTCTTTTGAAGCCGGCAGAGTATACAGAATCTGGTTATAGACTGTATGACGATACAGCGATGGAGAGATTGCAGCAGATTTTATTGTTCAGAGAGCTGGAGTTTCCACTGAAAGAGATTAAGGTCATAGTGGATAATCCTGATTTCGACAAGGAAAAAGCACTAGACCAACAGATAGAGCTTTTGACTTTGAAGAAGGAACACTTAGAAAAACTGATAGCTTTCGCCCGTGAGATTAAAACAACAGGAGGAAGGAAAATGGACTTTTCAGTATTTGATAATAGTAAAATTGAGGAATATGCAAAGAAAGCAAAGGAAGAGTGGGGCAACACAACAGCTTATAAGGATTTTGAGAAGAAGTCTGCTGGTAGAACAAAGGAAGATGAGAAGCAGCTTTGGGCAGATTTCAGGCAGCTGTTTGTAAAGCTTGGTGAGGTAAAAAATGATTCGCCTGATTCAGCCGCAGCACAGAGTATTGTAAAGGAGATTCAGAATTACATTTCTGAGCACTTCTACAAATGTGATAACAAGATTCTTCTTGGGCTGGGACAGGCATATGCAAGCGGCGGAGAGTTTACAGAAAACATTGATAAGGTTGGCGGAGCAGGCACAGGAACCTTCGCTTTCGAAGCCATAAAAGCATATTGTAAGTAAGATTTATGGGGCCACATAGGTGGCTCCATTTTTTATAGGTAAATAACGTTTTTGGGGTGTTTTTTTGCCCAGAAAACATATATAGTAGAGTAATAGTTTATTGAAGGTGTTTTTAATAGGAGGAAAAATGACACTTGATGAATTAAGACTAGACATAGCAAAAGAACAGAAAAAGGGAATTCCTTTTATAGCAGCATCTATTATTCTTTGGGGACTGATTGCGATAGTTACTATACTTCAGATTCCTATTAAATCTAAGAATATTTTAGTATTTTGTTGTTCGTGCCCATTGATGCCGCTAGCCATGATATTTGGAAAAATAGTCAAGGTGGATTTGTTTTCAAAAAAGAATCCACTTAGCAATGCGGGGCTATTGTTTACAATGAATCAAATGCTATATATCTTAATTGTTATGTGGGTATTTAGCGCTGTTCCAGAAAAAATGGTTATGGTATTTGCAATGGTATTCGGTGCACATTTGTTGCCATATTCATGGCTCTATCTTTCTAAGGCTTACATTATTTTTGCAGTTGTAATACCTGCGATTTCACTTATATTTGGTGTCATATTTAATGCTACAGTAGTGGCATTATCAGTATGCTTATGTGAAGTAGTATTTCTATTGATTTTAGTTTATGAAGTGAAAAAACTATAAAACATATTCAATATAGATAAGGATAAAATAATGAGGAGAAGTCAGGAGAATAGGACACGTGAAAAAGTTAAAACTAATCAATGAGGACTACCAGGGTCATGTGGATATAGTGAGACATGCCGGCAGAGGTATTGTGATAAAGGATGGCAAAATTCTTTTAAGTTATGTAGAGAAGTGTGATAACTATATGCTTCCAGGTGGAGGAGTTGAAGGGGATGAATCACTAGAAGAATGTTGTGCCCGGGAATTACTTGAAGAAACAGGAATTGTTGTAAAACCTAAAGATTACTACTTAGAAATAGAAGAATTATTTGATGTTTGGCAGCATTTTAATCACTACTTTATCTGCGAGTTTGTAGAGGATACAGGAGTGCTTAATCTTACAGAAGCTGAAAAGAATGCAAATTACAAGCATGTATGGCTTCCTGTTGAGGAGGCTAAAGAGATTTTTGGTGAGTATGAGAAGTACCACCATACTGATATTGCACTTTATGGCCTTTACCGCAGGGAGTATGAAGCTTTAAAAACACTAGAATTGTTGGAGGAATAATATTATGAATTACACACTAGAAAATGAAAACATTAAATTAACTGTAGCAGACCATGGCGCAGAAATCAGATCTCTCATCAGAAAATCTGATGGGAAGGAGCTTATGTGGCAGGCCGACCCAGAATATTGGGGTCGTACAGCACCTGTGCTTTTTCCACTTGTAGGAAACTACTACCAGAAAAAGTCTGTATATAATGGTAAGACTTACGAGATGGGACAGCATGGATTTGCCAGAGATATGGATTTTAAATTAGCTAGACAGACTGATGACGAGCTGGTTTTCCTATTAAAAAATAATGAGGAGACCCTCAGTAAATATCCATTTCTATTTTTACTTGTTATCACATATAGAATTTCAGGCAACAATGTGAATGTGGAATGGAAGGTTGAAAATCCAAATGAAACCACAATGTATTTTTCAATTGGAGGACATCCAGCATTTAATTGTGATTTAGATACATATACACTGAGATTTGAAAAAGAAGGAAAGGTTAATTCACAAATCACCGCAAACATCATTGCAGATGACGGTAGCGGATGTCTCAGCCAGGACAAAGAAACTCACAAGCTTGATAATGGAATCCTCAAAATGTCAGATGAGTTGTTCAGCAAGGATGCCCTTATTATAGAAGATAGACAATCAGATAGGGTGACCCTTATTGATGACAATGGCAAGGATGTGCTTGCACTAAAGTTTGATGCACCGCTTTTTGGCATTTGGTCTCCAGTAGGCAAGCACGCACCATTTGTATGCATCGAGCCTTGGTTTGGAAGATGCGATAGAGTGGGATTTAATCAGAAGCTTGAGGAACGTGAATACGGAAATGTTCTTGAGGATGGTACATTCCAGGTAGGTTTTGACATCCAGGTTCTGTAGCTTATTTTCATAAATCAAATATTCTTTATTAAATAAAAAATACCGCTTTACTTTAGTAAGGTAAAGCGGTAGAATATTACCCATAAATGTCCTGCATACAGCGACATATGTCCGCGTGAGACAAATAACCGGCTGTAAATCACCACAATAACAAACAGGGAGACAAGACTATGGCTAATATTTTATCAACAGTTGAAAACGTAAACAACGCAATTAATGGATTCGTTTGGGGTCTGCCAATGCTGATTCTTCTGGTAGGAACAGGAATTTTGATGACCTGCCTTACAAAGTTTTTCCAGATTTCCCACATTAAGCATTGGATAAAAAATACCATCGGTGGTATTTTCAAAGACTCCAACGTTACAGCGCATACCGATAAGGGAGATACACAGATATCTCAGTTCCAGAGCCTTTGTACAGCTCTTGCAGCTACAATCGGTACAGGTAATATTGCAGGTGTTGCAGCAGCCATAGCCTCAGGCGGTCCGGGTGCCATATTTTGGATGTGGATTGTTGCATTCTTTGGAATGATGACAAATTTCTCGGAAAATGTTCTTGGTATATATTATAGAAGACGTAATGAGAGAAATGAATGGTGCGGCGGCGCCATGTATTATCTTAGAGATGGCCTGGGCTCTAAGAAAGGATATAGACATATAGGTTCGGGCCTTGCAGTTGTATTTAGTGTATTCTGCATTGGTGCTTCATTTGGTATCGGAAATATGGGACAGGTCAATTCTATTGCAGTAAATGTTAACTCTGCATTTGGCATCCCAGCCATAGCAACAGGTATTTTCCTTATGCTTCTTGGAGGACTTGTAATAGTTGGTGGGCTAAAAAGAATCGCATCCGTTACAGAAAAACTGGTGCCTTTTATGGCTGTAATCTATATGATTTGTGCAATCATAGTTTGTATAGCTCACATTGATCAGGCTGGAGCAGTATTCTCATCTATTATTAAGGGCGCGTTTGGTATGAAGGCTGTTGGCGGCGGTATCGTTGGAAGCGGTGTTGCAATGGCTGTTCAATGGGGAATGAAGAGAGGAGTTTTCTCAAACGAAGCTGGTCTTGGTTCCTCAGTAATGGTTCATTCCAGCTCCAATGTAAGAGAGCCTGTAATCCAGGGTATGTGGGGAATCTTCGAGGTATTTGCAGACACAATTATCGTATGCTCAATCACTGCCTTTGTTGTACTATCAAGTGGCGTGGTGGATTTAGAAACTGGAGCTGTTATTTCTAACCAGGTATCTACAGCACTTGTTGCTGAGGCTTTTTCGACTGTATTTGGCCAATTCGGATATGTGTTTATCGCTATTGCGATATTGCTTTTTGCTTTTTCAACTACACTTGGTTGGAGTCAGTATGGCTCAAAGGCTTTCGAGTATCTTTTCGGTAGAGGAAAGGTAAAGTTTTACCAGATTATATTCGTAGCCTTTATCGTAGTTGGTGCAACAATGGATTTGTCTTTGGCTTGGGATATTTCAGATACGCTTAACGGAATGATGGCAATTCCAAACCTTATTGGTGTTATAGCACTTAGCGGTACTGTTATGAAAATAACACGAAATTACGTACAGCGTAATATTCTTCATCAGGATATAAAGCCTATGCTTTCTGCTCTCGAGGATATTCAGGAGCTTCACGAAATGGAACTTCGTGAAAAGGAGTTTCTACAGAAAGCTGGAGATGATATAGCTTAGGACACAATTTCGAAAAAATATGGTGGTAAAATCAAGGAACGATGGAAGTATGTGCATTATAGGTGGAGCAAAGGATGATTGAGCTTTCAGGTTGGATTGTACTTAACTTTTTCACATCGTTCCTTTTGATTATTCTTTTGATTTTTCAGAAGCGAACTTCTAGGTTGCAGAAGGCTAGAAAATATTCTGCAATTCTGATTTGTACGCTCATTTTATTAGCTTCAGAGACTATAGGAAGAATTGGTGAGTATCACCCAGAGCATTTTCTTTTTCTTGCTAAAATAGGATATTTTCTTATTTTCCTTTTGGATCCCGTTGATCTTTTATTTGCTGTTAGTTATATAGACTGCTGGATGGAGAGAGAATCCAGCCCTGCAAGAGTATGCTTCAAGTTCGCTTTCCAGGTATTTGCAGTAGTCAATGGCATCATGGTTACAGCTTCGGCTTTGTTTAGATTAAAATGGTTCTATTTCTTCTATGATAATGTATATTATAGAGGACTGTTTTTCTACGAGCGAGCCATGACATTAATGTTCTTTATTGTGATGCTGATGGTGTACGCAATCGTATTCAGAAAAGATTTTATGAGTGAATATAAGAATACGGTCTTGTGTCTGCCTTTGTTTTCATTTATAGGTGCGCTTCTCCAGGTATTTATTTCAAATATCGATTGCACTTATGCAGGCATTTCACTTGGTTGCCTTGTTCTTTTCTTCTACTTCCAGAGCAATGACATAAATGTGGACTATCTGACAGGCGTTTTAAATAGACGTGGTTTGGACATAAGAATGGAATACAGAATAAAAAACAGCCAGAGCGGAGGCAAGGATTTTACGGCCATTATGATGGACCTGGATAATTTCAAAACTATTAATGATACCTTCGGCCACGAAGAAGGTGATAAGGCCATAAAGATTATGGCCGAAATATTGGATGAGACATTTGGTGAAGGTGTAACTATAGGAAGATTTGGCGGAGATGAGTTTTGTGTAATAACGGATATTACTTCCCGTGATGAGATAGATAAAAAGATTGATGAAATTCACACCAGGCTGGAGGCTGTTAGAAAAAAGCGCGGTTGGAATAAAAATGTTAATTTAAGCTGCGGCTATGAGGTTTATGATCACAGCTGCAACATGACTAGAGAGAAGTTTGCCAAAACCATTGATAGCCTGATGTATAGAGAAAAACAGATTCATCATGGAGAAAAGACAGAAAATACAGCAATTTCGCAATAATTTCACAGAATACTTATTGTGTGGCTTTCACGTTATGTGTATAATTATCGTATAAGCGATAATTACGGAGGTGGGGCAATATGATTATTAGCGAAAGAATTTTCAAAATAATGGAAGAAAAGGGAATGACACAGCTGGAATTTTCTGCAGGCACTGGCATCGCCCAAAGTACTATCAGCGATTGGAAGAGAAAGAAAACAAATCCATCGGCTGATAAGATTATGGCTATTAGTGATGTTTTAGATGTTTCGCCTTTTGAACTTTTACAGGATACCATACCAGGCAAGGGGGCAGGCGATGTAGATTTCATTATCGCAAGTAAAGGAACACCTGAGTATGAGGTTGTAAAGAAGCTTGAGAAGCTTAACAAGAAAACAAAAGCTGAAGTAGTTGATTACGTAAAAAAGGTAAAGAACAAAAAATAAACTTTAGAGGTGAAAAACTAAAGTTAATCGGTGTTAATCCTCCCGAAATTCTAGTATAGTTATCATAACATACTAGTTTCTAGGGAGGTTTTTTCATGAAAAGTGAAGTAATAAAGCTTATTGAGGGTAGGGATGATGTGACCCTCACTACTTATATTTTAGATGATTCAACAGAAATGACTCAGGGAAAGGCACGTCCTGCAGTTTTAATTTGTCCTGGTGGTGCATACCTTTGCTGCAGCGACAGAGAGGGAGAGCCTATTGCCATGGCATTTCTTCGTCAGGGCTACAATGCTTTTGTTCTCAGATATTCAATTGCTTATGATGGCACAAAGGATTATTGGGAGACAGATTTTGCTCATCAGGCAATCAATCCAGACAAGCTTCATCCACAGCCAATGCGCGAAATAGGTCTGGCCTTTGCCTATATTAACAAGCACAGCAAGGAATGGCTTGTAGACGCAAAGAGAATTGCTATCTGTGGATTCTCAGCAGGTGCCCACAACTGCGCTATGTATTCTACTCACTGGTCAAAGCCGGTTATTAAGGATTTTGTAGGAGTTGATAAAGAAGTTCTTCGTCCAGCAGCATGTATTCTTGGCTATCCACTTACTGATTATTTATATATGTATGAAGCTACTAAAAAGGATAAAAATGGAGCCTTTGAATTTTTCTCAGTTTCAAATCGCCTAATGCTAGGAGAAGATTGGGAGGATAAGGAAAAGCTTCTTGATATGAGTCCTGCACGCCTTGTTGATGAGGATGTTCCTCCAACATTTATCTGGTCTACATCAAAGGACGAGCTTGTTCCAGTTGCTCATTCTACCCTTTATGCAACAGCCCTTGCCGAGGCAGGTATTCCATTTGAAATCCATATCTTCCAGGATGGTGGACATGGAATGGCACTTTGTGATCAGAGTACCTCTTGCCAGGATGCATATGATATTCAGACCAACAGAGAGGCGAAGGTATGGATAGACCTTGCAGCAGCTTGGCTTGAAAAGTATTTTGCGATTTATAAGTAAAACAGAATAATTTACAATTTTAGTAAACGTTAACCTAACATTTTTAACAAAAAGGATTTGGCTTGTATACAAGTTGAATCCTTTTTGTTAGAATAATAACAAACTTTCATTCTAACCTTACAATGAGGAGGACTATGAAAAAAATCGAGAGAATGAGCTCAGAGACTGCCAGAGAATATGCCCTTAGAGCAATCACTGAGAATATAAAGTCTGCTGACCTAGAACCAGGTCAGGCAATTAGTGAAAATGAAATATCTGCATTCTTAGGTGTTAGTCGTACTCCAGTTAGAGAATCCATTCAGGAATTACATAAGGCAGCCCTTATAGAGATATACCCTCAAAAGGGAAGCTACGTTTCTCTTATTAATTCACAGTATGTGGAGGAAGCTGTATTTCTTAGAAAGGTACTGGATATTGCTGTTATCGAGGAGGCTTGTGATATGGCCACCGAGGAGGACATAAAGATTCTCGAGGAAAACGTAGCACTGCAGGAGTTCTATCTGGAAAAAGACAATACTGAAAAGATATTTGAGCTAGATAATGAGTTCCACAGAATGATATATGTTACAGCAAAGAAAGAAACTATTCACAATATGCGTCAGATGATAATGATTCATTTCGACAGGGTTCGTACACTTTCAATGCTTACAGTCAAGGATAAAAAGATAGTGGGAGATCATCATATTATGGTTGAGGCCATAAAAGAAAAGGATAAAGAGAAGGCTAAGGAGATTGTAGAAAAGCATTTGAATCGATATAGACTGGATCAGGAGGAGCTTATCAAAGCCTTTCCGCAATATTTCGAAACAACCTAGCAATAATTCACAACAATTTTATAAATTAGTGTAAAACAACCAAAATGAGCTAATCATTTTGGTTGTTTTTTTAATATAGACTTATGGAAACTAAAACACTAATATACTTGTATACTAGTTATCAAAAATAGAAGTGGAGGATAGAAATGAAAGTTATGACAGCGGGAAACTCAGCAGTAGCAGTGGCTGAGAAAACAAACTGGAAAGCCTATCTAAAGAGATATTGGCAGCTATACGTATTATTACTTTTGCCAATGCTTTATTTACTGGTTTTCAAGTATGTTCCTATGAAGTACGTATTAATTGCTTTTAAGAAGTACAGTATCGTACAAAAAGTTGGGGAAATGCCTTGGGCAGATAATCACGGATTTCAGTATTTTATTCAGGCTTTTCACAACAGAGATTTCTTAAATGCTTTGAGAAATACAGTTGGACTTAATTTACTTGATCTTGTAATTGGTTTCCCTATTCCAATTATTTTTGCACTTATTCTTAATGAGCTTAACATCAAGTGGTTTAAGAAAACTGTTCAGACAATTGCATATATGCCACATTTCCTTTCTTGGGTAATCATTTATGGTTTGGCAATTCAACTTTTTGCTCCAAGTAATGGTCTTGTAAATATGTTCATTACAAACTTTGGTGGCGAGGCAGTTCCATTCTTGAATGATCCACATAAATGGGTAGGAACATATATATTCCTTGGAATCTGGCAGAGCTTTGGTTGGAACTCAATCATTTATCTTGCAGCTATCGCAGGAATTTCACCAGAGTTATATGAGGCAGCATCAGTTGATGGCGCAGGAAGATTCCGTAAGATGTGGCACATTACATTGCCAGGCATCAAGAGCACTATCGTAGTTCTTTTGATTATGGCACTTGGAAATATCTTAGGTTCAGCCTTTGATAGACCATTCGCTTTACAGAACAATTTGGTTATGCAGAATGCAGAAGTTATTTCCACCTTCGTATACAAGAATGGTATTAAGGGACTTCAGTTCTCCCTTACAACAGCAGTTGGCTTGTTCCAGTCTGTAGTAGGAGTTATCTTCCTTCTGTTTGCAAACTGGCTTTCACGTAAGCTTGGCGAGCGCGGTATTTGGTAGGAGGTGTGAAGTATGGCAAAAGAATTAGTTATGACAGGAAAAATTAATACAAAAGGCTTTGCACGTTCAAAAAGAAGAGATAAAGATGATGAGACAGAAACTAGCCGTATGGTTAAATCTGATAGCACAAAAGCAGGCGATATTGTATTTGTTACTATCTGCGTGATTATCAGTTTGATTTGTATCATTCCAATGATTAACCTTTTGGCTCGTTCACTTTCAGCAACAGATTTTCTTGTTAAAAGAGAAGTTTATCTGATTCCTAAGGGATTAAATCTTTCAGCTTATACAACAGTTTTAGGAGATCCAAAATACATCAAGTCATTTGTTTGGACAGTAATTCTTACAGTTATCTGTACATTCCTTTCCTTAACAATGACAGTACTTTGTGCTTATCCACTTATTTTCAATAAGCTTAAGGGACGTTCATTTTTCAATATCGTAATTACGATAACAATGTTTTTCAATGCAGGTACAATTCCTAACTACTTACTTATGAAGGAATTAAACCTTTTGGATAATCCACTGGTACTTATTGTTCCAGGATGCTTAAGTGTTTACAACATGATTATCATGCGAAGCTTCTTCTATGGAATTCCAGATTCCCTTAGAGAGTCAGCAGAGATTGATGGCGCTAGCTTCTTTAGAATTCTCTGGAGCATATATTTACCACTTTCAAAGCCGGTTATTGCAACACTTGCACTTTTCTATGCAGTAGGTCGTTGGAATGGTTATTCAGATGCTTTGATGTATATGAAGAACAAGGATTTCTATCCACTTCAGCTTCTTCTTTACAATATTTTGAACAATATGAACTCTGTAGAGGTAGCTACACAGGAAGGCTTCTCAACACCTGGTCTTTCTGAATCGCTTAAGGCTGCAATCGTAATGTTCTCTACGATTCCAATCCTTTGCATCTACCCATTCTTACAGAAGTATTTCATTCACGGTGTAACACTTGGAGCGGTTAAAGAGTAGAAATGAGTTTTTATCAAAAACTCATTTTAGCCCCCTATAAAGGGGAATATACAAAATAAAATAAATTGGGAGGATCACGATGAAAAGAAAAATCGTAGCATTTGTGCTTGCATGCACAATGGGACTTAGCATGGTAGCATGCGGTAGCTCAAGCGATAGCGCTTCAAAGTCTTCTGATACTTCTTCATCAGAGAGCACAGGCGCATCAGAGCTTGTTGATGGCAAGTTTGCTGAGACAAAACACATCACAGTTGAGGTTTACGACAGAGGAAACGATGGCGGTACAGACCCAACAAACAATATGTACACAGAGTACATCAAGAAGGGAATGCTTGAGGAGCACAACGTAGAGGTTGAATTCGTAGCAGTTCCACGTTGGACAGAGACAGAAGAAATCAACAACCTTCTTGCTTCAGGTGGAGCACCAGATATCTGCCTTACATATTCATATCCAACAATTCAGACATACGCTAACATGGGCGGTGTTACAGATTTAAAGCCACTTATGGATCAGTATGGCAGTGAGCTTACAAACCTTCAGGATTGGCTTGGCGATACAAACATCTACTGGGATTTAGATGATGAGAAGGGTACACTTTGGGCAATCGAAGGAAAGCGCGCTAACAACAGACGTATCAATACATTCATCAGAAAAGACTGGCTTGATAAGCTTGGTCTTGAAGAGCCAACAACAAAGGAAGAGTTCTACAATGTAATTTGTGCATTCCGTGATAATGCTAAGGAGCTTCTCGGAAGCGATGCTGATAAGATGGTTCCTTTCTCAGTTTCATTTGATGTAGGCTGGAGAGCAGCTCTTCTTATCGAATCAGAGATGGATCCAAAGATTACTGATAAGGAATTCTACATCAATGGATTTGATGATAGAAAGCTTACACAGAATGGTACAAAGGCTGCTATGAAGACACTTAACAAGTGGTACAACGAAGGTCTTCTTTGGAAGGATTTCGCTCTTTACACAGCTGGTGATTCTACAGAAGATGATATGATGAAGGCTGGTTATGTTGGTGCATTCCAGCACAACTGGGATTATCCTTTCAGAAGTGGTGAGGATTCAATCCAGGCAAACCTTCAGAGAATCGTTGGACCTGAAGCTAAGTATGTAGCTGTAGATTGCTTCGAGAACTCAGAGGGCAAGCACCTTAAGTATGTTGACTCAACAGCTGGTGATAGAAAGATCTTCTTCCCATCAACAAATGATGAGCCACTTGCATCACTTCTTTACCTTGATTGGATTTCAGCTCCAGAGCACATCAAGTACTTACAGATTGGTGATGAGGGCGTTACACACAACGTTCTTGAGGATGGCGCTATTGAGTGCATCGCTGCAACAGGCGACCCAATCATGAACTCAGGTAACAACATTGACTACACAATTACTTGCAACGGACTTCACCTTGGAGATGAGGATCTTACACTTCTTTCAATGGCACACAGCTACCCATCATGTGACCCAGCTGATGTTCAGAAGGCACTTGATATAGCAGCTACAGATAACAAGATTGCAAAGAATGTAAAGGTTCCAGAAATCCTTGCTGAAAACGGTATGGGTGAGGCACTTTCATCTAAGAGAGATGTTGTTTATGATACAGCTCTTGCTGCTAAGGAAGCTGATTTTGATAAGGTTTGGGATGACGCAGTAGCTGATTACCTTGCTTCAGGCGGACAGGCTATCATGGATGAGAGAACACAGAAATTCGAAGCTAAGTATGGTACATCTACATCAGTAGAGTAGAAATGCAGCTTACCTTGGCTGCATTTAAACCAAAAAAGTAAATGGCTGTAATATAAGACTATATTTTTCCCCACTAACATCTGTACTTTGTCAGTAGATGCTGGTGGGGATTTTTTTGTAGACTATTACCATCCAAGATAGTATCCGGAGGTATTAATGTTATGCAAATATTTAGTCCAGACAGCGAAGTAATGGAGTTTCTTAGCAAGGTAACAGATTTTATTATCTTGAATCTTCTAACAGTTCTATGCTCTATTCCCATTATTACAATAGGTGCAGCACATACTGCAAAATTTTATACATCAATGAAAATAGTCAGAGGCGAGGAGCCAAGCGTCACTAAAAGCTATTTCAAATCATTTAAGGAGAATTTTGCTCAGGTGACAGGAGCCTGGTTGATTCTTTTGGTGATTGGACTTGTTCTTGCTTTTGATTGGTACAACGTTTTATACGGAATAGGAGCAGGAATGCCATTTATTTTAAAAGCAATACTTGGTCTGCTTAGCTTTGTTGTGTGGGCAGTTGCTTACTGTATGTTCCCATTTGAGGCAAGATACAAGGTGACATTAAAGGAGCTTTTTAAGGCTTCCATGGTAATGGCACTTCTTAATCTCCCAAGAATGGTTCTTATATTTATAGTGACTTTTTTACCATACGTAATCTGTGCATGGTACATCCAGTGGGGGCTTGCGATTTGGCTTCTTTGTACCACAGTCACACTTTATTACATAAGTAAAGAATTCAATAAACAGCTAGAAATGTTAAACAAGGAGGAATCTACTGATGAATCAGGAGACTATGAAGCGAGCTAAGGAATTAGTATCGCAGATGACTATAGAGGAGAAGTGTTCGCAGATGTTACATCACGCTGAGGCTATTGATAGACTTGGTATTCCAAAGTACTGTTGGTGGAACGAGGCACTTCACGGTGTAGCAAGAGCAGGAGATGCCACAGTTTTCCCACAGGCAATCGGCCTTGGTGCAACCTTTGATGAGGAACTTGTTGAAAAGGTTGCTGATGTTACATCAACAGAAGGACGTGCAAAATACAATGAATTTACAAAGCATGGCGACAGAGATATTTATAAGGGACTTACTTACTGGGCTCCAAACGTAAATATTTTCCGTGATCCTAGATGGGGACGTGGCCATGAGACTTATGGCGAGGATCCATATCTTACAGGCCAGCTTGGTATGGCTTATGTACGTGGACTTCAGGGTGATGATTTGGACAATCCAAAATCAGCAGCCTGCGCAAAGCACTTTGCTGTTCACTCTGGTCCAGAAGCAGAAAGACATCATTTTGATGCGAAGGTAAATGACCAGGATTTATATGATACATATCTTTATGCTTTCAAGCGTCTTGTAAAGGATGCAAAGGTTGAGGCAGTAATGGGAGCCTATAACCGTGTAAACGGTGAGCCAGCCTGCGGTAGCAAGAGACTTCTAAAGGATATCTTAAGAGGTGACTGGGGATTTGAAGGTCACGTTGTTTCAGACTGCTGGGCAATCAGAGATTTCCACGAAAATCACAAGGTAACAGGCTGTGAAGTGGAATCAGCTGCACTTGCTGTTAATAACGGCTGCGATTTGAACTGCGGCTGTGTATATGAGAAGCTTCTTTATGCTTACAAGGCTAATCTTGTTACAGAGGAGACTATCACAGAATCTGTAGAGAGACTTATCGAGCTTCGTCTTCGTCTTGGAACACTTCCAGAAAGAGGAAGCAAATATGATGATATTCCATACGAAGTAGTAGAGTGCAAGGAGCACAAGGAGCTTGCAATTGAGGCTGCAAAGCGCAGTATGGTACTTCTCAAAAATGATGGACTACTTCCACTTAAGAAGGATGAGATAAAGACAATTGGTGTCATCGGACCAAACTCAAATTCAAGAATGGCACTTGTAGGAAACTATGAGGGTATTTCATCTGAATATATTACTGTTCTTGAAGGAATTCAGCAGTATGTTGGAGATGATGTGAGAGTATTCCACTCAGATGGAACTCCACTTTGGAAGGATAGAATGCACGTACTTTCAGAGGCCAGAGATACATTTGCAGAGGCTATGGCTGTTGCAGAGCACTCTGATGTTGTTGTACTTGCTATGGGTCTTGATTCTACAATCGAAGGCGAGGAAGGCGATGCAGGAAACGAGTTCGGCTCAGGTGATAAGAAGGGTCTTAAGCTTCCAGGCCTTCAGCAGGAGCTTGTAGAGAAGATCACAGCTATCGGTAAGCCAGTTATTCTTCTTGTTCTTGCAGGTTCTGCTATGGATTTAAGCTGGGCGAACGAAAACGTAAATGCGATAATGCACTGCTGGTATCCAGGTGCAAGAGGTGGCAAAGCTATCGCACAGGTACTTTTTGGTGAGGATAGCCCATCAGGAAAGCTTCCAGTTACTTTCTATAAATCAGATGCAGATCTTCCACCATTTGAGGACTACTCAATGGAGGGACGTACATATAGATACTTTAAGGGCACACCACTTTATCCATTTGGATATGGTCTTAGCTACTCAGATATTCAGTATTCTAATGCTGGTATCGACAAGACTGAGGGTGCTATTGGAGATAAATTTACTGTAAAGGTAACAGTTAAGAATGCCGGAGATTATAAGGCACACGAAACTGTTCAGGTATATGTAAAGGATGTTGAGGCATCCACAAGAGTCGCAAATTGCTCTCTTAGAAAAATTGCAAAGGTAGAGCTTCTTCCAGGGGAATCAAAGGAGGTAAGACTTGAGCTTTCTGCTCGTGATTTTGCAATCATCGATGAGAAGGGACGCTGCATTGTAGAGCCAGGACTGTTCAAGATTTTTGTAGGTGGCCAGCAGCCAGATGCAAGAAGTGCAGAGCTTACTGGAAAGAAGTGCGACGAATTCGAGGTAAGCCTTTCTGGAGATGTAACTGAAGTAGAGTATTAATTATGAGACTTCTCCCGGAGGGGAAGGCTTAATAGGAGGATAATGTAATGGAAATGGAAATTGTTAAAGCACCAACAGACCCAGAAAAGAACAGACCATATTTTTACATAATCAAGGATAAGGAAATCTTTACACAATCTGATGAGGAAGGAAAGGGTGTATCCTTCCTGTATCAGAGCGATGGTCGTCTTATCAGTAGCGCCACCTTCACAGGAAATGTTACTGATGAAAAGATTTTAAAGCTTATGGAGACAGTAGATGGCTTCAAAAAGCTTGTTCATTCTGTTGGTGTTTCAGTAGAAATGGAAGACAAGGATAAACAGGCAGAATTCGTATTCCAGATGTATGGAAAGAAGGATTTATATGGCGGTGGAGCAAATCTCATTGCTAACGTAAATACGAATTCACAGGAAGAAAGAATCTACATGGATGACATTGCCTGGACAGAGGATGATGATGTTCCTGGACAGATTCGTATTCACACAGATGCTCCAGAGCAGAAGGCGTTCCTTTCAGTAAGATTCTTCCTTAATGATGGTTTTGAGGCACCACCTCAGCTGGAGGAAAAGCCTGTAGATACAGCTTCACCAGAATACAAGGAAATGATTGATCGCTCACTTGTAAACCTTGGAAATACAAAGCGTCTTGTGGATGCTGTAAATAAGGCAAAGGCAGGAGAGGATGTTAACATCTGCTACATCGGTGGTTCTATTACTCAGGGCGCAGGTGCTACACCAATCAACACAGAATGCTATGCTTACAAGTCATTCCTGGGCTTCAAAAAGCTTATGGGAGATGGGGAGAATGTTCATTTTGTAAAGGCTGGTGTAGGTGGTACACCTTCAGAGCTTGGAATGATTCGATTTGATAGAGATGTGCTTAGAGATGGCACAGTAGAGCCTGATATTCTTGTTGTTGAATTTGCAGTCAACGACGAGGGAGACGAGACAAAGGGTAATTGCTTCGAGAGTCTTGTGAGACGTGCCCTTGCCCTTCCTAGCCAGCCAGCAGTAATGCTTATGTTCTCTGTATTTGCAGATGATTATAATCTTCAGGATAGATTATCACCAGTAGGATTCAGATATGACCTTCCAATGGCTAGTGTTAAGGATGCAGTTGTACCTCAGTTCTACGATAGAGATAAGAGAATCCTTACAAAGCATCAGTACTTCTATGATATGTTCCATCCTACAAATTTAGGACATACTATTATGGCTGATTCACTTATCAACATTATGGAAAAGGCTCTTAGCAGCCATGTTCCAACAGAGTATGACCCACGCCTTGATGAGGCACCAGCTATTGGAAATACATTTGATAACGTTGTTCTTGTGGATAAGAAGGACAATACAGACCTTATCAGTGTACAACCTGGTGGATTCGTATATACGGATGATGTTCTTCAGTCAGTTGAGATGGATTTAGATTTAAATCTCACAGGAGAGCTCCCATACAACTGGATGTATGATGGTGGCAAGGGAAGCAGCGAACCATTCGAAATGGATGTAGAGTGCAAAGCACTTGTAATTGTAATGAAGGATTCAGGAGAGGTTGACGCAGCCACAGCAAAGGTTTACGTGGATGGCAAATTTGTCCGTGACCTTGACCCATACGTAAACCGTTGGTGCCACTGCAACCCACTCATCGTAATCGACGAGCCTGTAACAGGCAAACACCACGTACAGGTCGTAGTCGACAAGGATGACGTTCGTAACAAGTTCACCATTTTAGGATTTGGATTAGTTAGATAAGGAGATTTTAATCATGACAATTGCGCATAACCCAATACTTAAGGGTTTTTACCCTGACCCTTCGGCTTGCCGAGTGGGCGACGACTACTATATTGTTTGTTCCAGCTTTGTTTACGCCCCAGGCGTTCCAATCTTCCACAGTAAGGATTTGGCACACTGGGAGCAGATAGGACATGTACTTGATAGAGAAAGCCAGCTTCCAGTAAGCGGCGAGATTTCACGTGGTATCTTTGCTCCTACAATCAGAGAGCACAAGGGCACATTCTATATGATTACTACAAATGTTAGCCACGGTGGCAACTTTGTAGTTACTGCAAAGGACCCAGCTGGTCCTTGGAGCGAGCCATACTACTTAGGCGAGGCTGCACCTGGAATCGACCCTTCACTTTTCTTTGACGATGATGACAGATGCTACTATGTTGGTACTCGCCCAAATCCAGAAGGAGTTCGCTATAATGGCGACTGGGAAATCTGGGTACAGGAATTAGATCTTAACACAATGCAGCTTGTAGGAGAGTCTATGGCAATCTGGAAGGGTGCTGTAAAGGATGTTATCTGGCCAGAGGGACCACACCTTTACAAGAAGGATGGCTATTATTATCTTCTTCACGCAGAAGGTGGTACAGGTCCAGAGCACGCTATTTCAGTGGCTCGTTCAAAGGAATTATTTGCCTGGTTTGAGGGTTGTCCAAGAAATCCTATTTTTTCCCATAGAAATTTAGGTAAGGATTATCCTATAATATATGCTGGTCACGGTGATTTAATCGATGATAAAAATGGTAACTGGTACATTGTCATGCTTGCTTCACGTCCTTGTGAAAAGCACTGCAGTATCGGTCGTGAAACTTTCCTTGCAAAGGTTGTTTGGGAAGAGGGATGGCCAGTAATTAATCCAGGCATCGGTAAGCTTGAAGATGACGTAGAGCTTCCATTTGAGGAGCATCCTTTCCCAGCTGAGAACGAATGGAGCGATGAGCTTCACTTCTGGACAAAGGAATTGGATCAGCGTCTTGTTGGTATCGAAAAGAGAAATGAGGAAATTTATTCTCTTACAGAGCGCCCAGGCTTCCTTCGCTTATTTACTCGTCCAGAGCGTGCAGAGGAAATGTGCTATCCATCATTTTTAGGATTGCGTCAGAAGGATTATTCATTTAAGGTAAATACTGGAGTTGATTTTACTCCTGCAAATGAAAATGAATGTGGTGGTCTTGTCCTTTTCCAGAATCATGCTAATCATCTTACACTTGAGATAGTATTAAAGGGTGGCAAGAAGGTTCTTCAGGTTCGTAAAACCGTTAAGGGTGAGGAGACAGTTTCTGCATCAGTAGATGTTAATGCTGAGGTTGTTACCATCGAGCTTCAGGCTAAGGTGCAAAAGGCAGATGCTTATCTTGTGGAAAATGGAAAGCATACCCTTATTGAGGCTGATATCGATTTATTACCATATACCACAGAAGAGGCAGGAGGATTTGTAGGATGTACAGTGGGAATGTACACCTCATCAAATGGCAAGCCTTCTGGCAACCACTGCGATTTTGCATGGCTTACCTTAGAAAAAAATTAATTATTGGGTGATTTTTAATGACGAAGTTTGATTCTTTTTTTGACAGATATATTCTGAAGACAGCATCAAAGAGAAGATTGATAGCATTCTATATTGTGTTTGTTATTATTCCTATCATCATTGTTGATGGTATTATTACTTCTGGCGCATTTCGTTCTGAACGTGCTGCCAGAGAGCATACCATGGAGAATCAGGCTAACGCCATTAATTACACCTTTACAAATCAGATAGATCAGGCTGCTAAGCTGGGCAATGCCCTTTATAGCAGCCTCTATGTTGATAGATTTTTAAATACAAAATTCTCTTCAAACCTAGAATACTATAATGCATATCACGATTTCTTTGATGATACTCTTTTGAAACTTGTTGAGGGACAGTCAGGTCTTAATTTCTATATCTACCTTGATAACAATACAATTACAAATGGTTCGGAATTTCAGAGGCTGGACCAGGCATTCGGTACTGATTGGTATACCTATGTGGAAGAATCAGGCCTTAATAAGGGCTTGTATTTTGGCAGAAGAAAAACTGCTGATGGTCAGACTCAAAAGACTATTTATTATTTCCAAAGATTAAATTACTATAACAATGCTTCCAACAATATTCTTATGGTAATAGTTGATTATGGTAAGCTTTCAGAGACTATTTCAAATTTAAATTACGAAAACCGTGCTTATATTTGTGATAGCAATAGAGTGCTTATGTCCAACAGCAGATATAGCAATATAAATAAAGATTACGATTTAAAGCTTAATCATAATAATATCGCCTATTCACAGGATTTTCAGATTTACAATCAAATCCTTACTATAGATGTTGTGGCAGGAAACGATTCATTTATCAATGCTTTTAAGAGTCGTTGGTATCAGTTTATTGCGCTGATTATTGTGAATTTGATGTTGCCTATTTATGTAAGTAATATTTTGAATACTGTATATCAGAACAAGCTGAAGGAACAGGAATCTTTGATGGCTCGCAAAAACGCAGAGCTTTTGGCTTTACACAGCCAGATTAATCCACATTTTTTGTTCAATGCACTTGAAAGTATCAGAATGCATTCACTGTTAAAGCAGGAGACAGAGACCTCTAAAATGGTGGAGCATTTGGCCAAGCTTCAGCGTCAATATACAGAATGGAATGATGATAATGTCACTATCGAGAAAGAAATTGAATTCGTAAATGCGTATTTAGAGTTGCAAAAATATCGTTTTGGTGACAGACTATCTTTTGAAATTGATGTTGCTCCAGAATGCTTGAAATTATTAATTCCAAAGCTTACTATAGTAACGTTCGTTGAAAATGCATGCGTACATGGAATCGAAAGCAAGATTGCACCAGGATGGATTTTTGTACGAATATCTTCCGACGGAGAATTTATGACTCTGGAGATTGAAGATACCGGAAACGGTATGGATGAAGACGAGGGGAAGTCGCTTCTTAGAAGAATGCGTTTCGCTAACATCGAAATGCTAAAGGAAAAGGGTAGAGTAGGCATTGTAAATGCCTGCCTTAGATTAAAAATGATGTCAGAGGACGAGGTTTCCTTTGATCTAGATTCAGAACTGGGAACTGGCACTCTTGTACAGATAGTTGTTCCAGTTAAGTATTTAAAGGGGTTATTGTAATAATGTTAGAAGTTTTATTGGTTGATGATGAGCCATTCATCTTGCAGGGCTTACAGCTTTTAGTAGATTGGGAAAAGGAAGGCTGCCATATTAGCACCGCTTCAAATGGCAAGGAGGCACTTGATTATGTTGCATCTAATCCTGTAGATTTGATTATTTCAGATATCAAGATGCCAGTTATGTCCGGCGTGGAGCTTTTGAAAAAACTTAGGACAGAGCTAAAGCAGGACACATATTTTGTTATTGTTAGTGGTTACGCGGAATTTTGTTATGCCCAGGAGGCACTCCGTTACGATTGCACAGATTATATTTTAAAGCCTGTGGAGCAAGATCAGCTGGTTACTATTCTTAATAAGGTATCTGAGTTGAATCAGGCTAAAACATCCCGTACACAGGATGGCATAAAAAAGGAAAAGGCATATATGGAGCGTGTCCTTATGCGCCTTCTCAGTGGAAAATACGATGTAAACGATTTGGAATACATTTCCAAAAAGACAGATATAGATGAGGAAAAATGCTATGTGGAGATTCAGCTGGACGAGCAGAATCCTACAGAAGAGTTTTCCGATGATGATAAAAAAGCGATGCTTGCAAAGGTATATTCTGCAGCAACAGATTATCTAAAGGATGATGCGGAATTTTGCATCAGAGATATATCTGATAGCGAGCAGGTATATGATATAGGTTTTGTATATAGTGATAGTATGGGCCAGCGTCTGCAGCTTACTACCAGGGAGTATCTGGTGGGGCTTTTGGAATATCTGGAGACCAATACTAATCTTTCCATTACAGTGCTTGTAGGAAAATCAGTTACAGGCATAAAAAACATTTCAAAATCCTACGGAACAGCTAATATGCTCCATTCCCTTCAGGGCTTCCGTGAAAAGAAAAACATTTATTTCTATGAGGAAGAGTACAAGGTTGGGGAATCTGGCATCATTATCTGCAAAAAAGAGCTTGATGCTTTGATTGCAGCAATAGAGCGCGGTGAGCATGTAGAAATTCGTAAATGCGTAGATGATTTCTACGGCGAAATGCAAAAGACAGGTGTTACAGGTTCTACCATGAATCTTAATATTAATTACCTGTTGTTCCAGCTGATACATCTTGCCAGTGAGCTTGATAGCGAGGTTAACCAGGAGGAGATTCTTCGTATCATTTCAGAAACCACTTCTGAAGAGGGAATCAGCCGTGGAGGCAAAACTCACCTTTGCCGTATGGCCTATGCATATGGAGAGTATATTGCTCAGCTTCGTAAAAACGTATCAAGAGGTGTTCTTGGTGATGTGGAAGAGGAAATCAAAAAGAATTTCGCATCAAACCTTACACTGAAGGATCTCAGCGAAAAGTACTTTGTTAATTCTGCTTATTTAGGTCAGTTGTTTAGAAAAAAATACGGCTGCTCATTTAAGGATTATCTTAACAAAAAGAGAATAGAGGAGGCTGCCCGCTTACTTCGTAAAACAGATATGAAAATTTATGAGGTGGCAGAGGCAGTAGGCTATAAGGATGCAGACTACTTTGTAAACAAGTTTATAGAGGCAATGGGCTGCACCCCTACAAAATACAAGAAGAATTTTTAGACATTCAAAAAAAAGGGGGGAGAAATTTTTAAAATTTCTCCCCCCTTTTTCTATACTTTCTCCGATGTTTTGTTCACAGAAAAGACATAGAATACTATCATACGAAAGGGACAAAAGTCCCGGAGAATAATAGGAGGGTTATTTATGAAAAAGAAAATTGTAAGCGCTGTACTTTGCGCTGCAATGCTCTCAAGCATGTTTGCTGGATGTGGCAAGCAGGCAGCAAGCGGCGGAGCAGTCAATGAAGATGGTATCAAGGAATTTACAGCATTCTTTGCAGTACCTGGTTCAGAAATCAATGATGACAATGAGATTCAGCAGATCATCGCTGAAAAGACAGGCTGCAAGGTTAAGGAGACTTGGCTTACAGGTCAGACAGCTGAAGAGGCAGTAGGTACTCTTATCGCTGGTGGCGAGTATCCAGATTTCATCGAAGGTGGAAATGGTTCAAAGCAGCTTTATGAGGCAGGCGCTCTTGTAGCACTTGATGATTACATTGATAAGTATCCAAACATTAAAGAATACTTCACAGAGCAGGAATGGGATCAGCTTCGTCAGAGCGACGGACATATCTACTGGATTCCACAGTTCTCTAACATCTATGGTCAGGAACGTGCTTGTACACATAATGATGAAGCATTCTGGATTCAGGCAAGAGTTCTTGAGTGGGCTGGATATCCAAAGATTGAGACAATGGATGAGTACTTCGATCTTATCGAGAAGTACAACGAAGCAAACCCAACAATGGCTGATGGTACAACAGCAAATATCCCTTACACAATCCTTTGCGATGACTGGAGATACTTCTGCTTAGAGAATGCACCAGAGTTCCTTGATGGTTATCCAAACGATGGATCAGTTATCGTAGATCCAGAGAAGCTTCAGGTTATCGATTACAACACAACAGATACAGCTGTTAAGTACTTCAAGAAGCTTAACGAAGAGTATCACAAGGGTATCGTAGATCCTGAGTCATTCACACAGACATATGATGAGTACATCGCTAAGATTTCTTCTGGTCGTGTACTTGGTATGATTGATCAGTGGTGGGATTTCGCTTACACAGGCGAGGACGCAATCAAGTCAGCAGGTCTTGATGAGCAGGGCTGCCAGTACGTTCCACTTCCAATCACAATTGAGAAGGGTATGAAGAACCAGTGGCACAACTCAGGCGGAGTTCTTAACGTATCTTCAGGTCTTGCAATCACAACATCTTGTAAAGATGTAGATGCAGCACTTCAGTTCGTAAACGATCTTCTTGATCAGGAGATTCACGATCTCAGATTCTGGGGTGTTAAGGATGTAGATTACAAGGTTGGCGATGACGGATTATACTACAGAACACCAGAGATGAGAAAGCAGGCAGCTGATACAGCTTACAAGGCAGCTCATACATGTTCTTACTCATACTTCCCACAGTATTCTGGAACAAGCCGCGATGGCAAGAATGCAATGAAGTCTGATGGACAGGAGCAGGAATTCTTCGATGGTCTTTCAGAGCCAATCAAGAAGTGCTTCGAAGCTTATGGCGCTAAGACATACGTAGAAATGCTTGGTACATCAGAGAAGCCAGGTGACTGGTATCCAATGTACACATATTCAAACACATTAACAACTGACACACCAGGTGGTACAGCTTGGACAAAGATGGGTGAGATTAAGCACCAGTATCTTCCAAAGGTTGTTATGGCTGACGACTTCGATAAGGGTTGGGCTGAGTATATGAAGGTATACGAAGAGTGCAAGCCAGAAGATTTCATCTCAGAGATGCAGACAGAGCTCGAGAGAAGAATGACAGAAGCAGCTAAGTACAAATAAGATTTAATTTGGTAAAAAGATAAACCCTTGGCGGGCATTATCATAGTGCCCGCCATCTTTATACCTATTTTTAGAGATTTAGCAGTAATTTGGGAGGTAATTATGACAAAGAAAACATTCAATATGGCCGATTTTAAGCGCCAGAGAATTCTTATTATCTGGGCAGCTGCAATCGTAATTTATGGAATCGTATTCCATTATGCACCACTTGTTGGATGGCTTATGGCATTTCAGAATTATAAGCCAGTAACAGGTCTTTTACATTCACAGTTCGTAGGATTAGATAAGTTCAAGGTATTATTTTCAGATGTATCATTCCTTAGAGTTATTCGTAACACTTTGGCAATGGGTGTTATAAACCTTGCAGCTACATTTGTTATGGCTATTTTATTCGCAATTCTTTTGAATGAAATGGCATTCAAGGGTGGCAAGAAGGTCGTTCAGACTATTTCTTACTTACCTCACTTCCTTTCTTGGATCATCGTTACAGGTATTCTTCACGATGCACTTTCAGGAACAGGTATCATAAACACAGTAATGTTACACTTTGGTTGGATTACACAGCCAATCAACTTTTTTGCACACGAAAAATACTTCTGGCCAATCGTAGCCTTCGCTAATGTTTGGAAGGAAACAGGCTGGAATGCAATTATATATTTAGCAGCTATCACATCTATTGACCCATCACTTTATGAAGCAGCAGCTATCGATGGTGCTGGTAGATGGGCAAAGATCAAGCACGTGACACTTCCTGGTATCAAGCCAACAATTATGATTCTTCTTCTTATGAATGTTGGTAACGTACTTAATGCAGGTTTCGAAATCCAGTACTTACTTGGTAACGGTCTTGTACAGAACGTATCACAGACAATTGATATCTATGTTTTGAAATGGGGTATCAGCCAGGGCGATTACTCAATCGGTACTGCAGCAGGTATCTTTAAGAGTTTGGTTTCAATTATTCTTATTGTATTCTTCAACCATATTGCTAAGAAGCACGGTGAAGAAAGATTATTCTAGGAGGTGCGCAGCATGGATCAGACATTAGATTTAACAAGCACCGCTGGAAAAACCAAGGAGGTCGCTATGGGAAAAGCTAGAAAACGCAAGAAGATTTCAGGCGCTGATTTAGCATTTAGAATTTGCAATGGCATATTCATGATTTGCTTTGTAATTATTACACTTTATCCAGTTTTAAATACACTTGCAGTATCATTAAACGATGGTACTGACGCTCTTAGAGGTGGCATTTATCTTTGGCCAAGAGTATTTACCTGGAAGAACTATGAGACAGTATTATCTAAGGACAACCTTGTTACTGGTGCTGTTGTCACTGTAGCAAGAACACTCATTGGTACAGTTCTTGCTCTTGTTACAAACGCTATACTTGCTTTTATCGTAAGCCGTAAGAACTTTATGTTCGCTAAGCAGGTATCACTGTTTTGGGTTATCACTATGTATGTTAACGGTGGATTGATTCCTACATTCCTCCTTTTTAAATCCCTAGGACTAACAAACAGCTTTGCTGTTTACGTAATACCTGGAATGTTATCTGCCTTTAACATGCTTGTTATCAGAACCTACATGAGAGGTATTCCTGACAGTTTAGAGGAGTCAGCACAGTTAGATGGAGCTGGTTACACAACTATTTTCCTAAAGATTATTTCTCCATTATGTAAACCAGTTTATGCAACTGTTGCTCTCTTCGTTGCTGTAGGTCAGTGGAACTCTTGGTTCGATGCAATGCTTTATAACAGAATGGCTTCACAGTATACAACATTGCAGTATGAGCTTATGAAACTCCTTTCTTCAGTATCAAACCAGAGCTCATCTGCAGAAGCTATGAAGAATGCTGGTGAAGGTTCAGTAACACCTACATCAGTAAGAGCAGCAGCAACAATTATTACAATGCTTCCAATTATTTGTATTTATCCATTCTTACAGAAGTACTTCGTAACTGGCTTGACATTAGGTGGAGTTAAGGAATAATGAGAAACGTTTTTTTAGAAATAGGTAAGACCCCTGAAGAAATAGAACGCAGGGTAAATGACACATTCGACGAGATATTCTATGGCGTAAACAAGTTTTACGAGACTACAGAAGATGGTTCTATGGGATATCTCGTAGATACAGGAAATATTGACACTCGTACCGAAGGAATTTCATACGGTATGATGATGGCTGTTCAAATGGATAAGAAAAAGGAATTTGATCAGCTTTGGAACTGGGCAATGACAAATATGTACCTGGAAGATGGTGAAAACAAAGGGTACTTTGCCTGGTCAGTAGACCCTAGTGGTCGAAAAAATGCTAACGGACCAGCTCCAGATGGCGAAGAGTTTTTTGCAATGGCTCTTATTTTTGCAAGTCATCGTTGGGGAGATGGTGAAGGCATCTATAACTATAGTTTAAAAGCTAAAGAGCTTTTAAAAGTGGTTCTTCATCACGAAGAAATGTATGGAGGCCACAATATGTGGAATGAGGATGGTCTCATTAAGTTCGTACCAGGACTTGAGTTTACAGATCCTTCTTATCATCTTCCACACTTTTATGATTTATTTGCGGAGAACTGCTTTGCTGAAGACAAAGAGCTTTGGAAAAAATGCGCAGCAGCTAGCCGTGAATATTTAAAAACAGCTTGCCATCCAGTAACAGGACTCTCTCCAGAGTACAGCTACTACGATGGAAAACCTTATCCCGACCATGAACATTTCGGTGGACGTCACGACTGGTTCTACAGTGATGCTTACAGAACTATCGCCAATATCGGCCTCGACTACGAATGGGCCGATAAAGACACCGAATTTGGAAAATGGTGCAGACAAACCGCTAACAACTTACAGAAGTTCTTCGGAAACCTCCCAACCGAAGACAACAGAGGCATCTATGAAATAGACGGTACAGTGCTTGAAGGAAAAGCACTTCATCCAGTAGGCTTGACTGCAACGATTGCTCAGGCATCACTTGCAGCGGATGGAGAGTATGCCCTTAAGGCAGTAGAGGAATTCTGGAATACTCCTCTTCGTACAGGCGAAAGACGCTACTATGACAATTGTCTATATCTTTTTGCTATGTTAGCACTTAGCGGAAAATATCGTATTTGGTAATTACTTCTTCTTCATTTAATTTTATGTTAAAATGCTATTAGGTTTATTAAAGCCTGATAGCATTTTTTGATTATATATGGAGGAATTAGTATGGATTACAATTCAAGATATAATGAGTGGCTTGAGAAGCTTGCAGAGTCAGACCCATTAAAGGCTGAGCTTCAGGCTATCGCAGGCGACGAAAAAGAAAAGGAAGATCGCTTCTATCAGGATCTTTCATTTGGTACTGCAGGTCTTCGTGGTAAAGTTGGTGCAGGAACCAACCGCATGAATTTCTTTACAGTTGGTAAGGCTACACAGGGTGTTGCTGATTTCATCGTTTCTAAGGGACAGGAGGCAATGGATAAGGGTGTTGTTATTGCCCACGATCCACGTCATTTCTCTAAGGAGTTTTCACAGCTTGCTGCTGGAATTTTTGCGGCTAATGGAATCAAGGTATATTGCTTCCCAGATCTTCGCCCTACACCAGAGCTTGCATATATGATTCGCCGCCTTGGCACAGTTTCTGGTATCAATATCACAGCCAGCCACAATCCAAAGGAGTACAACGGTTACAAGGCATATTGGGATGACGGATGTCAGGTTTCATCTGAGATTGCAGATGGTATGACAGAGTGCATCAATGCAGTTGATATGTGGAATGGCGTAAAGAAGTCTGATTTTGAGCAGGGTGTTAAGGACGGCAAAATCACAGTTCTTGGAGCAGAGTACGATAGAGAGTACCTTGACAAGATTGAATCACTTGCAATTCATGAGGGAGATGAGCTTGACCTTACAATCCCTCTTGTATACACACCACTTAATGGTTGCGGTTCTATTCCGTTCCGTCAGATGCTTAATGACAGAGGCTTCTCTAATTGGACAATCGTACCAGAGCAGGAGAATCCAGACCCAGATTTCAAGACAGTAGGATATCCAAATCCAGAAGATACAAAGGCATTTAGATTATCTGAGGAGTACGGTCGCAAGTTTGGTGCCGAGCTTCTTATGGCAACAGATCCTGATGCAGATAGATTTGCAATCGAGATTCGCGATAGCGAGGGCAACTATGTACCACTTAATGGTAACCAGACCGGATACCTTCTTGTTAATTATGTTCTTGAAGGACATAAGGATGCAGGTACACTTCCTGCAAAGGGCGCAATGGTTAAGTCTATCGTTACATCTACATTATCCACAATCATGGCTAAGGCTTATGGTGTGGAAATGTTTGAAACTCTTACTGGTTTCAAGAACATTTGTGGAAAAATCCCTTATCTTCACGATAATGGATATACATATTTATTTGGTTATGAGGAGTCTGTTGGATATGCTATCTGCGAGGATATCCGTGATAAGGACGGTATTTCAGCAGGTATGATGGTTGCTGAGGCAGCAGCTTACTATCGTAAGCAGGGCAAGACTCTTTGGGATGTTCTTCAGGAAATCTACGCTAAGTACGGCTTCTTTGCAGAGGACGAGCCAAACATCATCCTTGAGGGTATTCCTGGGGCACAGCGTATTCAGCGTATGATGAAGTGGTTCCGTGAGAATATGCCAACAGAGGTTGCTGGTGCAAAGGTTGAAAAGGTAATCGATTACATTAATGGTTACGAGGATATTCCAGCACAGAATGCAATTCGCCTCTTCTTAGACAACGGTTCTTGGTTTGCTATCAGACCATCAGGTACAGAGCCAAAGATTAAGTTCTACTTCTATTCTAACCAGGATTCAAGAGAGAACGCTCTGAAGGTTAATGCAGCAATCAAGGAAGAAATCTTCGCATTAATTAATTCAGTTGAATAGTACTAATATGATAAAAAATACGGGTTTTTGATATAATTGACCCGTATTTTTTATTATCCTTTTACGGTATTATGAAACGAGTGTGGAGGTATATATGAGTTCTAAAGTATTTGATATAGAAAGATTTGCCAAACTGGCCAGACGCGCTGTGGCTGAGGGCGTTGTTCTATTAAAGAATGATGATGTTTTACCACTTCAGGCTGGGAAAAATATAGCACTTTTTGGCCGTAGTCAGTTCAACTATTACAAGAGTGGTACTGGCTCTGGTGGTATGGTAAATACAAAGTATGTAATCGGTGTTCGAGAGGCATTTGAAGAAGACAATCGTTTCATTCTTAATGAAAATCTAAAGGCTACTTATGACCAGTGGATTAAGGATAATCCATTTGATGCAGGTGTGGGCTGGGCTTCCGAGCCATGGTTCCAAAAGGAAATGCCGGTCACAGAGCAGCTTGCAAAAAAAACAGCTGAGGAGTCTGATATAGCGGTTGTTTTAATCGGACGTACAGCAGGAGAGGATCAGGATAATAGCGTTTCTCAGGGTAGTTATCTTCTTACAGATGATGAGCATGAGATGCTTAAAAATGTTACTGCTGCCTTTGAAAAGACGGTTGTTCTTTTGAATGTAGGAAATATTATTGATATGAGCTGGGTGGAAAAATATAATCCATCTGCAGTTTTATATATTTGGCAGGGTGGCCAGGAAGGTGGCTATGGAGCTATTGATGTGCTTTCTGGCGATGTTAATCCATCTGGTCGTCTTACAGATACTATTGCAAAGGACATTAAGGATTATTCTTCAACACCTAATTTTGGTGGGAAGGAATGTAATATTCAGCAGGAAGATATCTACATAGGCTACAGATATTTTGAGACTTTTGCACAGGATAAGGTGCTTTATCCATTTGGATTTGGCTTGTCATATACTACTTTTGATATAAAGACAAACAAATGCACATACGATGGAAGCAATGTAACAATCAAAGCAACAGTTACTAACACAGGAGACTTAGCGGGCCAGCAGGTTGTACAGGTTTATGTTTCAAAGTCACAGGGAGTTCTTGGCAATCCAGCACGTGAGCTTGTGGCATTTGGCAAAACAAAAGAATTGGCTCCACAGGAGAGCCAGGAGATGGAATTCGTAATTACGAATTATCAGCTTTCAAGCTTCGATGACAGTGGTGTAACCAGTCACAAGAATGCTTATGTTATGCAGGCTGGTATATACGAATTTTACGTTGGTGATAATGTACGTTCTGCGCTGGAGTCAGGAAGCGTCAAAGTCGAGGAGCTAAAGGTAGTGGAGCAGCTCTCAGAGGCTATGGCTCCTGTAGTGAAGTTTGACAGATTAAAGGCAGTACAGCTGGCAGATGGAAGCTACAAAAAGCTATATGAGCAGGCTCCAGTGGCTACTGTAGATCCAGAAAAGATTAGAAAAGAGACCCTTCCTACAGAGATGACGGCAAAGGGAAACAAGGAATACAAGCTTGTTGATGTTTTAGATAAGAAATGTACCATGAACGATTTTATTGCGCAGCTTTCTGACGAAGAGCTTTGCCAGATTGTTCGTGGCGAGGGTATGAGCTCTCCAAAGGTTACTCCTGGCTGTGGTGGAGCTTATGGCGGAGTGACAGATTCACTTTTAGAAAAGGGTATTCCAATTGCATGCTGTTCTGATGGTCCTTCAGGTATTCGTATGGATTCAGGTAAGAGAGCATTTGCTATGCCTAATGGTACTTGCCTTGCCTGTGGATGGAACATGGAGCTTACAGAGGAGCTTTACAATTGGGAAGGCTTGGAGCTTCGCAAAAACAAAATCGATTGCCTTCTTGGCCCTGGTATGAATATTCACAGAAATCCTCTTAATGGACGTAACTTTGAATATTTCAGTGAGGACCCATACGTAACAGGAAAGAACGCTGCTGCCCAGCTAAAGGGAATGCATAAATACGGCGTTACAGGTACAATCAAGCATTTTGCCCTTAATACTCAGGAAACTGGCAGACACACAGTAGAGCATGTGGCCTCTGCACGCGCCATCAGAGAAATTTATCTAAAGGGTTACGAGATTGCTGTTAAGGAAGCTGGCGCCCATGCAGTTATGACCACCTATGGCTCCGTTAATGGCTACTATACATCATCAAGCTTTGATTTGGTTACAAGAATCCTTAGAGATGAGTGGGGATTTGATGGAATCATTATGACTGACTGGTGGGCTAAGGGTGGACGTTCATATCATGGAAATAATTCCGATATGGCATCAATCGTTCGTGCTCAGAATGACTTATATATGGTTACCAGCAGCTCTGAAGATAATACAAACAAGGATAATACAGCTCAGGCACTTGCTGATGGCACACTTACACGAGCAGAGCTTCAGAGATGTGCTGCAAATATTTGCAAGTGGATTATGGAAAAGCCAGTTATGAATCGTTTCCTTGAAAGAGATAATGAGCTGGACGTTCAGCTTGCCGAAGAAGTGGATGATGACGAGCTTGCATTCGATAAGATGATTGATCTTCGTATTGATGAAAGCGGAGTTGCAGAAATTAATCCTGCTGATATCAAGACAGGCCGAAATAGCAACAATATGGTTACTGTATCATTTAAGGAACGCGGCGATTACAAGCTGGTAATGACAGTGCGTGCAGCAGCCGGTCTTAGTGAACTTGCCCAGATTCCACTTAGCATTTTCAAGGATAAAGAGCTTGTTAAGATGGTGACCCTCACAGGTGAAGATAAGGAGTGGCAGACTATTGAGGTGCCATTTGTAGGATGTGCAATGACATTCTTCTTAAAGCTTTACTTTGCTCAGGATGGTATGGAAATAAATGATATTCACTTTGAACTTGTTAAGTCAAGAGAAGAGGAATTCCGTCTCATGTTTGCTAGAATGGGCGAAGAATAGATTTTCGAGAAAATTGATTGTTCACAATATATTTAAAAATCTCCCACAGAATGGGAGATTTTTTTTGTTAGAATCAAAATAGCATATTGTAAGTAGATGAGGGGCGTTTCGACATTATTAGAAGGAGTGAAAATCATGAAAAGAAGTATGAAAACTAAGATTTTGGGATGTGTTTTTATTCTTGATTTGGTGATGGTTATTGGTGTTTCTATAATTGGTTACAATTTTAGAACTACAGTAACTTCTGCAGATTTAATGTCTCAGACGTATATGATGGTAGAAAGAGATGTTGGAACTGCCAATACTAATGTTCAGAATCTTGTGAAGCGCTTTTTCGTTGTTGAATATATGAATCTTATGTATCAGGGAGGAATGCCTCAAGATACTATGAATCAGATTATTAGTTTGGGCGAAGGCGAATATACAGCATTAACAGAAGCTATTACAGATTTGGCTACCCATGTTACTACAATAAATGATCCAGAGTTTTCAGAGCAATACAAAACCATGAGTACTGCAGCATTGGGGTTTGTTGACGCATATAAGAATATTGAGACATTGTTTTACGATGGGAAATATGACGATGCCAGCACTGCTTATTTCTCTGGCCCACACGAAATGATTACAGTTTATGAGGAAAATGTTGGCTTGATGACAGAGAAGCTAGGGCAGTTAGTGGAGGCCAATGAAGCACGACTCCTTCATGCGGAAAAGGAAGTTCAGAAGTCCATAGTCATTGGTATTGTTATTATGGTAATTGCATCAAGTCTTGCAATTTTCGTAGTTACAAGATCTATCAACCCATTGGTAAGCTCAGCAAAGGAGCTTGATAAGATGATAGATGAGATGAATGCTGGTAATGCAAATCTTGCCCATAGAATCAAGGTTCGATCAACAGATGAGGTAGGTATTCTTGTAGCAGGTATCAACAATTTCCTTGAGACTTTGGAGAAGATTATTTTCACTATCAAGAACGAGTCGGGAAATATTTATACTTCTGTTGAAAATACGGTAGGTATAGTTAATTCTTCTAAGGATGATGTAAGTAATGTGTCTTCAGTTATGGAAGAGCTTTCGGCTAGTATGGAAACAGCGAACAAAACTCTTTACTCCCTTAATGATGAGGCAGGAGATGTAAACAATGCTGTAGAAAACGTATCTAATCAGGTTAATGAAGGTACCAGCCGAGTAGCAGAAATCAAGGATCATGCTAATGTAATTCGTGAGAAGACAGTCAAGATGAAAGCTTCTACAAATGAGATGGTTTCTTCTATTAAAGATACATTGGAGAATTCTATTGCAGAAAGTAAGAACGTTGAGCAGATTCAGACCCTTACAGAAGACATTCTTTCAATTGCCGCACAGACGAACCTTCTTGCCCTTAATGCTTCTATCGAGGCAGCCCGTGCAGGTGAGGCAGGTAAGGGCTTTGCAGTAGTTGCTGATGAAATCAGACAGCTTGCTGAACACAGTAAGGAAACAGCAAATTCTATTCAGGAAATCAGTAATCAGGTTATTTCTGCTGTTGCGGCTCTGGCTGACAATTCTAACGAAATGCTCACATATGTAAGTGAGACAGTACTTGCTGACTATGATGGATTCGAAGATGTAGCAAAGCAATACTATCAGGATGCAGAGGATATCAATGCTGTTCTTGACAGTGTAAACGACAATACTGTGATACTGAATACTACAATTAATGAAATGACATCAGGAATTGACCATATATCAAAGGTAATTAATGATTGTACGAGAGGAGTTTCAGAGGCAACAGATAGTACTACAGAAATTCTTGAATCCATTACTACAATCCACGATGATTCCGAGAATAATCGCGATATCTCCCAGCGTCTTCAGAATGAGGTATCTCGCTTTACAAGCGTAGTGGATGAATAATAATATACATAAAAGAGGTCCAGCCTTATGGCTGGACCTCTTAGTATATTTAGCCCTCTACTGAGTAGTTAGGAGCTTCCTTTGTGATGTGAATATCGTGTGGATGTGACTCCTTAAGAGAAGCAGCGGAAATCTTTACGAACTGACCGCGCTCCTGAAGCTCTGATATTGTAGGGCAACCACAGTAACCCATACCTGAGCGGATACCACCGATAAGCTGGAAGATAACGTCCTCAAGGCTACCCTTGTAAGCAACACGTCCTTCAACACCTTCTGGAACAAGCTTCTTAGCACCTTCCTGGAAGTAGCGGTCCTTAGAACCGTTCTCCATAGCTGCTAAAGATCCCATACCACGGTATACCTTGTATTTACGACCCTGGAAAAGCTCGAATGAACCAGGAGCTTCGTCACAACCTGCGAACATTGAACCCATCATACATACTGAACCACCAGCTGCAAGAGCCTTTGTCATATCGCCTGAGTACTTGATACCGCCATCGGCGATGATTGGAATACCATATTCCTTAGCTACAGCGTAGCATTCCATGATAGCTGAAATCTGTGGAACACCGATACCTGCAACTACACGTGTTGTACAGATAGAACCTGGTCCGATACCAACCTTAACAGCATCTGCGCCAGCCTCAATAAGAGCCTTAGTAGCAGCGCCAGTAGCAATGTTGCCAGCGATAACCTGGAGGTCTGGATAAGCAGCCTTAACCTTCTTAACAGCCTCGATGATGTTCTTTGAGTGGCCGTGTGCTGAGTCCATAACGATAACGTCTACCTGAGCATCAACAAGAGCCTGAACTCTTTCCATCATATTTCCTGTAATACCTACACCAGCACCGCAGAGAAGACGACCCTGGTCATCCTTTGCAGCGTTAGGGTATTTAATCTGCTTTTCAATATCCTTGATAGTGATAAGACCCTTAAGCTTGAAATCGTCATCTACAATAGGAAGTTTCTCTTTACGAGACTTTCCAAGAATATCTTTTGCTTCCTCTAATGAGATGCCTTCCTTAGCTGTAACAAGGCCTTCAGAAGTCATAGACTCGCTGATTTTTTTGCTAAAATCTGTTTCGAATTTGAGGTCTCGATTAGTGATGATACCAATAAGTGTGCCATCTTCCTTTGTAATAGGTACACCAGAAATTCTGAACTTACCCATAAGCTCGTTTGCCTCAGCAAGTGTGTTGTCTGGTCCAAGGAAGAATGGGTCAGTGATAACGCCATTTTCTGAACGCTTAACTTTGTCAACTTCTTCTGCCTGCTGTTCGATAGACATGTTCTTGTGGATGATACCAATACCACCCTGACGAGCCATAGCGATAGCCATGCGTGATTCTGTAACTGTATCCATAGCTGCGCTCATCATAGGAATGTTAAGTTCAATTTTCTTAGTAAGATGTGTGTGAAGATTGATAAGATTAGGTGTTACTTCCGAATACTGTGGAACCAGTAAGACGTCGTCGAAAGTAATGCCTTCACCGATAATGGATGCCATAAGGGGGGACCTCTCTTTCTTTAAATGCGAATTAAATTTCTATAGATTATAGGTTACAAAACAGACAGTGTCAATGAGAGATTATGATTTATTTTGATTATTTTAATGAAGTTATTCAACGCTTAATGATAATAAGCGACACTTAATTGAAAAACCAAAGATATTTAACAATTTTGTACTTCAAAATAAACAGAAAAACGATTTTGTCTTATTGAATAATTTTATCAATAGTTCTATCATATAATCACGACATTATGGGGATGAGCACCGGTTTGTTTTTTGTCACTCGTTCGATACAGAAATTTAGCTCATTCCAGTAACTATAAATGTCTCTATATAATAAGGAGGAATTAGAAATGCCAAGAGCAAAACAGTCTATGGATGGTAACCAGGCTGCAGCACACGTTGCTTATGCGTTTACAGATGTTGCCGCTATTTACCCTATTACACCATCCAGCCCAATGGCCGATTTCGTTGACCAGTGGTCAGCAGCAGGCCTTGAGAATATTTTTGGAAATCAGGTAAAGGTTGTAGAGATGGAGTCTGAGGCAGGTGCTGCAGGTGCCGTTCACGGTTCACTTGGTGCAGGTGCACTCACAACTACATTCACAGCTTCACAGGGTCTTCTTCTTATGATCCCTAATATGTACAAGATCGCTGCTGAGCAGCTTCCTTGTGTATTCGATGTATCAGCTCGTACAGTTGCTACACAGTCACTTAACATCTTTGGTGATCACTCAGATGTTTACGCTTGTCGTCAGACAGGTTTCGCT
>JAEEGF011933617.1_pt1 | contig 40767 bp, 32 predicted proteins | sample 9134171 | NCBI WGS metagenome assembly JAEEGF01 (sample SAMN16246542, study PRJNA631951) | gut metagenome | biome: gut microbiome; feature: rumen; material: AP-attached | host: Bos | place: Iran: Karaj | collected 2018-10 | reverse complement strand
AGGTGCATAATTATCATTCACTGCAAAAAAAATTGGAATTATTTCCTTCATAATGTTTAATCCCCTATAATTTTTTAGTTAACAAGATTTTTTATACATGACAATTAATCAAAAAATGTATAATCGTTAAACAGTTAACAATAGATTAGACATAATCCTAAGGAAAAGGTTGCAATATTTTTTGTATTTGGTCAACTACAGGCCTTGTATTTTACTTTCCAGGATTTTAAGCTGGTCTTTAAGGCCGAAAGTTTCCTGCAGTTCAGGCAGGCCTCTGGATATTAAGAAGGCTTTTCCGCTGGAAATGTAGTAGCAGTAATTCTCTTCACTGGAAGGAACCTGACTGAAGGAATCAGTATAAGTTATTATGCTGTAAAGAAATAGCTCGCTTTTATCTGACAGTTTGAAGAGCCGGGCAAAAATATGGCTTTCATCATTCTGGATATCAGCCTTTACAAGACTGCAGCCGTTATACACTGTACTTGTGTATAGTGCATCTCCTTCAAAAGAAAAATTCCAGCTTAGGGTCTGCCCTGATTTTAAATTTCCCGGATTAAAGGAATTTGCTTCTTTAACGGCGCTGTCGATTTTTTCCCTTAAATTAGATAAAGAACTGGATTCACAGGTCTTAAGGCTGTCAAAAAGTTCCCTGGTTACAATTCCATCGTTCTTAAAACCGTAAAACAGTTGATAATCTTTCAGTGCCTGGGCAGTTTTTTCGTCAAATTCCCCGTCTGTTCCATCTCCCGGACAGAAGCCTAAATTCAGAAGTTTTTCTTCTACAAGTTTTACATCCTCTCCGGTCATAAGAGGACTGGTATACATAAGTCTTCTTTCAAAGGACTGGGCCTGGAGAGGAAAAATAATCAGGCTGGAAATCAACAAAAATCTCAAAAATCTCTTCATACCTGTAGTTTCGGCAGGATAGAAGAAAAAAATCAGTCTACAGTTACAATGATATGGCCTTTATATGAGCCGGATGTTTTAGAGACAACTTCTCCATTTACGTATATTGTAACTTCTCTGCCTGCAGTTCCCTGAATTGTAGAACCTTCTTCAATGGTCAGACTGCCCAGGTAAGACTCACCGCTTACATTCCATACAGAGCCTCTGCCGATTGTTGCACTGACTCCCCAGTTTGATTTTGCATTATAAAAGTTACCGTTCAAGCTGCTTTCATTTCCGTCATTGTCCTTGTAAGAAAGGCCTTCTACATTCCACAGGCCGTTGGATCCGTCTGCAAAAACTCCGGTAAAGGTAAAGTTATAGAAAGAAACAGTTATTGTAGAAGAACGCTTGTCACCTCTGCCTTCAACAATTCTGAAAACATCACCTTCATTCCAGATAATGCCTCTTCCACTGCCGCCGTTAAAGGTCAATGAAGGAGCACTTCCTGCTTCACTTGCAGCCAGATACTTAAAATCAACTGAGTTCTTATTATCATAGGTACAGTTATTTAATTTAAGGTTTACTCCACTGGATTCAAATTCAAATACGGAACTTACTAAGCCACCGAAACTTGACCCGAAAGTAAGATAAGGAACATCTGAATAATCCCTCTGACCGGTATAGGCAGCAGCGGAATAATTATAGAAAGTATTGTCCAGGACAGAATTTCTCAGTTCAGTTTCATCAGTGTAAGTTTTGCCGGCAAGTTTTGAAAGGTCAGCATACAGCTTCTTTTTCTTATCTCCTTCAATCTGATAATATTCACAAAGTTTTCCAAAAGTCATTTTTCTGCCGCTCATAATAAAATGCATGAGTTCTGAAGTTGAGCTGGCACTTTCCCAGGCATTTTTTGCAGCAAGGGCTTTTTCACCGTAAACATAATCATTTTTATGGGACAAATCAGAGATAAAAGCTGTTCTGTTAAAAGTACTTGTGGAATCAGGAGTAATTCCACCTCTGTTTCTAAGGGCAATTACACCGCTCACACTTGAATCATTTACCTGATAAGTTCCACCGGAAGCAATTACCAGGCCTGCATCTGCACAGGAAACAAATTGGGAAGAATCAGCAGTAATAATTCCTCCCCCAATTACGTAAGCCCCTGCAGAACGATTACCATATACTTCCGTAGAAAAATTTTCTGCTTCCACAAGGCCGTTACCAAAATCGTTTGCAAGAGCAGAAGCCTGACCTACAGCGTAACTGCCCTTAATGCCTGTAGTAGAGTCTACGTTTTTAAGGGAAGCATATCCTCCGTAAACAACATCTGCAACGTGATTATTCCATCCCCGCAGATTAAAAGTAGCATTTGTAACATTTACTGCAGCTGTACTGTAAGGAGCCTTACTGCTGCCGGCAAGAGAACCAGTTCCCCCTGCAATAATTCCATTTGCACCGTCACCATCAGCAGTGAATACACTTCTAGTTCCCTTAATTTTTCCTACATTTATCTGTCCGCCGTCTACTGCATAGAGAAGGGCATTCAGACCCCATTCCATGGTAATTTCTACATTGCAGGAATCAAGCCCTGTAAGATAAGACATTTTTGCCCAGTTTGATTCCGAGGTGGAAATGCCGTTAATGCTGTCCAGATTTACAGAGCCATAATTTTTTGCAAAAACCAGACTTTCTTCTTCCCCGGCTGCAGTAAGAACTGAATGATTTCCATTGATTTTAATTCCGTCTGCGTAAAGTGCGGCAGAAGCAAAAGACAGATAGGCTGGATTTAAACAGGTACGGGCTGTTAAACCATTCAGATTCTTATTTTTACTTTTGATTGTCACATCGTCATATCTGTAAGTAATTTCGTAAGGGCTGTAGTAGATAACATCAATATCACCATCCTGATCGCTGTCTGTAACTGCCACATACTTGTAATCATCAGATTTAATTGTTGCTGAAGGGAAAGTTCCTGTTAATTCAGATTTAAAAATCTCTTCGCCGGTAACAACATCGTAAGCATGAGCATTTTCATCAACAGATACAGGTTTACCGTTCAAGTAATAACCGGATACAAAATTAATTTTATCCCCATACTTATTATAAGAAGAATCTGCTGCAATTCTTTCATTCACAGCCATTGCATCCCCGTCAGTAAGGGCAAAAAACTGCTTTGTTAAATCTTCAGCCTTTACAAGACCGGCAAGAGTTTCTGAAATTTCATTAACCTTTTCAACTACAGGATAGTCGTCACCGGTAAAGGTCACAGATTTTCCTTCCCTGACAGCCTGACCATTATAACTTTGTGCAAGTGCTGCTATGTCATCAAGAGAAAGCCTGCCGTTTACATTAAGGTAAGTAGTTCCGGCAATTGCAGCTTTTGAAGGATTTTTTATTTTAAGGGATATTTTTTCAGTGCCTGAAGAAAGAACAGTTTTTCCACCAGCCTTAAACTGGTTTGAGCCTACAGGAAGATAAAGAGCGGCATTTGCACTGGACTGAAAGGCCCCCTGGGAAATTTGAACTTTTGGATTTGCAAAGGAAATGACCATTGCTTCGTTCAGGTCATAAAAAGCCCAGTCGGCAACAGTTTCAACTGAATCAGGAACATAAACTTCCAGGATTTCTCCGTGGTGACCGAAAGCATTTCCTCCAATGGCAGTAACAGTTTTTCCACCCAGAACAGAAGGAATGATTACGATAGAATCGCTTTTTCCTGCATAATATGTAATTGTAGATTTATTATTCTGTACGTCAAAGGACCAGAGTCCTTCATTTAATGAAATCTTTTTAGATGTATTTTCATTAAAACATGATGTAAAAAAAAATGTGATTGCAGAAGCTAAAGTTAATGCAATAATATTGCGAAAAAGTTTCATCAGATACCTCAAACTGTAGTTTACTAAAGCTGACTAAAACATTCACCTAATACTATGTTTTATAACATATTTTTAACTTTTTTTACACAGATATTTGTGTTTTAAATCACAATCTGACTACAATTTGAGGAAATAAAATATTTTACAGTTCAGCAATCACTTCAACTTCAACAAGAGCACCCTTTGGAAGAGCGGCTACTTCGAAACAGCTGCGGGCAGGCTTTGAAGTAAAATGCTTTCCATATACTTCGTTGAAAGCAGTGAAGTCAGAAATGTTTTTTAAGAAGCAGGTTGTTTTAACAGCCTTTTCTATTGAAGTACCGGCTTCCTTTAAAACAGCTTCAAGATTTTTGCAAACCTGTTCAGCCTGTTCAGCAATTCCACCTTCCACAAGATTACCTGTTGCAGGATTAATTGGAATCTGTCCTGATGTGAAAACCAGATTACCTGTTTTGATTGCCTGTGAATAAGGTCCAATTGCATCAGGGGCATTTTTTGTAAATACTACATCCATTATAAAAACTCCTTTTTTCCGCAGAATAAGGCGGATTATTTTCTAATTAAACTTCCTGGTAAGAAGCACCAATTCTATTCATTGACTGATAAAAATGAGGGAAACTTACAGAACAGCATTCTGCATTTTTTACCAGTACTTCCTCTCCTTCATCAAGTCCCAGTCCCAGGCAGGAAAGCGCCATGGCAACTCTGTGATCATCATAAGATTCCACCTGTCCTCCATGAAGCTTAAATTCCGGATTTCTGCTTCCATCAGGTAAAACTGGTGAATGGCCCTTGATAATCATATAGTCTGGACCGTCTTCTATTTCAGCTCCAAGTTTTGTCAGTTCTTCCTTAAGCACCTTGATTCGGTCAGTTTCTTTTCTTCTGCAGACAGCGGCATCTTCCAGAACAGTTTTCCCTTCCGTAAAGCAGGCTGCAACAGCAAGGGCACAAATGGCATCCGGAAAAGGAGAAAGGGCAATATGAAGTTCTTTTTCAGGAAGATTTTCAGTTGTAAGCCTTCCTATTCCATTTCTGGATTTTTTCATGCCGCGAACAGTGATTCTTTCAGCGCTTTTATCCCACTCTATATCTGCACCGATTTTCTGAAGCACGGAAACAATTTCTTCATCCCCCTGAGTTCCGCTGCCATCAATTCCTTCAATAGAAATTTCACTGTTTGAAATAAGGGCTGCCACTAAAGGAAATGCAACCGCTTCCCAGTCAGAAGGAATTGTTGTGTCAAAGGCTTTCAGGTCTACTCCCCCGTCAACTTCAATCTGCTTAAAATCCTGGGAAATGCGGCATTTAACTCCCACTTTCTCAAGCCATTTCTGAGTCATTGTAAGATAGGGAGTTTCTTTTGGATCTGAAAGATTAATATGCAAAGTTCCTTCCATTAAAATTGCGCTCATCATTAAGCCGGAAATATACTGGGAAGAAACAGCCCCTTCAGTTTTAACTGTATTTTTTGCAGATATTGGTCCTTTAATGATAAGAGGACAACCTTTTGAATCCGGGGTGCGGGTTGAAGCTTGAGCCCCCAGCTGATTTAAGGCATCAACTACGTGGTAAACAGGTCTCTTTCTGATAGAAGCATCTCCTGTAAAAACAGACCAGCCGTCAAAGGTTGCTGCAACAGGGGAAAGAAAATAAAGGAGAGAACCAGAGTTACCTACATTAATCACATCATCAGGAAGATGGAGGGATTTTCCAGCCCCCTGAACAATCCACTGATTTCCCGGCTGCCCGTCTTTATCCTTCTGTAAATCCACATCAGCTCCCAGAAGAGGAAGTGCTGCTGCAGTTGAAAGGCAGTCAGCACTTGGCAGAGGATTATTAATATGAGACACTCCTTCTGCAAGAGATGCAAGAAGAAGTGCACGAATTGTATGAGATTTTGAACCTGGAACCCGTATTGAACCAGACAAAGTGTTTTTAAAAGCCTTAATAATCATATGGGCTCAGTTTATCACATTACTATTGATAGAAGCAATAAGATTTTTCCTTACTTATGAAAAAGACTGGAAATTCTGCACCTGAAGAACTGATAATTTTGCGGCAGAGCATTACTAGCCCGAATGTCGAGTTTTGAAAATCATTGTATTTAACAAAAAAACGACTCCCAGTCGTGAAACGTCTTGTCGAAACCGCAGGCTCGCCTGCTTCACGCATTTTGTGCTTGTAATTATAAACGGTTGCCGCTTGCGCGGCAGCACAAAATGAGTGATTTCGCAAGCCGTTTCACTCCTTTGCGCCGTTTTTTGTAAAAGTATTAAGTTTTTAAAACTCGACATGATGAAACTTTATGATTTATCGTGCATTACAAACATTTTAATTCCTTCTGTTGGAAACTTGAGCTTGATGTAACGGACAACCTGGGACACAGATTTTTCTACATCATCCTCTGCATAGGCAGTTATTACAACGTTTGTCTCCGGCCAGGTTGAATCTCCTAATTTGTAGGATGATTTTCCCCTGCCGTAAGCAAGTGGTGTAACGGTGTAGAAAAAATCCTTTATGCATTCTTCAAGATTTTCTATCAACTCAGAATATACTGACTGATTTGCAATTATTTCTATTCTAATCATTTTCAGCTCCTGCAGATGAAAGAGGGCCTTCATCATCTTCACTCTTTTCAGCTTTTAAACTTTGAAGTTCTGGAGGAAGGGTCTTCTTTTTTCTGTCTTTATCTTTGCCGTGAAAAATTGAATAGATTACAGGAATAATCAAAAGTGTTACCAGAGTTGAAGAAGTTAATCCTCCAATTACACACAAACCAACCGGTTGAGTCATACTTGCACTGTCATTTCCAAAAAAGGCCATTGGAATCATTGCAAGAATTGTTGTTAATGTTGTCATAAGTACAGGACGTAATCTGCTGGCAGCCGCATCTTCACAAGCTTTAAGAAGAGGGACTCCCCTTCTGAAAAGAAGATTTGTCTGATCAACAAGAATGATTCCGTTATTAACTACAATTCCAATAAGCATTACAACACCTACAAGGGATACCATGCTGAAGGACTGCCCTGTAATTAAGTGAATAAGAACTACACCTACAACCAGGAAAGGCATTGTAAAAAGATTTATGAGAGGATCAAGGAAGCTTTCATATGTTCCGGCCATTACACCAAATACAAGAATAATTGCCAGTAAAATAATCAGTGCAAAAACTTTTGAAGTATCTCTTGTGTTTGACCAGGAACCTTCATAGCTTAAACTTACATCATCCGGAATAATAAGATTGTCACTGATCAGTTCCTTGATTTCATTTTCCACCTGACCTGCATTTAATGTATTGTCTGTAAGGGATGCAGTAAGATGAATGATTCTGGTCTGATCTTCACGGTTGATTGAAACAGGTCCAGTTCCACGAACTACTTCAGCAAGATTTGCTACTGAAACAAGACCGTTTGTTCCCTGAACATAAATCTTTTCAAGGTCTGGAATATCTTCCCTGTCATCATCCGAAAGAAGAACAACTACATCATAGGAATCACCATTTTTATTGTAAGTAGTTGCAGTATAACCGTTAATGCAGTAATTAATTTCATTGGCAACCTGCATAACTGAAACTCCAAAACTTGCAGCCCGGTCTCTGTCTACTTTTATTTCAACCTGAGGCAATCCATCTTCCATATCAATTTCAGGTTCAGATACAGAAGGAACATTTTCCTTAATAAGTTTCTGAATACTTTTTGCCAGACTTAAGCTTTCATCCAGGTTGCTGGAACGGAAAACAATATCAATATCGCTTCCTCCCATCTGCTGCATCATACCATCGTCAAATGTAAATGTTGCATTTGGATAATCTGAAAAATGACTTCTGAGTTTTGCTTTAACTGTGTCTGCGGAATCAATCTGCTCAGAAGCGTCAGGAAGATAGATTTTAACTGATCCCTTGTATGATGTATCTGTAGAACCTCTGCCTGTTCCAGAACCAACTGATACAACAATATTTTCGTAACCTTCAATTTCCTCTTCTACAATTTTATAAAAACTTGTGAGCAGGGATTCAGTTTCTTCCAGCTTAGTACCAAGAGGAAGTTCTACATTCAATCCTACAGAAGAATCATTATAGTGAGACATATAGGATATTCTTAAACGACCGGCAAGGACACATGAGAGAGCCAGCAAACCAAAAGCAAGGACCAGTGCAGTAAACCTGTGCTGAAGTACATAATGAAGTGCCTTTCTATATTTTTCTGTCAGCCAGTTAATCCCATTTCCAATTTTTCTGTCGCCTGCTGCAAGGAAAGAATTCCGGATTGGCTTTTCAAGTCTGTTTGTAACAGGAAGAAATTTTCCGGCAAGAACAGGAACAAGGAACATTGCCACAAAAAGTGAAGAAAGAATTGCAATAATTATTACTGTCATGAGGGAACTGAACATTTGTCCCATCATTCCCAGTTGATTTTTAAAAACAAAGAATGGAATGAATACACAAACTGTTGTAAGGTTTCCGGAAATTACAGAAGTAATAACTTCCTGAGTTCCAATTGCAGCGGCAGTCATTGCAGATGTTCCTCTGTTTCGGTACACGTAAATATTTTCAAGAACTACAACAGAAGCATCTACAACCATTCCCAGTCCAAGAATTAAACCGGTCATTGTAATCATATTCATTGTAATTCCCATAACAGCCATAACAGTCAATGTTATTAAAACACAGAATGGAATTGAAACTGCCATTATGAAAGTTGATTTTCCGCTTCGTAAAAAGAGGAAGAGAATTGCAACGGCCAGAATAAATCCTTCAGCAATAGATTTTATTAATTCAGCCATTGTGTCTTTTACAGAAGTTGAATCATCGCTGAGAATTTCTATGGTAATATCTTCCGGCAAAATACTTTCAATCTGCTTTAGTTTTGCCTTAACATTTTTTGCAACGGTTACAGTATTTGAACCGCTGGATTTTTGAATCTGAATGTAGACACCAGGTTTTCCGTTTATATAAACCATGGAAGAAATATCAGCATACCCCATATAGGCAGTACCAATGTCCTGGAGTTTTACATCATAGCCGTTATATGTTCCTACAACAGTATTATTTATTTCATCAATTGATTCATATTCTCCTGTTGTACGAACCATATATTTTTTTGTTCCTTCACTTACATTACCGCCGCCCACTTCAATATTATTTGCAGCAAGACTGGAAGCAACAGAAGAAAGTGTAAGGGCATATGCATCCAGACGGTTCATATCAAGTTCAACACGGACAATGCTTTCACGCCCACCACTAACACTGGCCTGAGCTACTCCATCAGCCTGTTCAAGCCTGTCAGAGATTGAATCATCTGCAATTTTTTTCAGTTCTTCTTCTGAACGATTTCCATAAACTGCAAGGGTCATTACCGGCATTGAATCTGAAGAAAACTGGAAAATAGATGGAGTTGAACATGCATCAGGCAAGGCACCTTTTACCATATCCAGTTTGTCACGGATATCATTTACAGCAACATCCATATCAGTTCCATAATTAAATTTTAATTCAATTACAGAGGAACCTTCTGAAGAAGTTGAAGTCATAGATTCAAGATTGTTAACGCTTACAAGACCGCTTTCAAGAATTTGAGTTACGGATTTTTCAACTGTTTCAGGTCCAGCATTTTCATAAGTAGTTGAAACCATTACAACCGGATTATCCATATCCGGCATAAGGGCAACATTTATATTTCCAAGAGTAAATGCTGCAACAATTGCAATCAGGGCAAAGGCACAAAGTGTAAGTACTGGATGCTGAAGAATTTTTTTAGAAAGACTCATGACAACTCCTTGACTTTAACGCCTTCTGTCAGACTCTGATTTCCACTGACAACAATTTTTTCACCTTCCTGCAGTCCGGAAAGAACTTCAACCATTCCATCAACATTTACGCCCAGTTCAACATTTCGAACGCTTACAGTTGAATCTTCATTAATTACAAAAACATAATTCTGATCATTCTGATTTAAAACGGAATCATAAGGAATTACAATTACATCCTGATGCAGGGTTGTATAAAGTTTTACCTTTGCATACATTCCTGCATTTACTCTTGAATCACTTTCATCGAAGGCAAAATACAATTCTTTTGTACGGGAAGTTTCATCAACAATTGGTGAAACAGAAATTACGTGTGCATGAAAAACTTCACCTTTATAGGCAACTAAAGAAACATCAGCTTTAAGATTTGTTTTTAAAACAGCAATATCTCTTTCCGGTACATTTGCCTTTATCTGCAGAAAATTGATTTCACCTATTGTTGCAACAGCAGTACTACTTGTTACAGAAGTTCCCACTGTTAACGGAAGAGAAGTTATTGTTCCTGAAATAGGTGCGTAAACAGGACTTGACTGATAATAAGAGCCGGGACTTGAAGGATCTATTTCTGCAATCTTCTGACCTCTTTTTACTTCAGAACCTAAAGTTACATAAACCTTTATAATTTTTCCACCGATTTCCGGGTATACAGAAATTGTGTTTCCTGCCTGAACATTTCCATTCATTGTTAGATATTCCTGAAGTTCAGTTTTCTCAACAGTCTGACTGGTAACACTGTAAACAGTTTCATTAGCAACTCCACCCATTCCAGGTTCCCCTGCAGGTCTTCCCATTATTTTATTTTTTTTAGGAATGAATGCTGCTGCAACAACTATAAGTAAAACACCACAAACTAAAATTATTCTATTTCTGATTTTATTAGATTTCATTTTTCCTTCCTTTTAAATTCCCAGAGTATTTTTAAGTTCCAGGATTCCTTTTATAAGAGTTAACTGCTGACTGTTTAACTGAAGCACAGCATCATTGTAAGAAGCTAAAATTGTCTGGAGAGATGTCAAATCTTTTGTTCCATTCTGATAAGCAGTAAGGGCAAGTTCGTAAGTTTTTTTTGCAAGTTTTACATTGTTCTCGCAGTTACTTAAAGAATCCTGTGCAATTTCAATTGAGTTGATTTTTTCTACGATGCTTGTTTTTAATTCACGTCTTTTTTCTTCAAGCTGAAGTTCATAAGTTTTTATTGTGTCATCAATATCTGCAATTGAATCACTGGCAGCAGATCCAGGAATATAATTATCCAAAGAAATTGAAAAGCCTACGGAAGCTGTAAAAGTATTACTACCCGAACTTCCACTCTGAGAAGCCAGGGAATAATTATAGCTATAAGGGGAAGCTGAAAGTGACAAATTTACAGAAGGAAAATAATATGAAGCCATAGCTTCTTTTCTTGACAGTTCTGCAGATTCAAGCTGATTTTTTATAGTTCTTATTGAAGAAGAATTTTCTATAAGCTCATTCAGATTTTCTGAATCAATTGAATAATCAAGAAGCTGTCTGTAATCTTCCAGAGAACCTTTCAAACTAACACTTTCAATATTTTTTTCAGTCAAGCCAATTTCATTCATAAATTCAATGAGACTTGAACTATAATCGCTCTGAGTATTTTTCAATTCAATCCGGGAACTTTCAAGATTTACCTGACTTGTAAGCAAATCAATTTCAGGCACCAGACCCCGCTGACTTTTTATCTTAATCTGATTGTACTGAGTCTCATAATTTTTTACGGACTCTTCTGCAAGTTTTACCTGAGCCTGTTTGTAAAGAAGTGTATAGAAGGCTTCTCTGATTTCAAGTTCAATTGCTTTAACAGCATCTTCATAATCCAGAAGTCCATTTTCATAATCTGCTTTAAGAGCTTTAAGTTTTGCACCAATACCAAAGTTCAAACTCAGGCCTGCAGAAATTTGTGTACTTAAGCTTGTACTTCCACTTGATAAATCAGACAAAGGACTGCTTTCGCTGCCTGAAAGTCCGGCAGTAATTGAGGGAAGAAAGTTATTCCATGAGTGATCATATTTTCTTTTGTTCTGATCAAGAAGTATTTTACTTTCTTTCAGGGATGATTGATTTTCAAGTGCCATTTTTACTGCACTTTCTACATCAATAACATAACTTTCCGTTTGAGAGGATTCTACCAGGGATTCTTTAACTGCCTCCTGTGCAAAAAGCATACCTGATAAAAACAAGAGTGACGCAACCATTAAATTCTTGTAATTCATAGTTACTCCTATTAAAACTAGTATTACTGCCTCATGTAGCGCACTACACATTAAATATATTAAAGTGTACAACCTATGTGTAGTATGCTACACTAAAACATTTTGTTATGAAGTTAAAAAAATCATTAATGCGTTTAAATAGGAAGTTATAAAAAATAATTTTGAAACTTATCCACATATGGTTTATATTAAATCTTAGGAAATATTGCAGGAGACAGTTATGGAAAATGAAAAAAACTTATTTCTTTTGATAAAACGAATTCACGACAAATTTGAACACAGGGGAAACATAGACTGTAAAGCAGCCGGCCTTACAATTCAGCAGTTCCGAATAATCATTTATATAGCAGAACATAACAAAAAGAATGTAACTCAAAAAGAACTGGAAACAGAATTCAAAGTTTCTCACCCCACAATTGTTGGTCTGATAAAAAGACTTGAAGAAAAAGAATTTGTAATTACAAAAACAGTTCAGGAAGCAAGGCAGCAAAAATATATTAAACTTACACAAAAAGGGAAAAAAGCCCTTAGACATATGGAAGAAAACCAGACCCACGACAAGGAACTTCTTCATACCTGCTTCAATGAAAAAGAATTAAAGAACTTTACTGAATACATGGAAAGACTTTTAAATGCAATAGAATAATAAAGATGCCTGCACTCTAAATGAATGCAGGCATCTTTATTTCAGCAGAATTATTTATTCAATTCCAGATTTCGTTTAATCAGCTCTATTCGCTTTTCAACCTGACCACGGGAAGTAAGGGAATCTTCCGGAGTATTTTTACAATAATCAATCATGCGGTCCACAGTTGATTCAGCAACATGAAGCCTTGTATCACTTGAAGCGTAGTAAATTAAGAGACGGCCGTCATCATCTGTTACAGCACCATTAGTAAACACAACATTGCTTACATCACCTATGCGTTCTTCTCCCTCAGGAGCAATCAAATATCCACCCGGTCTGTAAATAACTTTTGAAGGATCTTCAAGGCTTGTCATAAAAGCATAAATTACATAACGCAGACCAGCCGCAGTATTTCTTACACCATGTGCAATATGGAGCCAGCCTTCTTTTGTTTTAATTGGAGTTGCTCCTGCACCATTTTTTACTTCCTTGATAGTATGATAAATTTTTTCATCAACAAGATGTTCATCCCCAACAACAGGAATCCCCAGATTATCTGCATAACCTGCACAAATTCCTCCACCGGATCCAGTTTCAATGAATCCATCCTGAGGACGAGTATAGACCATATATTTTCCGTCAACAAATTCCGGATGAAGAACCACATTTCTCTGCTGATTTGATTTTGTAATTAAATCAGGCAGGCGTTCCCAGTTCACAAGATCTTTTGTACGGACAATTCCTGCTGCGGCAGTTGCCATAGAAGTATCGCCTTTTGGAGCAGCAGGATCTTTTCTTTCAGAACAGAAGAAACCATAAATCCATCCATCTTCATGCTGAGTCAGACGCATATCATAAACATTTACGTCAGGATCATCAGTCTGAGGAAGAAGTATAGGCATCCCCTTAAATTCAAAATTATCAATTCCATTGTCACTTTCAGCAACTGCAAAAAATGATTTTCTGTCAGAACCTTCTACCCTTACAACAAGACAATATTTTCCGTTCAGCTTAATTGCACCTGCATTAAAAGTTGCATTAATTCCCATTCTTTCCATGAGATAAGGATTAGTTTTTTTGTTTAAGTCATATCTCCATTCAAGAGGAGTATGCTCTGCAGTGAGAACAGGATTTTTATACCTGATAAAAATTCCATTTCCCGGATAAACAGGTGAATTTGGTTTTCTAATCAAAGCCTGATGTTCTGCCTTCAAGAGAGTCAGTCTGTCTTCAAAATTCTGCATCATCATTTTTTAATCTCCTTGCTGAAAAGAACTTTCGGATTATTATAAAATCTTATAAAGGAATCCAGCATTTCATGTCCTTTAAGCATTCTAATCCTACCCGCAAATTTTTTAAAGGATTTTATGTAAGGCGTATAATAAGCTCCCCCTGCCCAGAAATTTGCCCAGAGCAGGTAATAGCAGGATTTATATTTTAAACAAATCGAAGCAACTTTTTCGTACCAGTTCATATCATGATTACCATTATTTAAAAGCGCCTTATTGTCAGGATTCATGATACCGGTTTCCGTGTTGGCAAAAAGCTTACCATGTTTTTCAGCAGTCTCGGAAACAATCCTGCACTGTTCTTCAAAAAGGGGCCAGAAAGCATCTCCCTGATCTGGATACTGCTGGTACATGTCAAATCCCAGAAGATCAACGTAATCATCTCCAGGATAACGGCTTTCATATTCTTCAACAGAATGATATTCACTGCCCGGACTGTAAGCCCAGATTAAATTATGAATATTTTTTTCTTCAGTAAAATATTTGTAGGTATATCGCCACAAGGCAACGAATTCTTCAGGAGTACAACTTTTGCTTCCCCACCAGAACCAGCCGCCGGAATTTTCGTGGAAGGGTCTCCAGATGATTGCAACATTTTTTTTATTTAACTCAGCACAGTAGTCACAGATTAAATCCAGATATTCAGTATAAAGTCCATTCAATTTTTTTCCAGGCATAATATCCCGAACCACAGAGCCCCTCAAATCATTTGGAGTATAACCGAAAAAATTTGTAGACCCGTCTTTCAGTTCCACAGGAAATTCACTATAACCGCCGTTAAATTTTTTTTCAGTTATTTTTTTTGAATGATGATGAAGAGGGGGAAGAGCTGTAATTCCATCCTTCCATTCCTGAACCAGCTGAAAATTAGGCATATGGGCACTTAAAGAAACCAGTGAGCCATTACGAATGCTTTTAAGAGTGAGCTTTACACAGGAAGAAATGCGCTCCTTTCTTGTCCAGTACCAGTGACCGTTTTCAGTTCCCACAAGACAGAGGGCATCAAGACCACAAACGGCAGCATACTCCCCTGTTACGTCATAAGTGTCGGAACAGGAAAAAGGTCTTTTGTGAGGACCCGCTTTTCTGTGCAAATCATTCTGATGACCATAAAGGATGTAGCCGTCTTCACTTACACCTTTAAGAAAAGCTGCAAGTTTTTTTGCAGACAGAACTGCCTGTTTGTCACAAAGTTCAAAAGGAATTTTCTTGATTGAAACCTTTTCTTTCTTTTCCGGAAGAACCTTTGCTTCTACAAAAGTAATACTCTCTTCTTCATGTTTTATGTTGCTTATCATAAAAATATATTAAGCGTATTTTCACATCTTTGTAAACTTAATTTTACTTAATTTTTAATTAACTTTTTTTATTCATTTAATTACATTTTCTTACCCAAAATATTAAAATTTCAGAACTTTTATATCAATTAAGTTTAAAAAAGGCGTTGACAAATCAAGACTTAGAGTGTAACTTTAATTTAAGTTAATTTACTTAAATTTTTACTTAATCCTTTAACTTAAATCATCTAACTTAATAAGGAGTTTATTTATATGAGCAAAATTATCAGTGGTGGAAACCTTCCTAACATTCCATGGCAGGACAAACCTGCAGACTGCTGGCTTCCAATCTGGCGCTATTCAGCAAATCCTGTAATCGGACGCAATCCATTCCCTGGAATGGGTCGCATTTACAATTCAGCAGTAATTCCATGGGAAGGAAAGTTCAAGGGTGTATTCCGTTCAGAAGATACATCTGCCCGCCCTTTCCTTTACATTGGTGATTCAGAGGATGGTATTCACTGGGAATTCCAGAGGGAAAAAATTCACATGCACGATCCTGATGGTACACCACATGATCCATTCTATGCATATGATCCACGTTGTGTAAAAGTTGAAGACACATACTATATTCTCTGGTGCGGTGATTTTGACGGTGCTTCTATTGGCGTTGCAACAACAAAGGATTTTAAGGATTTTACCCGTCTGGAAAATCCATTTCTTCCATTTAACCGTAACGCTGTTCTTTTCCCAAAAAAGATTAACAACAAATTCGTAATGCTTTCACGCCCTTCAGATTCAGGTCACACTCCATTTGGTGACATTCTTCTTTCACAGTCTCCTGACATGAAGTACTGGGGAGAACACAGACTGGTAATGCAGAAAGGCGGCCAGGGCTGGTGGCAGGGTGTAAAGATTGGCTGTGGTCCAGCTCCAATCGAAATTGAATTTGAAAACCCTGAAGGAAAAAGCGAAAAAGGATGGCTCATGTTCTACCATGGAGTAGCAACAACCTGTAATGGATTTGTATATTCATTCTCTGCAGCAATCCTTGATCATGAAAAGCCTTCAATCGTAAAATACCGCTGTGGTGATTACATGCTCACTCCAGAACAGCCTTACGAAACAACAGGTTTTGTAGACAATGTATGTTTCCCGGTTGCAGCTCTTACTGATGAAAAAGACGGAAAGATTGCAATTTATTACGGTTGTGCAGATACAGTTGTAGGCCTTTGTTTTACAACTGTTGATGAATGTGTAAAGTTTGTACTTGCCCATAACGAACTTGGTTACTGGGATAAGGATGAAGGACGCTTCTAATAAAGGACTTTCACAGAAAATAAAAACCAAATCAAACTTGAAGGAAGTTACATCATAGTTTATAATGATTCTGGTTTTTAAACCATAGATAATTCCAGGTCTCCTGTTTCCTGGGTTACACAATCTAAGGCACAGAGGTTTTCAGGCAACTTCTGTGCTATTTTTTTTCTCCGGATTTTTTCAGGATTTTTATGTAAGGAAAAATCTTTTTAAGAACTGGCGGCTTCTTTCATTTTCAGGATTAGTAAAAAATTCCGCAGCACTCTTTTCTTCTATAATCTGACCGTCTTCCATAAAAACAACATAATCTGCAATATCCCGGGCAAAGGCCATTTCATGGGTAACAATTACCATTGTAGTTCCTTCCTCAGCCAGCTGCCTGATAACCCCAAGAACCTCGTCAATAAGTTCAGGATCAAGTGCAGAAGTAGGCTCGTCAAAAAGAATTACATCAGGATTTACAGCAAGGGCCCGGGCAATTCCTACACGCTGCTGCTGTCCTCCTGATAAACTGGAAGGATAAAAAGCAGCCTTGTCTTTCAGACCAACTTTTTCCAGAGCCTTCAAGGCAATTTCCCTGGCTTGATTTTTAGGAACTTTTCTTGCAATAACAAGACCTTCCATTATATTTTCCAGAGCAGTCTTATTGTTAAAAAGATTATAATTCTGAAAAACAAATGCAGTTTTTTTTCTTATTTCATAAACAGTTTTTCTAGGGATTTTTTTTAAATCCACATGAATATCATCAAAATCCATTTCTCCAGAATCAGCTTTTTCAAGAAGATTCATACAGCGGAGCAGGGTTGTCTTTCCAGCCCCGGAAGGACCTAGAACAGCAACAACACTTCCCTTTTCAACATTAAGGGAGATTCCTTTAAGAATTTCACTTTTTCCAAACGATTTATGAACGTTAGTCAGCTTTAGCACTTAATCCCCCTTCTGGAAATTTTCTTTTCGATTTTTCTGAATACAAATTCCACTGCAAGACAAACTGCAATGTATATTATAAAAACATCAATATATGATTCAACATAATTAAAACCATAAGCCGCCTCTATTTTAGCAACGGCTGTAATTTCTTTTACAGTCATCATAAAAGCCAGTGAAGTATTTTTTATAAGGATGACTGTTAAATTACACAAATTAGGAAGGGCTGAAACAGCTGCCTGGGGAAGAACAATTCTTCTGAAAGCCTGAAAAGAAGTCTCTCCAACAGATAGGGCTGCTTCCACCTGACCCTTGCTTACAGATGAAATTGCAGAACGGAAAACTTCACTTAAGCTGGCGGTAGAATTAATGCCAAAAACAATAAAAGCATAAACAACAGGATTAATTTCGAAAACATTTACAGACCAGCCGGCCTTTTTTACAATAGCATTCAGCAGACTGGGAACAATACTGTAAACAATAAGAATCTGCAGAACAACAGGAGTGCCCCGGATAAAAGAAACAAAAATCCTGGAGAGAAAATTCAAAACCTTTATCTTATGAATTCTGCAGAGAGCAATTAACAAACCTGGAATAAGTGCAAGGAAAAGAGAAACAAAAGTTATTTCCAGAGTTACAGGAACCGCTTTAAGGCAGAGCCAGAAAGTTTTTATCAGATAAGAAAAATTAAGCTGCAAACTTTCCCCCCCTGCCCTTTGAAAAATGCTTTTCCAGTTTCTGAAAAATCTGTTCCAGCACAAGGGTTATTCCCCAGTAAATTACTGCCAGGGCAATGTATGTTTCCAGGGAATATGCTCCATAGTTCCGGGAAATAATAAGATTCCCCGCTCCCATCATATCAATTAGTCCGATTGTAAAAGCAAGGCTTCCTTCCTTAAAAAGTGCAATCAGGGAATTTGCAAAATTCGGCAGGGCAATTACAAGCCCCTGGGGAATCATAATCCGCAGGGCAGCCTGAAAAGGCCTAAGTCCCACAGAAAGAGCAGCTTCGTACTGAGAGTTTCCCAAAGTGATATATGCTGACCGGATTACTTCAGAAAGACTTGCTGAATAAATCAGTGAAAGAGTAATAATTACATAAATTATTCTGGAAGAAAAATTAAGGTCCAGATTAAAAAGACCTAGGGCAATTTTAGGAATTCCGTAGTAAACAATAAAAAGAAGAACAATGCTGGGAGTACAGCGGATAATGTTAATATAAGTTCTTGCCAGGCCCCTGACAAAAGTATGCCTGCTCTGCCCCTGTACAAAAAGAAGGATTGCAAGGGCCATTCCAAAAAACAAAGTTCCCAGAACGACCCCGAAAGTTACACCCGCATAGGGAATGATTTTCAGAAAACTATACCAGATTTGTACCGGCGAAAAAGGTCTGTTCATTCCCATGCTCCTGTGCAGATTTATTCTGTCACAAAATTAAATACGTTCTCTCCAAAATATTTCTGTGACAGTGCGGCAATTGTACCATTTTCCTTTAATTCTTGCACGGCTTTATCATAGGCTGCTGCAAGTTCCACTTCTTTTTTGTTAAAAAGAGGCCAGGTTGGAATTCCCTTGTAAGGCACATAAGAAAGTTTGTCTGCAAACTGATGATAAGGTCCCTTCTCGTTTACAACATTCTTTTCGTAAGAAAGTTTAAGAACAAAGTAAGCATCGTAGCGGCCTTCAAGAACCCAGAGATAAGAATCAGCAATATCAAAAACATCAGAAGGTACAAGTTTAATCTGATTGTCTTTATGGCTGTCATTATATTCCTTGATTACAGAATACTGGGCACTCTGAGGAGAAATAGGAATCAGCTTTCCTGAAAAACGGGCAAAACTTTCCAGGTCCCGGATCTGAGCTTTATTTTCAGAGCGGAAGGCAATTCCAATTACACTTGCAGCAAGAGGATTCTGTGGAATTAAAAATTTCTTTTTACGCTCCTCAGTAATCCAGGCACCTTTTGTTCCTACCTGATATTTTCCAGACTCAGTACCAATAAGCAGTTCTTCATCGCTTACTCCATGGAATTTGAATTCGTACTCAGGCAGAAGCTGGTCTACTGCTTTAAGGACAGCAATTTCAAAACCGTCAGCCTGTCCCTTTTCATCAAGATAATCATAAGGAACATTTGTTACAGTATGGGCCACATTAATTACCCGGGCCTTATTCTGCTTATTCTTAGACTTTACACTTTTAGCAAAAAAAGGAGATACAGCAAGCACTGTTACAGCTGCAGCCAGAATGATTTTTAATTCTCTTTTCATATATCAACCTCCTGAAAAGCAAGTTGATTCAGCCTATATTTTATTACCTACTAAGTCAATAGGTATTCTATATATATAACCTATATTCGTTATAGCTTTATCCTATAACAAACTCTATCTACGGCCAAAGGCTTCCAGATTTGCCAGTCCCCTCTTGAACTGAGGAATACGGGCACAGGCAGTTGTATCCCAGCCGCTTCTTTCTCCCCTTGCAAGGAAGTGATATGCAACTCCAGCAATCATTGCACCATTGTCACCGCAAAGTTTAAGAGGAGGGAAAATGCAGTTAAGCTCCTTGTGTTCAGCCAGCATGGAACGAAGCCTTGAGTTAGCTGCAACTCCGCCGCCGGCAACAATTGTAGTAAGACCGGTATCTTCAACTGCCCTCATCAGACGGCTGATTAAAGTTTTACAGGCAGTTTCCTGGAAAGCGGCTGCAATATTTTCCCTTGTATTTTCAAAGCCCTTCTGCAGGAACATATCTGCCTGATGAATTACAGCAGTCTTTAATCCGCTGAAAGAAACATCATAACGGTGATCTCCCTTGTCCAGTTTTGGCGTAGGGAAATTAAATGCTTTAGGATTACCCTGCTGGGCAAGTTTATCAATAATCACTCCTCCCGGATAACCTAAATCATAATATTTGGCAACTTTATCAAAAGCTTCACCTACACTGTCATCGATTGTTGTTCCCAGGATTTCAAGCTTATCAAAATCAGTAACCTTTGCAATAATGGAATGACCGCCGGAAACCAGCAGTCCCAGATAAGGATACTGAATGTCGTTTGAAAGATGAGCTGCATACATATGTCCCAGCATATGGTTTACTGCATAAAAAGGCTTACCGCTTGCCCAGGCCAGAGTTTTTCCAAAAGTTAAACCTACAAGAAGAGACCCCATAAGCCCCGGACGGTTTGTTGCAGCAATTGCATCAACCTGATCCAGAGTCATGTCTGCTTCATTAAGAGCCTGCCTTACAACCGGCAAAATCCATTCTGCATGCTTACGGCTGGCAATTTCAGGTACTACGCCCTTGTAAATCTGATGAAAAGGAATCTGCGTTGCCACCACATTACTGATAATCGTTTTACCGTCTTCAACAATGGCACAGGCAGTTTCGTCACAAGAGCTTTCAATTCCCAAAACCTTCATATTAAATACCTTCTATTAAATAAGATTCTTTGCAGCCAGAATCAAAAATTACATTTGCGATGGAACAGCGAATTTATATCCCTTTGCTATCAGATAAGGATACATATCTCTAAGCAAGTCAGGGAGAATTTTCACAGACTTATCCACGTGGCCAATCATTATAACTTTTCCATTTTTATTTGCAATATCCAGACCACGATAAATCTGTGCAAGCATTTCTTCCCGGGAAACAATATCATCAATGAAAACATCCCTTTCCTTAATGGACATGCTTCGGCTGGAAGCTGCCTGAGGAGCCTTTGTCTGAACAGTTGTTCTTGAATCAAGGAAGTAAATCTTTCTTTCTTTTGCAACATCAAGAACTGTTCCTATTCTAGACAGATCTTCTGTAATAAGAGAGCCTTCGTGATTATTAAGCCCCTTTACCTCAGGACCAATTTCATCAAGATTTTCCTTAACAAGAGCAGCAATCTCTGCAGAAGTCATGTCAGGAGTGATTGCTCCCGGACCAGGATTAAGTTTAAGGTTTGTAGACTGCATTGGCTGGTGAAGAATCAGTTCCTTTTTATTTGCCCTTACCACGTAAGCCGCATCCTTTGAGTGTGCCAGTTTAGGCAGAACGGCAATTGTAATAGGGAAAGGAAGTGATGCATAAGCCTTAACATTAGCTACATTGTATCCGGCATCATCAATTACAAAAATTAAAGTTGCATTGTTTTTTGCAGGAGGAATTGCATACGGTACAAGACTTTCTGCATTTTTGTTACTGTCCCCTCCTGAAGAAACTGAAGTTTTTGATGAAGAAGGAAGAACAGATGCAGAAGGAGTAAGTTCTACCGCAGAAGTTTTTTTATCCGCAGTTACTGATGCAGCTGCATTATTCACAGACAGATCTGTACTGAGAGGATCTGGCAGTTCGCTGATTGCAAGAGTTTCATTTAAGAGAGACAGTTCATCATTAGTAAGTGAAGATTCTGCTGAATCAGAAGCCTTTGATTTGTCAGAGGATTTTGAAGTGTCAGAGGCCTTAGAATCCACCCTATTTTTTTCAGAATCAGAAGCCTTTGAATTATCAGAAGACTTTTTTCTGTCCAGCTTGTCATTTACTTTTGATTTATCAGTCTTAGCCTTGTCCGTTTTTGGAGAAGCAGAATTATCGGCAGGAATAAGATTATCCTTCTGTTCGATTGCATTTGTAATCTGAGAAGCCTTATCCTCACTTGCCTGAGAAACCTTTCCATTGAGAACGGCAATCATAATCAGGGCAGCGCAAAAAAGAACAATTATGGTACAAAGAACAACTACTGCCTTTGTATTCATTTTTACCTTTCCGCTTTTTGCTTTTGCCTGCAGAAGTCCCTTGTTTGAGAAAAATTTTCCGCCCTTGTTTTTGCTGCCGGAATAATGATTTGTATTCACATTTCCATTTGAAGAAGCAGGAGCAGAAAGTCTTTCATTTGCATAGACCGGAGAAGAAGTTTTTACGCTTCCTGTTTTAGAAGGGCTCTTCTTTGCAGCAGAAGTTTTTACGTTTCCAGCTCTTGCTGATGAGGTTTTTGGAGCGGCGGATTTTACAGCTGATGTTCTTGAAACTGATGTTTTAGAAGCAGCAGTTTTTGAAGCCGTTGTTTTTGATGAAGATTTTACTGCTGTTTTTGATGAAGCAGTTTTTGATCCTGCAGATTTAGATGAAGTCTTTGCAGAAGATGATTTTGAAGCAGCTGCTTTTGTTCTTGAAGAACTTGTGCTGCGTTCAGGAGCTCCTCTTGAGGAAACTCCTGTATAGGAAGAAGCTGAAGTCTTCTTTCCTGTTGTTTTAGTCGATTTACCTTTTGAACTAGAATTCTGTTTCATAACTGCATTATTCCACAAAATTCCAGTTTGTTAAAGGCAATCAGGCAATTGCAATAGCAATATCCTTATTCTCTTCAACCTGAAGCTGAATATGCTTAATGGCGCGGATTTCTGCCTGGCGTACTGCTTCAGGGCTAACACCGATAATTCCAGAAATTTCCCGAAGAGTTCTGGTTCTGGTTTCACCTTCAAAATTATAGCGGTACCAGATAACTTCTTTTTCCCTTTCAGGAAGTTCATCAACTAAATCTCTAACAGAACGCTTTGTTTCTTCACGCATTACAAGTCTTTCAGGAGAATATGTTGTATCTGAAATCAGTTCTCCAACAGTTGTAGACTTGTTTGAATCATCAACTTCCTGATCCAGGGAAGATACAGAATAAGCGTATTTAAGTCCAAGCTGAACCTTGCTTTCAGAAATTCCAAGGTAGCGTGAAATCTCTTCAACGCTTGGTTCTTCACCATTTTCCTGGAGCAGGTAAGCTCTTGTATTTCTGATGGTGCGAACCAGTTCTTCCTTTCTTGAAGGAAGGGTAATCATACCAGAGAATTTCTTTACATAACGCAGCATGTACTGTGAAATCCATGGGTATGCATATGATGAAAAACGTGTATTGAATGATCTTTCAAATTTGCTGGCAGCTACCATAAGGCCCATATTTCCTTCCTGAATAAGGTCCATTACAGGGATGCCCAGGTTTATGTACTTGTAGGCTGCACTTACAACCAGTCTCAGGTTTGAATTGATTAATTTCTTAAGAGATACCTTACATCCTTCTTTGATCTTAGAAGCAAGAGAAGCTTCTTCTTCTGCAGAAAGCAGTTCATACTTCTGAATATCGTTCAAATAAGAGTTTAAGATGTCCATTTCCATGATTTCACTCCGTTTTAATTATTTCTCATTAATTACTTATGCAAGTTTTATGCCAACTAACACAATTTTATATAATTTTTTGCAAAATAATACAGGAGCAAAGGTCTTAAATCCTTATATAATATAGCTTTATCCAATTATATAATTTTTTAATTTTTTTTTGATTTTTTTTTCAAAGGGATTAATGTATACTTTTTTATACAGACAGAAAGTATAAATTTGTTTAAACAATTGAAAAGTGTATACTTTTTTATTCAATTTGAGGAAATTATTTTAGAAAAATGTATATTTTTTAATACATTTTACAAAAATTTAACGTCTATTTTTTTATACAGTGTTAAGAATTTTATAAATTTTCCATTCACTGCCTTATATTATAATTCAAATCTCTAAAAAACCGCATTTTTTTCAAAAAAAACTGCAAAATTCCTCTTATAAATAGAAGTAAATCTCTCTTTAGATTGAATTTTCTAGTTAAATTCATATAATTGATGTTTATGAAACCAACTTTAATAAAAGATTTATTAACATCTCAACCGGACGGACGCACAGTTACAGTTTGCGGCTGGATCCGCACAAAACGCGATTCTAAGAACCTGGTATTCATTCAGGTTAACGATGGAAGCTGCTTTGCTTCCATTCAGCTCACTTATGACAGAACAAATCCAGCAAATGGCTTAGACGTAAATGCTGTGGAAGAGCAGCTCAAAAAAGCAACAACCGGTGCCTCTGTTAAGGCAGAAGGATTGATTATTCCTTCACCAGCCAGCGGTCAGGCAGTTGAAGTAACTCTTGTAAAGCTGGAAGTTCTTGGAGAATGTCCAACAGATTCTTATCCTCTTCAGAAAAAAAATATGTCCATGGAGTATCTGCGTGAAAACGCCCACCTCCGTGCCAGAACAAATACATTCGGAGCAGTTTTCCGTCTGAGAAACCAGATGGCTACTGCCCTTCACACTTTCTTCCAGGAAAGAGGCTTTGTTTACATTATGGCTCCTGAGATCACCTGTTCTGATGCAGAAGGTGCAGGCGAAATGTTCCAGGTAACAACCCTTTCTCTTGAAAAGATTGCTGAACTGGGTGTTAAAGCAGGCGCTAACGGAATGAAGATTGAAGATGCAGCAAAGATTGTTGATTACTCAAAGGACTTCTTTGGTAAAAAGGCAAATCTTACTGTTTCAGGCCAGCTGGAAGCAGAAACTCTTGCAACAGCCCTGAGCCGTGTTTATACATTCGGACCTACATTCCGTGCAGAAAATTCAAACACACCACGCCACCTGGCAGAATTCTGGATGTGCGAACCTGAAATGGCTTTCTTTGATCTTTATGATGATATGGATCTGGAAGAAGAATTCCTTAAGTATATGTTCAACTGGGCTTTAACAAAGTGCCGCGAAGACCTGGAATTCTTTGAAAAGAGAATTCAGCCTGGAACAATTGCTCAGCTGGAACACGTAGTAAATACTCCTTTCAAGAGAATTACATACACAGAAGCTGTTGCTGAACTGGAAAAATACAATGACAAGTTTGAATTCCCAATCAGCTGGGGAAAAGAACTTCAGACAGAACATGAACGCTACCTTACAGAACAGATTTTCAAGTCACCTGTAATGGTTTACAACTATCCAAAGGATGTTAAGGCTTTCTACATGAAACTTAACGAAGACGGAAAGACTGTACGCGCAGTAGACGTTCTGGTTCCAGGACTTGGTGAAATCACTGGTGGTTCTGAACGCGAAGAAAACTACGACAAGCTCCTTAAGGTATGTGAGGAAAGAGGAATGGATATGTCAAACTACCAGTGGTATCTTGACCTGCGCCGCTTTGGTTCAGTTCCACACTCTGGATTCGGTCTGGGCTTTGACAGACTTCTCCGCTATATTACAGGTATGGCTAACATCAGGGATGTTGTTCCTTATCCACGTGCACCAAAACTTGCAGATTTCTAAAAATCTACATTTGTAAATATCCGTTAACGCTAGCAATCGTTTATAATCATAAGCAATTGACTAGCGTTAACTATTACTGGACATTTTTTTATCATCAGAAAATAATTTTAAAAGTAATACAGGCAGTATGAGTGAAAAAAGAAAAAAGCCGGTTATAAACAGACCTCTCAAAAATATCCGAAAGATGGGTAGCATTACCTTCAGATCCTTCTCTCAGGCTATTTATCTGACGACGGTCTTTTTCACAGACAACGGTTTAATATCTTATGCCTCTTCCTGCGCTTTTGGATTTCTCTTCAGCTTTATCCCGGTAGTTTTTTTGATTTTTGCAATTGTTGTACGTATTCTGCATACATCTCCTGAAGCAGTAACTGAACTTCTGGCAAAAACAGGCATCTTTGACAAAGCCTTCAATATAGAATCAATGGTTGACAGTCTGCTCAACGTTTCAAAGATTACTTCCGTAGAAATTGTAATGATCATTACAATCTTTTTTATGGCGAGAAGATTTTTTGCTTCGGCCATGGCTTCCCTGCGGACAATCTTTAAGGAAAAAGTTGAAGTACAGCCTTTACTGCAGCAGGGTATTATTTTAATTGGGGAAGCAATCTTCATTATTTCTGCAGCCTTTTTAATCATCTTTATTTCTGCCTTGAGAACAGTTCGGGCTCAACCGGTTTTTGCAGATCTTCTTACGAAATTTCCAATCATCACCAGTAACCTTTCTACAATAATCGTAAATGGAGTACCTGTAATTTTCATTTTTACAGTTGTATTTTTCTTCTATAAACAAGGCTCAAGTTCCAAGCCTCCCCTTCTGCCTACAATGTTTTCTGCGGGACTTTGTACACTGGTCTTCTGGTCATTCCAGAAACTCATGCGGTATTTCATCAACATAAACAATTACAACTTTGTTTACGGAGCTCTTTCTACAATCATTGTTCTTCTTCTTGAAGTGTGGTTCTTCTTTTTGTTTTTCCTTTACTTTGCAGAGTTTCTTTTTGTTTACCAGTATTTTGATACCCTGCTTTTATCTGAACTTTACGTTTTACCTGAAAGAGATGATACAAGACTCATTCCTACAATGAAGCGCATTCTCTTTATAACTCCAACCTCCCTCATTTCAAAAAAGGGCTCAACGGTTTCCTTTAAAAAAGATGAATTCATTTATCTTCAGGGGGATAAAGAGGATTATGTCTACTACATAATTAAAGGTTCTGTTTTAATAATGCAGCCAAACAATGTGGAATACGAAGACACTGGAGATTTTTTCGGAGAGCAGGCTTGTCTCTTAAACAGTTCCCGCAAGGAAGAAGCAAAAGCAGTTACTGATGTTCAGCTTCTTAGAATTGATAAGGAAACTTTTTATGAACTGATTGATAAAAACCTTAAGGTATCCCAAAAGGCTCTTTCAAAAATCAGTTCTTATTTTTCAAAAATTTATGGACGTATAAACGATAATTTATTATAATCCGCGCGTTGTGAACTGACGCTTATTCAGTTCAAGTGGAGTTTCTATATGGCAAAATATATTTTCATTACTGGTGGTGTTGTTAGTGGTTTGGGAAAAGGAATTGCAGCCGCTTCCCTTGGTTTAATTTTAAAAAGCCGCGGAATGAAAGTTATCAATCAAAAATTTGACCCATATCTTAACATTGATCCGGGAACAATGAACCCTATTCAGCACGGGGAAGTTTTTGTTACTGATGATGGAGCAGAAACAGACCTTGACCTTGGACATTACGAACGTTTTACTGATGCAGTTCTTTCACAATCTTCAAACACTACTGCAGGAAGAGTATACCTTTCTGTCCTTAATAATGAGCGTGAAGGAAAATATCACGGAGGCACTGTTCAGGTAATTCCAAATGTTACGGAAGAAATCAAAAGAAGAATGCTTCTTTCTACAAAGGAACAGAATCCGGATGTTATCATTACTGAAATCGGCGGAACTGTAGGCGATATTGAATCCCTTCCATTTATTGAATGTATCCGTGAACTTAAATACGAAGTTGGGGAAGAAAACTGCTGCTACATTCACCTTACCCTTATTCCTTATCTTAAAAAGGCCGGTGAACTTAAGACAAAACCTACCCAGCATTCGGTTAAGGAACTGCAGGAACTTGGTATTCAGCCGGACATTCTTATGCTGAGAACAGAAGTTGATATAAATCAGGCAACCTGTGAAAAGCTGGCCCAGTTCTGTAATGTTGATGTAGACTGCGTAATCCAGAACAAGAATGCTAAATCAATTTACGAAGTTCCTCTTACACTGGAAGAAGAAGGGCTGGGAAATGCAGTTTGCAAAATCCTCCATATTGAAGGAAAGGAAACACATCTTGAAGAATGGGCTCAGATGGTTCACACTTTTGAAAATCCAAAGCGTAAAGTTAATATTGCTCTGGTTGGAAAATATGTTGAACTCCACGACGCTTATCTTTCAGTAGTAGAAAGCCTGACACATGGCGGTATTGCTAATGAAGCAGAAGTTGTAATTGACTGGATTGATTCAGAAAATATTACAGATGATAAGAGTGCTGAGGAAAAACTGAAAAACGCTGACGGAATAATTGTGCCGGGAGGATTTGGCAGCCGTGGAATTGAAGGTATGATTCTTGCTGCAAAATACGCCCGTACACATAAGGTTCCATATCTGGGAATCTGTCTGGGAATGCAGATTCTTGTAATTGAATACGCAAGAAATGTTCTTGGCTGGACAGATGCTCATTCTACAGAAATTAATCCGGAAACAAGTCATCCTGTTATTGACTTAATGCCAGACCAGAACGGGAAAATTCTTGGTGGTACCCTGCGTCTTGGAAAATTCCAGTGTCAGGTTACTCCAGGAACCTTAACGGAAAAGGCATACGGCCAGCCTGTTATCTGGGAACGCCACCGCCACAGATATGAATTTAACAATAAGTACCGTGAGGAGCTTAAGGCCGGGGGCTTGATTATTGCAGGTATAAATCCAGAAAGAGATTTAGTTGAAGTCTGCGAAGTGCCGGATCATCCCTGGATGGTTGCGGGTCAGTTCCATCCTGAATTTAAGAGCCGTCCAAACAAGGCAGGCCCTCTTTTCAGGGATTTTATAAAAGCATCTTGTGAACATAAAAAATAAAATTGTGCCATGGGTTCCTTGTGTTCTCATGGCAATTTTTTTTATTTTATATTAAACTTATTCAAATTTTTTAAGGAGTATTGAATTTATGGAACGTGAAAAAATTGTAGTTCTTGATTTTGGAAGCCAGTACGCTCATCTTATTGCAAAGAGATTCCGTATGATGGGTTACTACTCAGAAATTGCCCTTCCTTCTGCTGACACAGATAGTCTTAAAGGTGCAAAGGGTATTGTTTTGAGTGGAGGTCCTGCCTCTGTTTACGATAAGGATGTTCCTGAATTCAATTCTGATATTTTAAAACTTAATGTACCGATTTTAGGTCTTTGCTATGGTCATCAGCTTATGGCAAAAAGTTACGGCGGAACAGTGGGAAAAGCTGATGTGGGAGAATTTGGAATTGCAGAACTTGTAAAAAATGAAGCCGGCAAAACTTCCCCTCTTCTAGAAGGAGTAAATTCTTCTACCCAGGTCTGGATGAGTCATCAGGACGGCGTTCTTTCTTTAGGTCCAGGATTTGAAGTAATCGGCAGCACAAAAGATTGTCCTTTTGCAGCTGTTCAGAATCTTGAACTTATGCGCTTTTCACTTCAGTGCCACTGTGAAGTTAAGGATACTCCTGAAGGAAATAAAATTTTTCAGAACTTTGCCAGCATTTGTAAGATGCAGAAAAACTGGGATGAAGATACAGTTCTGAATCATATTCTTGAGAGCATTAAAAAGGATGCAGGAGATAAAAATGTTCTTCTCTTCCTTAGTGGTGGAGTTGATTCAACTGTTGCCTTTGCCCTTCTTAATAAAGCACTTGGTCAGGACAGAGTTCTTGGTCTCCATATTGACAACGGCTTTATGCGCAAAAATGAAAGTGCAAATGTAGAAAAAGCATACAAGGCACATGGATTTAATAATTTTATTGTTGAAGATGCCAGCGAAAGTTTTCTTAAGGCCGTTTACCATCTTACTGATCCACAGAAAAAAAGAATGGCAGTTGGAGAAAACTTTATTAAGGTAAGGGATGAAGTTGTTGCCAGACAGAAACTTGATGAATCAAAATGGATGCTGGCACAGGGTACCCTTTATCCGGATATTATTGAATCCGGTGGAACAAAAAATTCTCATGTAATAAAAACCCATCATAACCGTGTTGAAGGAATTCAAAAACTTATTGCACAGGGGCTTATCATTGAACCTCTTAAAGATTTGTACAAGGATGAAGTCCGTTCCATCGGCAAAAAAATTGGTCTTTCTGATGAACTTATAATGCGCCATCCATTCCCGGGACCTGGCTTAAGCATTAATGTTCTCTGCACAGATGGAAGTTTCTCAGAAAAAGACAAAGAGGAATTTGAAAAGGCAAAAACTGAAGCAGAAAACATTAAGCTGAATATGTTCTGCGAAAACTGTTCTAAGGATTTAAAGAAGACTGTTATTCCTGTTCGATCAGTCGGTGTTCAGGGAGATTTCAGAACCTACAGATTCCCATGTGTTCTTACTTTTGCAGGGGAAGAAAAAGGTTTCTTCCATTTACCAAAAAAGTGGGAAAAACTTGAACAGGCTTCCAGTCAGATTACAAACTCATCAAGTTACATTAACAGAACAATTATCAAACTCTGGCAGAATGAAAATTTGAAGGATGAAGATTTTTCTTTGCAGGAAGGCTACTGTGACAAAGGCCGTCTTGATCAGCTGAGGGAATGTGACAACATTATGATTCAGGCCCTTCACAAAAGCGGATGGTATTCAAAAATCTTCCAGCATCTGACAATTACGATTCCTTATGCTTCACAAAAGGATCACACTTCTATTGTGCTTCGTCCTGTATGTTCAGAAGATGTAATGACAGCACGTTTTGCCTGGCTGGACACAGATCTTCTTCATCAGGTTATTGAGGATATTTCAAAACTGGGATTTGTTGATGCCGTTTATTACGACTTGAGTAACAAACCTCCTGCAACATTTGGCTGGGAGTAATAAAAAAATAATGATTTCTTCCCTGATTATTATTCGGGGAAGAAATTAATTTTTGTTAAACAATGGAACCTTTTTATTTTGAAAAATTTAATTCATCTCAGGGAGAAAAAATTTCTGAAATTTTAAACTCTCTCTGGGGATTTGGAAACAATATAAAGCATCAGAAAACTGCAGATAAATTCGGCAGGGCTTATTTATATTACTGCCTGTCACATTCAGATTACGCCTGGACACTCTGTTCTGGAAAAGAAATTATTGGAATAACTGCCTGGCGTGAACTATCAAAAAACAAAATCAAATCACCAGATAAGATTTCTTTTGTAAAAAAAATCATATATTTTCTAAAAGCATTTTTTAATGCACTTCCAATTTTTTTTGTCAAAGATTTCACATATCAGGTTAAGGCCTGGAAAACTTTTTTTAAGGAATGTAATCTTCAGGAAAAAGAACTCCCCTGTACTTTTGATTCCGAACTAATTCTTTTTGTAAACGATTCAAAAGTCAGAGGTAAGGGCACTGGAAAATTAATGATGGAATTCTACAAAGAAAAACTAAAATCCCATCATCTTGAAACTTTTTTTCTTCACACAGATACAGAATGTAATTACGGCTTTTATGACAGGGCAGGCCTGAAGCGAAAACTCACAAAAGTTGTAAACGAAAAGAATGGTTCACTTCAGGACAGATGGGAGATATTCATTTATGCAAATAAATAAAATCAGTTTTAAGAATTATTCCTGAATGTCAACGGGTTGACTGCTTGCTACTGATTCAACGTTTTCATCAAGAACAAGTTTAATATATTCAATGAATTCTTCCAGTGAAGGACATTTGCTAAAGCCCTGAATGGTTGAGTGAACTTTTGTATCAAATTCATTCACGCCTAAAAAATATGGAGTTCCAAAATCCTTTGTTATAAAATCGTATTCAATATTAATTGATTTAACTGGATTTTCATCTTTGTATACATAACAAGTCAGAGGATAATAATATTCTCCTGACATATCGATTTTTTCAAAAATGTAAAGGTTAAGACCTTCATATTCAAAATCATAAATCTGGAAGTATTTCTCTTTAAGGATTGCTGGATCAGTAGAATTATTATATATTTTTCTAAGCTGTTTTTTATATTTTTCAGCCTGCTTGTAATCTCCACTCATTGTGAGAATATAAATCATAAACGAAGTCATTGTGTAAGATTCAGGTTCTTTCTTTAAATATTTTTTGATATAAGTTTTAGCCTCATCATATTTTTTCATTTCAAAAAGAACATAGGAAAGCTGACTGAGAGAATTACTGTCTTTTACAAGCTGATAATATTTATATGAATATTCATATGCTGCTTCTAAATTTCCAAGATCTTCGTAAATATATACAAGCATTGAATAAGCAACAGGATTTTTTGAATCAAGTTTTATTAATTGTTCGTACCAGTATCTTGCTTCTTCATTCTTACCATCTAAAAGATATGAATAAGCAAGGTAGCTGCCTGCATCATAAAAATCTGGATCCATTTCAAAAGCGAGTTTAAAATAATGCTGAGCTTCTTCATTATTACTTAAAAGATAATTACTTAAACCGAGATAAAAATTATCTGAAACAGAATATGATTCTTCATTTTTTTCCTGGATTTTAATAATTAAATTTTCATAATCCTGCTGATTAAGCATTGTTTCATATTCATCAACAGTGTATTTCTGTTCTTTTGCAAAAAGCATGAATGTTGAAAACAATAATACAAATAAGAGCGTAATTTTTTTCATAATTTTATCCTTTATTTTTTATTTTAAATAAGCATAACATATATTTCAAAATACATTCAATTGTCACATTTGAATAAAAGTTCTAAACTAAAAGCATGAGAATTTGTTTTATTCGCCACGGAGATCCAGATTATGAAAAGGACTGCCTCACAGAACTTGGCCACAAACAGGCAAAAGCAGCAGCCCGAAGACTTTTAACTGAAGGAATTGAAAAAGTTTTTTCTTCACCAATGGGAAGAGCCAGACAAACAGCTCAGTATTTTGTTGACGCAGCAAAAATTTCTGACCTGCATATTCTGGATTTTATGAAGGAAATTCGTTACGGTCTTGCAGATGATTTATATAATCAGGATTACAGTCCCTGGTCAGGAGTAGACAGGCTGGCAGAACAGGGGGAAGATTTACAAAATCCTGAATGGAAAAAATTTCCCCTCTTTGATAAAAACACAGCTACTGAAGACATAGAAAAAGTGCAGCAGGGTTGTGACATCTGGCTGGAAAGTCTTGGTTACAAACGGGAAGGCCTTTACTACAGAAATATTAATTCTCAAACCAATGAGCATACATTTGCCCTCTTTAGTCACGGCGGATCTTCAACTGCTTTTCTCTCAAGAATTTTAAACATTCCTTTTCCCCTGCTCTGCGGCTCACTTCACACGTCCCACACAGGCATCAGTATTATCCGTTTTGATAAAAATCCGGGAAAACTTTCACTGCCTGTTATAGAACTGCTCAATGATTCCAGTCACATAAAGGGAATTGTGTAAAAGCTGAATATCAATATTTTATTCGATCACCAGTTCGTAAATTGAAAGTGGCGGCATTTTAAAAGTCAGTATATTCTTTTTCAGTTCAAGGATTTTTCCATCACTACTGATTTTAGAAGAGGACTTATCCAGTTTATAAACAGCAGCCTTTCTATAATCAGCAGAATCCAGATTAAGGGAAACTTCCGTTGAATTATGGATTTCCTTGTTGCATAAAATGATTCTTAATTTTTCATCATTGTAACTTTTAGCAGCGTAAGCAGATAGAATGTAATCATTTTCAGTTTCAGTGTTCACAAGTCTGTCACCAAAGCGGCTGCCCTTTCCATCATAATTTGTAAAAAGATTGATAGCAGCCAGCTGATAATCATTTTTATCAAAGCTCCATATTGATGCAAAGTAAACTTCATATTCTGCCAGTTTACCCAGGAAGTCAGTTTGAGCGATTGCACCGGAAATGTCATCTCCTCCACCAAAGTCATATTCGGTAAAAGCAAGTTTTGTTCCAGGATAAAACTTGACAATTGATTCCTTGAGTTTTGGAAGAAGAGGAAAGAGTCTTGCCCCTGCATCCACAATCCAGCTGTTTTCTCTGTAGCGTGGATCGTAAAGAGATCTTACAGAATTTATTCTGGCCTTAATACAATCATCTCTGTCATAGTGATTACACTTGCGCACACCACATCCGCCTTTTGCTTCAGTGTAATAATGCAAATCCAGTACATCAAGCAGCCTGACATTTTTTTCTTCACTAGCCATATACATTCTGTCCAGATAATAATCTATGAAAGAACTGTAAACTGGTGCATTTTCAGATTTTATAAAATCCCAGTCCCAGCCCAGAGCCTCATAAGCAGCATAGCCAAAAAGAGCAGGACCAAATACATCTGCATCAGGATCAAACTCCTTTATGGTAGAAGCCAGGTCTATAGATTTTTCAATCAGCTGGTCAGCACTAATACTTTCTCTTTGAATCAAAGGATGAGTGTGTTCCCAGAGAGCTGGTTCATTATCCAGAGCATATCCCTTAAATCCACCGCTAGCCGATTTGCCTACTGTTTTTCCAAGATAGTTAAGAAATTCATCAGTATAAACTGCCCGGTCCTTTTTGTCCGGCTCCAGGGAAAAGGGACTTTTTTTATGATTAAAAATCTTACACCAGTCATCACCATCCAGGGAATTCCTGCCAGTCTTTTTTCCATCTTTATTTGCAACATAACCCGCCATTTGTAAAGTTAGCAAAGTATAGGGAACTTTAAACTGTCTGGCATCTTCAATAACATTCAGGGCTGGACCTCCAGGTACTTTTCTAAATTGTGGCCGGATCCTGCTTATAAGATAATCGTCTGTAGAATGATACCAGTCTGAACCTGCATTAGATTTATTGTTTTCCCAGTTGTAGGCAGTCATGCGGTTTCCACCAAGTCTAATCGAAGAGGCTTGAACCTTATTCAGATTTACACCATCGTTCACACCAAAAATGTAAGGAGATATTTCTTTTCCATTGTAAGAAAGATCAACTGAAACTCTAATTTTTTTTACCTCCGCAGAAAGAAAAGAAATACAAATAAATGCAGATATAAATAAAAATAATTTTTTTCTTAACATAATTAATTCCTTTCATTAATATTAAAACAATAATCCATATTTATCAAAAATATTTTCAAAAGCCATTTTCTATTCTTCTATTTTAATTACTTATGCATTATTATAAAAAATGAATCCTATTTTTTTTAGAATTGAATGGGGAAAAGTTTATGAAACTAAAAAAATATTTATCTTCTGTCCTGGCTTTTTTTCTTCTTGGTGCTGCAGTTACATCAGCGTTTGTTTTATCTTCAATTGATCATCAGGATGAAACAGTTCCTGATGAAAATACAAAAATACGGTTATATGGTGAAGCTCACGGGCAAGAACTTTATTACGATATTGAATTTAATTTGTGGCATGACCTTTATGAAAAGGGGTACAGGAGTCTCTTTGTTGAACTTCCATATTATACAGGAGAATTTTTGAATCTCTGGATGAAAGATGATTCTGATAAAATTTTAAATCAGATTTTTAAAGATATAGAAGGAACTCTAAGCGGAAATGATTTTTACAAAGCTTTTTTTAAAAGAATTAAAGCTGAATGTCCTGATACAGTTTTTTACGGAACAGATGTAGGTCATCAAAATGAAAGCACTGGAATTCGATATCTGAAATATCTGGAAGACAATGATCTTGCAGATTCACAAAACTATAAACTGACAGAAATTAATATAAAGCAGGGAAATGATTTTTATTCGGATCCTTCAAGGAACAATGCATTTTCTGCCGTCAGGGAAAATTATATGGTAGAAAATTTCATAAACGCATATTCCAGATGTAATTCAGAAAAAATAATGGGGATTTATGGTTCCGCCCATTTGAACTTACAGAAGTCAGACTTAATGGCAGGAAAGCTTCAGGCTCATTACGGAAAAATTATCAGCAGTCAGAAAATAAGCACCTTCGCCTTTGGAGAAAACAAAGCTTACAGAATTGGATTTTCAGTTACTGGATTTATTTTTCTCCTGATGCTCCTTATTCCTAACATTTACTGGGCAAAAAAAGCAAAACCTGAAAACTATGAGGAAGAGTCAAAGAAAGAAAATAAGGTTCTACTCTTTTTTGAAAGGGCTGGAGAAACTCTTGTAACAACTGCCCTTGTGATTTTTCCGGCCATCAATCCTTATATAAAAATTCTCCCGGAAGGATTATTTTTTGACTGGAAAATAATTATCTGGCTGGCTGCATTTGTTCTGATGATTTTATATGAAGCTTACTGGATAAAATATTTTAAGAGCAGCAGGACTCTCCGGGATCAGTATTCTTCTTTTGCAGGATTTCCTCTTGCGGGAGCAAGTCTTCCCGTAATTAGTGTAATTCTTTTAGGACTTTATTCAGGGAACTTAATAATACTGGGATCAGCAGTCATTCTCGGAATCGGTCACATAGGCATTCACTGGATGCACAGGAGGAATGTATTGTAAATTAAGTATCCATATCTATACCAAGGATTGCAATAACAAGAGCAATTACTTTTGTAACAGGATTTTCTGCAATCATTCGTATATAAATATGAATGCTGGAACCATCTTTTAATTTTTCATCAATAATAAGAGGTTCGTGAGTTGAAATACATTTGTGAATACTTTGAGAGAAACTGTTTTTTGAAGCAGAATATTTTTTTTCAAAAGCAGAAATACAATCCTCGTCCTTTTCAGAGTTCAAATATTTTTTCAAAAATTCCCTGAAGGTTTTATTTCCAAGAACAAACTTCATCAAATTATTCTTTACTTCAAGAACAGCCATAGGTGGAGTTGTAAAAAAGTTTTCGTAAATAGATTCATCTTTATTTGTAACAACAGACAAATCGTAAAGATTAATTTTTCCAAGAGTAGTGAAATAATCACTTTCAGCAGGATTTTCAAACCCAATCTGAATTCGTTTATCGTAGCGTTCAAATACTTTTTCTGACGGAATTGGAGGACAATAAAAATATCCCTGAAGTTTAGTGCAGCCTATCTCTTTCAGAAACTCTACCTGATATTCAGATTCCACACCTTCACAAATTGTATCGATTCCAAGAGAAGTAGCTGTTTTCATCAAACCGCTTAAAATAATTTTACTCTTTTCATCTTCATAAAAACGCTTCATGAACTTCATATCGAATTTAATTAAATCGAAAGGAATATCATTAAGAACATCAAGAGAGGAATAACCGGAACCAAAATCATCCATCCATACTTTAAAACCTAATCTCTGAAACCGCTGTATCTGACGTTTCATATAATCATAATCACTTCCAATTATACTTTCTGTAATTTCAATTGTAAGTTTTTCGTGAGGGATTCCAGCCTGATCAACGCGCTTTTCAATTTCAGAAACAATATCACAGCAGTTAAAATCTGAACGTGACAAATTAACAGAAATTGGAACAATGTAAAGACCTTTGTCAGCCTGCTTTTTCATTTTGATTAAAACTTGTTCCGTAACATAAAGATCAAGTTTGTAAATCAGATTTGCATCTTCCAGAATTGATATAAAATCTCCCGGATTCATAAATCCCTTTACAGGATCTTCCCAGCGGGAAAGAGCTTCTTCATCACAAACCCTTCCGTTGGCAGCACGAACAATGGGCTGATAATAAATTTTAATCCACTGCTTCTCAATTGCTTCATCAAGATTTTCAAGGATGTAACGTCTCTTTAAGGAATTCTCCAGCATTGAATTATCGAAATAAGTAAAATGAGAAACAAAAGATAACTTGTTGGAATCACAGGCCATTTTTGCACGGTCACAGGCAGTACTGGTACTACATAATTCTATATCGCTTGAATAGATTCCAGTGCGTACAGGAAGAGACTTTCCATTATTAATATTTTCACACTCTGCAAAAATTTTCCAAAGAATGTCTTCAATATTTTCTTCATCTGTATAAACACAAAATCGATCCATACCAAAACGACAGCACTGCTTGTCTGAAAAATGTGAAACCAGTAATTTTGAAAAAGCTCTGATTAAAGAATCGCCTTCAGCAAATCCATACTTTTCATTGAAATATTTCATTCCATTGAAATCAAAAAAAAGCATCTTAGGTATTCTTTTGTTTTCCAGACTCTTCTTAATGAAAATAGTTTCTGCAAGACTTAAAAAATACGAAATTGCTGGAAGTCCTGTAAGATAATCATATTGAGATATATGCTTTGCTTTATAAAGATTTGAATAAATAGTACTTAAAATGCTTCCTTCTTTAGTAGGAGAATCCATATATGGACCTTCATCCGTATACCAGATGACTGCCAGTTTATTCCCATCTGCATATATGTGCTTTCCTAATGCATGAATTAATTTGTAGGAGCCATTAACTTTTGAACGGTAAACTATGTCGTAGGGATTTTTATCTGTAGCAAAATCAATTTCTGCTTCATGAAGTTCTGCAACATCATCCGGATGGCAGTCACGGTACATATCATGATCCATGAGGTAATAAGATGATGAATCGTTTTTTTTCAGCCCAAACAGTTCCATAAATCCAGCAGAAAGGGCAAGAGTAACTACATGATTGTCGACAAACTGATAAATGGCAAATGGAACTTCTGAATTTTCAAAAAGTTCTAACTCTTTTTTACTATACTGATATCTCTCCATTTTAAACTCCTTAACAGTAAATGAATTACAACGAAGTTCAATAACAGTATAACACAGTTAATACACATTCTCTATATTTTATAGTCTATTCTGCTAATAATAATAAAAAAGCCCTCAAAACCTCTGTTCATCCATATAGTAGATTTACACTGGACCAGAGATTCAGCAGGGCTTTTTTTATGATAAAGAAATATTTTATCTGGAAAGCTTCATTCCGTTCACGGTAACATAGGCAACCTTTGTATCCAGCTCGTCCCGGATGGAAATTCCGTAGAGGCAGGTTGAACGTCCGTCTTTTAAAAGGGTGGATTCAGCAATCAGTTTTTGGCCTTTTGCCATTCCTGTAAAAGATATGTTGCTTGAAAGGGAAACAGTCTGCACGGAATTAAAATTAGAGGCAACTGCAAATGTGTAATCTGCAAGAGTAAAGATTGCCCCTCCCATCACACCACCATAGGCATTTTTGTGGGCACTGGTAATTTCCAGGGAACAGACAGCCTTGTGCTCACCAACTTGGTCAATTTGAATTCCAGTTGTTTCACTTGCATAAGTGTCTTTTGAAAAAAAATCCCGGGCTTTTTCTAAATCAGTCATTTTAATTCCCTTTGCCTTTTAACTGTTTATCAACTCTTCCTGACTGGCCATTCGTATACCGTTTGCTTCAAAAACTCTTTCTGTTTCAGGAACATCAGTACAGCGGATAATCATATAGGCACTGCCGGTTTTATGACCTGTAAATCCATACATATATTCTACGTTGCGGTTATTATCTGCAAGGATTTTAAGGATATTGTTCAAGCTGCCGGCCTGATCAGGAATTTCAACTGCAATTACCGGTGTAGTTTTTACAATGTATGCAGAACGCTCCAGTGCAGCCTGTACCTGTTCAGGATTATCTACAATAATGCGGGCAATTCCAAAATCACTTGTATCAGCAATACTGATTGTGCGCATATTGATTTTATGTTCAGCAAGAACATTGGTCAGTTCAGAAAGTGCATTCTTACGGTTTTCCAGAAAAATAGAAATCTGCTTAATAGTCATTTTTTCTTCCTCCTATGAATAGAAAGTCTTTTAGTCGTGAAGCTTTCTTGTATCAATTACACGCTTTGCTTTTCCTTCTGAGCGGGCAATAGTTTTTGGAGCAACCAGAGTAACCTTTGCCTTAATCTGAAGTACACTGAGCAGTGCGGATTCAAGCTGCCTTTCCTGTTTATTAATTTCAGAAATTACGTCGCTGAATTTTTCTGCAGTCATTTCAACCTTGATTTCGAAAGTATCTGTATTATTTTCACGGCCAACATGAATTTCATAATTTGCAGGATAACCGTTCTGGAGAAGAACTCCTTCAATCTGACTTGGGAATACATTTACACCACGAATAATCAGCATATCATCAGTGCGTCCCATTGGCTTTGACATTCTTACAAAAGTTCTACCACAGGAACATTTGCTGCGGTTAAGAACACCAATATCCTTTGTGCGGAATCTCATAAGAGGAAAGGCCTGTTTTGTAATTGCAGTAAATACCAGTTCCCCCTTCTCTCCATCAGGCAGACGCTTACCGGTTTTTGGATCAATTGTTTCTACGATAAAATGATCTTCGTTTACATGCATGCCTTTCTGTTCAGCACACTCGTAAGCAACTCCAGGCCCCATAACTTCTGTGAGACCGTAAATATCGTAGGCTTTCAGCCCCAGGGATTTTTCAATGTCACGGCGCATTTCTTCGGTCCATGGTTCTGCTCCAAAAATTCCAGCCTTAAGCTGAATGTCATCCGGAGTGAGCCCCATCTCCTTAAGAGTTTCTCCCAGATATGCGGCATAACTTGGTGTGCAGCAGAGAATTGTAGATTTTAAATCCTGCATGAAAGTAATCTGACGCTGAGTATTACCACTTGAAATTGGAATTACCTGACAGCCCAGTTTTGTTGCTCCACCGTGAACTCCAAATCCACCTGTAAAAAGACCATAGCCATATGCAACCTGAACAACATCATTTTCATCTGCTCCAACTGCAACCAGCTGGCGGGCAGTACATTCATCCCAGATATCAAGATCTTCTTTTGTATAGCCTACAACAATCTGTTTTCCTGTAGTTCCGGAAGATGCATGAATGCGCACAACCTGACTTCTTGGTACGGCAAAAAGTCCATAGGGATAAGTCTGACGCAAATCATCCTTGCAGGTAAAAGGAATCTTGTCTAAATCTTCAAGGCCCTTAATATCATCCGGGGTAACGCCGGCTTCTTCACAACGCTTTCTGTAATATTCAACATTTTCGTAAACGTGACGAAAGTTTTTTGCAAGTCTTTCTCCCTGAAGTTTACGTAATTCTTCCTGAGACATGCATTCTTTTTCCGGCTGAAAATATTTTAAGCTCATATAATCCTCTTTATTAAAACAAGTTTCCTGTGTGATTTTAATTCTATTTATAGTAACACTATGTTTTTTTGTTGTAAAGAAGAATTATCATCAAAAACACATGGAATCTTTGACTATTAGCCCGAATGTCGAGTTTTGAAAAGTTGCTAACATTACAAAAAAAACGGCGCGAAGGAGTGAAAACAACTTACGAAAACACTTATTTTGTGCTGCCGCGGTAGCGGCAAACGTAAATAATTAC
>JAEEGF011376073.1_pt1 | contig 40773 bp, 31 predicted proteins | sample 9134171 | NCBI WGS metagenome assembly JAEEGF01 (sample SAMN16246542, study PRJNA631951) | gut metagenome | biome: gut microbiome; feature: rumen; material: AP-attached | host: Bos | place: Iran: Karaj | collected 2018-10 | reverse complement strand
CTTGGGAGAGTTGACAGGGAGGGGGCTGCGTAAATTCTTGCATTCAGGTGAAAAAACTATCCCTAAAGATTGGCTCATTAGCGACCAAGGATTCATTTTACCCCAAAACTATGTGGATACAAAAGAGGTGGAGAGACGTTTCAGACATATAGGACGCTTCAATTATTTCTTGAACAATTCAGCTAAGGTTAAGAAGCGCCTGGAAGAGAATAGGAACCTCCCGGCGTTTCGAGATCAAACCATACTTACTGCTGTTCCCGATCTGATTAGATCCCTTTTTGGAAAGGCTCAATTTTCAGATTTGACGTTAGACGAACAGACGGAATTAATACGCCAGATTCGTTATCGTTTCAGTGCTGATGTCAATCAAGCCGCGCGAGTTTGTGGTATTACTTACGCTGAAGCAGGTAAACTGGTGGATAGAGTATAGTACTCCATGCTGCTTGGCAGGCCACTTCAAGCCTCCTGATACCTTTTCCCGTGCATACCCTCCTCAAATTAAAGGAGGGTATGTGCGTTTAGGCCCCAAAACGCACATACCCTCAGCTCCGTAGCCGAGGGTATGCACGAGAGCTTGACAAATCCAGTTATTTCTTCATATGTCTCTTGATATGCGGGATGAGCCACTCAGCGTAGCGCATCATTCCGAGATCGGTGAAGTGTGTGTTCTCCACGAAGGCTTCGTTGTCGTCGCCGACCATATCGTCTGACTTCAGATACCAGATTTTCTTCTCGCCCTGCTTCTTGAGTTTCTTGAACAGAGCCCTCTGGGCGGCGTTTTTCTTGTCGACCTCGTTCCTGATGAAGCTGTCCCACTCATAGTGTGCGAAGTGAGGGTCCTCCAAGAAGAGGATAGGGACATCGGGATGTGCGTCGCGAACTATCCTGAAGAATTTCTCGCCCTCTTCTCCTGCAATCAAATAGTCCCAGGCATTGGGGACGTAGTCGAATACTATCAAAGCGGGATCCTTTACATCGGCAATAAGTTCGGCAATCTCATAGTCAAGCAGCGCGTTTCCGCTGAAGCCAAGGTTGATCACCTCGCGGTTCAGGCGGCGGGAGATGATGCTGGTGTGGCACATTCCGGGTCTGTTTGCGCAGCCGCCCTGCAGGATCGAAGTTCCGTACATCACGATCGGCCTCTCGTGCTGGGGGCTGTCGACTTTCGGGGGCTCGACTATAGCAGTAGAATCAACTCCGATCTCGAGCGAGGTAACCCCGTCGTACAGAGGCAGATAGAGCATATATTCGCGCCACTCCGGGGTCATGTTGCCGACTATTTTGTCGGTGGTGGTCCGGTCGTGGATCGCAGATTTCCCCGCGCCCATGAATCTCCATCCGTTCTTTTCGGTCAGCGTATAGAGGTCCACGCCGCGCGTGCCGATCAGCGTCTGATGGTTCATCTGGTTGCCGAACTTAGCGGTCCAGCGGCACCATATCGCCGTGCTGTTCGAGCGGAAGCGGATATACAAACCCGCGCTGTTTCGGCCGAGATACCATACGGCATCGCGCGAGCGGCCTTCGAACTCGGCCGGGAGGCGCTCATAACGCTCTTTAGTGTCCTCGCGGGCCTTGCCGAAAAGGGGCAGTTCGTCCGCGTTTGTCCAAACCTGGGCCATGGCCGTAGAGGCCACAAGAAGCAGCGCTGCGGCCGCGAAAAGTCTATTTGAATTCATATGCATTCAGCGGGAGATCCCAATCCATAAGTGACGAAATAAACGGGGCGACAACGCTCGCGATCTTACGATTGCCGCTGAAATTCGGGTGCCACGCGGCCCCAAGGTCGCTGTCGTCATAGCGGAAGGTGCCCTTCATAATGGGCACGACCTGGATGTTCGAAAGGCCGCTGCGCTCGACCGCTTCGTAGACATAATCGTCCATAAGCTCGTCGCAGGGCGAGGCCATGCAGATGATCGGGACGTTCGGTCCATGGAACTCGCGCACCTTTTCGAGCAGCCTCTTGTAGCCCTGGCACCAGAGCCAGAGAGCGGGCTGCTTACCCTCGGAGAAGTCGTTAGTCCCAAGGTAGATGACGACCAGGTCCGGCTTGTAGGTCGGGGTCCAAGGGTCCGTCTTCAGCTCATCGAAGGTCTGGGCATAGCGGACTACCATATTCTGGGTCTTGTCGTAGTCGCCGTAGTTGCGGACGACCCCACGGCCGCTGTGGCTGATATGGACCGTCTCGGCATTGAACAGGCGGCCCAGGATATCGGCATACGTGCGGGCCGGATTTTCCTCAGCCACGACGAACGGGCCGTCGTGGTGAAGGGCCTCGATCCCATAGCCGCAGGTGTAGGAGTCGCCGATGAACTCGATCAGGCGGGGACGCGGCTCGGGGGCCTGCTTGAACTGACCGTCTGTATAAAGGTTCTGGATAGTGACGGCGCCGAACTCTCCTTCGTGGCGCTTCTGAAGGATTACGATGTGATCGGCAGCCTTCTTTGCGTTGAAGATAGTTATGAGGGTGTCGGAATTGATCTTCAGGACCCTATCTTCGATGGGGCCCTGCTCCGAGTCGATCCAGAGGTTGAAATATGCGGGTTTGTCTACCGAGCAGGCGAGCTTGAGGGTTTTTCCCTTAAAGGCAACCCTCAGGGTAGTCGCGCTCCAGTCGAAACTGACGGAGCCGTCCTGGGAGACCTCGGTTCGTCCGATATAGGAAATCTTGCTGTCGGAGCCCTTGATAGTTTCGGCTCCGCAAATAGTGCAGGCGAGCAGCGCCGCCGCAATTAATGTGGTTCGTTTCATAACTACAAATTTATCAAAAAAGGGCCGCAACTGCAAGAAGCCCTCGTGCATACCCTCGGCTGCGGAGCTGAGGGTATGTGCATTTTGGGACCTAAACGCACATACCCTCCTTTAATTTAGGGAGGGTATGCACGGGAAAAGGTATCAGGATTATTCGTTTTTTCTTCGTAAATTAGAGGACTAAACTGCAGAACCGTATGAAGATACTGAAACTAACCCTGTTTTTAGTCCTCGCAGGAGCGCTTACAGCGTGTGGGACAAAAGACGAACGCCAGGCGGCCGCCCTCGCCAAGAGGGTAATGGGCCAGCAGGCGCGCGACATCATTTTTAAACAAGTCCCCTCGGAGAAAGATACCTACGAACTGGAACAGAAAGGTTCCAAAATCCTCATTAAAGGTAATAATGCCAACTCGATGGCGGTAGGTCTTAACCGCTATCTTCAGCAGTATTGCCTGACAAACGTCAGCTGGTACGATTTCAACCCGGTCGAACTCCCGGAAGTCCTCCCCGAAATCCCCGTCCCGGTTAAGGCTAAGGCGGAAGTCCCGGACAGGTTCTTCCTGAATTACTGCACCTTCGGCTACACTATGGCGTGGTGGAAGTGGGAGCAGTGGGAGAGATTCATAGACTGGATGGCCCTGAACGGGGTAAATATGCCTCTTGCGATTACCGGTCAGGAAGCAGTCTGGCAGAAGGTATGGAAAAAGTACGGCCTTACAGACGAACAGATCAGGGCATTTTTCGTAGGTCCGGCACATCTGCCGTGGCAGAGGATGTGTAACCTGGACAGGTGGCAGGGTCCGCTCCCGCAGGGGTGGATCGACGGCCAGGCCAAGCTCCAAAAACGCATATTGAAGCGGGAGCGGGCTCTCAACATGACCCCGATCCTGCCCGCTTTCGCAGGACACGTCCCCGCCGAACTCGCCGAGGCAATACCCGAGAAGATCGATACCTTCCGCGTCAGCTACTGGGGCGGTTTTGCAAACCAGTACCGCTGTACCTTCCTCAGCCCGATGGATCCTATCTACGCGAGGATCCAGAAAGACTTCCTCGAGGAGCAAACTAAGATGTACGGAACCGACCACATCTATGGTGTAGATCCCTTCAACGAGGTGGACGCTCCGTTCTGGGATCCCGAGACTCTCGCCAAGATATCGAAAGGCATCTTCGAGTCTATGACTGCGGTCGATCCTGAGGCTGTTTGGCTTCAGATGGGATGGCTCTTCTGGGCCGACCAGCAACACTGGACAGACGAGAATATCGAAGCCTATCTTACTGCGGTCCCTCAGGGCAGGATGATAATCCTGGACTACTACTGCGACGCTACTCAGATATGGAAGCGTACGAACAGCTTTTACGGCCAGCCGTTTATCTGGTGTTACCTCGGAAACTTCGGTGGCATGACCGGAATCGAGGGTGACTTCCATCAGAATGCCGAGTGGCTCGCGGAAACTAAGGCTAATGCCGGCCCCGGCTTCGTAGGAATCGGCTCTACCCTCGAAGGATTTGGAGTCAACGAGCCCGTCTACGAACACCTCCTGCAGCAGGCCTGGAGCAATGCCCTCCCAGTAGACGAGTATGTAGACAACATCGCCGACAGACATCTCGGATATAAAGACGAAGCCTTCAGACAATACTGGCATACTTACGTCGATAAAGTCAGCAAGACTCACTCTCAGACTTCGAGTTCGAGCCTTATCTGCGCCCACCCCAATCTCGATGGCGTCTGGCACTGGACAACTCTTTTTAATAGGGGCTACGATCCTAAGGATCTCGAGGAAGCACTGAAAACGCTCGAAACAGTAAAAGGCAGCTCAGATTACTTCAAGTACGATCTCGCCAACGCCCGCCGTCAGGTCCTCGACAACAAAGCCCCCGCAATAAGAGACCGCTTCACGCAAGCATACTACAAAGGCAATCGCGCCGAGATGGTAAAGGCGGCCGACGAGTTCCTCGCCCTTTGCGACGAACTGACAGCCGTTCTCAAAACGCGCAAAGAGTTCTCCCTCTGCGACTGGATTAGCGATGCCCGCAGCTGGGGCCTTACCCCTCCGGAGAAGGACTACTACGAGATGAACGCCAGGACTCTTATCAGCGTCTGGGGCGACTCGTTCCACCTCTGCGACTATGCCAACCGCGACTGGGACGACCTGGTAGATACCTATTACAAGCCCCGTTGGAGGATGTTCTTCGATGCTGTCCTCGCGGCATACGACGCCGGCGAGCCTTTCGTGAACCCTAAGAGCACTGGCTACGTAGGGACCTCCGCTCAGGGAAGCGCCGAGGGAGTAGAAGGCAGGGCCCTTCAGTTCGACAGAGATATTTGGGATTTTGAATGCCATTGGGCACACATTAGATAGACTATGAAGAAAACGATTATATCTGCGGCGATAGTCGCCATCATAAATGCTTGCGCCCCCGCGCCGGCAGGAAATACCGTTACTTCCCCCGACGGAAGTCTTAAGGTTACGGTCGACGCCCCCGACGGCGTCCTCTGCTACAACGTCATCAAGGATAACGATACCATCATCTCGAACTCCCGCCTCGGCTTCGAACTGATGGGTGGTAACATCCTCGGAATCCATACCGAAGTCCTAAGCATAGACCGCTCAAAAGTAGACGAAGACTGGGAAACGGTCTGGGGTGAGCAGAGAATCATAAATGACAACCACAACGGCGCAGTCTATCACACCGCCTGGCTGGATGTTGAGGTCAGGGTATTCGACGACGGCTTTGGATTTCGATACATTTTCCCCGAAAATCTCGGAAACATCGCGATTCGCGACGAGCTGACCGAGTTCCGCTTCACCCGCGACGACCACCAGGCATGGTGGCTCCCCGAGGACGTCCCTTACTACGAGTCCTACGCAAACCACACCGCCTTCAAGGACATCACCTGCGCCCACACCCCGCTGACCATCGAAGGCTCAGACGGCCGTTTCTACTCGATCCACGAAGCAGCGGTCCTCGATTTCGCGAAGATGAACCTCGTCCCCGAGAGCGGCGGCGCCCTTAAGGCGACCCTGGTCCCGTGGTCGGACGGAACAGCCGTCTATGTAAGCGAAACCCGCGTAAGCCCATGGCGCACAGTAATCGTCTCCGACCGCACGGGCGGCCTTATCGAATCGCGCCTGATGCTCAATCTCAACGAGCCCTGCAAGATCGAGGATACCTCCTGGATCAGGCCCGGCAAGTACATCGGAATATGGTGGATCCTTCATAAGTTCCTGTATACATGGGCCTACGAACCCGAAAATCCGGAGGGCCATGGAGCAACGACCGAGCGCACCATGCGCTATATCGATTTCGCGGCCGATAACAATATCCAGGGCGTGCTGGTCGAGGGCTGGAACCTCGGCTGGAACGGCGACTGGACCAAGAACCTCTTCAGCTTTACCGAGGCCTACCCGGACTACGATTTCGACGCGATCATGAAATACGCGGCCTCGAAGGGCGTCCAGATGATAATCCACAACGAGACGGCCGCCAATATCGACAACTATTTCGCCCAGATAGACAGCGCCTACGCGATGTACCAGCGTTACGGCATGCATTACGTCAAGACTGGCAATGTAAACCTCCTTATCGACGGCAAGGAAGCCCACGACGGGCAGTACGGAGTCAACCGACTCCACGAAATAGTCGAGAAGGCCGCCCAGTACCAGATTTGCATCGACGAACACGAGCCCTGCATCCCTTCGGGCGTCTGCCGTACATGGCCCAACCTCATGACCGGCGAAGCCATCCGTGGCCAGGAACACGACGCATGGGAGGTAGACGGCGGGAACAAGCCCGAACATCAGACCGTGGCCCCGTTTATCCGCGGCCTCGCCGGCCCGATGGACTATACCTTCGGCACCTTCGATTTCTCGAACCCTGCGAACCCGCAGTGTAGGACCCGCACCACCATCGCCAAGCAGCTGGCCGAGTACGTAGTAATCTACAGCCCTCTCCAGATGGCCAACGACGATCCGGCGGCCTACGAGGGCGTAAAGGCCTTCGATTTCATCCGCGACGTCCCGACCGACTGGGAACAGACCAGGGTCATCGACGCGGTTATCGGCGATTATATCATCACCGCCCGCCAGGAGCGCGGGGGCAGCGACTGGTTCCTCGGGGCTATTACAGACGAGAACGCCCGCGAGCTCAGCGTCCCTCTCAGCTTCCTCCCAAAGGGCAAATGGCTCGCTCAGATTTATTCCGACGCGGCAGACGCTTCCTATGAAACCAACCCCACGGCGGTCGATTATACCGAGAAAGAAGTCAGCGCGAAAGACGTGCTCGACCTCAAGCTTGCGACTTCCGGCGGTACAGCAATAAGATTCATAAAGAAATGAGAAAGCTTATAACGATCATAGCTCTCTGCGCTCTGGCGGCTCTCAGCCTCGGAGCAAGGGAATATGCTGTCGTCTCTCCAGACGACTCGCTCTGTATTAGGGTCAGAGATGGACGTCAGTTGATGTGGAGTGTGACGAAAAACGGCGAGACTGTGATGGAATACAGCGCGATAAGCCTTGATCTGAAGGACATGGGAGTCGCGGGAGTCTACTGTAAGTTCAAGCAACCTGAAAGGGTTTATCGCAATGATGTCCTTACTGCTACGGTACCTACCAAGAACCGGGAGATACGCGATTGCTATAATCAGATGACCCTTAAGCCTATTATCGGCGACTGGGCAGTCGCGTTCAGGGCTTATGACAATGGAGCGGCATACCGTTTCCTCACGTGGCTTGGAGACGAGCTAGAGGTAAAGGACGAGGTTTCTGAGTGGAATCTCCCTTCCGGTACTAAGGCCTATTGGGCGAACGAAAAGAATCCGGATTACATCACACATGCCGAGGCTTTCTTCAAGGAGCGCGTAATAGACGAAATAGGAACGGATACTTATGCTTTCCTTCCTGTAAGTGTCAAGACTCCATCCGGTCTTAGGGCGGTCATTACCGAGACGGCTCTGCTCGACTATCCGAATATGATGCTTCGTGCGGGTAACGGCGGAACCCTGAAGGCAGAATTCCCCCACGTCATCGACGAGTATGAGATGAGAAACGACCGCGATGTAACAGTAACGAAACTCGCCGACTGTATCGCGCGTACGGCGGGAGTCCGCGCTTATCCCTGGCGCGTACTGTGTGTCGGTTCAGACAAGGAGATACTGGAAAACACTCTGGCCTGGCAGCTTGCAGCCCCGGAAAGACCCGGCGACTGGAGTTGGCTTAAGCCCGGCAAGATAAGCTGGGAGTGGTGGTCAGGAATCAATGTATTCGGAGTGGATTTCAAGGCAGGAGTCAATACTGATACTTATAAGTATTTCATTGATTTTGCAGCGAAGTTCGGCCTGGAATACATCCTTCTGGATGAAGGCTGGTCCGCCTCTACCCTCAATATAGTTGAGGCTCAGCCGGATCTCGACCTGAAGGAGCTTATCGCTTACGGAAAATCAAAGGGAGTGGGCGTAGTTCTTTGGACGCTTTGGACCCCTATGCTGGCTGATCTGGAACACATCCTGGACGTATACGCTATGTGGGGAGTCGCCGGAATAAAGGTAGACTTTATGCAGATGCAGGACCAGAATATGGTCAACTTCTACGAAAGGGTAGCAAAGGAGTGCGCGAGACGTCATCTTCTGGTAGATTATCACGGCGCATACAAGCCTGCCGGACTCCAGAGGACTTATCCCAATGCGATGACCTTCGAGGGCGTCCACGGAATGGAACACGACAAGGATTCCGCCGACATCTCTCCGGACCACGATATGGTTCTTCCGTTTACCCGTATGGTTGCGGGGCCTATGGATTACACCCCGGGCGCAGTGAACAATGCGACTAAAGACGATTACAGCCCGCTCTGGTATCACCCTATGAGCCAGGGAACGCGTTCCCATCAGGTTGCCCTCTTCGTTACCTACGAGAGCCCGCTTATGATGCTCTGCGATACCCCTTCGAAGTATTATCAGGCTCCCGAGTTTGCGAAGTATCTTGCAAAGATCCCTACGGTATGGGAGAAGACTGTCGCCCACGAAGCGGTAGCAGGAGAGTACCTCCTTATCTCGCGCAAGACTGCGGACGGGCGCTGGTATTCGGCCGGCCTTACCAATTGGGACGGACGCGAACTTACTCTCGATACTTCCTTCCTTGGGGAGGGCGAGTGGACAGCTACAATTCACCGCGATGGTATCAATGCCGATACCTGGGCGGAGGATTATAAGATTGAAACATTGACCGTCGAGGCCGGAGATGAACTCCCCGTCAAGATGGCCAAAGGCGGCGGATGGGTCGCCGAATTCGTTAAGAAATGATGAAAAAAATATTTTTCACCCTCTCTGCGCTGCTTCTGGGCGCGAATCTGCTGGCTTCCTCTTACATAGTCAGCGGCCACGTCTACGACCAGGCCGGAAAGCCCGTGGCGGAGGTGAAGGTGACGGACGGATATAATTTTGTCCGTACAGACCAGCGTGGAGCCTACGAGATCGATGTCCACGACGACGCGCAGTTCGTCTATATTTCGATTCCGGCGGGTTTCGAGACCCCTGAGTGGCACGGAGCCCCGCTTTTCTACCGCGAACTTACCCGCGAGGGTAAAGGCCAGACCGCGGATTTCAATATAGTCCGTACCGGAGTCGATGAAACTAAACACCTTTTTGTAGTGTGGGCAGATGTCCAGGTCTATGAGGAACAGGAAATAGATTTCGTAAAGCAGGCGGCGGCAGATGCGGCGCAGGTAGCAGAAGATGCGGGAGTGCCCGCGTTCGGTGTTTCCTGCGGCGATATAGTAGGCGACTGGTGGAGCGGAATGTCGGTAGACATCCAGAAAGCTACCGCCGAGGCCGGTTTTCCGTTCTTCACCCTGATGGGCAACCACGACTATAAGGGCGACGCCAGGACAGATGAAGATTCGAAAAAGTTCTACACGGATCTTTTCGGCCCTACCTATTATTCTTTCGATAAGGGTAAGGTCCACTACATAGTGATGGACGATGTGTTCAACTACACCCGTCATTACATAGGCTACCTCAGCCGCCATCAGCTGGAGTGGATAAAGAAAGACCTGGCCGATGTACCGGAGGGAAATCTGGTGGTTCTTTTCTGCCATATTCCTACCTACAGCTGGGCCGCTCTCGAAGGAAACTGGAAAGCCGAGAAGTTCAACGACATCCTTACCAACCGTCAGGCTCTCTACGACATCCTGAAGCCTTACGACGCCCACATCTGCTCGGCCCACAAACACTTCGCCGAGAACTATGAGATAGCCCCGGGTCTGATGGAACACAACCACGCCCCGCTGAGCGGCCTCTTTTGGCAGGCGATGCTCGCTTCGGACGGAGTGCCTTGGGGCTACTACGTCTACGAAGTGGACGGACAGGAGCTGAAGTGGTATTTCAAGCCGGTAGGCCAGTCGAAAGACTGCCAGTTCAGCGCATACCGGGTGGGCGAGGATCCCGAGAAGCCGGACTGCGTTGTAGCAAATGTCTGGAACTACGACAGCAAGTGGAGGGTAGAGTGGAGCGAAAACGGAATGCCGCGCGGCGCGATGGAGCGCTACACCGGCCACGACCGTTCGATTATGAAGGACATCCGCGACAGGCGTGAGAAAGAATACAAGTGGAAGTACCTCGATGAGGCAAATTCCGTCCATATGTTCTGCGCAAAACCGGACAGCCCTGATTCTTTCGTAGAGATTACGGTTACAGACCGCTTCGGCAATGTCTCGAAGTGGAACAACGGAAGGCAGATATACAAGACAGACGCCTATACCTGGAATTCAGACAATGTAGTAGAAGGCAATACAGACGTTAAGGCCCAGCCGGTCCAGGCCCATCCAGAATTCGGAAAGTATACCGGCGCCAGCCGTCTGGAAACCAGCCTCTACGATCTCGCAATCCACGAGCTGACCCTGAACAAGGAAAAGGACGGAACCTACCGCACCGGCCAGTACTGGGGCGGAGTCTGGACCCGCGATATGTCCTACAGCACCATCCTTTCGCTGGCCCACGTAGATCCGGAGGGAATGAAGGCCTGTCTGCTCAGGAAGGTCGACAAGAAAAACCGCATAATCCAGGATACCGGTACCGGCGGGTCGTGGCCCTGCTCGACCGACCGTGAGATTTGGGCCGCTGCAGCGTGGGAAATCTACCTTGAAACGGGCAGCGACGCCTGGCTCAGGCAGGTTTACCATATCATCCGCCGCAGCCTCGAGGCAGACCGTGTAGTCGCGTTCAACCCTGCTACCGGCCTCTATCGCGGCGAGTCGTCGTTTATCGACTGGCGCGAGCAGAGCTATCCGAAGTGGATGCAGCCGGCCGATATCGCCCAGAGCGAGTGTCTGGGCACTAACGCCGTCTTCTACCGTGCGCTCGACGTGCTTGCGAAGATGGGCGAGAAGCTCGGCCACAGAAGCGATGCGAAGAAGTATGCCGCCCAGGCTGAGGCGCTGAAGTCAGCGATCAACTCCTACTTCTGGATGGAAGACAAGGGCTATTACGCCCAGTATATCTACGGCCGCGGTTCGCGCGTGCTCAGTCCCAGAAGCGAGACGCTGGGCGAAGCCCTCTGCGTCCTCTGGGACATCGCAGACGCGCGCCAGGCGGCCGCAATCCTCGAGAAGATGCCTCTTGCACCTTACGGGCCTACCATCTTCTCGCCTCAGATTTCGGCGATCGAGAGCCCGTACCACAACAACGGCGTATGGCCTTTCGTCACGTCGTTCTACGGGCTCGCGGCCGCGAAGGCGGGGAACCGCTCCGCGCTGCTCCACGCCCTCGGTTCCAACGCGCGTGCGGCCGCGGTCTTCGGCTCCCACATGGAGAATTTAGTGGCCACGGACGGCAGCACCCGTACTGCGATGGACTCCCCGCGTCAGCTGTGGAGCATTGCGGGCTATATCGGGCTCACCCGCGGCGCCCTGCTCGGAATGAATTACGAGCCGGGCGGAATCAGGTTCGCCCCCGTCGTGCCCGCCTCGCTCGAAGGCTCCCGCATCCTCCGTGGGCTTGAGTACCGCGATATGACGCTCGATGTCAGGGTAATCGGCGAAGGCTCGATAATCGAGAGCTTCAAGCTCGACGGCGAGTCGGCAGAACCGTTCGTCCCCAACACCCTCAAGGGCGCCCATTCCTTAGAAATATCGATGATGAGCGATTACTACGCTGCGCCCGACAAGGTTACTGTCTTGCCGGTGCAGTTCGACATCGATTACCCACGCACCAGGATCGAAGGCAATACCTTGAGATGGGATCCGGTAGAGGGCGCAGCATCCTATACCGTCCTTCTCGACGGCGTTGCGGTGTCGGAGACGGCCTCCAATTCGTTTGCGCTGACCGAGGCCGGTGAATATGTGGTCATCGCCAGCACTATAGGAGGTATCCATTCCTTTATGAGCGAGCCGCTACGATATGGGCTTACAGATATTACTATCCCTTGCGAGGCTTCCCTCGGCCAGAGGAGAGGCTCGCAGCTGAAGGTGGTTCTGGCCGCCCCTGTTACCGGAACTTATTGGCTTGACTTCAATTATTCCAACGGCAACGGCGACCTTTCAACCTTCCAGAAGTGTGCTACCCGCGCCCTGTATGTAGACGGCAAGAGGGTAGAGGCGGTAGTGATGCCGCAGAGGGGAGACGACTGGGACGAAACCGGATGGACAAGCTGCGTCAAGCTCGAGCTTACAGCAGGCGAACACTCCTTCGAACTCAAATATATAGACGAAACTATCAATATGGACATCGAGACCGATACGGCCTTCGTCCACTCATTAAGGTTATCATACAAAAAATAAATAGCTCTATGAAAGTCATTATCAAAGCTTCAAGCAAGGAAGGCTCCCTCTGGGCAGCCCACCACATCGCGGCAAAAATCAACGAGAAGAAAGCCCGCACAGACGAGCCCTTCGTAATCGGACTTTGCACCGGCTCGACCCCGATCGAGACCTATGCCGAGCTTATCAGGATGGTCAAGGCAGGAGAGGTTTCCTTCAAGAACGTCATCTCGTTCAATATGGACGAGTATGTAGGTCTTCCTGAGAACCACCCCGAGAGCTACCACTCCTTTATGCACAAGTATTTGTTTGATCAGATCGACGAACCCGCTCAGAACATTCATATCCTGAACGGCAATGCTCCGGATCTTGACGCAGAGTGTGAGGCCTATGAGAAGGCGATTGCCGCTGCCGGCGGATTCGATCTCTTCCTCGGAGGCATCGGCGAAGACGGCCACATCGCCTTCAATGAGCCTTTCTCCCCGCTTTCGAGCCACACCCGCGTCGTGACCCTTACAGAAGACACGAGAATCGTAAACAGCCGCTTCTTCGGCGGAGATATGAATCTCGTCCCCAAGCAGGCTCTTTCGGTAGGTGTCGCTACCGTTACCGGCGCCCGCGAGGTAGTCATCCTGGCCTTTGGTCCTAAGAAGGCCCGCGCTATCAAGGATGCAGTCGAAGGACCTTACAGCCATATGTGTACTGTCTCCGCCCTTCAGACCCACGAAAACGGCATCATCGTAGCAGACGAGGCTTCGGTAGGCGAACTTAAAGTCAATTCTTATAAATATTTCAAGGCTGTTGAAGCAGCAGAAAAACTCTAATAGCAATGAAGAAGTTACTTATTTGCGCGATGGCGCTTCTCTGTGTTTTGCCGCTTTCTGCGAAAAAGAGGCAGGTCGCTATAGTCGCACACCGCGGATACTGGCAGTGTGAGGCAGGAGGCAACTCCCACAACTCCATCGCTTCTCTGAAGGCGGCTCAGGACGGCAAGTTCTGGGGTAGCGAGTTCGATGTCAATATGACTAAAGACGGCGAGCTGATGGTCTTCCACGACGATGCTGTCGCAGGTATGAAGTTCATCGAGCACGATGCAGCAGAGTTTAAGGATGTACGTCTCCCCAACGGAGAAAAGATCCCTACGCTCGACCAGTATCTCAAGCAGTTCAAGAAGAATAAGAAGTGCCGCGTAGTCTTCGAACTTAAGTTTCACCCGGAGGAACTCGAAGAGGTTGCGGTAGACAAGAGTATCGAAGCTCTTAAGGCGGCAGGACTTTTTGATCCGAAGCAGACGATCTTCATCTCTTTCTCTCTCAGGCAGTGTGTGTTCTTCGCGCAGAAGTGCCCTGGATTTATAGTCCAGTACCTCGGCTCTGATCCCGATCCCGACGTAGTCTTCGCAAACGGAGTCAACGGAGTTGATACTTATTTCGGCACCCTTTATCAGAAGCCCGACTGGTATACCAAGGCCCGCAGCCACGATATGAGTGTCAATGTCTGGACGGTAGACAAGAAAGAGGATATGCGCAAGATGATCGAGATGGGAGTGGATTACATCACCACCAACCGTCCCGAGGACTGCCGCGCTCTTCTCAAAGAAATGAAGGTTAAAGAACTAAAAGCTGGTAAGAATTTTAAATAATGAAACATTTTTCGCTTCCTAAAGACGGCGGCCTTATCGAGAAAGGCCTTCCGAAAGACATCCTTCACAGTAAAGAAAGGATCTACACCGAGATTCTGGACACTCCCTATATAGCGAGCCAGATGGTTGCAGACGAGGTCGTTGCCGCGATCAAGGCTTTCAAGCCGACCCCCGCCAAGCCTCTCTTCAAGCTTGGTCTTACGACCGGCAATTCCCCTCTTCCTCTCTACAATGACCTTCAGAGGGCCTGCACCCAGGGCGATGTTTCGTTCGCCAATGTCGAGGTCTTCTCGGTAGACGAGTACTATCCCGTTTCCCCGGACGAGGCCCAGAGCCGCAACCATCGTCTCCGCTCTGAGCTTCTCGACCACATCGACATCAAGAAAGAGAACATCCATATCCCCGACGGAACAGTTCCCGAGGATAAGCTCTCCGAGTACTGCGCAGAGTTCGACAAGAAAGCGCGCGGGCTCGATCTCCTCGTTATCGGTGTAGGCGAGCAGGGCCAGGTCGGATTCAACGAGTCCTGGACAGACCGCGGAAGCCGCACCCGTGTCGTTCTCCTGCCTTACCAGTCCCGCAAGCGTCAGTCCCGCAACTTCAACGGAGACCTTGTCCAGACTCCTTCGCAGGCCATCACGATGGGTATCTCGACTATGATGTCCGCTTCCAAGGTCATCCTTATGGCCTGGGGCGAAGATAAGGCCGATATGGTCCAGAAGATAGTGGAGAAGAAGATCGATCCCGACTACCCGGCTTCGTTCTTCCAGATGCACGACAACGTCAAGCTCTATGTAGACGAGAACTCAGGCGCGAACCTCCTCAGGATGGTCGCTCCCTGGTGTATCGGCCCCTGCGAGTGGACTCCCAAGTTTATCCGTAAGGCCGTTATCTGGCTTTGCGATACCGTCCACAAGCCTATTCTGAAGCTCTCCCTCCAGGATTATCTCCAGAACTCTCTCGGACAGCTCGTAGAGCAGTACGGACCTTATTCCGATATCAACATCAAGGTTTTCAACGACCTTCAGCACACTATCTCCGGCTGGCCGGGCGGCAAACCCAACGCAGACGATTCAACCCGTCCCGTGGCTTCGAAGCCCTTCCCGAAGACCGTGCTTATTTTCTCTCCGCACCCGGACGATGATGTCATCTCGATGGGCGGTACCTTCATCCGCCTGGCTCATCAGGGCCACAACGTCCACGTCGCCTACGAGACCTCGGGCAACGTAGCGGTCCACGACGATGTAGTTATCCAGCATATGGACGCCGCCCGCGAACTGGGCTTCGGCGACCGTGTAGACGAGGTTCAGAAACTCGTGGCCTCGAAGGTCCCGGGCGAGCCCGAACCGCGTGCGCTGCTCGATATCAAGGCGGCCATCCGTCGCTCCGAGGCCAAGGGCGCTGTCCATTCCTTCGGCCTGGACTATTCCCATGCCCACTTCCTCAACCTCCCGTTCTACGAGTCCGGCGGCATCAAGAAGCTCCCGCGCTCGCAGGCCGATGTTGATATCATCAAGAACCTCCTTAAAGAGTTGAAGCCGGATATGGTGTTTATGGCCGGCGACCTTGCCGATCCTCATGGAACACACCGCGTATGTACGGAGTGCGCGCTCGAGGCGATGGAGCAGCTCAAGGACGAGGGAGTCGAGTGGATCGCCGGTTCCCATGTCTGGCTCTATCGTGGAGCATGGATGGAGTGGGAGCTCGGCCGCGTGGATATGGCAGTTCCGCTGAGTCCGGATGAGGTCGTAGAGAAGAGACACTCTATCTACCATCACCTTTCTCAGAAGGATATCGTTCCGTTCCCGGGCGATGATCCTCGCGAGTTCTGGCAGAGGGCCGAGGAGCGTACCGAAGGTACCGCGAAACACTACGACGCCCTCGGAATGGCCGAGTATCAGGCAATCGAGGTCTTCCTGAAGCTGTGGTAATGAGGTAGGGGCCGCGAGGTTGGCAGTCTCCGGCGGAACTCCGGTCGCTTTGCTCCCTCCGGCCCCTTCCATCCTATCCTTCGTCATCGCTTCGCGATAACTTGTCTAGGACGGACGCCTACCCCCTGCCCGTGTCCGGGGGTGGACACGTCCGCCGGAGACCGCCAACCATCGCGGGGATTGTCATTTCGAATGAGACTTCTCCTGGTTAAGATTATTGTTTTTTATGGCAGTTGACCTATCAAGAATCAAGCACGTTGCTCTGGATATGGATGGAACGATCTATTTGAGCAACACGAGGTTTCCGTTTACGCTGGATTTTTTGGCGGGGTTGACGGAGATGGGGATTACGTATTCGTTTTTGACGAACAACCCGTCGAAGTCGCTCTCGGATTATTTGGCGAAACTGCGGAAGATGGAGATTCCTTGCAGCGAGGAGCAGATGTATACGACGACTATTGCGATGATAGATTATATCAAAGCGGAGTATCCGTCGGCGCGAAGGCTGTTCCTGCTGGGAACTCCGTCGATGATTTCGCAGTTTGAGGAGGCAGGGTTCGTGTCATGCGCCGATTCGCCGGATGATGTGCCGGATATAGTGGTTGCTGCGTTTGATATGACTTTGCAGTATTCGAGGCTTTGCCGGGCTGCGTGGTGGGTAAAGCAGGGACTGCCTTATCTGGCAACCAATCCGGACAGGGTGTGTCCTACGGATCAGCCGACGGTGTTGGTTGATTGCGGGTCTATCTGCAAGTGTATCGAGCATGCGACAGGGCGGAAACCGGATAAGGTTCTTGGTAAGCCGGATCCGGAGATGCTGGCGGGAATAGAGCGCCGGCAGGGGCTGGAGCCATCGCAGATCGCGATGGTGGGCGACCGCCTGTATACCGATATCGCGATGGCTCGCGCGGCCGGCGCGGTGGGTGTGCTGGTTCTCAGCGGTGAGTCTACCCTCGCCGATGTCGAGGCCGCTCCCGCCGAGTCCAAACCCGACCTCGTCTGCCGCGACATCGCCGAATTTGGGAACTTACTTAGAAAGGCGCGTGGTGAGTAACGTCCTAGTAATCAACAAATTGCAAAAAGTCGACTCCGAAAAACGCAGAGCCGAGTTTTAGTAAATTATTTATAATCAGCGTCTTACGCATTACGCTACGGTTTCGCATATGAACAGTTTTGGACATAATTTCAGGGTGACGGTGTTCGGGGAGTCCCACGGACCGGTTGTCGGGGTCGTGATGGACGGAGTACCGGCAGGAATTGAGCTCTGCGAAGAGGATTTCGCGGAGGATATCGCCAGAAGAGCTCCGGGCGCAGAGGGCACGACTGCACGTAAGGAGGCGGATACTCCGAAGATACTCAGCGGAGTGTTCAACGGCCATACGACAGGAGCGCCTCTCACTATTGTTTTCGAAAATGAGAATACCCGCCCGGAGGATTATGCCCAGTTTGCGGCGATCCCGCGGCCTGGGCACGTGGACTTTGTTGCGGCCGTCAAGTTTGACGGCTCAAACGATCCGCGTGGCGGCGGCCACTTCGCCGGCCGCCTGACGCTCCCCATCGTCGCCGCCGGTGTTGTCGCTAAAAAGCTGCTGGATGGGATAGATTTTTCGTCACAGTTGGTGGCTCTGGGTGGTTCTGAAGACCCTGACAAATGGTCTGAGCTGATTGCCCAGGCCGCAAAGGAAGGCGATTCCCTGGGCGGAGTCGTCGAGTGCAAAGTGACGAATCTCCCTATCGGCGTCGGCGAACCGTTCTGGGACAGCGTTGAGTCTATGCTCTCCCACGCGGTGTTCGCGATTCCCGGTGTCCGTGGAATCGAATTCGGCGACGGATTCAAGGCGGCGGCTATGAAGGGCTCCGAGCATAACGACCCGTTCGGGCCTGAAGGGCCGGTGAAGAATGGCGCGGGAGGGGTGAACGGCGGCCTTACCAACGGCGCGCCGCTGGTGCTGCGCGTCGCCTTCAAGCCGACGTCCTCTATCGCCCGCGCCCAGCGGACGTGGAACTATGAGACCGAAGCGGAGGAAACGCTCGAGATCCGCGGCCGCCACGACGTGTGCTTTGCCCGGCGCTGCCCCGTGATAGTGGAGGCTATGGCCGCGATTGTTTTGGAAGACCTTTTGGCACTGTAGACTAAAATGCTTACATTTGAGGCATATAACGAAACAAGACGATGAAACACGACGATTTGAATCTTTGGTGGACATCACTTTCGGTAGCGCAGAAGGAGCGCGTCGCAAAGAAAGGCCTTACGAAATTTGCAGGCGAGAAAAAACCTGCCGAGAATGAATATCAGTATCCCGCTTGTACTATCTGGTGGAACTCCCTTCCGGAAGAGCAGAAGACCTGGATACACGATCACTGTGTAAATAAACACGGCTATGTCCTGCAGGAGTGGGACGAGGCTAATCCCTACGGAGACTAACCAAATATCGATCATATGAAATTGTTGAAAATTTTTGCACTGGCCGTCCTGGCCGCTGGCGCTCTCTTTATGAGCTATTCTTGTTCTGATGGCGGTCCTGACGACGAGGCCGAGAACATCCTCATCATCGAGGGTCAGACCTATAAAGTCGCTCACGCACTTTACTTCCACGAACCCGGTAGCAGCGAGTATCGCATCGATCTTGACACCGAAGAATTCGGCACCAAAGAGGAGCCGGATATGATCCATGGCTATGGTGACTTCACCTTTGACGGTAAAGACATCACCATCGACGTCACGAAGCATGAGCCCCTGTACATCAGCGGATTCAACTGGAATGCAGGCGGCTTTTATCAGGCCGGCCCTTACAAATCTGGTACTCAGACCATTAAGAACGGCAAGAATGGCACAATCATCCTGATCATCGACTGCAAGGATATGAAGGATCAGCGCTTCTACCTCAATGTCGCCGCTCAGGACGAAGAATCCTTCAACAGGAGCCAGCAGTAATGCGTATTAAATCCCTTAGGGGTATTTAACTGAAAACTAGAAGGGCGCGGCGAATCGATTTCTGCCGCGCTCTTTTGCAATATGAAGAGGTATTCAGCATTCTTGATAGCAGCAGTGCTTTTCTGCGCCTGCAGCCCCAAGCCGGAGAAGGAGATAGTCGTGTCCATCCCGGCCGACGGACGTTGGGACAGATATCCCACGCCCGAGGCGGTGTGTGGCCTGCTCGATACGATCGCGTGGGCGGGATTCAACTCGATCAAGGTGGACGTGAAGCCGGTCGTGGGATATTGCGAGTTCGAGAGCTCCTACCTCGAGCCGATGCGGACGATGAAGACGCGCCCGGGGGCGCACGAAGGCTGGGACTACGCCGCCACCTTCCTGCGCGAGGGGCACAAACGCGGGCTCAAGGTCTCGCTGACCTGCGCGGTCTTCCCGCTGGGGGCATGGCAACTCGACGACGGCCCCGCGTTCCGCGACCCTTCGAAGGACGGCTGGTTCTGCGTGGAATATCTCCCCGACGGGCTGCGCGACATACGTGAAGACCGCCGCCAAGGCGTTTTCTGCTTTATGAACCCGTCCCACCCCGAGGTCCACGACTTCGTCCTCGGCTATATCGAAGAGCTGCTCGCGAAATACAAGCCCGACGGCTTCCAGCTCGACTACTGCCGCTACAACAATATCAACTGCGATTTCTCCGACTACTCCCGCCGCGCGTTCGAGCAGTGGCTCGGCCGTCCGGTCGCTGCCTGGCCCATGGACATTTTCACCTTCGCATCCGCCGACCCGAACGATATCGTCCCGGGGCCGCTGTACAAGCAGTGGATTAAGTGGCGCGCGGGCGTAATCCAGGGCTACGTCCGCGAGGTGAGGGAGATCGTGGATCGCGTTTCGCCCCGAACGGCCCTTCGCTACTGGGGCGCCGGATGGTGGCACGCCCTCTATACGACCGGCCAGAACTGGTGTTCGCCCTCGACCGCAGAGCCGATGGACTACCCCTGGGCGGCCGATGACTATGCGTCCACGGGCATCGCGGACCTCGTCGACTATTTCGAGCTGGGAACCTATCGCCCGCGTGTCCATGGCCCTGAGGATCCCGAGTCCATGGAGTTCGACCTCGCCCGCGCGCGCCGTCTCGTCGGCCCGGACAATATCGTCTACGGCTCAATCTCCGCCGGCTGCCCGATCGAAGAGGCCTTCGAATTCCTCTATGAAAACGCCGACGGCTTCTCCTTCTTCCCGGTCGACGCCCTGCGAAAGGATCCCGCGCTGTGGGACCGTTTCCACGAAGTGATTACTAACGCTACCCGAGTTCAAGCGCGGCCTTGACGAAGGCCGTGAAGATGGGCTGGGGATGCTCCGGCGTGCTCTTGAATTCGGGATGGAACTGCGTTCCGATGAAGAAGGGGTGCTCCGGTATCTCTACTATCTCCACCAGACCGGTGTCGGGGTTGATTCCGGATACGGCAAGGCCGGCGCTTTCGAGTTCTTCGCGGTAGGCGTTATTGAACTCGTAGCGGTGGCGATGGCGTTCGAAGATGATATCCTGCCCGCCGTATATCCGGGCGGCCAGAGTTCCTGGCACTAGTTTGCAGGCATACGCGCCGAGACGCATGGTCCCGCCCTTGATGGTGGTGGTCTTCTGCTCCTCCATCAGGTCGATGACAGGGTGAGCGGTGTCGCCGTCCATTTCAACTGATGCCGCGTCGGCATAGCCCAGCACGTCGCGCGCGAACTCCACTACCGCCATCTGCATGCCCAGGCAGATTCCGAAGAACGGGATGCCGTTTTCGCGGGCATAGCGCACGGCCGCAATCTTTCCGGGGATGCCGCGCTCGCCGAAGCCTGGGGCCACGAGGATGCCAGACATTCCGGCTAACCGCTCGGCCACATTCTCCTCGCTAATGGTCTCCGAATGGATGCATCGCACGTTAACCTTGCACTCATTGGCCGCACCTGCGTGGACGAACGCTTCCTGGATCGACTTGTATGCGTCCTGCAGTTCGACATATTTTCCGACCATGGCGACCGTGACCTCTCGCTTCGGGTGCTTCAGCCGTTCAAGGAAGGCCTTCAAGGCAGTGAGATCCGGCTCGGTCGCGCAGTCCTTGATTTCCAGTTTGTTCACGACCAGGGTGTCCAGTCCCTCCTCCTCCATATTCAGCGGCACCTGGTAGATGCTCCACGAATCGATGGACTGGATGACGTGGCCGGGGCGAACATTGCAGAAGCGGGCAATCTTCGCGCGAAGGTCATCACTCAGCGGCATTTCGGTGCGGCAGACGATGATGTCTGGGTGGACGCCGGCGCTCTGCAACTCCTGTACGGAGTGCTGAGTGGGTTTCGTCTTGAGTTCCTTGGCCGCCTTCAGATAAGGGACCAGCGTTAGATGAATGCTCAGGAAGTCTTCTTCCGGAAGTTCCCACTGCAGCTGGCGCATGGCTTCTACGAACGGCTGTGATTCCATATCGCCGACAGTGCCGCCAACTTCGGTGATGACTACGTCGAATTTGCCGGTCTTTCCGAGCAGGAGCATTCTGCGCTTGATCTCGTCAGTGATATGGGGAACTATCTGGACCGTCTTGCCTAGATAAGCGCCTTCGCGCTCCTTGGTGATGACGGTATGATATATCTTGCCGGTGGTGACGTTGTTGGCCTTCGACATATGGACGCCCAGGAAGCGCTCGTAGTGACCGAGGTCAAGATCCGTCTCCGCCCCGTCTTCGGTAACATAGCATTCGCCGTGTTCATAGGGATTCAAGGTCCCGGGGTCGATATTGATATATGGGTCGAATTTCTGGATGGTGACGCGAAGACCGCGCGCCTGGAGAAGTTTTGCAAGGGAGGCCGCTACAATGCCCTTCCCAAGGGAAGATGCCACCCCGCCCGTAACGAAAACATACTTAGTATTCATACTGCTGCGTTTTAAATACGCGGGAGAAAATCTCGTCTACGTTCTTGAAATAATAGTCCAGGGTGAAGCAACCGTCCAGTTCCTCCCTGGACAATATATTTGTGACCTCCGGAGCCGCCTCCAGCAGGGTCTTGTAGTCCTTGTTTTCAGTCCAGGCTTCCATGGCGATGGGCTGTACCATATCATAGGCCTGCTCGCGGGAGAGTCCCTTGGCGATGAGGGCGTTCATCACGCGCTGGGCGAAAATAACGCCGCGGGTGCGCCAGATGTTGGCCATCATGTTCTCCGGATATACCACAAGGTTTTCGAGTATGCCCTTGAAGCGGACCAGCATGTAGTCCAACAGTTCGGTTGCATCCGGAAGTACTATGCGTTCGGTGCTGGAATGGGAGATGTCACGCTCGTGCCAGAGGGCCACATTCTCGTATGCGGTGAGCATATAGCCGCGCATCACACGCGCACATCCGCAGATGTTTTCGCTGCTTATGGGATTGCGTTTATGCGGCATGGCGCTTGACCCCTTCTGCCCCTTGCGGAAGGCTTCTTCCACCTCGCGTACCTCGGTTCGCTGGAGATTGCGGACTTCGAAGGCCATCTGCTCGAGGGTGGCGGCAACCAGAGCCAGTACGCCGACATAGCTGGCATGCCTGTCGCGCTGGAGCACCTGGGTCGAGATGTTGGCGCTCTGAATCCCAAGCTTTCCGCACACATAATCCTGGATGAATGGCGGGATGTTGGCGAAGTTCCCTACCGCGCCGCTCATCTTTCCGGCCTCTACGTCTGCCGCGGCTGCCTTGAAACGACGTATGTTGCGTTTCATTTCCTCGTACCACAGGGCCCACTTGAGGCCGAAACTGGTGATGTCCGCATGGATGCCGTGGGTTCGGCCGATACAAGGCGTGGATTTGAATTCCAGAGCGCGTGAACGGAGTACTTCCATGAATTCCTCCATATCCTTCAGAAGGATGGCGTCGGCCTGTTTGAGGAGGTAGCCGTTGGCCGTATCCACCACGTCGGTGGAGGTGAGCCCGTAATGCACCCACTTGCGCTCCTCTCCCAGACTCTCGCTCACGGCACGGGTGAAGGCCACCACGTCGTGACGGGTCTGTTCCTCTATTTCCCGGATACGGGAAACATCGAAGCGTGCGTTTGCACGGATCTTGTCCACGTCTGAGGCAGGAATGACGCCCAGTTTGCTCCAGGCTTCGCAGGAGAGTATTTCAACTTCCAGATAGGCGCCGAACTTGTTCTCTTCCGTCCAGACGTCCCTCATTACTTTCCGGGAATAGCGATCAATCATAGGACCTGTTATTTATTAAGGAAATTCAGGATATTGTTTTCGATGCGTGAGGCGATATCTTCGCATTCCGCCTTCCGGAACGGTTCCGGGCTCAGTTTCTCGTAGAGTTCGATGTAGCGGTCCGTGATGCCGTTCACGACTTCTGGGGTCATCTCGGGCACTTTCTGTCCTGCCTGACCCTGAAAACCGTTCGCCATAAGCCATTCGCGGACGAACTCTTTCGAAAGTTGTTTCTGGTGTTCGCCTTTTTCCAGACGCTGCGCGTAGCCTTCGGCATAGAAGTATCGCGAGGAATCCGGAGTGTGGATTTCATCCATCAGCATAATCTGTCCGTCCCGTTTGCCGAATTCATATTTGGTGTCCACCAGAATGAGACCCTTGCCGGCAGCGATTTCGGTCCCGCGCTGGAACAGAGCCAGCGTGTATTTCTCCAGCTGCTCGTATTCATCGGCCGGGACGATGCCGCGGGCGATGATTTCCTCCCTGCTGATGTCCTCGTCGTGGCCTTCGGCCGCCTTTGTGGTGGGAGTGATGATAGGCTGCGGAAGTTTTTCATTTTCGCGAAGTCCGTCGGGCAGGGTGACGCCGCACAGACTGCGCCTGCCGGCTTTGTATTCCCGCCAGGCGTGCCCGGCAAGATAACCGCGTACCACCATCTCGACCTTGTAGGGTTCGCACTGCCAGCCTATGGTAACCATGGGATCCGGAACGGCCACCTTCCAGTTGGGAAGGATGTCGGCGGTGAGGTCCAGGAACTGGGCGGCGAGCTGGTTGAGCACCTGCCCTTTGCAGGGGATACCTTCGGGAAGGACGACATCGAAGGCGGAGATGCGGTCGGTTGCGACCATCACCATACAACCATTTTCAAGAAAATAAACGTCACGGACTTTGCCCGTGTACCTGGACTTGATGCCGGGTAGATTGAAATCGGTTTTTACAACGGCTTTCATAGCTGATGCAATATGTCTTACAAAGATAGATAAAACTTATCAACACTGAAAATGTTGACAAATATTGTTTATCCGTCTTGTAAGTGTCACGGATGCTTAGTAACTTCGTGGCTTCAAAACGGAGATTCAAATGAAAATAGCAGTCATCATGGGAAGCGCCAGCGATTGGGACGTAATGGCCCCTTGCTGCACCACCCTCGACGAGTTCGGCGTATCCTACGAAAAAAAGGTGCTCAGCGCCCACCGCAATCCCGGTCCTCTCGCAGACTACATTGTCTCCCTTAAGGATAAAGGCTGCGAGGTTGTGATAGCCGGAGCCGGGGGAGCGGCCCCACAGGAGACGCCTTGCTGGATAGGGATGCCGCAGAACATCTTTCCTCGGACGCTTTCCTGTGGAACATAGCTTTCCGCGAGGTCGCCCACGGCCTGGGAGTGAAAGAAACCGTGAACGGAAAGGGGAGTGTGGAAGAGGCTCTCGGCAAGCTAGCTCCCACCATTGAGGAAGTCAAGGCAAATGCGGCCGGCGTGCTCCTTGTGTGCAAGCTTCAGAACCATTATGACATCCACCATCTCTTCACCAAGGAAGACGCCCTTACCACTTTCTTCGCCTCCATTCTCCGCTCCGAGCGCTTCGGAGAAGGCTCAGCGCTTGGCCGTGCCAATATCATCATCTACAACTATCTGGGACAGGCAGGAGCCTTCTATCGCCTGGAATCCAACAAGTACGGGCTGGATCTGAAGAAGATGGAAACGGCCCTTTCCGACCTCACCGCCCTGATGCTCAAGTTGCAGGCCACCGGTGATAAGGCAGCTGCCGAAGAGTTTGAAAGGAACTTCGCCACGCGTGGTGCCGATTACGACGCGGATCGCCTTCAGTTGGGCATCGAAAACATTCCCGCCGACATACGTTTTGAGTTCAAACGATAAATTTGCGGAAGTCCATTATTATTGTTAAATTTGTGCACGTGAGTAGTGTAACACGTACCGTTTCGGATTGCAAAGAATTGCATGAAGAGTGTGGCGTCGTCGGTTTTTACGGCGTTGAAGGTGCCGCTACACACGCATTCCTGGCATTACAGAGCGTTCAGCACCGTGGTCAACAAGGCTGCGGTATTTCTGTAGTACGCCCGGACGGTACACTTGCTCTGCACAAAGGCGCCTCCTTGGTGAAAGAGGTGTTTCACAAGGAAGATATAGAGGGCCTTCCGGGCAGTTCCTGCATCGGGCATGTTCGTTATCCCACTACCGACGTGGGAGGCCGAGAGAATCTTCAGCCGTTCCTCTTTGCCCGTCAGAATAACCCCTATGCCCTGGCCCATAACGGAAACATTGTGAACGCCGCCCAGGTGAAGGCATTTCTGGAGAAACAGGGGCATTTGTTCAGCAGTACGTCAGACAGTGAACTCTTCGGCTATCTGGTCGGAAGCAGCCTGCACGGGAACGACTGGGAAAATGCGATAGTCTATACCGCCCGTTTGCTTGACGGGGCCTATGCCACGGTCATCCTCACTAAAGACAAACTCTTTGCCTGCAGGGATAAGTATGGCCTCCGCCCGCTTTCTCTTGCAAAAATGGGCTCTGGATATGTAGTGGCCAGCGAAACCTGCGCCTTCGAATCAGTTGGGGCGCAATTCATCCGGGATATAGAACCGGGAGAACTGCTGACCATCGATGCTGAGGGCCTTCATTCTTCTCATATCGCACGGGCGGTAAACCACTTCATGTGCGCCATGGAATATATCTACTTCGCCCGTCCCGACAGTGTAATCGAAGGATGCAGCGTGCATGCTTTCCGCCGTCGCTCGGGAGCGCTTCTGCACGCAGAGCATCCCGCCGACGCCGATCTGGTGACCTGCGTGCCGGAGTCCAGCATGAGCGCCGCCATCGGCTTTGCTGAGGCATCAGGTCTTCCGCTGGAAATGGGCCTCATAAAAAACATGTACGTGGCGCGAACTTTCATCCAGCCAACCCAGTCCATGCGCGACGCGAGTGTGAAGATGAAGCTTTCGGCGGTACGCAGCATCGTGCGCGGAAAACGCGTGGCTGTGATTGACGATTCCATCGTCCGTGGCACCACCTCGCGCACCATAGTGCGCATGCTCAGAGACGCCGGTGCGACGGAAGTTCATATGCGCATCGCCAGTCCGCCCTATGCATGGCCATGTTTTTATGGCATCGACACAGGCAGCAAGGAGCAGCTCCTGGCTGTGGGAAGGAGTGTGGAGGACATCCGCGATTTCATCGAAGCTGATACCCTGGGATACCTGTCAGTCGAAGCCCTTTTCCAGGCTTCCGGGCGCTCCGGGTTGTGCACGGCATGCTTTGACGGGAATTATCCCACGGATTTGTATGAAGAAAATGACAATAAACAATAAATAAGAATGGAACAAAAGAAATTAGACGTAGTTCTCGGACTCCAGTGGGGAGATGAGGGAAAAGGCAAAATAGTGGATGTGCTCACTCCTTCCTATAAGATGGTAGCGCGCTTCCAAGGCGGACCCAATGCCGGCCATTCCCTCGTTTTCGGCGGAGACAGTTTCGTGCTTCACACGGTGCCTTCTGGTATTTTCCGTGATGGGACGCTTAACGTCATCGGCAACAATGTCGTAATCGACCCGGTCATCCTCATGGATGAGATTGCGAAGATTGAGAAACGCGGCGTGAATATCGACGGCAGGCTTGTTATTTCCAAACGCGCACATCTCATCATGCCCACACACGTCGCTCTGGACGCTGCCAGCGAAAGTGCCATGGGCAAGACCAAGATTGGTTCCACCCTAAAGGGCATAGGTCCTACTTATGCCGACAAAACCGGCAGATATGGCCTTCGCGTGGGAGATATCCTCCAGGACAACTTCAAAGCCCTGTACGAGGAGCGCAAGCAGAGGCATCAGATGTTGCTCGGGCAGTACCCCCCGTTCGAACTTCCGTTCAATTTCGACGAATATGAAAAGAAATGGTTCGAGGCGGTGGTCCAGATGAAACGCTTCCGCTTCATCGACAGCGAAGTGTATGTGAATCAGGCTCTCGATAATGGCACACCCATCCTCGCCGAGGGCGCACAGGGGTCGCTTCTTGACATCGATTTCGGAACATATCCTTACGTCACTTCTTCAAATACCCTTTCTGCAGGGGTCTGCACGGGTCTGGGAATAGCCCCCTCACGTATAGGTAAGGTTTACGGTATTTTCAAGGCTTATTGCACCCGTGTGGGCAACGGTCCTTTCCCGACTGAACTATTCGACGCCGACGGTGACCGCCTTCGCGAGATTGGCCACGAATACGGCGCCACCACTGGACGTCCCCGTCGTACCGGTTGGCTGGATATGGTCGCACTCAAATACGCCGTGATGATGAACGGCGTCACGGACCTCATCATGATGAAGGCGGACGTGATGGACAGTTTCGACACCGTCAAGGTAGCCGTGGCTTACAAGGTGGGTAAGTATACCGTGGATTGTTTCCCGTACGACGGAGGCAAGGACGCAACGCCCATCTACAAGGAATTCCCCGGATGGAAGACGTCCCTAAGCGGCTTGACCCGCTACGAAGACTTCCCGGAAGCCTTCCGTCGTTATATAGATTTCATTGAGGCGGAGACGCACTGCAAGGTGAGCATTGTGTCCCTTGGCCCGGATCGCGACGCGACCGTAATGCGTTAGAAGATTCCTACGCGGGAGCAAAGGAATCGGTGACTATCGTGAGTTGTCAATTCCTATTTAAGGAGTTGGCTGGTCGACGCCCTGCGAAAGGACCCTGCGCTGTGGGATGTCTTACACGAAGCGATATCCTCGTTATGAAACGCTCGCTTGCAATACTGGCGCTTATTGTGCTTTTCGTTTCTTGCGCAAAGCGAGAAACGGATACCACTGCGCTCAGGTATCGAATACATCTGATCGCGTTGAAAGAATCTCCGGAAAAGGCCCACGCAATGTTTCTGAAGCTGGCCGACGAATGTCACGCTAAAGGGGAATACGCCCTCGAGGCCTGCGCCCTTTACGAGATGTCTACTAACTATCTGGACCAGCGGGATACCCTGGGGATGCGTCGCCTTCTGGACCGTATGGAGCGCCTGTCGAAAGAGCATCCGGAAAATATCGGGGCGGGGTATAGTTATTACTCGGTACTTGGGACATATTATGCCTCCTTGTACGAGCAGGATGGTTCGGAGACCACCCGCGACGCGATGTTTGAGGCGCTGAGGGAAGCTATCCGCTATCAGGAGAGGATGACCCAAAGGGATTATCAGCAGCAGGCAATAGTCCCTGCCTGGAATTATTACAATGTAGCCGTCTGCTACGATCTTTACTGCGACCCTCCGGTTCGCGATTCTATCGATAAATACCTGGTTCTGGCAGACAAGGCTAACCGTGAGACCCTCTATCTTAAGCCTTTTGAACATCAGCAGATTGATGTCTCCATCAGGGATTTGAGGGCCTGGCTTCTTTATTACGACGGACGTGTTGACGAGGCAATTACCGAGATGAATGAGGTCCTGGCCTTGATAGACAGTGTAGAAGCCGCAAGTCCGAATACCGTCATTACCGAGAGGGGAGAGGCCTACGGCTTTTTCGTGGAGGTGTATTCGTCAATGGGCGATTATGAGAAGGCTCTGGAATATGAGCAGCTCAAGGCCGAGAACGACGCCGTCCGTTTCAGCGCCCAGCGCAATGCCGCGGTGAGGGAAGTTGAGGCGAAATACGACGTAGCCAAGGTGGAGACGCGCCTGGCGAAGGTGATAGGCTGGACGGCCTCGCTGGCTATACTGTCTTTACTCCTGCTGGCCCTGGTTCTTTACTACAGGCTGCTTATACGCAGCAGGGAAGAGAGCCGTTACACTGCAGCCGTCGAGGCTTTGGTGGAGACGGACGCGGACATACGCGCCCTTACGGAGACGGTCTCCCCGGAGGCGGCCAAAAAGATTTTCTCATCAGCGCAGATTCCCCTTTCCGCCGTGGAACGGAGATACATACTTCTGTTTATGTCCGGCAAATCGACCGAGAAGATTGCCGAGGCTATGCACGTTGAGCCCGCGAGCGTCTATACGATGAAGTATCGTATTAAAAAGAAGTTTCGCGAGGGCTTCCCTCTGCCTTTCTAGCTGAAATCTAGGCAATTCTTTCTGTTTCTTGACATTATTTGTCTAGAATTGTCTATTTGACTGCCTTTTGACCTTTCATAGATTTGCAATAAGCAAATTGCAGATTTTGAAAGTCGAAGGCATCATAATAATCATCCTATCCATCGGCGTAGTCGTTGGTATAGTCCTTCTTGTTTTGGCCACTCTGCATTTTCGGCGCTGTATAGGGCTGCTTGAAGCTTTGAATGCCAATCTGGGTAACAATCCTGAAGAGACATCCAGCGAAAAGGAACTGCTTCTTGCGGCGAGAAGGCCCCTGTCAGTGACTGAAAAGAAATTCTTTACCCTCTTTCTGGAGGGGAAGACAACCGAAGAAATAGCAGAATTGATGCACGTTGAGCAGTCCAGCGTGTACACTATGAAATATCGTATCAAAAAGAAATTCCCCAAAGAATTTCATCTCCCGTTCTGATTATATGAAGACATCTATCAAGCTTCTTTCTTTATTGGCATTACTGTCTTTTGCCGCGGCGTCGTGCGGCCCGGAACCCGCCGTCCCCGACAAACCGCAGTCAAAGGGCGAAATCAAACTTGCGTCCGGCACTAAGGCGACCGTGGGCCCCGAGGGCGGCAGCGTGAACATCAGCTTCACGGCGAGCGCGGACTGGACGGTCGAACCGTCCAACGACAGAGCGTCGTGGATAGGGATAAACCCGTCGAGCGGTTCGGCAGGGAGCGCGACGGTGACCGTGAGCGTGGATCCGAACGAAACGCAGGACGAGCGAAGCGCTACCCTGCGAATCAAGTGCGGAACCGCCTCGACCTCCGTAACGATTACTCAGAAGCAGAAGGACGCGCTCACTCAGACGCCATCCAAAACCCAGTTCGACGCCGAGGGCGGCACTTTCACCATTGAGGTCAAGTCGAATATCGATTACAGTTTCACTGTCAGCGTGGGCTGGATACGGCAGCAGACGACGAAGGCGCTGACTACCAAAACGACCACCTTCATCGTGGACCCGAACGACGACACCCGCAAGCGCGAAGGGACGGTCACCGTCACGAGCAGCCTTGGGACCGAGACGGTCACCGTTTATCAGGAGGCCGGCAGTCCGTCGATCGTCCTGTCGTCCGAGAGCGTGTCGGTCGCAAGCGGCGGCGGCAGCTTCACGGTCGACGTGAACACGAACGTGGATGTCACGATGGCGATTGCCGCCGGAGCGGAGTGGCTGAGCGAGGTCGAGACCAAGGCCATGAGCACCCATAGCTACACCTTCGAGGCCGCGCCCAACGAGTCGACCGATTCACGCGAGGGCAGGATCGTGTTTAAAAATGCGGCGAACGGGCTGGAAGCGACAGTGACGGTGACGCAGATGCAAAAAGACGCGATTGTCGTTGCCCAGCCTCTGTATGAGATGGGGGCGGACGGCGGTCTGATCAGCATTGATGCGATAACTAACGTCGAGCTTGATGTACAGATTTCGGAGCCTTGGGTACGCCAGATTACGACCAAGTCGCTGGAGAAGGTGACCTATGACTTCGAGGTTGAGGCAAATCCCGACTATGATATCCGAGAATGCGTGGTGACTTTCTTGGGAGGAGAAGAAATCACTGTTTTCAACCAGCCTAGTCCTTGGAGCATAATCGGGACCATGAACGGCGATGAATGGACTCGTGATCTGGAGATGAAGACCGACGGGAAGTGGCACGTAGTGTGCGGAGTTACCCTTACGGATTCCGATGAATTCAAGTTCCGCAAAAATAAAGACTGGGGAGAAAACCTCGGGCTGGCATCATTCGGAATCACCTTGCCCGCCAACGTGAATGCGAACCTTGTTCAAGATGGCGCCAACATCAAGATGGTCGCAGGAACATACGACTTTTATCTTTTACCAGAAAAAAGCCAGGTGTACATCCTTACCGCAGGAACACCGTTTACCTTTGACGGGTATACGTACACGGGTGGAAGGCTCTCCCAGAAGGTTACTATCAGGCAGGATGGGGCTGACGGCTTCCTCCCCGATTTCAAGGACCAGTATACTGTCAGTTCTTTATCGCAGAAACTCGAGTTGAGATCCCGTTCCAGCGTGGAAGTGCTGGCGGAATCCAAGTGTGACTGGATAAGCGTAGTCAGTACTAAGACCCTCTCGAACAGGCCGGTAACCTTGCAGATAGCTGAGAATGCGTCCAGTACTGGCCGCACGGGCGAGGTGGTGATAAGCGCTCCCACGCTCGGGCTGTCGCGGACAGTGACCATCACCCAGAAAGGCGCCGGAGAGATGTATATTCCTGATGCCGCTTTCTATACCTGGCTGCTCGGCCAGTTCGATGAAGACGGGAACGGAGAACTATCGAAGGCGGAGTGCGACAAGGTGAATGTTATAGAAATGACTCTGAACGAGATACCGGAAATAAAATCCGTAAATGGTCTGGAGTATTTCCCCAACCTGGAGTATTTGAGATTTTACTGGACGGCCCAGGGAGGCGGCGCCGACATTGAGGAGATTGACTTGTCCGGCAATCCAAAGCTGAAACAGATTTCTTTGAACAGCCTTCCGAAACTCAAAAGTCTTACTGTCGACGCTCCCGATCTTTCGGATATAAATATCAGAGGCTGCCCGGCCCTGACAGGTATTGATTTATCCAGATTCAAGAAACTTTGGTACCTGTCTCTTTCTGATTGCCCTTGGCTGACAGAGCTGGATTGTTCTATCCACAAAAATCTCTATTACCTTTCAGTAGAGTCGTGTGAGGCATTGACAAAAATTGTAGTTACCAGCTTGAAACTGCATAATCTGTATATTGGTTACTGTAAGTCTCTGCCATACTCTGGAATAATACTTCCTCAGGAATCATTTGATCTAGCGTATCTGAATATTGACACGATTGCTTCGGTCCCCGAGGAGTTTGATTTTAGTATGTGTCCGGGAATCAAGCAGATTTCTATCTCAAGTGTGTCGGATTACTGGCAGGTTAAAACCATCTGGCTGATGACAGGAATTACTCCTCCGGAGTTGTACGGCTTTGCCAGAAATGCCGAAGTACGTTATAAAGGAGAAAATTTGTTGACTCCGATTGAATTCGAAAGCAAGCCTTTCAAGGACCTTATTCTCCAGTACAACCGCTATTGGGATGTCAACGAGGACGGAGAACTCTCCTCTTACGAATTGAGCAAAATCGATTATCTCCTCCTATTCTCCGACTATTATACTTTGAAAGAGACGATTACAACGCTCGAGGATATCGGCCATCTGAAGAATCTGGAGCACTTCGGACTGATAGGTTTCGGCAATAAGGTGACGGCGCCCATTCCTGAATCCCTCAAAACGCTCACGAAGCTCGAAAGCTTCAACATTGATGACTGCCGCGTTCAGGGGACTCTTCCCGAGTGGATTGCGGAGATGCCCTCACTCACAGAGCTCTCGCTGTTCAACTGTTATCCCCTTGGCGGGCCGATTCCCGGAAAATTGCTCGTGTCGGAGACGCTCACATATCTCGAGATCAGAGGGTGTTCCTTTACCGGGTGTACTGTAGTAGTCCCTAAAGACTCATTCCTGGATTATGACAGCAAGTATTATCACCCGAATGGGTTCTTCAGACTGACTCCCCAACGCGAGCTGGTAAAAAGAGAAACCCAGGCAGGTGGCGACTACGTGTATGATTTGCCGAATATCCTCTACAAGAGCGATGCGGACGGTACTGGCGCGATTCACCCGAACGGAGAGGCTGTTCTGTATCACGCCGCCACCAAGGGCCCTGGCCTTGATCTTATCATTACCGGCGACGGTTTCTCTGCGGAGAACAATACAGTAGGCGGAACGATGGAGACTTACCTTACTGCCTGCGCTGAGCAATTCCTGCATCAGGATCCGTACGACAAGCTTGCCGAGTATTACAATGTCTGGCTCGTTTATGCCCATTCCAGAACGGAGGGCACCGGAGTGCAAAGCGACATGTGCACTATCTTCGGAACGAGACACACGGATCCAGGCGGAGCCTCCACCGTCACAGGGCATCATAGCAATATACTGGAATTTGTCAGTTCCGCGATCGGCAAGGATTGCGGCAATGCCGTTATTGCAGTGATCATGAACTCCTCCACTTATGGCGGAACCTGCTACTGGAGCTATAACTCCTATGACAGGTGGAATTATTCGATTGCATATACTCCAGCTGCGCCGAGCGACTTCCTTCCCACTTTCGTCCACGAGACCCTTGGACACGGCATCGGCAAACTCGCCGACGAGTATGAAGCGGATTACGCGAACCCGGGATCCAAGCCGTCCAGCTACCCGTACTGGGCAACCGCCGGACTCGATGCCAATGTGGATAATGTTGCCGACCCCGCGCAGATCCGGTGGCACAATTTCCTTTCCGATCCGAGATATGCCGATGAGGGTCTGGGAGTATTCGAGGGGGCAAATTATGCCAATAACGGATGGTACCGGCCTTCGGAAAATTCCGTGATGAGACTCCAATTGGCTCCAAACGGAGACCGCTTCAACGCACCGTCCAGAGAGGCTATCTACCAGCGGACTATGTTCTGGGTGGGAGGAGAATCTGTCTGGTCCGCTTATAGCGACTGGGCATCCTACGTTGCCGCCACCTACAATTACGAAGAGTTCGTCGCTTTCGACAAGGCTCCTTCACCGTATGCCTCCGGCTCTGTTGTCAAGAAGACCCGCCAGACTCCGAAGAAGCTGGTCCTCCACGACGGCCGCGTCGTTGAGCGCCAGCTCCCTCCCCGCACACCGCCGGTAATTGTGAAGCAGTAACCATATTATACGGAACGCGTTCATTTTTGTGCGTACCCTCGGCATTTTTGCCGGGGGTATGTGTGTTTTCTATACTTTAGGATAGTGTTTTTTGGGAAAATAAAGGCCGAATTTTGTAGTCGTTAAAACCCAAAGCAATGGAAAAGTACGAAACTCCCGAATGCGTTGTTGTTCCTATAGTAATGGAGGCAACCGTAATGACCCTTTCGAACGGGGCGACTAATGAAGATTATATCCCTGATGCAATTTAGACGGTTATGAAGAAAAGAGTTTTTTGTGTTTTGGTGTCCCTGGTTGTTCTGACCTGGGGATGTACTAATGAGCCCGAACAAGTTGTTGAGCAGGAGCCTAGCGCAGTTGAGGTTGTCGAAGAGCCTACTGTAACATTGGAATTCACCGCCGGTTTTGAGGGCACCAAGACGGCCCTCGATGATACTCACGTCCTCTGGGAAGCGGGAGATCAGATTGTTCTGTTCCCGATGAAGTATACGTATACTGATCCGGATTTTGCGGATGATGATACCTGGACGGCTTGGTATAATGATACAGGTAAAACGACTTTCAGAGCGAGCGCAACGACTTCCTTTGGATTCGGGATTTTGTCCGACGCCCTGACTGTTGGAGGGTCCAACGCTACCTTTACGTTTACAGTCAGCGCGGCTGATGCCGAGAAGATAGCGGCGGCTGATTATTTTGTTGCTTTCGTTCATATCCCGGAAACCACAGTGTCTAACTATGCCTTCAACGATGACCGCAAATTCAAGAATACGTCAACTATTTATGCGTCTTCATTTTACTATCCGTTTGAATACAGCCAGTCTGCTGCGTTCCATCATCTGGCTTATGCAAAGAATAGCGGAGGAACATCCCTGTCTTTCAAGAACCTACACCCTGTCCTGAAGTTCACCACCAACAATGCTAACGCAGTGAAGGCGGTTCTTAAAGACGGGGCAGATGAGGATACTACCATTGCCCGAACCGCCGCAAGCTGCGTCCGCTCCGGCTCGGCATACACGGCATCAAATCCGCAGTCAAGCGGTGCATCGTCATCGGAAGTCAGCTATATCCAAAAAGTGGTAGTCCCTGGCGAGCCCACCTATATTACCCTGCACTCGTACTACTCCTTCCCTAATGGCTTCACTATCAAGCTCCTTAATAGCAGCGACGAGGTAATCGCTACTTTTGTGTACGACAGCGCCTTCACTCCGACAGTCGGTCACATCACAACCATCACCAACTTCGACGACCGGCTGAACTAATAGGTTACCCTTTGATGTGTCACAAAAAAGGGAGACCACATCGGTCTCCCTTTCTTGTGCCCCTAACCGTGGTATTCTCGAACCTTGTGTTGGAGGGAATTGAGCGGTTGTGGGAGGTGCATGAATTTTTGCCGAATCCAAAGCGTTTTCCTCTTTCAACAGAAGATTCTGTTTCGTAGATTTGTAGAACTAACATATATGGTTATGTCAAACTTGGAACAAATACAACTATTTGGAGAGAAGCAGATAAGAACTGCTTGGAACGATGCCGAGGAAAAGTGGTATTTCTCTGTTATTGATATTATTGCCGCGCTTGTCGAAACAGATCGCCCCAGAAAGTATTGGTCTGACTTAAAGCGGAAACTTTTAGCGGAAGGGAGTGAAGTGTCCGAAAAAATCGGACACTTGAAAATGATTGCCCCTGATGGCAAAATGCGTGACACGGATGTTGCCGACCAAGAGCAGCTTTTCCGCCTTGTCCAATCAATACCATCACCCAAAGTTGAGCCCATAAAATTGTGGATTGCGCGAGTTGCAAGCGAGCGGATTGATGAAATAATAGATCCGGAGATATCCATCGACCGGGCCATTGATATGTACCGGCGAAAAGGATACTCGGAGGAGTGGATCAATCAACGGCTTCAGGGAAAGAAGGAACGGAAAAAACTTACTGATGAGTGGAAGCGTGTGGGCGTGAAAGAAAAGCAATATGCAATCCTAACTAATGCTATTTATGAAGTCTGGTCAGGCATGACAGCGAAGGAGTATAAACATCTCAAAGGTTTGAAAAAAGAGAACCTTCGAGACAATATGACTGATACGGAAAGCGCTCTTACTACCTTGGCCGAGGTGGCAACCAGAGAGATTTCGAAGAATGAAGACCCGGAGACAATTGCTCATAGCATCAACATCGCCCGCAGGGGAGGTGGTGTTGCCAAAGTTGCTCGAGAAGCCTTAGAAGACCAGCTTGGCAAAAGCATCATTTCCTCAGAGAACGCAAAGACTCTGAACCCCACAGAAACGCCAAAAGAGATAGAAGAGCAATAACCAATTATATCATTTCTATATGGTTGAGATAAAGAGCCGCAAATAGCCCAAACAAAGTCAACTTTTACGAGGTTTTTTATGGGACAGCATGATTGGTATAGGAACAAGGAATGGAGCGATGATATAGAGCTCGCATTCAGAGCAAGGTTGAGCAGGTCCAGGGATCTGTACAATAAGACTCAATATCTTAGGATACAGGCGAGCTATCTTCTTTCTTCAATTGACCCGATAACGCAATCTGTGGGGGTAACTATGATGAATGAGGTGATTTCTAGTTTTCCGGAAGTTGATGGGGTCATCGCAAATAAATTTGATGCTTTAGTTGAATTAGGCGATTATTACTATAACAAGAGTGCTTGGGAGGAATCCTTTTCGTTTTATCAAAAAGCCATAGAATATGATCAGACAAAAACCCACAACCAAGACCATGCTCATCGCGGTTATATCAAGTCCGCTGTCTTGTCAAAGCACAAAGAAGCCTATCCTATTGGAACGCTGTTCATAGAAAGCGTAAAAGAAGGCGATTTATTTCTTGTTTCTGAGTATTACGAGCACTCTCTTGCGGCTGCTATGTTATATAATGAGTTGGGCCAGCATGAAATGGCAAAGAGATATGCTGATTCTGCATTAGAAGCATTAAATCTCAAATCCCCTTTTCACGAAAAAGATAAGGCATACGCCTCAGACCGAGAGATTGCCTACCTGCAGAGATATTCCCGGCAATGACCTGTCGTGTTTTTCGCTATTTTCTCTACAGGGTTCGGTCTATTTTTTCGTGCCCGTAGTTGAGGTATTATCGAACTCTCTTTTGGCTGACTTGGAGAAAATTTGGGCGTTGAGGGAGTGGATTCCTAACCCAATTTTTCGCGAGCACGGCGGAGGGTTGTCCGTTTGTCTGGATTCGATATTATTCGAACGAGTTGGATAAGTATATGAATTTTGCAAAAGTGAATATTATTTTTTACAATTGCGATAACCAATCCATAATACAATGAAAAAGGTAGCATACATATTGACAGGGCTGTTCTGCTTATGCTTGAGCGGCTGCGCTGGGCTGCTGGATGGCTCGACCCCGTATCCGTTGGAAGGAGAATGGGGAATGATGTCCGGTGGAATTGAAAGATATGGGAAATTCGAAGAGATCGATGTGATAGCCGGAGGGTCTAAGACTATAACATTCCTTTCGGATGGCACTTTTACCGAAACCTGCAAATCGCTCGTGGCTAAGGGAACATATGAGGTGAAAGCCGGTTCGGTCATCAAGTACAAATACACATCCATACCCGAAGGTGGACCGGAGTACTTCGCCATCCACGAATCTGGAGAATGGATATACCAATTCTGGGCGTCCGATTCCATGACTTTGTATGATTACGCCTCTCCGGCCTTGGAAGTCTCAATGACTTTCGCGAGAGTATTCGATTAAACAAGAAAGGGAGACCAATACGGTCTCCCTTTCTTGTGCCCAAAGCCGGGATCGAACCGGCACGTCTTTAAGGGACACTGGATTTTGAGTCCAGCGCGTCTACCAATCCCGCCATTCGGGCTCACTTGCAGGGGCAAAGGTAGCGCAAAAACTCGTCGCTAACCTGCGGAATTTCCCGCAGGTTAGGGTGAAGATTACTGATTTTTATGAAATAGATTCCAGGAGAATCAACCCCTTTGGAGTTAGAAGGTATTTTTGACGGGGGTGATGTGGCTTGTCGGGGTAAAGGGCCTGGACAAAATGCTCCGCCATGGAGGGCCTTAATGAATAATCGAGGAAATTTTCCCGATCCTTAAGCCCTATTGATGCCATGATTTCTCTAACAGACAGCTGATTCTGCCCAATTGCCCTCACTATTCTAATAATGTTTGGATTGTTCGTCTCAATAAGACTTGTCGGGGTACTTGTCGGGGTGCTTGTCGGGGTGGTGAGATTCGGTTGTTCGCTCCATTCCGGAGTAGGGTGGATATGAAGATACCGATTGCGCAGGTCCCACCTCTCGCCCAGAATAAGATTGCGGAAGAACCGTTCTAGATAAACGGGAGAGTAATCGATACCCTTGACCAGATTCTTGTAATTAGCACGGACCAGAGCGTTGCGGAAATACCAGGAGTTTCTTGCAAACAAATCATTATCGATATTGAATCCCACAGAACGAAGATACTGGATAGTGAAGACAGCCGTAGTGCGCGTATTGCCTTCTCCGAATGCATGAATCTGCCAAATGCCGGAAACGAACCGGCTTATATGCACAATCATCTCGTCCCTGGAGAGGCCCTTATAACTGAATTGGCGTTCCTGCTCTATATCATACTCGAGGGCGCGGCGCAAGTCTTCCCAGTTGAGGTAGCTCACGGAATCTCCTTCCAGAACCCACTCCTTCTTTGAGATGTTATAGTCGCGAACCCGGCCGGCATCGGAAAAGACCCCGTCAAAAATCCTGCGATGCAGGGAGATGAAGCCATTCGCGCTGAAGTCGAGCGTATCCGACGAGAGAATATGAGCGATATTTCCGGAAACGTTGTCCGCCTCTTCCTTGTCATCGTCTCCGGCGTCGCGTGCGGCTTTTGTGGTGTAGTACTGTTTTACGAGTTTGCGGGCCTCATCCAGAGTTATTTCGCCTTCGATATTCCGAAGTGCGGTTTTCTGAAGATATTCAGATGTCTGCAATCCGTCGACTGCCTGAAGGCCGATAGCTGTTCTCCAGGATTGGGCAAGCTCCTTCTGTCCGGCCTCACCCTGACGGATGTACTGGTCGAAATCCAGATAAAGCTGTTTGTACTCTTTTTCCATATCCTGATACCTTCAATACACAAATATAATAAAAATACGCGACGGGCACGAGAAAAGGGAGACCATTTCGGCCTCCCTTTCTCGCGCCTCTAACCGTGGTATTCTTGAACCTTTTGTTGGAGGGAATTGAGCGGTTGTGGAGACAGATCGTCCTAGAAAGTATTGGTCTGACTTAAAGCGGATACTTTTAGCGGAAGGAAGTGAAGTGTCCGAAAAAATCGGACAACTGATAATGAAGTCTGCGGATGGGAAGATGTACGCCGCAGGGGGCTCGGGGGAAGGACGCTTCCCCCGTCTGATAAGGCCGCGCACTCGAGCTCGGCGAAGCGCGATCGAGGGCCGCATCAGCGGCCGTGCCGTGAGGGAGGAGCGATGCGACGACCGGAAGGCACCCGCCGAGAGCGAAGCGGAGGCGGCATGCCCCGGCGGGGCAGCTGCGAAGCAGCGGGGGTGGAAGAGGAGCTTCGCGCAGCGAAGCGACGGGCACAAGAAAAGCATCGCTTCGCGGCGATGCTTTTCTTGTGCCCAAAGCCGGGATCGAACCGGCACGTCTTTAAGGGACACTGGATTTTGAGTCCAGCGCGTCTACCAATTCCGCCATTCGGGCTCAGTTGCAGGGGCAAAGGTAGCGCAAAAACGCGATTATTCAAATATTATGGCTAATTTCGCATAGGCGGAGCGATGGCTCTCCCCGAGAGGCGTGTCCACCCCCGGACACGGGCAGGGGGTAGGCGTCCGTCGATAGCGAGTTCTGCGAAGCAGGACGAAGATAACGATGGAAGGGGCCGGAAGGAGCGGAGCGACTGGAGTCCTCGAAGAGGGAGAGGTCGTTCGGAAAAACAAAAGTAATGGAGCAGGAAAGGAAATTTAAATTTTCGGACATAGGAAAGCTGTTGAAGAACAGCGTCAAGGCGATCTTCGAGGGAGAGTTTCTCCTCCGACTGAAGATTGGGCGCTACTTCATCAACATAGTCTATGTGTTCGCGGTGATTACCCTCACCATCTGGATAAGCCTGCTCATAGACAACACCCTCACTAAGGTTGAGCGAGGAAGGAGTGTGATTGCAGAACAGGAAGCCGTAATCGCCAGGCGCTCCTACGAGCTTTCTTCCCTTACCAGGAGAAGCGGCGCGGAGAAGCACCTCGAAGAGCTCGGCTCCGACCTTAAAGAGGCTGAGAAGCCGCCGATAGTTTTGAAATAAAAAAGATACCCGATCAGGTCGGGCATGACAAATAGATAATGGCAGAAGAGACTAAACAGGAAACCAGGAAGAGAGACAGGATCAGCTACGCGCTGTACCTGTACTACCTGCTGATGCTGCTCGTGGGAATATTCCTCGCGGGACGCTTCCTGTATCTCAAAATCTTCTGGAAACCGGACCCCATAATCGCCAGCAAGCTTACCCAGCCTATCCGCAGGGTGAACTTGGAGCCTACCCGCGGCTTTATCCTCGCATCCGACGGCCGTCCGATCGCTATGTCCTATCCCCGCTATCAGCTCTACATCGACCCTCTCGTAAGAAAGGGCGAATACGACCTCATGAAAAAGGACGTCCGGGCAGACAGCCTCAAGGCCTGGAAAGAGAAAGCGGCCGGCTTTGCACAGGGCCTTGCGATAGTCTTCCCCGAGCGGAGCCCCGAGTACTTCCGTAAGCGACTGTGTGATGCA
>JAEEGF012180930.1_pt1 | contig 40778 bp, 18 predicted proteins | sample 9134171 | NCBI WGS metagenome assembly JAEEGF01 (sample SAMN16246542, study PRJNA631951) | gut metagenome | biome: gut microbiome; feature: rumen; material: AP-attached | host: Bos | place: Iran: Karaj | collected 2018-10 | reverse complement strand
CCACCAACTCACCATAGGTGCCGTTGGGTCCAAAGTCGGTCCAGGTGTACACGTAAGGAGCGAAACCACCCTGCACATGGTAGATGATACTATCGCCTCCCGTGGGGCAGTTGCTCTCCAGGGGACTATAGTACAGTGTATTGCTCGACTTAATCTTTTCGGTGTCGAAGTCAGGCGTTCCGTTGAGGTCGGCATCAACCACTGCCAGCGGGTCGATAGTGGTGTGCGCCGGAGAGGTGGTGTACCACTGGTGCTTGAAGCTGGCGCAGCGGAAGAGGTAGGCGAAGGAGCTGTTGACCTTGGTGCTGTAGAAGACATCGATGCCGTCGTCGGAGCTGAAGACGTTGTTTGCAACAGCTGTGGCAATCGTCTGGTTGTCGCCGCCGGAGAAGGTGGCGATGTTGATGGTGTCACGCATGGTCGGGCCGGGGAACCACTTGCGGACGCCGATACGGCTGTCCGGACTCTGGGTTCCGTTGAGGACGATGTGGTCGCTCTGCACGTCGTGCATAGTGATCTGCTCTTCCGTACCTACGGCAGGAGCCGTACGGGTGAGGAACACATTGGCTTTCTGCCAATCATCGAAGGCGTCGTCACGCAGTTTCCATCGTTTGCCCGACGGATTCTGTGTGTCGTCGACCTCCTCCCACCATTGGCCGGTACCCAGTAGGTAGTTGTCCTCGATAGTGATTTTCGACAGGGGGTTGCTCTCCTCGAGGATGAGCTGGCCGCCGTCGATGTAGAGCACACCGTTGAGCGGATGGATGGCGTCGTAGGGGTTCTCTGCATTGTGACAGATGTTGTTGGCCAGGGTGATATCGTTCTGCAGGTGCAGCATGCCGCCGGCGGTGAGGCTGATGGTACCCCTCAGGGAGGCATCGTCACCGTCATACTCGTTCCAGTTGTGCATCAGCGTGGTACCGTCGGCCAGCGTCGCATTGGCGTTGTTCTTCACCTGGATGATGGGGCCGAAGACGGCGTTGGTGTCGGGGTGATAAGTGGCCCTGGCCGTTTGCGGCACATGGTAGGTCTGGGCATTGTCGGCCCACACACCGCCATCAAATACCGGATTGCCACTGCCGTCACGCTTCATGGGTTTCACGAAGGCGCCGGCACCGCCGTGGAAGGCGATGTTCTTGGCCGAGAAGGTGGCATTGGGGCCGTCCACCACCACCATCGGGCCGCGGTAGACGCAGCTGTCGCCCGGGAACTCGTGGTGATGGCCGTCATAGCGTATGACCTCCACAGCAGGGCCGTTGGCGCCCTGGATAGCCACATGGCGGTCTTCGTCGACGACCACGGCATCCATTATGGCGATGACGTCACCTTCCTGGTAGAGACCTGTGGAGAGTGCCTGCTGGAAGCTGTTGACATAGCAGTTGGGCGACTTGCCCAGTAACTTCTTCTGGTCTTCGGCAGAAGCATGCATATACTTGTAACTCTTGTGATAGGGGTACACCCTCACACCGCCACGCTCCACATAGTCGGGATTCGAGGCCAGATAGATGGTGTCGCCGTTTTCACGGGTCTTCACATAGATGGTCACAGTGAACTTGCCGCGCGACAGGCCGTTGTGGTAGGTCTCCATACCCAGGATGACCTTGCCTACATAGCCGTCGTTGGGCAGGTTGTCGTAGACACGGGTGCCGTCGAAGCCCAGCCTGAAGTTGAGGACCGTGGAGCCACGGCCGTTCAGGGTGCCGATGAAGAAGCCCTCAGCGGCGTTGCCGTTCCTACCGCGCAGGTCGAGTCTCACCACGCTGTCATTCTCATCGTTGACATCGTCGTGCCATTCGCTCTCGATACGGCAGGCAGCATTGGCGGCATGGGTGTGATGGTCGGCGGTGGGCACCAAGTCATAGACATTGATATCCGTAGCCGCAATATTGTTCCATCCGATAGAGGCGTTGAGGTCTGACGAGACATTCTCGCCGGGGATGATATTCAGGGAGAAGCGGTTGTGCGACTTGGCATAGTACAGACCCTCGGATTTGAGAATTCTGTCGTGAGGATAGTCGCCCGTGGTGGCACCCGTCGAGGCGGTTGCATCGGTGACTGAGGGAACCAGGTAGAAGCGGTCGGTCACATCGGTCAAGGTGCTGGGATCGGCCTCTGTCTTGGTACCCGTGCTGGTGGGCACCCATGCCACATCGGTGATATACAGGTTGCGCTCTTCCATCACCGCGGGCAGAATCACCTTACGGTTGAATTCGTTGGTGCGGCCGTTGTTGTACATAGCCAGCACATTGTCTTCCATATCCTTGAAGGCACCCACGATGGTGGAGATATAGGCTTTCACTTCGACGTCGCCCACATGGTGGTTGTCGCCGTCGTATTCCTGCAGCACGAACGTGACAGTGCCCAGGAAGGCCGACGTGAAGTCGGGATCGTAGGTGAGGTAGAACTTCATCTCGGGCAGAATCTGCGTGCTTCCCACATCACCTGCCACCTTGGGAGAGTAGTAGTTGGAGGCGGAGTTGACATAGGAGTTGCCGGACACCACCAAGGTGCTCTGGTCGTAGGTGATGCCTGCAGGCATGCCTTCGTTACCTGTCTGGAAGTTGGTGGTGGGGATCATCACCAATCCAAAGGTGTTGTTGGGTCTCATCTTGACGTCCACCACACCTGTCTTGATGGCTGACGCCATCAACGAGGCTTCGGCCCATTCACCGTGATCATCATCATCCTGCAGGTGGCCCTGCTGGTCGTACACGCGTACCACGGGGACGCCGTTGGTGTTGGTGAGCCATGCCGAGTCGACGAGGGTAAGGGGTGCGTTCTCGCCCGAGAGGGTGAATCCGCGCATACCGTCGAGTCTGTAGTAGTGACCCGGTTCGGTGGCCGGCAAGACTACCGTGGCCTCCGAGAGGGCCAGACGCCAGTCGTTCTCCTGGAAATGCATGTAGGTGTTGATATCCGACGAATAGGTCGGCGTGGCCAGGGAGTCGGGCACGGTATGTGCCAGGATGGCCACCTCACGTTGCTGGATACCCTCGCCGACTCTCCACACGCGGTAGTCGCCGGCATAGTTCTTGAAGGGGTACTCCATAGTCGACAGCGAGCCTTCGCCGTTCCAGGTGGGACCGCCACCGTCGCCGTGCGTCGTGGCGATGTTCTGGTTGTCGACAGCACAGGGCGACACAAAGCCCGACATACCTTCGTTCCAATGATAGCCGTTGAAGGGCGACGTGGGGGTAGAGTTGGCGGCCACGATGGTCGAGAGGAAACCTGGCATCGAGGTGATGTAAGCATAGCCGTTGATGATACCGAAGGTCGTCTTTCCGCGCAGCGTCATGTCGACACCGTTGTTCATCAGGATGAGGGTATGCTGCAAGTCGGCGACGAGCGGAGCTACCACTTTCAGCTTCTCGCAGATATCCTCGCAGCCTTCGGTGATGACCGTCTGGTTGATGTCAGCCACGGGCACCAACACCGGGTGTCCGGCCACATAGCCTTGCTTATATATATTAATAGTATAGACATCGGACACCACAGCGTCGAACTGCGACACGTTATATCCGCGGAAGTCCATGATATCCACATTCTTGAGGGAATACTGTTCGCTGATGTAGGCCGACGTAGCGTCGGTGGATCCCACAAATTCGATGGCAGTGTTGTGGAGCAGCACCGAGTCGACACGCTGGATGGATTCCAGCTGCTTCGACGGGAGGCAGTTCTTGATGGCGCCGTAGTTGCGCACCGAGACATTGCTCACCACGTCGCCGCCGTTGGCCGAGGTACCGGCGCCGATGATGCTCTTTCTGATGTTCATGGCGGGGTCGCCGCTCAGACCGTCGTTGGCGGTGTTGTAGTTCAGACCGTCGACGATGATACGGCTCTCGCCGCCGTGATAGCCGCGTTTGGTGAACACCGTGCTACCGGTATTGGTACCCCAGTTAGCACCAGTGTAGATGGAGTGGTTGATGAGCAGGTCGTTGTTCATCTCCAGGGCTGCCACCAGGCCGCCATCCACACCGGGTTTGAAGCGGCTGTAGGCCTCCACGCTGTCCTTGATGGTGCGGAGGTAGGCCTTGCAGGAGTCGATGGCCATGATACCCACGTTGACATAGGTCGACCCATAGACGTCGCCCAGGAAGCCGGCGCCATAGAGGAAGCCCTCGATGGTACCGCCCGTGAGGTTCACTATCGAGGAAGGACGCAGGGTCGTATGGTCGGTTTTATGCTCCCAGTCGGTGGCATTGCTGCCGTCGTTGCATTCCGCCAGGTAGCCATCGTTGACGAACTCCGAGCCGCCGTAAACCGACTCGCCCACATAGCCACCGTCCATATTCACCTGCTTGAGGCCATAGACGATGGGACGGGCACCGATTTCGCTGCTTCCGCAGCCGCCGCCGAAGACGTTCTTGGCGATATTGCCGCCGTGCATGTTAAGGATGATATAGCTGTAGTTGCCCGGGTCCTTATGGGCATTGGCGAGAGTCAGCGAGGTGTCGGGCACCTTGAGCACCGGCGGGAAGTTGGCGAGGTCGCTGGGTTTGCGCGAGACCAGACGGTAGGTGCGGTCGGCGTTGCGCTGGTAGTTCCACACCGTACCCATCTTGCCGCCGCCGTAGACGCAGCTGTCCACGGTGCCACCGTAGAAGTTCAGCTCGATGAACTCGGTATTGGGCTTGCTGATATGGTAGGTCGTCATGCCATCGCCTATGCCTTCGTCGGTGTAGGCTGTGGCGCTGCCGCCGTTGGCAATGGCGTCGGCGTGGTTAGTGGTGTAGTAGCTGTCGGGGTACACACCGTTGCCGCCACCGAAGACATTCTTGAAGCGGCCGGAGTAGACATTGATGACGCTCTTGTAGACATCGCCCGTGAAGTCGTTGCCGCCGAAGAGCTGGTGCACGAGGTTCACGCCGTGGAAGTCCAGGTGTGCCGTTCCCGTCACATCGGAACCCCAGCAGCCGCCGTAGAGTTCATTGAAAGGATTGTTCCATTCTTCGTAGGTCGTCACGTAGGTGTCGTGGACGTTGCCACCCTTACCGCCGCCGTAGGCTCTGGCGTCGGTAATCTCACTGGCATGGTGGAGGTGGAGGTGCGTGGCTTCCGTGACGTTGCCGCGACGCGGCGCGTTGAGGTCGACCCAGTAGCCTTCACCGCCGGCGAAGACCGAACCACTGATGGAGGCTCCCGTGAAGGAACCGCCGTAGTAGCTCTTCACACAGTCGATATTGTCGTTCACCACCACGCACGTGGCACGGCTGTCGGCCATGGAGCCGCCGCCGTAGACGGAGGTGCTGATGGTACCGCCCCAGATGTTGACGTTCGACGAGTCGACGTCAGGCATGGCGGCGATGGTGATCTGGCGGCCAGCAGAGTCGGCAGGATTGCCGGTATTGGTGGAGTTATAAGGATAGATGAGGTACTCGTTGTCGCCCACAGGGACGAAGTCGTAGCGGCCATTGGAACCACCCCAGATATGGTGCACCGTGCCACCGCTGACGTCCACACGGGTATTGCCCTGCACGTCGCCGCTGATATCGTTGCCACCATAGAGGTACTGGATACCGTCGGTACTGGTTCTGCGGACATCCACGAACGACATACCGGCCACGTCGCTCATACGGCAGCCGCCGAAGAGCGAGTCGGTGATGGTCACCTCGTCATTGTCGACAAGCACATAGGTGGTCACACCTGTCACGAGATTGCCGCAGATGTCGGGTCTGTCCTCGGAGCCTTTCATGATACCTGCATTCGAGCCGCCGTAGACATTCTTCACGCATCCTTTCTTCATGATGATGTCAGGTACCACAGCCATCTGGTCGAAGTTATTGCCGCCGAAGATGGTACCCACGAAGAGGTTCTTGCCGTCGCCTGTAGGATCCTCCGGGTTTTCGGCTATTGTCGTGTTCAGCAACACCACCACAGCGGAGGACACCGTGGCGCCGTTACCGCCGCCGAAGACGGTGTCGATAAAGCCACCGCCGGTGTGGATATCAATATAGGCCGATGTCTGGTTGGGGATGAAGCCCATGTCGGTCTTGCACAGCTGCACACTGGGATAGTAGGGGCGGGTGCCGTCATAGTTGTAGGCACCGTTACCCGAGCCGTAGACAGAGCCGATACGAGGAGTGCCCTCGATGTTCAGGTAGGTGGAGAAGGCTGCCTCGTATTTCCCGTCGATATAATTGTTGAGTGCTACGTTGTCCGACGTGATGACAGCGCCGTTCTCGCGGGGAGAGGCGGGGGTGAAGGCTCCCGCCGGGTCGGTGCCGTTCCAGTCGAACTTGTAAGGACGGAAAGGTTTCATGATGGATCCCACGCAGTCGTTGCCGCCGAAGAAGCGGCCCTTGATGGTGGGGAAGGTCGTCCCTTCTTCATATCCCCACTCGTCGGTGAGGGTGTGGTTCTTGATCCACAGGTAAGCCAGGCCATAGACCGAGGCCTGGTAGCTGCCGCCATAGACGTCGCCTTCCACTGTGCCGCCCGAAACGGTCAGGTGGACGGTACCGCAACGCGTACCGTCGCCGGTGCCTACGGAAGTCCTGATGGCGGTGAGGTCTATATATTCCTCGGGACGGTCGTTCTTCTTGATTTTCGGTCTGACACCGTCGTCGAAGCCCACGCTGGCCTTCACACCGCCGCTATAGATGTTTCCTTTCACATAGCCACGTTTCATGTATACGTGGGTGTTGTTGTGTGTCGGGATGAGCATACCCACCATGTCGCCATAGGGGTCGTAGTCAAAGTCGGGAGCGAACATGTCTTCCAGACGGGTGTCGTCGTAGTGGCCGGAGCCGTCGTTGCAGTGGTAGTAGCCGTCGGAGCCGCCATAGACGTTGTGGAGCACCGTGCCGCCATCGATAATGGCATAGGTGCCGCCGTCCATCTCGGATCCCACGTCGCCGCTCACGTCGTTACCACCGAAGATGTAGCCGGCGATACCGCCACTATGGTAGACACCGCAGGTGGTCCTTACATTGGCCTTGCGGCAGCCGCCGTAGACATAGTCGACGAAGATTTTCGACTGCGGGGTGGAGGCCACGATGGCACTCACCTTGTTGGGCCTGCTGAAGTTGGCACCCTTGAAGGCGTCGTCATAGAGCTTGTTGAAGCCCACCAGGGAATAGTACTGGTCACCCGACAGGTCGACGGGGTCTTCACAGATCATATCGCCCATGTTGCCACCGCCGTAGATGGCACCCACGCCGCCACTGTGCATACCCACGATGGACAAGTTGTCCATGGGAGCCATGTTGTTGCCGCCGAAGAGGCAGCGCACATTGTAACGTCCCATATCAGGCTCGTAGGGTACATCGTTGGCCCTCACGCGCGCCACCGTGGTGTCGGGAGCTTCGGGGTTGGTATAGAGCGTGGGGTTGGAGAGGATGAAGTGGCCGTTGTTGCCGAAGCGGTCGATTATGCCGTTGCGCTGGCAGTCGACGATGGTCACAGGGGACTTCACCGTGGCCCTGTTGCCACCACCGAAGACGGTGTCAATCATACCGCCGGATATCGTCACAAGGGCATTCGAACCCTCGACCAAGTTGCCGCCGCCGAAGAGGTGACGGATACCGAAGTCGCGGCCGAAGCCATGGTAGTAGCTGTTCGTCACAAAGTCGTCGCTCTCGGTGAGCTTGGTGTTATACACCGTCACGTGCACCGTGCTGGTGTTGGCCACCGATCCACCGTAGTTGTTGCCGCCGAAGACCGTCTGCATGGTGCCGCCGTTGATGTTGATGGTGACGCCGTTGAGCAGGTCGGGACCCAGGGCGGTGACACCGATGAAGGAATTCTCGGCACCGCCGAAGAGCGAGTCGATGAGGATATAGTCGTTGTGGAGATAGTGGTAGTCGTCGCTCGCGTCACTCACACCCACGGTGATGTGTGCCGTGCGTACATAGGGGATGGTGCCGCTCGGCGCATCTCCCACGAAGCCTATTCCGTTCTCCTCGATGGCAAATTCGCCGGAGCCGGTATAAGGGGCATAGTTGAAGCCCGTGGCCACCAGCGAGTCGGCGGTGGGTGTTTCCGTATGCCATCTGTACACATTGCCGCGGAACGCATACTCGCCATAGCTGAGGCTGCCCACACTGAGGACGTTGGACTCTTTCCACGTCGTGGTGGAGGCGTCATAGACACCGCCATAACTATAGTAGCCACAGCCGCCGCCGTAGATGTAGCCGATATGTATCGGGTGGTCCTCGGAGGTCTTCTCGGTACCCAGCTGTATGGTGGCACCCTTCTCTCCCTGCACCCAGCCGGCAATATCATTGCCGCCATAGATGGCGTAGAGCGAGTCGGCGCTGTGGACGGTGATGTGCGTATTGCCGCCCACGATGGTGACGATGTCGTCGGCATCGACAGCAGGAGTGCCGTTGTCGTTATGATCCAGCAATCCCACATTGGCCATACGGCCGCCGCCGCACACATAGCCTCGCACCACGGGTCCCTTGTTGGGACGGGCGGTGATGGTGGGCTTTTCGAACGTCAGGTTCAGCTTCTGATCGAAGGACTGTGTGGTGGCGTTGTGGTAGTGGACCGTCACCGTGAGGGTGGCCACAACGGTCTTATTGGCAGGAGGGGGAGCGCTCAGCGTGAGGGTCACCTCATAGCCGTTGGCTTCGCTGTTGCGCGAATTGTCGATAGTCATGTAACGACGGCTGTGGACATCGAGACTATAGGTCACCGAGTCCACCTCCGGGTTGTCGTTCTGCTCTGTCGGAGGGACATCGTGTTTTATCCACTCGCCGCCGTACGTCTCGGGCCAGTAGTAGATGTTGTCCATCTCCATGATCACGCCGCCCTCGTTGAAGCCGAGGTTCTCGCGCTGCTGGTAGTTGAGGTGGATACCGCGACGGTAGACTTCCTCCTCGTAGAGCTTGTATTCCGGACGCACGGTCATCTGCACCGTGTTGCCGCCACCGTGATAGACGATGGTGGGTTTCATGATGATGGAACTGGGGCTGGTGGTGTAGGCCAGCGACTCGCCGCTCACGTTGTCAGCGTCGTTCCAGCTCTCTTCCACCTTCTTCTTCATGCCTTGGATACCCTCGCCGGTGGCGATCTCGCCGATCGAGCGCTCGTACATGGTGATGGTCACAGGCATATAGATGGCCGGCATACCCACAGGGGCGTTCTGGATTTTCACATCGCCCTCCTGGTACACGCGGTTCTCGTAGAACCATACGTTAGGGGTCTCCGTACCGCCGCCGTAGCTGATGTTTTCGTTTTGCGGATTGCTCTCGTCATAGACGGTATAGGACTTCTCGTCGGGACGGTTGTAACTGTTCCTGGAAAGCTTCCAGCTGCCGTTCACAGGGTCGGTGCGATGGCCGATGGTGTCGAGCACCATCCACGGGTTCGTGGTGCTGCTGGAACCGTCGATGGTCTCCACGATCTCAAGAGCGACACCGTAGTCCCAGTTGTACCAATAGGTGGTGATGTCCAGGTTCGAGCCCACGGGAACAGAATACACCCTGAGCTGTTTGGTCGAGGGATCCTGTATCAGGTAGTAGCGCCAGCCATCCCATTCCTGGTAGTAGAAACCGTTGTTGCCGGTACGGTACCAGGCACAGTAGAGGTTGAAGCCGCTGGCGTCGCTGGTATAGTGGTGGTCGCCGTCGACAGGACTCTCCTCGGTCGAACGGGTCACCAGCTCAGCCACGCCGTTCACTCCGTCGATGATGTTCAGCGCCAGATAAATCTCGCCCTGCTTGGTAATCAACGTGGTGTTCGATCCGGCATGCGATCCCAGGGTACGTGTTTCGTAGTAGGAACCGTTGATCTTCGTCCAGCCACGTACATAGCGGTTGGCTTCGTCGTTCTCGGGAGCGGGATTGTCGCCGTCAAGCCACCACAAGTTACCATTGGTCAGCGTGAAGTAACCCGATCCAGCTTTCTCCTGCCCCCACGACGGCGTCGCCAGCAGGCAGAAGAAGCACACCATAATCATCCCCATCCATGCGCGCACGGGAATAACTAAATTATTATATTTTACGCTCTTCAACATGTTTCTACTTTTTTCTATACGCGGGATATCTGCGCGACGACTTGATGTATAATCATATACATCCTGTCGCGCAGTGTTGTCTGTTTTGCAAATATACGAAAACATATCTCTATATAAAATATTTTTTTCCATATTCCTATTGCTCTCCTTTTCCATTTATTCGCCAGAAGTGATATTTACAGGGTTGGAGTTGGCCGAGGGGTTGTAGCCGTCCTTGATGGCATAGGCAGTGATGATGTTGCCTATGGTAGCCGTGAAGGGGCCTGAATAGAGGTGCGAAGAGGTGGTGGGAGTGCTTCCGTCGACGGTGTAGTAGATCTGGTATCCTGCCGGCAGGCCTTCACCCGTGAGGGTGATGGTGACAGTGGTACCCACCTTGGTGACCGTAGGAGTGGGCAGGCTCGTCATGGTGGTCACCGGCGAGAGGTTGCCGCTCTTGACAGCAATGGCCTTGATGACTTCACCCGGCTTGCGGAACTGGTAGGTGTAGGTGGTGGTGTTGATGCTGGGATCGTTACCATCGGTGGTGTAGCGCAGGGTGGCGCCGTCGACAGCGGTGCTGATGACCACATATCGCGTGTCATTGTTGACGGTGATGGTCGGCGCAGCAACATTCATACGGGTGACACTGGTCACGCCCGACACTATCTCGCCATCCTTGTAGGCGATAGCCTTGACGAGGGGGTTGACGATATCGAAGGGTGTGCTGTACGGTTCTCCTGTCTCGGCAGTGGGTGTGTTGACGCCGTCGTTCCAATAGCGGATGGAGGCGCCCTCGGTACCGCACGACATGGTCACCGTGCCGTCGCTGGCGATGGAGACCACCGGGGCTTCGACAGGACGCTTGATGGCGGTGGCGGAGGGGATCATCCCTGCCTTATAGGCCACAGCGTTGATCGTATGGTTGCCGATATTGGAGATGGCGCCGCTACTGTACACCGGCGACGATTCGGTCACCGTGCTGCCGTCGGTGGTGTAGTGGATGGTCACATCGGCGGTGGCGCAGGTGATGCTGGTCACGCTGGTGCCGTCGGCACTGATGTGGATCTCGGGAGTGGCAGGCGTGGCGGCAACCACGGCGGTAGCCACGGCCGAGGGATTCCACTCGTAAGGCATATCGCAGTAGGCCTTGGCCTTGACAGTGCTGCCGGCAGCCACGGTGGCGGAAGCCGGGAAGTAGATCTGCGAGCCGTCGGTGGGATCGGTGCCGTCGGTGGTCCAGTGGATGACGGAACCCGGAGTGGTGCACTCAATGATGGGTTTGATGATGCCGCCGCTACGCTGGAAGGTGATGGTGGGCGTGGCCACCGTAGGCACATAACGCTCGCTGACGACAGGCGATTCGGTGTAGCCGTCGCGGAAGCCTGCAGCCTTGATGGTGGCGAAGTTGGCGGCCTGGAAGGGAGCGCTGTACTCGGTGCTGGCCTCGTGGGGAACGCTGCCGTTGGTGGTGTAGCGCACCGTGGAGCCCGCGGCGGGGGTGATGGTCACCATGCCCGTCGACGAGATGGCTATCGCCGGGGCGGCCACGATATGGGCCTCCAGGGTAGCCACGGCAGAGTTGTTGCGTCCGGCCTTGACGGCTATGGCCTTGATGGTCTGCCCGTCGGTAATCTCAGGACGCTCGGACGACGAGAAAGTCTTGGTGTTCACTTCGTCGACATTGGCAGGGTCGGGGTTGCTGCCGCCGAGGCGGTAGAGGAGGGTCACCCCGCTGGTGGCACAGGTAATCTCGGCCACCACATGCTCCCCGTCGCGCACCAGCGCTATCTGCGGGGTCTGCGTGGTAGCAGTGTAGGTGCCGCCTTCCTGCTCCGAATAGGCCATGCCTGTCTTGTAGGCCACGGCTTTGATCTTCTGGTTCATGGTGAGGGTCAACGTGCCGGGCCATTCGGTAGATCCTTCGGTGACGTCGGCAGCCTCGCTGCCGCCGGCATCGCCGACGGTGTAGCGGATGGTGGCGCCGGCGGTGGCACAGGTGATGCTCACATGTCCTTCGTCGTCAATGGCTATCACCGGATTGGCCACGAGGGTCACCGTCGAGGAGGCCACCTCGGAATACTCCCAGGAAGCCGAATTCTGCGCCAGGGCGTAAGCCTTGACGATGGTGCCGGCAGTGACGGTGGGCTTGCTGGCGGGGTTGTACTCCGTACGGTGGTCGGCATCGGGATCTTCGCCGCCCGTGCGGTACCACACCTTGTCGGTGGCGGCGTCGGGCATCGTGAAGACGGCCTTGATGTCGCCTCCTTCTCTTATATAGGATATCACAGGCGTCGGCGAGACAGGTTTATACAGCTCGCTGTAGACCTCGGAGTTCTCGTAGCCGTCGCGGAGGGCTATAGACTTGAGGGTCTGGCCGGGGGTGATGGCTATCGGGCTGGCAGGGTCGAAGGACGTGGAGCCGTCGTCGGGCTCGCTGCCGTTGGTGGTATAGTGGATGGTGGCGTCCTTGGTGGTAGTGGTGATGGTGGCGTGGTGCACATAGGCGCTGCCGTTCCATTCATAGGTGAAGTCGTAGAACGGCGTGGCCGTCTGGGCGTCGTAGTCGCCGATGATGACGTCGGTGTTGCCGTAGACGATACCGGCGTTGCCGCCGCCGTAGATGGAACCGTCCACCAGCGTACGGTCGCCGCGGATGTCGACGGTGGTGTTGCCGCTCTTAGGCCAGTCCTTGTGGGCTCCCGAGGCGTAGACGTCGGCCTCCTGGTCGGCAAGGGCGGCCGTGCGGAAGTCGATGGTGGCTGTCTTACCGTAGCCGCCGCCGAAGATGTTGCCGTAGACGGTGGTGCTGTTGTCCTCGGCTGCTGTGGCTCCTGCCTGGCTGACAAGCATCACATAGGTGTTGCCCGTCACCGAGGCGGCGTCGCCGCCGCCGTAGACGTTACCGTGTACCGTGACATGCTGGCCGGTGCCGCTCGGGTTGCCGATGACCACCTTGGGGTTGCTCGTGACCCGGGCTCCCGAGCCATAGCTGCCGCCGAAGACGTTCTGCAGCTGGGCATCCTTGACGAGCTTGCCGTCGCTCACAGAGAAGCCCACAGGCAGAGGCGAGGGTGCGGGATCGGGAAGGGCCACGGCGACAGTGTCGCGCAGGATGTTGACCACCGGCGAGGTGAATTCCAGCTCGCCATCGGTGAGTCCTGCCGCACCGGGGTCGTAGGCGGCGTCGCGGCAGCCGCCGTAGACATTCGTGAGCCTCATACCGTCAGCACAGTTGTAATCAGGATCGATGGCCACATTCACCGTGATGGTGCCGCTGATGTTACCGTCGACATCGTTGCCGCCGAAGAGGTTGGTGACAACGCCGCCGTAATAGTTGACGGTGACATTGCCGTTGATGGAGGCGTTCCTCGAGCCGCCGAAGACATTCTCGGCAACGCCGCCCTCGACATTGAGCGTCACATTGCCTGTATAGGCTGCCTCATTGGCACAGCCGTAGACAGAGCCCAGCTTGGCGCCACAGGGGATGGTGACCACGATGTCGCCTTGGCCCTCGGCATGGTTGCCGCCGCCGAAGACATCGGAGTTCACCAGCAGACACTCGTCGTCGGGATCGAATCCCACATTGGTGGTGCCATACACCTTGCCGCGGGTGTTCGAGCCGCCGAAGACCTGGTAGACGATGCCGCCCTTCACGGTGACGGTGGCGTTACCGTGGTTGTCATTGCCCGTGAGGGTTCGCAGGGTGCCGCCGCCGTCCACATGGCCCACGTCGGCCTTCGTGTCCACGGCCGAGCCGTCGCCGCCGGCGAAGACCTGGTAGATGCGGCCGCCTTCGATGTTGACTTCATTCTCCACGGTGGTGGCAGCCTTGCCGCCGCCGTAGACATACTTGATGGTGTTCTCGTCGCAGCCGTAGACGTTGACCACGCTCTTGCGCGAGATGCCGCCGGGCCAGGAGGTGAATCCTGCTGGGATGCCGTCGGCAGATTGGACGATACGCTGGGTGATATAGCGCTGGTCGTAGACATGGGCGGCGTTGCCGTCGCTGGCGTCCACCGTTGCGATACCGGAAAGCACGTCGGCCTCGTTGCCGCCGCCGTAGACTCCCTTCAGGGCATAGTTGCCGTCGGGCGACGCCTCGCCGTCGGTCTTCAGATCCTCTATCGCGGCGTCGTAAGCCGTCTGGAAGGCCTCGTCGCTGGCATAGCTGCTGCGCACGGGCAGGGTGGGATACTTGTTGGATGCCGTGTGCTTGGTGTGCCACACGTCGACAGTCATGGTGCCCAGGGGCGACGAGTAGGAGTCGTTGCCGCCGAAGACATAGCCGCCGATTTCCACGGTGTTGTAGCTGCCGTTGGCGTCGGGGGTGTTGTTGCCCTGGGCCTCGGTGCCTATGCTCACATGCGTGTGGCCGTCCACGATACCGGCCGTGGGCGAAGTGCTGCTGCCCTTGCCGCCGCCGAAGACATTGCCGGCCACGCTGCCGTTGAGGATTATCACCTCGGTGCCGCCGAAGTCCACGTGGCCGTTCTCGCCACCGCCGTAGACACTGCCCTTCACATTGGCTCCCTCGTCCACGACGACGTGCGAGCCCGTGACATAGGCCATCTCACCGAAGCCACCGTGATAGGCATAGAATTCATCATAAGCGGCGTCATGGTCGGGGTCGTTAGCCATACCGCGGCAGGAGCCGTAGACGTTGCCGCCATAGTGGCGTGCGACGTCGGTAGCGGTGCCCACAGTACCCTTGATGACCACCGTCGCCACGCCGTTGCTGGCGTCGGTGTAGTTGTTGGCCTCGGTGCCGCGGACGAAGGTCGACGGGTCGCCCTGCCAGTAGTCGAGTCGGCAGTAGGGACCGTAGTCACCCACCGAACCCATGGAGCCGCCGCCGTAGACGTTGCGGTGGATGGTGGGGGTGCCCGTGATGGTGACGATGGTGCGTCCGCGCACGTAACCGGCGCTCATGGAGAAGCCGTAGTTGGCTCCCACCTGGCATTCGTCGATACCGCGGCCGGCACCGTAGACGTTGCCCATCAGGTCGTATTTGGTCTTGTTGGCGGCGCTCATGCCGTTGTAGTCGCTCGGGATCTCGGAACCTATCGTACCGCCGCTGACGCTCACACGGGCGTCGCGCTGCACGTGGCCGCTCTCACCGCCGCCGAAGACAGAGCCCTTGACGATGCCGTTGCTGACGCTCACGCGGGCATCCGCCACATAGGCCAGGGCGGCTCGCACATCGCCGCTTAGAACGCTTTGGTATGCCACTGCCGTACCGCGCGAGGCGCCGAACACGTGGCCGTTCTCGTCGCCGTCGATGCCGATGGTGCCGCCGCTGATGGTCACGCGGGCGATACCCTTGTCGGAATCGCTGTATGTGATTTCGTTATTGTTGTTGCGCTTGTAGCGTCCCACTGAAGCCAGCGAGCCGCCGCCGTAGACGTTGTTGTCTATCTGGCCACCGGTGACCACCACGTTGGCCGTGCGATAGACGCGGCCGGCGAAGGGGCTGATGGTGGTACCGTCACTCACGTCAGGGTCAAGACCGCGGCCGCCGCCATAGACATTGCCTACATAGTTGTCCACCCATGAGGCGGCATCGTTGCGCTTGCCGTTGCCTATGTGGCCGCCGCTGATGGTCACCAGCGTGGAGTCGAGCACGTGGCCGTTCTCGCCGCTGCCGAACACCGAGCCGCGCACCACGGCGCTGCCGCTGATGTTGACATGCGTTATGTTGACATAACCCAGGCCGCGGTAGGCTACACCGGCCATACCACGGCTCGAGCCGAAGACATAGCCGTTGTTGCGCCCGTTGGTGCCGATGCGGCCGGCACTGATATTCACTGTGGCCTTGCCTATATACTCGTTGCGGTAGTGGCCGTCTACGTCCGCCACATTGGTGGTGTCGAGCACCTTGGGCTGGTTCGCCAGGATGCCGTATTTACCCTGCGGGTCGGCAGCGTCGGTGCTCGCGTCGCTGGCGCTATAGAGCTCGTAGGTGCCCACGGAGGCAATGGAGCCGCCGCCGAAGACGGAGTGGTAGATGACACCGCCCGTGATGTTCACCTCCGTGTTGCCGTAGACACGGCCGGCGGTGTAGCTCAGGCGGGAGCCCGACGTGACGTCGACACCACGGCCGCCGCCGTAGACGTTGCCCAGGAAGACCGTGTGGGGTGCCAGACCTTCATGGTTGGTGATGGTGTCGCCCGGACGGATGCCGGAGTAGTATTCGATGCCGTTGATGGTATAGTCGACAGACGCCGGCACAGCAGTGAAGACTGTGGGGTCGTAGCTCTCGGCGCCGCTGGCATAGTTGGCAGCCGTCTTGCCGCCGATGACGCCGCCGCTGACGTTGACTTGCGTGTTGGTCAGCACGTGGCCGTTCATGCCGCCGCCGAACACCGAGGCGCGCACGTCGGCATGGGTGCTGTTGGTCTGCTGGATGTTCACCTGCGTGGCGTTGACGAAGGCCAGGTGCGACACCTGCGTCTCGTTGGTACCCGCGATACCGCGGCCGCCGCCGTAGACATAACCCTCGTTCTCGCCCATCACGCCGACCTGGCCGCCGCTGATGGTGACGGTGGTCGTGCCGGTGTTGCCCACCACGGCCTCAGGATTGGCGAAGAAATTGTAGCCGCCGGCGCCGTCCGACGGATAGCTGTAGGTGCCCACAGAGGCAATGGAGCCGCCGCCAAAGACGTTGTGGTAGATGCGGCCGCCCGTGACGTTGACCGCGGTGTTGCCGTAGACACGGCCGGCAGAGACGGAGAAGATGTGAGCAGCCGACTCGGTGACCTCACCGGAGGTATGGTCGATACCGCGGCCGCCACCGTAGACGTTGCCACGGAACACACTGCGGCCGATACCTGTCTCGTTGTAGCCCAGCTCGTCGTCGGCAGCAATGCCGTCATCGACGTGGCCGTGGCCCTCGCTGTGCCCTGGGAGGTCGAAGCCGTTGTGGTGCAGCGGGATGCCGCCGATGGTGCCGCCCTGGATGTTCACCTGGGTGTTGCCCTTCACGTGGCCGTTCTCGCCGCCGCCGAACACCGAGCCCACCACATCGGCCGTACCGCTGATGGTGACCGTGGTGTTGTTGGTGAAGGCCATCTCCACATAGAGTTCATCGTCGACATTATCGCTATTGGGATCGTGGTTCACACCGCGTCCCGAGCCATAGACATGTCCTTCGTTCTCGCCCAAGCACTCGTAGTTCGCTGCTATGGCCGCGGCGGCAGCGGCATCGTTGGGGTCGCCGTCGCCGTCCACCAGGCTGTTGCCCTCGTCGTCCAGCAGCAGCTCGGCCCAGGTGGGTCCTATGCGGCCGCCACTGACGCTCACGGTAGCATCGCCGGTATTCGCGGCGAATTCATGTATGTGGCCGCCGTAGATATTATCGACTTCTTTCAGCACATAGGTGCCCACAGAAGCCAGCGAGCCGCCGCCGTACACCGAGTGGTGTATCTGGCCGCCCGTGACGCTGACAGAAGTGTTGCCGTAGACGCGCCCTGCCGTCTCGCTCAGGTGGTTGCCCACAGCGGTGTGGTCCACACCGCGGCCGCCGCCGTAGACATTGCCGGCATAGACAGGGTTGCTCGATCCTGCATCGGATGAGATGTCGCGTAAGTCGTGGGGCAGGCGCACTCCCACCGTGCCGCCACTGATGGTAACAGACGTGTTGCCTTGCACGTGGCCGTTCTCGCCGCCACCGAACACCGACCCGCGCACGGTACCGGTGTTGCTGATGGTCACGTTGGCCGTGTTGACATAGGCAAAGTTGGAATAGTCGCGACCAGCCATACCCAGGCCGCCGCCGAACACATTGCCGTGGCCGTTGATGTTGGTGGGATCCAGATTGTCGGGACCCACCGTGCCGCCACTCACCGTGACGGTGGTCGTGCCTCCGGATATCCAGCCGATGACATCACCTGCCAGCATCGGGTTTTCAATGCCGGTATGGGCGTCGTTGTAAGTCGTGGCTTCGTCGGACTCGGCATAATGGAAGAGACCCACCGTGGCCATCTCGCCGCCGCCGTAGACATTGGTCTTCACCCAGCCCGTCGACATCTCCACCGTGGAGGTGCCGTGGACTCGAGCCACCGTCGTATCGGCAGTGGTTGTGCTCAATCCCTTGCCGGCGCCGAACACACTCCCGTCTACCACCACTCCCGACACCTGGGCTCGCACCGTTCCGCACAGTAGCAACGCCGCCACCATGACGGCCATCTTTCCTGTTCTCCAGTTCTTCTGTAGCATCGTTTTGTCCATTAATAGTAATATATATATATTCTTTATTCTTTATTTCTTTCCTTCTTCCTATCTCATTTCCACATGTGAGTTGCCCTCGACGTCGGCCTGGTTGCCGCCGCCGTACACGTTGCCCGTCACATGCGCGTTGCCCGTGAGGATCACATGGGTATTGCCGCTGTTGTCACCGTCCTTGTGCACCACGGCCTCCGAGCCGCCGCCGAAGACATAGCCGTCGCCGCTGCCGCCGCCGATCTTGGTGGCGCCCACCGTGGCGCTGTGGCTGCCATTCTCGGCGTCGCCGATGGTCACCTGCGGGTTGGCTGTCACTCCGGCATTGGCGCCCAGGCCGCCGCCGAAGACGGCGTTGTTCACCGTGCCGTGCAGTATATTCACCTTGGGCGACGTGATGGTAGCGGAGCTGGGCGTGTAGGCTGCCTGGTTGCCACCGCCGTACACGTTGTCCACCTGCAGCGGGCAGCTGACGTTCTCGGCATCCTCCACATTCACCGTGATGGTGCCCTTGATGTTGCCGCCCTGGTTGTTGCCGCCGAAGGCATCGCGGATGGTGCCGCCCACGAGGGTCAGCGTCACATTGCCCCAGATAATACCGCCCTGGTTGTTGCCGCCGAAGACCTGCGAATAGTCGCCACCGGCGATGGTCAGGTTGATATTCTTGTGATTGTCTTCAGTTCCTATGTCGGCATTCTTCGAGCCGCCGAACACTATGTCGGGTCCCGTGGTGCCGCAGGGGAGGGTCATGTTCACAGCACCTCCCGGCGCCAGGTTGCCGCCGCCGTAGAGCTCCTTGATCAGACGCGTACAGGTGGCGGGAGAGGTAAAGGTGATGCTCGTGGTGCCGTTCACCATGCCCAGGGTGTTCGAGCCGCCGAACACATAGTCGATAATGCCGCCGCCCAGGGTCACAGAGGCATTGCCCGCCACATTGGCTCCCGGGTTGCCGATACCGGCGCCGTTGCCGCCGCCGAAGACATACAGCATGCGGCCGCCGTCGACACGCACGGCGTTGGCCTGCGTGTTGGCAGCGTTGCCGCCGCCATATACATATTGTATCGTGTTGTCACAGTTGTGCACATACACGTGCGTCGAGGCTCCCTCCAGCGTGGTGCTGTAGTGCGCCAGGTTGCCGCCGCCGTACACCTCGCTGATGGCATAGGCCGTCTGGTCGGCGATGGCTGCCACCGTGGCAGGCTCCGGCGAGGGGTAACTGTTGGCAGGGGTGTGCGCCGTGTGGTAGACATCCACATAGACATGACCCTTGGGAGTGCCCGCCAGGTTGTTGCAGCCGAACACCTTGCCGTCGATGACGACGCTGTTGCTCAGCTGCCCCGACGTACCGATGTTGACATGCACCGTGCCGTACTCGATGGCCTCCACCTTCGGCGCCTCGGGGTCGAGGTAGCCGTTGGGGAGCACCGTGGCGGCGCCCAGGCCGCCGCCGTAGACATCGCCGTGGATGGTGCCGTTGTTGATGTTCACCGTCGTGAGGTCGCCCACAGCGTCGTTGACGCTGCCCAGGGCCGAGCCGCCGTAGATGTCGCCGTAGATCGTCGGCACGATACTGCCGTTGGCGGCGCCGACATTCACCGTCACATTGCCGTTCGTGGCGGTGTTGGCACCATAGCCGCCGCCGAAGATGTCGAGGCTGTTGCCGGCACCCGTGGCACCCACGTTGGCGTTGACGTTGACTGTGATGTCGCCCTTCACCAGACCCCTGACGTTGGCACCGCCGTAGATGCCGGTCAGATACTGGTCATAGACATTGATATTGACAATAGCCTTGCCCTCGCTGGTGGCCGTCACATCGCTGTGGCCGTCGCCGAGGCTGGCATTGTCGCCCTTGCCGCCGCCAAAGATGCTGCCGTGCAGCGTGGCGGTCGTGAGGGTCACCGTAGTGGTATTCGAGGTCGAGGCATTGACAGAGCCCAAAGCCGAGCCGCCGTAGAGGTCGCCATAGACCGTGGCGCCGTTCAGCGTCACCCCTATATTGCCGGTGGTGGTGGTCGCGGCGCCGAAGCCGCCGCCGTAGACGTCAGCCTCGTTGCCGGCACCCGTGGCGCCCACGGTGCCACCGTTCAGGGCCACCGTCACGGCTCCTACGCTGCCCGTGGCATTGCAGCCGCCATAGATGCCGCCGGTCACCTTGCCGTTGGTCAGCGTCACCGTGGCCGTGCTGCTCACTCTCGCGGCATTGCCGCCGCCGAAGAGGCGTCCCACACTGCTCGAGGCGTTGGCGTCGTTGTACACCACGCTGGTGGCTCCCGTCACGGCTGCCGCGTCGCCACCGCCGTAGACGTCGCCACCCACGATGGCGCTGTGCAAGTCGTTGGCGTCACCGATGGTCACCGCCGGGCTGCCGGTGACAACAGCCGAATTACCCTTACCGCCACCGAACACATTATGAGATACCGTGCCGTTCTTGATGTTCACGGCCGGCGAGCCGGTGTAGGAAGCCAGGTTGCCGCCGCCGTAGACATTGCCGACATACCAGCCGCAGGCATCCGAAGTCTGCTCGATATTGACCTGGATAGTGCCCGAGATGTCGCCCGTCTGGTTGTTGCCGCCGAACACGTTGGCAACGATACCGCTATTGATATTGACTGTAATGTGGCCGCTGGTCACGTCGGCCTGGTTGGCACCGCCAAAGACAGAGCCGATACCTTCCAGCGTTTTGCCGATATTCTCGGGATGGGCCTCATGGCCGTTTTCGCCCGAAACGATATTACCCGTGCAGCCGATGGAGACACTTGCCGCTTTACTTTCGGCCATGTTGCCGCCACCATACACTTCGCCCACAATCATGGCGCATTGGGGATTGGCCGTACTCTGGCTCTTGTCAATGACCACGCTGACACCTTCGCGGATGACACCGTGGGCATTCGAACCGCCGAACACCTGACCGATGGTGCCGCCGTAAATCTTGGCCGTAGCAGTACCGTTACCATAACTGTTGGTCGTCGTCGGTTCAAGCTTGTTTTGGTAACCCACATTGGCAGGGGTGCCGCTGATACCGTTACCACCGGCAAACACACTGCCGATGTCACCGCCATTGATGGTCACATCGGTTTGAGGCACGGCAGCAGCGTTGCCGCCACCATAGACCTCCTTGATGCTCGTATTACAGCCGTTGACTATCACCTTCGGGTATCCGTTGGTGGCTGTAGTGGGATTATAGTGTGCCAAATTGCCGCCGCCATAGACACCCTGCAGGGCGTATACCTTGCTGTTGCCTGTGCCTTGCGAGGCATCCGAGCCGTTGATGGTCACAGTCACTGTGCCCTTGGGGGTACCGTTGGCGTCGTTGCAGCCGAACACGGCACCGGTAACTTTACCGCTGTTGACGGTGACGGCCACATTACCGGTCACCTGGGCAGCATAGGTGTTGTTGCCAAGAGCGCCACCGAACAGATTGCCGTTGATTTCGCCCTTGTTCATGGTGATGGTGGCGTTACCGCTCACCGTACCTAATGCCGAGCCGCCATAGACGTTGCCATATACTTTCACCCAATCGGTAGCAGTGGTGCTGGCGCCTAAAGTCATCGTCACATTGCCACTCACAACGGTCGCATTACCGTAGCCGCCACCGTGGATATTGGCATTCTTGGAGGAAGTTCCGACTTGGCCACCGTTGATTTGCATGGTGACGTTGTTGGAGATGGTACCAGTAGCATTGGAGCCGCCATAGACACCGCCTTCTACAAGGCCGTCGGTCATAGTTATATTGACTGTTCCACCTTGGTTCTGACAAGCACCGCCAAAGACGCCACCAGTGATAGAAGCGCTATACGACGTTCCACTCACTCCGCCATTTTTGCCTTCCACATGACCGCCAGAAACGTATAAAGTAGAGGTACTGGTGGTATAACCGTATGAACCGCCGCCATAGACACCACGTTCCACATAGGCTTCATCGGCAACGACAACTGTCGTTCCCTCTGTAACCTGGCCAGAATTACTACTTGCACCATAGCCACAACCAGCACCAAAAACGTTGCCACCTACAGCACGATTAATTACGGATGTTGAATTGTTACTATTCACGTTGGTTTTACCTCCGATGTATATTTTCGTACTACCGTAGAGATAACCGCCATCGCTCTGTGTTCCATTGGCTCCTCCTGCTATCCAACCTCTTACTTCACCTCCAGTGAAAATAAATCTTCGATTACCTGTTGCTGAAGCATATGCAGCAGCTCCATAGACAGAACCGCGAATAGTTCCTCCCTTAATACGGATTTCTACAGCATCGCCATCGGTGACCATATAAGTATTACGATTGTTACCATATGAGTTCAAGCTACCAGCAATGCTCGCCACCTCGCCGCCTTCCATGATAAAGCGACGTTTACCCATATATTGTGTATTGTCATTATTGCCGGAATTACCAATATAAATAGATTCGTCGGCATTTGCGTCTGTTACCGATTTACTCCCCTGAACTCTACCGCTTTTTATAAGCCAATCGTAGGTTAAATTATTTCGGTTTGAGGCACTGGAAAACACATGAACTGCATTACCACCATAAATGGTGCTATTTGCGGCTATGCCCAGTTTTCCATTGTCAGATTTTGCCCTGTCGTAATCACTTCCAAATACTGCACGTGTGGATACTGTACTGCTGAACGTCCTTGCGGTATTGTCTATCAGCGCAAATGTACCATATGTGCCGCTCTCAAGGCGTATCGTGTAGTTCACGGCATTTGTCGAGCCATCGGACATGCCTCTCACAGTTCCCACGTTGGTCGAAGTACAACCACGACCAATAATAACATCGTGTCCACTTGTGGTTAGCGTGTAGGCGGCCGCACTCAGCGTCACATTCTCGAACTTGGTGTTGGCGCCGAGGGTGATATCGTTGTTGTTACCGGTAACGACACCGTTGGTTCCGTCCGGAGCCTCGCCGTTAGGATAATAGCACGAGATGGTCACAGCACGATCTACATTAGTAATGCGGCGGCCTTGGGTACCGTTGAACCTGTAGTTTTCATTCGCCGTCAGCGTCATGAAGTTGCGCTCCACGCCAAGGTTACCATAATTAAGAATGGCATTCGCATTACCACTGTTTCCTTTTTTGAGGTAGGCACGGGCCCAAACGGCCTCAAGGTCCACCTCCATGCCGTACTCGCTGTTGGGGGCAAAGTAGATCTCAGTCTCGGCATTGACGACAGCACCTACAGAAAGAGCATTACCGCCGCTGGCAGCACTATAAACGGCACCGCCGCTGACACGCTTCAGACGCCAGCACTGGAAGCCGCGCCAGCCAGTGAAGTCGTTGGCATCGACATTGCGCGCGCCATAGGTGGGACGCACCTGGAAGGGATTGTAAATGGGCGTGTAGGGGCAGCGCGAGGCAGCACTGCTTTGGTTGCCGGAACTGAAGGTCCAAGCCGTCTGCGTAGCGTCGCCACGCTCAAGGGTCTTATAATACACAAAGGTGTTCTCGTTCTCGCCACCCACGTTGACCTTGGCGCCGCCCTCATAGTTGGAGTTGCCAGGCTGCACGAAGTCGGTGCTTGTAGCCGTATAGTCAGCGTTGCCTGTCATCACGATGCCGTCGCCATAGTAGGTAATCTTCACGTCGGCAGGCGAGAGGCTGCGGACGGGGCATTCAGGGTCACTGTAGTAGCTCCAGTTGTGATCCTCGTAGTCGAACAATGTGACAACACCACCTGAAACACCCGAAGGAATTCTTATGGTCTCAGAGGCTATAGGCGAGTTGTTCCAACCGCTCTTAACAGCGATGGCCTTGATGGTGGTCATCGGAGAGAGGCCTGAGAGGGTCCCCGAATATTGTGAGCTGGATGTGGTCGGCTCGCTGCCATTGGTGGTGTAATAGATGGTTGTACCTGTTATATCGCAGTCGATGGTCGCCGTGCCTGCAGAGCCGTTGACGGTAATGACAGGCGTCGGAAGCGTCAGCGTTACCGTCTCTGTCGACACATCGGAGGCATTGCCGTTACGCACGGTGACGGCCTTGATGGTGACAGGCGACGAGGTGCTGGAGGAGAGGTCAATGGCGCCGCTGTACACCGTGCCACTTGTGGCGGTAGGCGTGGTGCCGTCGAGGGTGTAGCGAATCGTGGTAGTGCCTGCAGCAGTGGTACTCATCGTGACGGTGGTGCCACTCACGCTGATGGTCGGAGCTGAAGGCGTGGTGCCCTGAATGATAATTTCCTTGGTTGATGTAAGCGTAGTATTGGCAGCGACTGCCGGGGTGCCGCCGGTAAAGGTTACCGTGACGGTAATCGTCGCAGGCTCGTCGCTTTCGGGCAAAGCGTTCACCGTTATGGATCCTTGGTTTGTCGTGCCGCTGGCAGACACATCGGCATTCGAGCTGATGCTCCAGTTATAACCGCTAATGGTGGCACCAGCAGGAGTAATGGCCGTATTGCCATTGAAGAAATGGTCGGCATTGTTGAAGCGATAGTTGGTATAGCCTCCCTGTTGGTATGCTGCTCCCGATGCAGTGTAAGTGAAGGTGTTGGCTGCGGAAAGCACATCATTGCCGCTGATAGTTGGATTTGTGGAAGTGGGGTCGACAGTGCTGATATTAACTTGATATGGAGAGAATCGCTGATTATAACCATTTCTCCTTATGGTAAATGCACTTCCATTGTAATCAAGATAAAATGTTCTCCCATAGTCATTGTATGTAGCCAACAAATTGCTGCGCATTTGCCATACATTGCTTTGGTTTGCTCCCAACGACACAGTAGCACCATTGTCATAATAGCCGTTTGAACCTATCAAATATCGTTGTGGCGTGGTATACGTCTGGATAGTATTATTAGTCGTGCCTAATGTACCGCTTGCCGTCCACACACAAGAAGGGTCAAACGTGTTTTTTACACCTAAATTACCGTTGTTGTTATACAAATACTTGTATGTTTCATTGTAGAACACATACTGTTGTTGCGCCTTTACTGCCGGCAGGTTTGCGCCGAGCAGCAGCACCGCCAGAATCAGGCATCGTACAACCCTGTTCAAAGATCCACTGGCAGTCCCGCTCGCAACGCCTCTCTCCGCTCTCCGCCGCCCGCTGCTGCGATTGCCTTTAAACTGTAAACCGTAAACTGTAAACTCTACAAATTTGTTCATATCGTATATTGTTTTTTTTTCGTTAGGGTAGGTTGTTCATTGGTTGTTCAACAACTCTTTCTCTTTGTTTATAAAATGCTGGCTGCAGTGTAAACCTCCTCGGCTTTCCCGATGCGGTAAGTGATGAACTCTTCTATGTCCGGATTGTGCATCTCAAATTACAGTCTTATAGCTTCACTACTTACATTTTGATAGAACGGGGTGACGCGATGGCGGCCATGCCAATCGTTTTTACCATAGGCAAACAGGTGTACAACTTGGCCGGTCTCTATCATCAGGTCGGTCATGTGGTCGATGAAGACCCCTTCTTCTTTGACCGACAAGCTGTCGTGTGGCGACAGGACGAGGATGTCCCAGTCGGAATCCTCGCGGGCGGTGCCACGTGAGCGAGAGCCATATAGCCATACTTCCGCCGAAGGCTCCACCTCCAGCACATTGGCTTTGATTCTTTCTCTCATTGTTTTGTCGGTCATATCGTATATTGTTTTATTCGTTTCGTTGTCTGAGGTGTTTTTGCGGTGGGGATTCTCCGCTTTTTTTCTATTTTTATACTATATATTTATTTCTATCCATTTGTATCTCATTAAGATATACTATGTACCCAAAGTCTATACAAACTGCAAATATACAAAATCTTTTTAAATATAAAATATTTTTCTCGCATTTTTCTCGCACATACCCTCGCGCGCCAGCGCTCGCGACCCCCTTCCGACGGTGCTACGGCGGAGTGTTAATGTCTGTTAACACACAGCACCATTCCACCGCACTCACCGCCCACTATCCGCCGAAATCATGAAACGGCAGAAGACTGAAGAGCGCCAAAAAGGCTTTTTTAAGAGTTTTTAGGAAAGTCTATGGCCTGCATGCGGAGGGTGGAACCAAGAGGGTGCCGGCGGCGGCGGAAGGGGTGAAAAAAAAAATTTGGCAGTTCGGATTTTTTGTGTATATTTGCAGCCGTGATATGACCGAGTACAATCCTCATATGACCCTTCACAAACTCTTCTTAAATATCAAGAAGAGAGACGTTTATTTTGGTTGAAAGTTGAAAGTTGAAAGTTGAAAGTTGCGCTGCAATCCTTTCTCTTTTCAATGCCTCGATGGCCCGGAGAGGGCTGGCATCGGACTTTTTTATGAATTTTTAACATACCACAAAATTAATCATCAAAAAAATATAGAATTATGGAACTTCCCTTTGCAGAAGCTTGGAAAATCAAGATGGTTGAACCCATCAAGAAAAGCACGCGCGCACAGCGCGAGAAGTGGCTCGAAGAGGCCCACCAGAACATCTTCATGCTGAAGAGCGACTACGTCTACATCGACCTGCTGACCGACAGCGGCACCGGCGCCATGAGCGACCGCCAGTGGAGCGCGATGATGATGGGCGACGAGAGCTACGGCGGCGCCCGCTCCTTCTACCACATGAAGGACACCATCACCGACATCACCGGCTTCCAGTATGTCATCCCCACCCACCAGGGCCGCGCAGCCGAGAACGTGCTGTTCAGCTATCTGGTGAAGCCCGGCCAGGTGATCCCCGGCAACGCCCACTTCGACACCACCAAGGGCCACATCGAGAGCCGCAAGGCTTTCGCCATCGACGTCACCGTCCCCGAGGCCTACGACACCCAGCTCGAGGTGCCCTTCAAGGGCAACGTCAGCCTCGAGAAGCTGGAGAAGGTCCTGCAGGAGAACAAGGGCAACGTGCCCTTCATGGTGCTCACCGTCACCAACAACACCGTCGGCGGCCAGCCCGTCAGCATGCAGAACATCCGCGAGACCTGCGAGCTCTGCCACAAGTACGGCGTGCCCGTGAACATCGACAGCGCCCGCTTCATCGAGAACGCCTACTTCATCAAGACCCGCGAGAAAGGCTATGAGAACAAGACCCTCCGCGAGATCTGCAAGGAGATGTTCAGCTATGCCGACAGCATGACCATGAGCGCCAAGAAGGACGGCCTCGTCAACATGGGCGGCTTCATTGCCACCAACAAGCAGGAGTGGTACGAGGGCGCCAAGCTCTTCTGCATCCCCTTCGAGGGCTTCCTCACCTACGGCGGCATGAACGGCCGCGACATGGACGCCCTGGCCGTGGGCCTCAAGGAGAACATCGAGTTCGAGATGGTCGAGACCCGCATCAAGCAGGTCCAGTACCTGGCCGACAAGCTCGACGAGTACGGCATCCCCTACCAGCGCCCCGCCGGCGGCCACGCCATCTTCGTCGACGCCGACAAGGTGCTCACCAACATCCCCAAGGAGGAGTTCCCCGCACAGACCCTCACCTGCGAGCTCTACCTCGAGGCCGGCATCCGCGCCTGCGAGATAGGCTACGTCCTGGCCGACCGCGACCCCGTGACACGCGAGAACCGCTTCGGCGGCAACGACTTCGTGCGCCTCTGCATCCCCCGTCGCGTCTACACCAACAACCACATGGACGTCATCGCCGCAGCCCTCAAGAACGTCTACGACCGCCGCGACACCATCAAACGCGGCCTGGAGATCACCTGGGAGGCCGAGCTCATGCGCCACTTCACCTGCCAGTTCAAGCGCCTCGGCTAACAACTGGGAACAACTGGGAAACAATAACCTGCCGGGCGCGCCGTACGACGCGCCCGGCTCTCTGACAAGAACCCCATGACCGTCAACGAGGCCATAGAACACTTCGCCACCTACATAGCCACGGAACGCCGCATGGCGGCAGGGACGGTGCGCAACTACCTGGGCGACCTCGAGGACTTCTCCTCCTGGCTCGCCAACCAGGACATCACGGCGCTCGACGACGTCAGCGCCCGCGAGGTGCGCTCCTGGCAGATGCTCCACATGGAGCGCGGCGAGAGCGCCGGCACCGTCAAGCGACGCCTCTCCTCGCTCAGCAGCTTCTTCCGCTTCCTCCGGCGCCGCGGCCTCCTCGAGGCCGACATCATGGCCAAGGTCTCCGCTCCACGCCAGCACAGGAAGCTCCCCGTCTTCTTCAAGGAGAAGGAGACGGAACGCCTCTACGACGACGGCCTCTTCCCCGACACCTTCATGGGTCAGCGCGACAAGCTCATGCTGCGCCTCCTCTACGAGACAGGCATGCGTCGCTCCGAACTGGCAGGCCTCACCACCGCCTCCGTCGACTTCTCGGCTCTCACCCTCAAAGTGAGGGGAAAACGCAACAAAGAACGCCTCATACCCATAGAAAATGAGTTGGCACACAATATTAAGTCTTATCTCGCGTTAAAGGAGCAGGAAATGGGACCCAGCGAATGGCTTTTCGTAGGGGCCAAAGGCCGGCAGATCAGCCCTCAGGACGTCTACCGCACCGTGAAGCGCTACATGACCGCGCTCTCCGACGCCGACCGCATTAGCCCCCACGTCTTCCGCCACAGCTTCGCCACCCATATCCTCAACGAAGGAGGCAACATCGAGGCCATCAGAGAGCTGCTCGGCCATGCCGACCTCGCCACGACGGAGGTCTACACCCACGTCACACGCGAGCACCTCAAAGAGGTCTACAAGCATGCCCACCCGAGGAATAAAAAATAACGGTTAAAGGTTAAAGATTAAAGATTAAAGATAACATAAATATTGCAAAAAAAAACGTTAAACGTTAACCGTTAAACGTTACAAATACAAAAAAGAAAGGAGTAATTATGAACACAACCATCAATTCTGTGAAATTCAGAGCCGACGAGAAACTGGAGAAGTTCATCCACGAAAAGGTGTCCAAGCTGGACCGCATGATCGACAATGCCGTGCGCTGCGAGGTGACGCTGAAAGTGGACAAGCCCGAGAGCGACAACAACAAGATAGCCGAGTTGCGCATCTTTGTGCCCGGCAAGGACCTCTTCGTGACCAAGCAGGCCGACACCTTCGAGCAGGCCGTCGCCGACAGCGTCGACACCCTCAAGGTGCAGATAGAGAAATACAAAAACGCTTGATTCACATAGAATGAATACAAACACAAGCGGAGGGCATCACACCCTCCGCTATTTTTTTTACCCCAAAAAGCTTTCCGTCAGCCCTTTCCATGGCATTTGTTCAGTACTTGTTCAGTATTTGTTCAGTACTTGTTCAGTGATTGACTGAACAAGTACTGAACAAATACCGAAGAACGACTGAAGAAAAGGCGGCGCGGACGACGGCAGAAATAACAACAAGAGGGGGTCCCGATGGGGACCCCCTCGCTGGTTTTTGTCAATGCAGAAAAAGGAAGGCTTACTGCATGCACTTTTCGGCGGTGCGACGGCCGGCCTCGTCGAACTCCTTCATCTTCTGTTCGTCGCCTTTGAACGAAGCAACGGCTTTATCGTATTCTTTCTGGGCATTCTTCATGCATTCCTCGGCTTTTTCCGGTTCGTTTTCGGCCATCTTCATGCAATCGCACACCATCTTGCCCACACGTTCACCTTCAGACTTCGGGGTGACTGCTTCTTCTTTGTTGCCACCGCAGGCGGCGAACATGGCGACCAGGCTGAACATGGCCATTGTGTAGAGAACTTTTTTCATCTTTTCTATTTTTAGAGTAATAAACAAAAATTTTAAATCCGGGGGCTAATCGTCGTAATTGCAGCTCTTGTCGTAGGCCTCCTCATAGATGCTTTCGATTGCCTCCATCTCATCCCTCACTGATTCCGGGATTTCATCATAGCCTTTGCCCCAATATTTATCGTATTTGTCGAAGAGGGCCAGCTCCATCTCGGCCTCCATCGCTTTTCTCTCATACTTGCATTTCTTGTAGGCGCGCTCTTGCCTGTCGGAGTCCGACCTGTTGGCTTTTTTCCTCAGCTTTTCGCATTCACATTTTTTCTTGCCCAAGGCTTCGGCCTTGCTGCCGAGTCCGCCACAGCCGGCCAGCGAGAAGACCATCATGACGGTGAATATTGAAAGTATTGTTCTTTTCATCTCCAGTGTGTTTTTATGGGTTTATGATTCGTTTACTATCGTTGTCGAGGTTTATCATTAATCACACTTCCGGTATCTGTATTCGTCACGGACTTCCTCGTATTTTCTGAAGTCGGACTTCTTCTCGACGAACTTGGCTTTGTATTCGTTGTCCATCATTTCGCGTTCCAGGTCGCACCTGACGGCCTCTTTCCCGCTGAGCTTCTTGCACTCGCAGTACTTCTTGCCGACTTTCTCACCGGCTGACTTGGGGTTGTCGCCGCAGGAGGCCATGGCGAAGACCACGGCAACGGCACTCAAGGATAATAACAGTTTCTTCATCTCTATGTTTTTTATAAAATAAATGAATTGATTTATTGTTCGTTGCAGGTGCGGTGGCTCTCGAAGGCCTCCTCGAAGGCTTTCAGGTCTTCCTCGTCGCTGTAGTACTCGCGATGGAGATTCTGGTACTCCTCCATCGCCTTCTTGTTGCACTCGTTCCATTCGTTCTGGTCTTTCTTCTGGCTGCATTCGCAGAACTTCTCGGCCACTTTCTTTCCTTGGTAGGCAGGGCCGCAAGCGGAGAGGGCGGCGACCAGTATCAGGAGGCTGATGGGCAGCGTGATTTTTTTCATATCCTTTTGTGTGTCAGTTCGACTGAAAAAATTTTTGCAAAGTTACAGAGATTCTTTCATTTATGCAAGAAAAAAAACAGCATCCGCCTGCAGCGGATACCTTATCGGCTGTCGCTCAGCGACATAGAGGCATAAAAAAATCTCCCCTCGCAGGGAGACAAAAAGAAAAGACGCTGTCCGAAAACAGCGTCTCTTTCTTTGAATGCTCTGATTAGACTATTCGCATTTGTAGTTAGTGAAAGCCTCTTCGAATTCAGCCATAGCGGCGGTATCTTCGGCATACTTCTGCTCGAATTCATCAGACATCTTCTGACCTTCTTCGGCGCATTTTGCAAATTCTTCCGTCTTGTTCTCGTTCATGAGCTTCTCGCATTCGCATTTTTTCTTGGCGAGGCTCTCGCCGTCGGCTTTAGCACCACCGCAAGCGCCCATCATGGCGACCAGTGCGAAAGCACCGAGGGTAAGCATAACTTTCTTCATTTTTCTTAAAATTTTAAGTTAATAAATTATGTTAATTAAATAATAAATTATTTCAATCGTCGTTATTTCTCTCGCGGTTTCAAGGGGTTTGCTGTTTTGGGGTGTTCCGCGTCACACACTCCACTCCAATAAAATTTTTGCAAAAATACGAACATCCTTGATACCCTGCAAAAAAAAATTCAAAAAAAATCTTAAAAAAAAATCCCTTTATTTCGGGAAATCCAGATTGTAGCTAGGTAAAACATGTCTCTCGGACAAAAGTGCCGAGGGGCACAATAAAAGCCTTTTTTTTCAGTTAATGAGGTAAAAAAAGCATACTTACTATGGAAATCAAGACCCTCAACATCGACGAAAGTGCCAAGCAGAATGTCCAAAGCTGGCTTGACGGAGCATACGACGACGACACCAAGCGCGCCATCCTGGAGATGGCGGAGCATAACCCGCAGGAGCTCAACGAGAGCTTCTACCGCCACCTGGAGTTCGGCACGGGAGGCCTGCGCGGCATCATGGGCGTGGGCACCAACCGCATGAACCGCTACACCGTGGCCATGGCCACCCAGGGCCTGGCGAACTACGTGAAGAAGCAGTTTGCCGGCGAGAAGGAGCTGCGCGCCGCCGTCTCGCACGACAGCCGCAACCACAGCCGCGAGTTCGCCGAGATCACCGCCGCGGTGCTGGCCGCCAACGGCTTCAAGGTATACCTCTTCGACGCCATGCGTCCCACGCCGGAGCTGAGCTTCGCCGTGCGCCACTTCCAGTGCCACACCGGCGTGATGGTCACCGCCAGCCACAACCCCAAGGAGTACAACGGCTACAAGGCCTACTGGTGCGACGGCTGCCAGCTGACGGCGCCGCACGACGAGGCAGTCATCGACGAGGTGCTGAAAATCAAGAGCGTCGCCGACGTGAAGATGAAGGGTGGCGAACAGAATATCACCATCATAGGCGAAGAGGTCGACAAGGTGTATCTGGCTCGCGTGGAGCAGAACGCCCTGAACCCCGAGGTCATCCGCAAGCACCACGACGTGAAGATCGTCTACACGCCGCTGCACGGCACGGGTATCACCCTCATCCCGCGCATGCTCAAGCAGCTGGGCTTCACCAACGTCAACGTCGTGGAGGCCCAGGCCGTGCCCGACGGCAACTTCCCCACGACGCCCTCGCCCAACCCCGAGGAGAAGGCCGCCATGAAGATGGCCGTGGAGCTGGCCAAGGAGATAGACGCCGACATCGTCTTCGCCAGCGACCCCGACGCCGACCGCGTGGGCGTGGCAGTGAAACGGCCCGACGGCGAATGGATGCTCCTCAACGGCAACCAGACCATGAGCGTGCTCTTCTATTATATTGTGAAGCAGTGGCAGGAGAAGCAGCTCCTCACAGGCAACGAGTTCATGGTGAAGACCATCGTCACCAGCGAGCTGCCGGCGGACATCGCCACACGCGCGGGCATCAAGATCTACGACGTGCTGACGGGCTTCAAGTTCATCGGCAGCAAGATACGCGAGCTGGAAGGCCTCGAGACCTTCATCGCCGGCGGCGAGGAGAGCTACGGCTACATGATAGGCGACTTCGTGCGCGACAAGGACGCCGTGGCGGCCTGCTCTATGATCGCCGAGATAGCGGCCTGGGCCCTGGAACAGGGCAAGACCTTCTTCGACGTGCTGGTGGACATCTACCGCGAGTACGGCTTCTACAAGGAAGGGCTCGTCAGCGTGGTGCGCAAGGGCAAGAGCGGCGCCGAGGAGATACAGCAGATGATGCGCAACTACCGCAGCAACCCGCCGGCAGAGATCGACGGCGAGAAGGTCGTCTGCATCAAGGACTACCAGACTCACGAGAGCCGCGACCTGACGACCGGCAAGGTGTCGCACCTCGACCTGCCGACCTCCAACGTGCTGCAGTTCTTCACCGACAAGGGCAACAAGATCACCGTGCGCCCCAGCGGCACGGAACCCAAGATAAAATTCTACTTCGGCGTGAAGGGTGAGCTCTGCTGCAAGGAGAGCTTCGACAAGACCAACGACGCCCTCGACGGCAAGATAGAGAGCATCAAGAAGAGCATGAAGCTCTGCTAGACAGATGGACTTGCCTTCCAAGATACTGGAAGAGGCTGTGGAGCAGCTCTCGACGCTGCCGGGCGTGGGCAAACGGTCGGCACTGCGCTACGCACTGTTCCTCCTGAACGAGGAGGAAGGGCGTGTGCGCGACCTCAGCGAGAGCCTCCTGCGGCTGAAGACCCACCTGCACCACTGCCGTCACTGCCACAACGTCAGCGACACCGAGGTGTGCCCCATCTGCAGCAGCGAGAAAAGGCAGAAGGGGCTCGTCTGTGTGGTGGAGAACGTGCAGGATGTCATGGCCGTGGAGAACACCCAGCAGTACCGGGGCCTGTACCATGTGCTGGGAGGCGTCATCTCGCCCATCGACGGCATAGGGCCCAGCGACCTGGAGATAGCGTCGCTGGTGCGGCGCGTGGAGCGCGGCGACCCCGCACCCGTGGAGGAGGTCATCCTGGCGCTGCCCACCACCATGGAAGGGGACACCACGAACTACTACATACACAAGCTGCTGCAGCCCCTGGGCGTGAAGGTCACCACCCTGGCCCGCGGCGTCGCCGTGGGCGACAGCCTCGAGTATGCCGACGAGATCACCCTCGGCCGCAGCATCATGAACAGGATACCGTTTGAAGGATGATCACCACAGGCCCATGGTGCGCCGTCGGCTCGGCCGACAAGGGCCGTCCCTGCACAGGCAGGGGTGAGCACAGCGAAACCCCTGAAACAAACGACGGAAAACAGAATCCACAGGCCCAAAGGGCCGTCCCTATACAGGCAGGGGTGAGCACAGCGAAACCCCTGAAACAAACGACGGGAAACAGAATCCACAGGCCCAAAGGGCCGTCCCTATACAGGCAGGGGTGAGCACAGCGAAACCCCTGCAACAAACGACGGGAAACAGAATCCACAGGCCCAAAGGGCCGTCCCTGCACAGGCAGGGGTGAGCACAGCGAAACCCCTGCAACGAACGACGAAACAAAAAAACCACAACCATGGCATCAACGCTGGTCAAAAACGACATACACATCACATTCCACGTAAAAACCAACAGCCCGCGGATACTCCCCGACGACTTGCCCGCACTATTCAACTACATCAGCGGCATCATCATGAACCGTGGAGGTATAGCGATGGCTACAGGGGGCATGCCCGACCACATACACTTGCTGACCTCGCTGCCGAAAACAGTAAGCCTGTCGGACTACGTCCGTGATATCAAAGCCGGTAGCAGCAAGTGGTTAAAAACACAGGGGACCCATTATGCACGATTTGAATGGCAGGAAGGATACGGGGCTTTTTCCGTCAGCCCGTCATTGCTCGACAAAACAGTGGCATATATCCACGGGCAGGCGGAGCATCACAAAAAACGCACGTTCGCTGAGGAGTACAAAGCATTTTTAGAAGCATCAAAGATAGAATATAATGAACAATATTTTTTGTCGGATTAGAGAGGATAGGGTCGCCCCTTCGGGGCTCCTTACATGGGTTCGCCGTTTATGGTACAGGGGTTACGCTGCGCTCACCCCTGCCTGTGCAGGGTCACCCCTTCGGGGTATTTGGAATCGTTTGCGTCCTTCACGGTACAGGGGTTACGCTGCGCTCACCCCTGCCTGTGCAGGGTCACCCCTTCGGGGTTTATGGAATCGTTTGCGCTTCGGGGGTTACGCTGCGCTCACCCCTGCCTGTGCACGGTTACCCCTTCGGGGTTTATGGATGATATTGATCCTGCTTCCTGTCACTTCCTGTGGTCAGGCAAATCCGAATAATCAGAACACTCAGAATAATCAGAACACTCAGAGTGCTCGAAGTGCTCAACTGACCCTCGACGAGGCCATCGGCGAGATGCTGCTGGTGGGCTTCCGCGGCACGGAGCTCGACAGCACCAACCACATCTGGCGCGACATCAAGCAGTACCATGTGGGCAGCGTCATCCTCTTCGACTACGACGCCCCCACGGGCACCCGCGGCCGCAACATCAAGAGTGCCAAGCAGGTAAAGGCCCTCTGCGGGCAGCTGCGCAAGCTCTCCCCCACCCTGCTCATAGGCATCGACCAGGAGGGCGGCAACGTCAGCCGCCTCAGCACACGCTACGGCTTCCCCTCCATCCTGTCGGCCCAGAAGAGTGCCGAGAAAGGCTATGACACCGTGCGCCACTACGCCCGTCTGACGGCCGAGATGCTCCGTGGCCTGGGCATCAACCTCAATTTCGCCCCCGTGGCCGATGTCAACGTCAACCCCTCCTGCCCTGTCATTGGCGGCATGGGGCGTTCTTTCTCTGCCGACACCACTGTGGTGACGGAGTGCTGCGCCATCTGGATGGATGAGCAGAGCAAGCAGGGAGTAGCCAGCTGTCTGAAGCACTTCCCCGGCCACGGCAGCGCCAAAGGCGACACCCACAAGGGATTGGTTGATGTCACCAGGACCTGGCAACGCTGCGAGCTGGCACCCTACCGCAAGTTGGCAAAGCACGATATGGTTATGACGGCCCATGTCATCAACCGTCAGCTCGACCCCTCGGGCCTGCCTGCCTCCCTCTCGCCGAAGATCACCTCCTATCTGCGCGACACGCTGGGCTTCCAAGGAGTCATCGTCACCGACGACCTCGCCATGGGTGCCATCGTGCAGCAGTACAGCTTTGAAAAGGCCGTCCGCATGGCCGTATTGGCCGGTGCCGACCTGCTGTGTCTGAGCAACAACGGCGGCACATACGACGTCGACATGGTGCCGCGCGCCGTCAAGGTCATCAAGCAGATGGTGGAGGACGGAACCGTCAGCGAGGAACGTATCCGGCAGAGCGCTGAGAGGGTACGCAGCCTGCTGCCCTAACAAGACAAGCCGCCGCCATGCACAAACAATTCTTCATACTGCTGCTAATTGCATCGTGGGCACTCTCCAGCCATGCCCAGTCGGACTGCCCGCCACGCCAACTGCCTTTCACTGAAGATTTTGAAGGCTACTGGGAAAACTATACACCCATCTATGGCGCGCAGGGGACCGACCACTGCTGGACCCTATGTCAGGAGGTGCCGACAGGCTGCAATGCATATCAAATCCTTTTTAATTATGGCAGTAATACAGCATTATGGGGATCCACGGGTTGGATGGTAATCACGTGCGGGTTTCAGCAGTGCGATAATAATCACGATGGGTGGGTAGATTCCTACACCCGGTTTCAGCAGACCGTCGTCAGCCCACCATTGGCAGAGACACCATGGAAAGTAACTTTCAAGGCCGGAATACGCGGGATTTTTAGCAAACAGAAATTCGCATACCTTATCGTGGGATATGTGAGCGACACCAATCAAATAAGATACTCCTTTCATGCGCTCGACACCATCGTCGTCCAACGTCGTCCCGACACCACCGACCTCACCGCTGACGACGGCGTCTACTGGAACTACGACACGCTGCTTCTCTCCGACACCCTGCCGACGCCCTGCCATATCGCATTCCGGCTCGACTCCACCTTGCAACGACGCAACCACCGGCTCTCCGACACAACAAACTTGTTTTTTTCGCACTCTGTACCATACAATCTTTTTAATGACTATGTATGGATCGACGATGTCACCTTCCATGCGAGAACACACATCTACACAGACTTTTACGACACCGTTTGCCAAGGCAAGGGATATACGGGCTACGGCTTTGATATTGCGCCCGACGAAGTGGCCGAACTGCATCGGCGCGACTCGGTGAAGATTGACACCATCTGGCATTTCCGGCTGCACCTGAACATCGTAAAACCGACCACCCGAGAGCTGTTCGTAACCTTGTTCCCCGGCGAGAACTACCACATTGACACAACAGTGCTGACCGAAGCCGGCGACTATACTTTCTCATACACAGACCAATACGGCTGCGACTCGACGATAATCGTCCATATTGCACGCGACACACACCTCGACGCCTGGTTCCCCAACGTATTCACCCCTGGCGAGGCGACCAACAACCTCTTCAGAGGGTATTTCAACCTCGCCCCCGAAAACTATCACCTGTACATCTATAACCGACAGGGATTGTTGGTCTTCAGCGCCGATAGCTATGACCAGGGATGGGACGGCACCTTGCAAGGCGTCGCCCAGCCACAGGGAGCCTACGTGTATCTGTACCGGTTTGTGGATTCAGACAACCGTCAGCGCTCGGGCATCGGCACCGTCACTCTCCTCCGCTGACGGCAGTTGGGATGAGTCCTGTCTTTTCCTTTTCATAAACTACTCTACACTTACTCAACCAAGTCATGAGTAAAAGATGAAATGATACCTAGAGAATAATGATTTACATCGAGTTACACAAGAGGAAATTGAAGGTGTTTTCGAAAGAAATGTCAAAAAAGTGTGAAGGATGGTAAGTGATTAAAATTCAGCCGGAAGAAGTTTTTTTACCATAGTTTGAAATTTTTTCGTATTTTTGCATCTATTGATAAAGAGCAAACATAAGTAATAACACACTAAACAATTGAACATTATGGCAAAAGAAGTGAACGACGCCGATGCCCTGAAGCAGGAAAAGCTTAAAATACTGCAGAGCACGCTGGACAAGATAGAGAAGAGCTATGGCAAGGGCTCCATCATGAAGCTGGGCGACCGGCCCGACGAGCAGCTCGACGTCATCTCCACCGGCAGCATCAGCCTCGACATGGCGCTGGGTGTAGGAGGATTCCCCCGCGGCCGCGTCATCGAGATCTACGGTCCCGAGAGCTCCGGTAAGACCACCCTGGCCGTCCACGCCATCGCCGAATGCCAGAAAGCCGGCGGCATCGCCGCCTTCATCGACGCCGAGCATGCCTTCGACAGCTTCTATGCCAAGAAACTGGGTGTCGACATCAACAACCTCCTTGTCTCGCAGCCCGACAACGGCGAGCAGGCCCTGGAGATTGCCGACAACCTGATACGCTCCGGCGCCATCGACATCATCGTCATCGACTCCGTGGCCGCCCTGACCCCCAAGGCCGAGATCGACGGCGACATGGGCGACAGCAAGGTGGGCCTCCAGGCGCGCCTCATGAGCCAGGCCATGCGCAAGCTCACGGCCACCATCAGCAAGACCAACTGCTGCTGCATCTTCATCAACCAGCTGCGCGAGAAGATCGGCGTCCTCTTCGGCAACCCCGAGACCACCACCGGCGGCAACGCCCTGAAGTTCTACGCCTCCGTGCGTATCGACATCCGCCGCACCCAGGCCATCAAGGACGGCGACCAGAACATCGGCCACCGCGTGAAGGTGCGCGTGGTGAAGAACAAGGTGGCCCCTCCCTTCCGCACCTGCGAGTTCGACCTCATGTTCGGCGAGGGCATCAGCAAGCTGGGCGAGATCATAGACCTGGGCGTCGACCTCGACATCATCCACAAGAGCGGTTCGTGGTTCAGCTACGGCGAGAGCAAGCTGGCGCAAGGGCGCGAGGCCCTCAAGCAGCTGCTGCGCGACAACCCCGAGCTCACCGACGAACTGGAAGGCAAAATCCGCACCGCGCTGAAAGAAAAACAGGCCATGGAGGACTAAAGGGAGTGTAACTAAAAAAGTGTAATGCGTATGAAACGATTCCTCCTCCTCGCCGCGCTGACCCTTGCCTGGGGCTCCCTCTGGGCTCAGGATGTGGTGCGCGACACCCTTAAGAGCAATGCCGTCAGCGTCCCCACCGACAGCGTCGCCGTGGACGACGATGACGACGAAGAGAATGTCATCGGCGCCCGCCCCTCGTCATACAAGAAAGGGGGCGAAGCCAACATCCTCGGAGCACCTATCTACTACGACAGCACCGGCCACGCCTATGGCACGGGGGAGCCCGCCTCCAGGGCCGTCCTCCTACCCCATGGTGAGGTGTCGCTGCGCCCTGTCGAGATCGACAACTTCAACCATTTCTTCCTCGAACTAGAAGGTATCACCAACTATCACAATGTCGCCGTGGGCCTGAACTTCACCTACCTGCCCCGCAGGGTGGGTGTCTACGGGTCGGCACTCTTCGGCAGCCGCACACAGTATTTCTCGCTGGGTGCCGCCCTACGCCTCTCGAGTGCCACCTGCCGTACCGACTGGCAGCTCTATGGCGGCGCCACCATGAGCCGCACCCTCGGTGCCGAAGCGGGTCTCCGCCTCGCGGAGACGGCACGCAACGACGGCCGCTTTGCCTGGCGCTCCGTCTCCTTGGGATGGGCGCTCTACAACGGTCACCACTACTTCACCATGGGTCTCAGCCTGGAAGTCACAGCACTGATAGGTCTGGCTTTCTGGTGGTGGTAGAAGGTGTGCTGCGCTTGAAGGTTGGAAAGCTGAAACTTTGAAACTCTGAAACTATAAACCCTATCACCTTGTACATCATCGACGAAGAACGAGAAGAACGAGAGATACAGGCCAAATATGAAGAGCTCCTTGAAGCCTGCAATTCCTTGAAACCCCTCAGCGCCACTGAGGAGGCCGACATCTTCCGTGCCTTCCAGATGGCCAAGAAAGCCCATGCCGGCACCCGTCGCAAGAGTGGCGAGCCCTACATCTTCCATCCCCTCGCCGTGGCCCTCATCGCCGTCAAAGAGGTGGGCCTCGGCCCCATAGCCGTCATCTCGGCCCTGCTGCACGACGTGGTGGAAGACACCGACATCACCCTCGACGAGATACGCATGGTCTTCGGCGACCGGGTGGCCACCATCGTCGACGGCGTCACCAAGATAGAAGACGTCATGCTCCTCCAGCAGTCGGAAAGCAAGCAGGCAGAGAACTACCGCAAGATCCTCCTCTCCATGTGCCACGACGCCTACGTCATCTTCCTCAAGCTCTGCGACCGACTGCACAATATGCGCACCCTCGACTCGATGAAAGAGACCAAAAAGCTCATCATCGCCAGCGAGACCTCCTACCTCTACATCCCTCTGGCTCACCGTCTGGGACTCTACGCCATCAAGACTGAGCTCGAGGAGCTTGTCATGCGCTACACCAACCCCGAGAAATACGCCGAGATAGAAGCCAAGATCGTCGCCGCCTCCGACAGAGGGCAGCTGCTGGAGCAATACCTCTACTCTCCCGTGCGCCACATGCTTGACGAGGCTGGCTACCAGTATACCCTGAAGACGAGGACCAAATCGGTCTACAGCTGCTGGAAGAAGATGGAGAACAAGAACGTGGACTTCGACAACATCTACGACCTCTTCGCCATGCGCATCATCCTGCATGGTGTGCCGCGCGAGAAGGAGAAAGAGGAGTGCTTCAAGGTCTACGCCATGATCACCGAGAAATTCGAGACCAACCCCAACCGCTTCCGCGACTGGATCACACACCCCAAAAATAACGGCTACGAGAGTCTTCAGACCACCGTCATGACCCCCAAGCCCGTGAGCTGCTGGGTCGAGGTGCAGATACGCACCGAGCGCATGGACACCATCGCCGAAAAAGGTATGGCGGCACACTTCCTCTACAAGGAGGCCCATCCCGAGGAGGTCATAGACAACAACCCCATGGCGGAATGGCTGCAGCAGATACGCACCT
>JAEEGF010011226.1_pt1 | contig 40791 bp, 24 predicted proteins | sample 9134171 | NCBI WGS metagenome assembly JAEEGF01 (sample SAMN16246542, study PRJNA631951) | gut metagenome | biome: gut microbiome; feature: rumen; material: AP-attached | host: Bos | place: Iran: Karaj | collected 2018-10 | reverse complement strand
AAGTATAGCTCCTTATCGTTCTTTTCGCTCATATCTCGTCTTTCTTTATTCCTATAACGTTTTTATTCCGTTCATTATTATCATATCAGCCATCTTCAGCGGATCAAAGAACCGTCCCGTGATTCTCGAAGTAGAGCGACTTCTTCCAAAGTGCAATTTTTGCACTTTGGGGGTAGCCCTTCGCCAGCTTTTGCACTTTGAACTTCGTGATTTGCATAATGAGCACTTATAGCAGTGCATCACCAGATGAAACTTCGGGTAGTCATACTCCACCGTGCATAGGAATTCATCCACGCTGATATCCGTTGACAGTTCCTCATGTATCTCCCTTTTCAGGGCCCCCTCCGGTGTCTCTCCCGGTTCCATCTTCCCCCCGGGAAACTCCCACCAGTCCTTCCACTCGCCGTATCCCCGTTGAGTGGCAAATATCTTATCGTCTTTGCAGATAACCGCTGCTACTACTTCGATTGTCTTCATCGCATATTCTATGTTATACAGCTTTTACAAATTGCGGGAGTATAGGCTGGTGCATACGCCAGTCTATGCTCATAGGTTTGTCATCTCGTGAGGATATGTAGTCTACAAGTCCGAAACAATAGAATGGACATGTATTGCCAAAGCCGTCGCGCTTGTTCTCACGTACAAAAAGTAAGAACTTTTTCTTGTTAGTTGCTTGCTCTACAAAACGTTTGCCTCGGCCTTGGTGGGTATCTATGTTTTGTGACTTCCAATGAAACTGCTCTTCACTGACAACATAGTCGTCATACATCGTTGATGCAGAGAAATCCTTGTCTGATTTGTTTAATGTAACGAAAAATAGTTCGGTGTTCATTTCGTCTATATTGAACACACCGGCAACGCTGCCCTGCATTTTCTTATCTGCTGTCTGACGTCCGAAGATAGTAAATATCTCTTCACGGGTATAAACTCCATATTGTTCGAGAGCGACAGGCATACCTTCGCCGACGGAAAATGTTTTTATTTCTATATTCTTCAGCAAATAATCTGTCAGTTCATTTATTTCTGAAACGAACACAGGATACTTTTTCAGTCTGCCCAACGCTTCTTCTATGCTCTTTACTCCTGTATTGACGATTTTGTCGCCGTACAGACTATAGTACAGTATGATGCTATATGTCTTGTCTCTTTCGTCTGTAAAAGATATCTTATCAAGATGACGAAGCGTTTTTTGTATAAAACTCAAGTAAGACACGCTGTTTGCATGAACAATGTTTGAGATATATTTCTGGAAACGCTTTGTGTTTTCGTCATCATTGTAAGAACAGAGTCCGGCCTCCTTCTTCAGACTAGACCAACAGTTACCACCTTTATATATAAGTCTTATATCCTGTCCGTTGTTTTCTATAAATTCCCTGAGTGTCGGTACATGATCGTATGTACGCAGTTCTTGAATAAGACGCGGCTTGTTATATATCGCAGCCTTTATATTTTCTAATACATATTGTTGGGCTTTCTCCTCCATATGGATAGTACATCCGTATGGTAAGTATGTAAAACCACTCTTGACTTGTTCCACAACGCTTCTGTCTGTACGAACCATAAGACTGCGGAAACGGCTCGTAAAGTCGTACTTCTTATTAAGTTGCGCTACAAAATCAAACACCGTCAGTTGTTGCTTGCCTGGAGCCAGACGAAGGCCACGGCCTAACTGCTGTAAGAATATTGTAAGAGATTCCGTTGGACGCAAGAACAGTACGGTGTCTATTTCCGGAATATCTACACCTTCATTGAAAATGTCTACTACAAAAAGATAATTAATCTCGCCATTGGCTAATTTCTTGTTGAGGACATCGCGCAGGCCGTTCCTGTCAGATGTCAGATAATCAGCTTTAAGTCCACATGCTGTGAAACTCTCAGCCATATATTCAGCGTGTTCCTTTGTTGCGCAGAATCCTAAAGCCTTGCATTTGTGCTCGTCTGGTAGATAATATTCCAGCCTGTCTATTATGAGCCCCACACGTTCTATATTGCATAGTTTATGGGTGAGTTTCGTTGCAACATACTTGTTTCCCTGCATTAAATCTTCGTCAGTAAGGTCTGTGTTGTCACTTATGCAAAGATATTGGAAAGGAGTCAACAAACCTTCGTTGAGGGCAACAGGCAGACGTATCTCTGCACTGATTTGATTGTCAAAGTCTGGCAACAAACTAACTCCATCCATACGCTCAGGAGTGGCTGTCAAGCCAATCAATAGTCTGGGCGTGAAATGCTCAAGTATTATACGATAGCTGTCTGCCACAAGGTGGTGCGCCTCATCTATCACTATATAGTCATAGTAGTCTGCCGGCAACGCACTGAATATCTCCTCAAACTTAGAGTTGAACGTCTGTACAGATATAAACAGGTGGTCTATACCCTTTGCCGGTTTATACTGCCCTACCCACACTTCACCGAAGTTTGCATCACGCAATACACTTCTATATGTGTTACGCGACTGCACCAGTATCTCCTGCCTATGCGCTACAAACAAGATTCTGTTGTGATGTGGGTTGGCTTCCGCAAACAGCTTGTAGTCAAATGCTGAGATAACCGTCTTGCCGGTACCCGTAGCTGCTACTATCAGGTTACGCTTTACGCCGGATTCCCTGACGACAGCCAAGCGATCAAGTATTTGCTTCTGATGTGGCAGTATCACATATTTCGTCAAGGCACCAACATGTAACTGCTGTGGATGTCTCTGCTCTTCTAACTCTTTGTAAAGTTTGTCTATGCCACCTTCATTAAAATCCTCAAAGTTATGACTGTTCCAATAAAGGTTAAACGTAGCGAGAGCCGTTTTTATGATGTGGGGATTCTCCACGTTGGTTACGCGAATGTTCCATTCCAAGCCATCAGTTTGTGCAGATTTTGAGAGATTTGACGAACCGATATATGCGGTACTGAATCCAGAATTGCGTTCAAAAATATAAGACTTGGCATGAAGTCGTTCTATCTTTGCGTTGTAGGAAATACGTATCTCTGTATTTGGCAAAGATGCAAGTCGCTCTACGGCTTTAGCTTCCGTTACGCCACAGTATGTGGTTGTGATAATACGCAGTTTATGATCAGGATTGTCACAAAACTTTTTTAACTGGTCATAAATCAAGTTCACTCCTGACAGTTTCAGGAATGAAACAATCATATTTATTCTGTCAGCACTCTCTATATCCCTTTCTATTTCAGCATTTAGAGGCACTTTACTTTGTCCTCCTGTAAAAAGATTGCTCGTTCTGAAGCCGGTCAGTGGACGAACGAGGTCCTGATTTGTCGCATTCAGCTTAGCATTTGCTTGTTTTGACACTACCGCTGACAGCATTTGCTTGTCGTCAATAACCTTTTCCTCTTTATTTTCGCCTATAAAGTCTATCAGTTTATTTACGAAATCTGTTCTTTCTTCTGCTGTAAGATTATCATCAGAAAGTTTGTTCAAAACCAGCTTATTGACATGTTCTGCAAGCATAGAAGGAGTTTCAGAAGTATCCATATCCTCCTGTTTACATACCAGTCCATCACTTTCAGCCTGTTTCATATCCTGCTGCAGTTCACTTGTAATGATATTTTCGTATGCTCCTTCTTGTAATTTCATAGTTATATTTTTAAGTTAAACCTTCACAAGCTTTGTGTTTGTAATCAACAACCTCTCAGAAATTCTGTTCTATCAAAATATACACAACAGATGAAGCCTTCTTCTCACATACGTTTGAAAAAGCAAACAAATTCGCAAGCAGACCAGAGAGGATTTGTGAAATACAGGAAACTCCAAGTGCTTTTTCTATTCCATTCCAGGCATTATTCTTTTCCTTTCTTCAATCCTTCGACCTGACCAAGCTGCTTACCATCTTCCGTATACCAGTATTCCCACCCATTACGATTACCATGTAGTATAAGCGAAGCAACGGAACTTAAAGCCGTAGATCCTTTAATCTGAGTATAAAAAGTGTAGTTCTGCATAAACACAAGCTGATGTTTGTCATTATATGCAATGATTCCATCTTCTAAAAGTTCTTGACGCTGTTCTTCAACCCAGGGATATTTTTCTGGTGTTGAGGAGGCAGTATTCAATACTGAAGACTCAAGCACCTCGATACTTCCATTATCAGGATAAAACGCGCCTATAGCATATCCTTCCTGACAGTCAATGACTACTGGTATCTTTGTAACGATTTCACCCTTTGCCTCATAATAAGGATAAAGGCGCATGATACTTGAAATGAGCGACCGTGTACGCTCGTCAATATCCTCAATTGTCCAATGCGACTTTTTCAGGATGTCCTCGTTAAGTTTCAGGTGGCTTGTAGAAGCCAATATTCTTGTCTTATATTCCCAAATGTTATTGCTCATCTTACTATTATCGGGACGAGCTGCAAGGGTAAGGTTGCCAAGACGATGGAGATTCTGCTCGTATGTATCAGCATCTGTCTGCAACGCATCATACCATTCCTGGGTAGGCTTCTGCGGCATCAAATGCTCGATGCTAAGCTTTGAGAAATCTACTGGTGCAGGATTATCCTCGCTTTCCAATTTGCACAGGAATATGTTAAGCCATGTGCGCAGATTATACATGTTTGCATTGAGGATACGCTCTTCCAACTTCTTGTCGTCAGGCATTTCCATTGCATTACCCTTGTTGCGGTTAACAAGATCTTTTTTGAAAACAACAACGATATTAGAAAAATCGCCGTTACAGTCGGCCAAAGTCTCTTTCAATAACGTCGGGAAGTAATTGGAGATGGAACTCGTATCCAGATCACAGAGGGCACGACGCATCAAGTAAGAGTTGAGTACTGTAATAACGTCAGCCAATTGCTGTGTGCTGATGAACGAATTCCCATTCGTATCTGTTCGTTTGCTGAGCGACATGTATTCCATGAGCAATGGAGCAGGCATATCTGATAGGATATGACGGAACTCCTTGATGGGTTTACGTAATGTTATGTCAAGTTCAGAAAGCGGCTGGGCATATACTGCATAGTGACAGCGGGCATAGTGAACTACTTCCTTGAAAATACCCTCAACGCCTATTTCTTTTTCGGTTGCTGCAAACCATTCAGTAAAGACACGATAGACATCACTTTTCTTCACGGTTGCCTGACGCTTTGCTATCAGGAAGAAACGGAAATAGGACTCCAGTTTTTTTGAGTCTGTAGATATAAGCTTTTCCAGTTCCTTCCAGTACTTGTTGTAATATTCGTCCTGCTTCACGCTCTCGATAGGCATTAGCATGAAGTTGCGGATAAGGTCTGATGCCGTAAGTTTCGCACCAGTAGCATTGATACTCTCGAATATCTTCTGGGGATAATCGTCATTGCTGATTGGTACACAAACAAGGTACAGACGGTTCATAGCCAGCAACACATCGTTAAGCGAAAATCGCTCTGTCAAAGCTTTGATCTCATTTTTGATGTACTCAAAGTTCAGCCACACATTCGATTTTTTATCCTCTATGTTCGAGAACTCCCTGTTCACTATCTGCTGATATACGGTATCATCACTGACAAGCGGCTTTAGCTTGTATTTTGCAGTTTCATCGTATGGGTTGATGAGATACTGCATCTCCAAGCGTTTTGCTTCTTCCTCCATACCCCGCTCCAACATCAGCTCCTTCACGGCATACAGCGAAAGAAACAATGTAGTCAGTCGCTGTTGCCCGTCAATAACAGAACGTTCTCTCCTTGAAAAGTCAAGAGACCGTTCAAGGTATATGATGATTCCAATGAAGTGCTTGTTACGTTCACCCTTTAGCACAGCCTTAATATCGTCGAGCAGTTGCTTAACCTCTCTGTTCGCCGTCCATGTATAGTTACGCTGATAGGCAGGAATAACGAATTGTACTCCTGACGATGCGAGCAGCAACTCCAATAAACCGACCTTTGCTGGTGTATTTTCTTGTATCATGGTTATTATTTACTTTTATATTCTTGGATTTTTCTCTTGTACTTCTTCAGAATATCTTTACTTGTTATAGGCTATACCTTTGCTACAACATCCTAACATCGATTCAACACCCCATAAATGATTTTGCTATGATCAGGACTGCTTTCTCCACTTTCTTTGTTTATTGTTTTAGCTTCTGGAAACTCTCTTATGATATGGATTTCTCGAACTGCTGTATTTCACTTTGGAGATGGGAGATGTGAAGACGAGCCATGCAATCAAGGAAAATACAGATGTCTTCTTTCTCTCGTGTATCAAAGAGGGCTTGGATGTATTCAGCCTTGTCCTGCTTCAATACTTTTGTAGGTAACACGTCATGCTCCATTTGCAAGAGATTCATAAGCAGCCTGCAGGTGCGTCCGTTGCCATCAGCCCAGGGATGTATCGTAACAAGTTCGAAGTGAGCCCAGAAACTGAGGTCGTATATGGCACATATATCGGAGGTATCAAGAGCCTTGCGACGTGCATTCAGTTCTCTGCAGAAGGTTTCAAGCCGTTGTGGCACTTTCAGATAGCTCATATATGAACGTCCACCAGCCCCGGCTGTTACATTAAGTTTGCGAAGCTCTCCCCTTGAAGCATCAAAATGGCCTCCGAGAGAATTGTATTCCGACCCCGTACGAGCCATTACTTTAGAGGCCAGACGGATAAGAGATTCTACGGTAATGTCTTCATGGCGTTTTATCCAGACGCTTCCATATTCGTATGCTGTCTTCAGGTCAAGATTCATGTTCTGTTCTACTATACTACGCTTTCCTGAAGTTATACCCTCGTCAAACAACAGCTGGGCCTCCACCTCTGTCACGGTGCTTCCCTCAATGGCTGTGGAATGGGTGATAATAGAGTACAGGTAGAATTTCTCGTAGTCTATCTGTTCAGACATACCCAGTTCTTGATGCTTGCTGAGTAATTTTAGCAATATGTCCTTATTTTCTTGCGTCATCTTTTAGACATTGTCAGGATGGAAGTATATAGTTCTACGGCAAATTTACAAAAAATAATTGAAAATGATGCAGACTGAGAAAATATTCTGTCATTAACGAGAAAGAATTGCATGAAAATACACCTCAAAAATGCATCAAAAACCAAAAGCTATGAAATGACAAAATGAAAGCTATCATTTTACATCGTGAAAGCATAGCTTTTACAACGTCATTCGATAGCTTTCACGCCCTAAAAGCTATGCTTTTACGATGCTATGGAGTACTTAACAGTTGTTAGTAATTCACGTTATAATTTTAACATAAAAGCTTACATATTGTTAGAATTTTAATAATTTTGCTTACACTTTGATTTTGCGGTTATACCAAACTTTTGGTATATTTTCACCATGAGAAAGATTTATCATTAAGACGCACTTATTATTGAAAGAAAATGTGTATATTTGCAGACAATTCATAATTAAAGAGAAAAGAGAAAAGAGAAAGAGATTTAGGACGTTTGAGAAAGTTTAGTAACTCGACTTTCGCAAGTATGCGAAAACGATGATATTCAGTCGCCTACGGCGAGAAATCATTCAAATCGGTACAAATCAAACAAATATATTTTGAAAGATTTGAAAAGATTTGTGAGATTTCTGTCACATAGTGACACTCATTATTGGATGTTTAGTACATGCGAAACTTGAATTTAGTAACTTAATATACACAGAAAGATGAAGACAGTTATCAGTACTAAAGAAGCTCCAGCAGCTATTGGTCCGTACAGTCAGGCTATAAAAGTAGGTGGCCTTGTCTATACTTCCGGACAGATTCCTATCATACCTGCTACGGGACAGTTCCCTGAGGGTGGTATAAAAGAGCAGACACGTCAGTCGCTGACCAACGTGCAGTCGATATTGAAGGAGGCCGGCGTGTCTATGGCAGATGTCATAAAGACGACAGTGTTTCTTGCCGATATGAACGACTTTGCCGACATGAACGCCGTGTATGCGGAGTTCTTCTCCGAGCCTTACCCGGCACGCTCTGCCGTGGCCGTCAAGACGTTGCCTAAGGGAGCGCTGGTAGAGATAGAAGTAATAGCGGAAGCGAAATAATACATAGGTGGGGACAGCCAACTACTCCCCTATTGTCATTGGGGGACTCTGGCAAGCCTCCCGCTGTAAGAGAAAAAAAGAATCCGTGCAAACCGAATGGTTTGCACGGATTTCTTTATCATAGCCTCTCCCCACATATCAAGAGGGGAAAGAACAGTTCTTAGAGGTTAGGGTTGAGAGTCTTCCAATCCTCAACAGCAGGGATGATGCCGAGAGAGATAATCTCGTCACGCATCTTCTGCAGGTGCTCGTAAGAAGAGTTGAGGGCTGCAATCTCGTCTGTTGTACCTACAGGCTTAGTGTAAGACACACCGTCCTTAGTAATCTTTGTAGGCATAGCCATCATCACGTTCTTGTAACCGCACTCGTCGCAGTTAACGTAGCATCCAGCAGGCAGAGTGAACTCAGCGCCGCCCATAGCAGCCTCAATCATCTTCACAGCCTGATAAGCAGGGCTCTGGAAAGAAGAGCGTCCGCGCAGCTTGATGATGTTAGAGCCACCCTGTATTGTATTGTGCTTAATCTCAGCCCAGCGCTCAGCAGAGAGAGGGAGGTCAGCCAGAGGCTTGCCGTCAACCTTAACCTGTGAAGCGAATACAGCCATCTGCTCACCGTGACCACCGTATGTGTGTGCACCAGTAACCTTGTCCTGCTGTACGTTGAACTCCTGAGCCAGCTGCTGCTGCAGACGTGTAGAGTCAAGAGCAGCGAGAGAAGTGAGCTGGTTAGGCTTCAAGCCAGAGTGGATAAGAGCTGTCAGAGCTGTTACGTCAGCTGGGTTGAAAATTACCACCACGTGCTTAACGTCTGGACAGTACTGCTTGATGAAGTCGCCGAACTCAGCAGCAATCTTACAGTTACCCTTGAGAAGGTCCTCACGTGTCATGCCTTCCTTACGAGGTGCACCACCAGAAGAGATGATGTACTTAGCACCTGTGAAAGCCTCACGTGGATCAACGGTCCAAGTGATGTTGGCACCAGGGAAGGCACAGTGTGCCATCTCATCTGCTACGCCGTGAACACCTGGCTCGAAGATGTCGTAAAGACAGATGTTAGGAGTCAGTCCGAGCATAAGCACTGACTGAACCATGTTAGAACCGATCATACCGCCTGCACCGACGATAGTAAGCTTTTCGTTTGTTAAAAATTCCATATCTGTATTTATTTATAAAAACCTTCTTGTCTTTCTGCGACTGTTTCTTCGCACGATGCAAATAATGAGTGTCTGTGAAACAGGCTCATGGTCGCCATTGCGAATTTGCGAGTGCTTCTTCGCACGATGCAAATAATGAGTGTCTGTGAAACAGGCTCAAGGTCGCCTTAGTGAATTTGCGAGTGCTTCTTCGCACGACGCAAATAATGAGTATCTGTGAAACAGGCTCATGGTCGCCATTGCGAATTTGCGAGTGCAAAGGTAATAAAAAAATCTGAAACAACAAACTACATCCCCATCATCTTTTAACAACTTTAAGAAAAATGCACCAAGTTTGACAACTCAGCCTTGCACTTTAAAAAATTAATTATTATCTTTGCATCACAGGAAACATGAACTCCATTCTTGAACAAGACATAATGTATCTGCCGGGTGTGGGGCCCAAGCGCAAGAAGATACTCAGCACAGAGCTGGGCATCAACAACTTCGGCGACCTGCTGGAATACTATCCATATAAATATGTGGACCGCAGCAGGATATACTCCACACGCGAGCTTACCCCCGACATGCCTTTCGTGCAGCTCAAGGGTAAGATACTGTCATACGAGACCTTTGACATGGGACCGCGCAAACAGCGTCTGGTGGGACACTTCTCTGACGGTGTAGGCGTCATCGACCTCGTATGGTTCTCAGGAGTAAGATGGGTTACAGAGAACTACAAGGTAGGCAAGGAATATATCATATTCGGCAAGCCGACCATATTCAACAGCCGATACCAGATAAGCCACCCCGACATTGACGATGCCAGCACGCTGGAGCTGAACGATATGGGTATGCAGCCTTACTACATCACCACTGAGAAGATGAAGAAGGCAGGCATCACATCGCGCACCATGGAGCGCATCATGAAGACGCTGCTCAGCAAGTTACCGCCACTGTCCGAGACTCTGCCCGACTTTATCATCAAGAGCCGGCACCTCGTAAGCAGGGACGAAGCCATAAGGCGCGTACACTATCCGCACAACCAGTATGAGATGCAGCATGCGAGAGAGAGGATGAAGTTTGAGGAACTGTTCTATGTGCAACTCAACATACTACGCTACACGCAGAACAACCGCCGCAAATACAAGGGTTACCTGCTGCCTAAGGTGGGCAAGGCTTTCAAGGAATTCTACGACCGCAACCTGCCCTTTGAACTGACTGGCGCACAGAAGAGGGTTACCCGGGAGATACAGCATGACATGAACACCGGACGACAGATGAACCGCCTTATACAGGGCGACGTGGGTTCGGGCAAAACGCTCGTGGCACTCATGGCGATGCTGATAGCCATAGACAACGGCTTCCAAGCCGTGATGATGGCTCCTACCGAGATATTGGCAGAGCAACACCTTGCCACGATAAAAGAATTCCTGCATGATCTTGACGTGCGTGTGGAACTGCTTACAGGAATAGTCAAGGGCAAGAAGCGCAAGGAGGTGATGGAGGGACTGATTAGCGGCGACGTGAAGATCCTGATAGGCACCCATGCCGTGATAGAGGACAACGTGCAGTTCCGCAATCTGGGACTTGCCGTGATTGACGAGCAGCACCGTTTCGGCGTGGCACAGAGAGCCAAGTTGTGGGCAAAGAACAGCAATCCGCCGCACATTCTCGTAATGACTGCCACACCTATACCGCGCACCCTCGCCATGACGATATACGGCGACCTTGACGTAAGCGTCATTGACGAACTGCCGCCGGGACGCAAGCCTATACAGACGCTCCACAGATATGAGGACCAGACGGTGAGCCTGTATAACGGCATCCGCACCGAGGTGGCGAAAGGAAGACAGGTGTATGTGGTATATCCACTTATAAAAGAGAGTGAGAAGATGGACCTGCAGGACCTGGAGGCAGGCTTTGCACACCTGCAGAACGTGTTTCCAGACTATAATATGAGCAAGGTGCACGGCAAGATGAAGCCTCAGGAGAAGGAGGCTGAGATGCAGCGCTTTGCCAAGGGAGAGACGCAGATGCTCGTAGCCACCACCGTGATAGAGGTGGGTGTGAACGTGCCTAACGCCAGCGTGATGGTAATAATGGAGGCGCAGCGCTTCGGACTGTCACAGCTTCACCAGTTGCGCGGCCGTGTGGGCAGAGGCGCCGACCAGTCATACTGCATACTCGTAAGCGGCAGGGAGCTGTCAACCGAGACACGCAAGCGCATAAATATAATGTGTGAGACCAACGACGGCTTCCGCATTGCCGAGGCCGACCTCAAGCTGCGCGGTCCCGGCGACCTTGAAGGCACACAGCAGAGCGGTATGGCCTTTGACCTGAAGATAGCCAACATAGCCCAGGACGGACAGTTAGTACAAATGGCACGTGAGGAGGCGCAGAAGGTAATCGACGTGGACCCCGACTGCAACGCTCCGCAGCATGCCATCCTTTGGAACCGCCTGCAGGAACTACGCAAGTCAAGCGTGGACTGGGCGGCTATCAGCTAAAAACTATTTATACTTATTTCAACTTAGGTTTCAACTCGTCTGGCGAGTCATTGGTGTACATATCCACCTTTGGCGCGTCATTGGTGAAGAGGTGTCTTATGCAATCTATGTCAACAGTCAGTGACGGGCGGAACTCACTACCCTGCATATAGCTCAGTATGGCCTTACGCATCTGGCGCGCCACCAGGCGGTGGGACAGGTCGCTGCTTATATCCATTGTAGTCATAAGCAGACGGCCGCCAGCCACATTGGCCTCTATCAGCATACCCAGCTTACGTGACACGTGCCATGTGTCTATAGGCTGCACAGGCGACTGATAGTCTGCCGGGAATTCCATGAGATTCATCACTTGAGCCCTGTTGAGCAGTTCCCACCAGTTAAGGTTGCTCCAGTCATCCGTAGGGAAGTCATACTTGAAAAGCGGATGAGAAGTATCTATGCTCGCACCCGTGACATGTGGCGGACGCATCTTAAACCAGCTGGTGTTCCAGAACACCGGCAGATAGTATTGCTTCACATCACTGCCCAGCCTTACCTTACCGGCAGCGGTAAGGAGCACCGTACCGCCACGCCTCAGCACCTCTTCGGTCTTTGCGTCAAGCGTATCAGAGACATACACGGTAGTCTCAGCGCTCTCGGTATCAGGATATACCCAGAAGTCCCACTGGTTAAGTCCTACCCCGCCTGCCACTACACGCAGCGTAAGCTTTGACGCCTTCTTTATACTGTCAAGGGGGAAGCACACCGTTCCCACTGGTATGTTCTTGCCTTCGGGCAGGACGGCACTTGAGAGTTCGCCGCCGGCTATCACCGTTGCTGACTCGTCAAGGATGGTATATCTTGTCACGGCACCGCTGATTTCTGTACCAGAGGCGTTATACACCTCCACAGGCACCGTCAGGGTGTCAGATGCCGCATACACGAACTTAGGGAAACGTGCCAGCGGTACCACCTGAGAGCAGAACTCCCTCCACTCGTCTGCAGCGACATAGCCTTTCTCCTTCCAATGAACATTGAGGACACCCACCAGGGCTGTACCCTGACCACTGTAGTCATTAAGACCGAGGAGCTGGAAGCCTGTATAGTCAGGCGTGCGCAGGTTACGCTCTATCTCATACTTGTATGCCAGTGTCTGCAGTTTGCCACTCGCCATGAGGAACTTCTCTGCCTGTCCCTCCATGCCGTTGTCACGGAGCAGGTCGCGGAATATCTCAAAGTTACGTGCCTTGTAGGCTCCGGTATATTGTGGTATCTCCTTAAAGTCAGGGAAAGCGCACCACTGTCCCTGCTCATGGGCTATTATCGGCGACTGGTTAGGCTGGCTGTCCTTATAATTACGCGGGAACTCTATCTGTGACAGGTAGTCATCATCAGAATGTGGGGCGTGACTGTTCCAATCCAGTCCCCTTGCACCACCTTTCACATGGTACTCGGAGCCGCCGTCCCATGCCCAGCCACCACCTACCGACGCACCGCAGTATATGCGTGAGGGGTCATAGGCCTTCATCTCCTTTACCCAGTCGTTACAATAGCTTACCCAGTTGCCTGCCGGCTCGTTACCTGCAGCCATCATTACAAACGAAGGATGGTGTCCATAGGTATCAATTATGCGCTTGGACTCATCCAGAAGGTATTTGTCTATAATCTGTCCGGCGCACAGTTTCACACCATGGTTAGGCCATGACGGTCCCTCCGGCTGCAGGTAGATGCCGAGCTTATCTGCCGCTACGAAGGCAGCCTCTGGCGGACAGTAGGAATGGAAACGCACATGGTTAAGTCCATACTCCTTTATCTTGCCGAACACACGCATCCAGCTTGCCTCGTCAGTGGGAGGATAGCCGGTCTCAGGGAAGCAGCAGTTCTCCACAGTGCCACGCAGCCACACAGGCTTGCCGTTAACATATATATCCCTGCCGCTTACCGTCACGTCCCTTACACCGAAGGTTACATTGAGCGGTTTGCCATGATGCTCTATAGTGCAAGTATAGAGATAGGGGTCAAACTCACTCCATCTCCTTACGGTATCGCCCAGCGACACCTCATGGTTCTCACCGTCAACGACGATGGTTGCCTTGTGACGGGCCACGTCGGGCAGTATGCGGATTACGTGCTGGCGCTCCGTAGTCAACTCTATGTTACCGGCTATGCCGTTCCAGTTACCCTGCGTCTGGTCGGTGACGCTGTGTGAGTCCTGTCCCACCCCAACGTTCTCTATGCCGTTATACACACAGATGACAATCTCATTACGCTTACCGGGCTTTATAAAGTCTGTCACATCATACTGATGAGGTACGGAGAGCGAGAGCTGGTGTCCAGCCTCCTTGCCGTTGACATACACCGTGGTCTCTATATGCGGCCTCTCGAGGAAGAGAGTGACACGCTCACCCTTCCAGTCTGACGGCACACGCACAGTCTTCTTGTACCACGCCTTGCCCACATAGCGCTTCCCGGGTGTGAGGAAGAACGGATATTTCACATTACCCTCCTCCCTGTACTTCTGCATATATGGGTTAAAGTAATATGACGAGTCGTATGTAGAGCCCGTCCACACTGTGTTGACCGTGACATCATCACCCTTGCCGTTGGTTACCATAGACCCCGGCAAAGTGATATTGTCTGTGTAACGCTGCTCCTCACCCACTGCCAGTTCCCAACTGCCGGCGAGGTCTATCCTCTTCTGCGAGAGGCATGGCAACGTCAACATACTTATAATGCAGATACTCAGAAGATGTCTCATACTCTTATTCTTTAGTTACTGTTATACTCTTAACACTCTCACCGGGAGTCTTGTCTGCCTCACGAGGCAGATATACCGGTATGTCACTCTGCATGGGCAGTATGCGCAACTCCAGTTCCTTAACGCCGGCAGGCAGACGCCACAGTCCATAGAGGAACGAACGGCCATACTGGAAGTTGTCTGCCACGAGTCTGCCATCGGCATACAGACGTGCGCAGTCTCCCTGATACTCTATATTAAGCAGGTGCCTGGCATCCTGACTGACAGCATCACCCAACACTATCTTATAGACCGCAGCCTGCTCCCAGTCTTGTTCGCCCGGAGCCTCAGCCACCTTTGCCCTGCCTTTCTTTACAGTGCGCAGCGAACCAGCCTCTTTTACCTTTGTGAATGGCACTTTGCCTACGACATCATGCTTGGTAACACTGTCAAGGAACAGTTTCTCTGCCTCCTCCTGCGTCAACAGACATATATTCTTATACACCGGAGTGTTTGCACCCTTAGGCTTCACATTCTTCAAGGTCTTGCCGTTCTGCATGCAGATAGTGGAGGGTATTCCCTTTATCTGCATCATGTATATCATACCGTTGCGACGCGCCACCAGCTGACATGTGGCATAGCGTATGCCGTCTATTCCTATTGGGAATACGGCCATACAGCCGGCGGGCACTGTCAATTTTGGTAACTTCACGCCACACACCTCAAGTTCCACATTCTTCTTTGCAGAGAGATTCTGCAGTCGCTCGTAGTTATTGATGAACACAAAGCCTTTGCCATCCTTTGAGCGGTATGCCCAGCGCAGAGCCGAGTCGTCACCTTTCTGCACATTCTGCGGAGAGGGGAACGAAGCCTCCATAGGCGCCAGCAGTTCGCCGTAGTCTTGCATAAAGAGATGCAGCGGACGCAGACGGTAATAAGACTCGTTAGCCTGACCGAACTCTCCCAGTGGAGCCTGGAAATCATACGTACATACCGGCATATCGTTATTAGCCGTGGCAGGCGATGTCTGCACCTCATTGAGTGTATGGAGCTTGCCTTCTGGATTGGTACCACCGTGATACATATAATATCCCAGGAGGTTAGAGCCGCTACCCAGTTTCACGAGAGCCATAGAATAGGTATCCTCTGGATAGATATAGGGACGGCGATGATAGGCTGTAGCCATGCCTCCACCCAGTTCACAGGTGAAGTAAGGATACTGTTCGTCACCTTTGTTTATCTTCTCCTCTTGCTTACCCAGCAGGTCTGTACCTATAGCCGTACTGGAGCGGAAGTTCTTAAACTGGAAAGCCTTGTAATAGTTACCTACGCACTCTTTAATATCCTTGTCCCAGAACCCGTCAGCATAGTCGCCGTAGAGCGGCAGCATCTCACCGAACGGCACGGGCTTGGACAATTCCGGCCAACCGGTGCGGGTATAGAATGGCAGGTCAAAGCCTATACCAAGGGCAATGTTCTTCAATGCCATAAGATAATCACCACTGCCGCGGTACTCATTATCAAACTGTGCTGCGATGACAGGACCGCCGTCTTTCCACTGCAGTCCTTGCACTTGAGTGAATATCTGACGATACAGCCGCTCTACCAGTGACAGGAACACAGCATCCTGTGACCTCACCTTGCAGCCCTTTGAGAACACCCAGTCGGGTATGCCGCCATTACGCACCTCGCCATGACAGAAAGGTCCTACACGCAATACCACCGGCATCTGTTCATCACGACACACCGAGAGGAAACGACGCAGGTCACGCTGACCGTCCCAACGGAATATGCCCTCTTCCTCCTCTACATGGTTCCAGAACACATAGGTGGCTATGATGGTAACACCACCTTCTTTCATCTTCCTGACCTCACGCTGCCATTCATCGGCAGGGATACGCGAGTAATGCACCTCTCCCATCACAGGCACCACGCGCCTGCCGTCTATCATAAGGCTATACTTATCCCAGGTAACCTTAGGAGCCTCAGCCTTTGCCACGACACCGACAAGGGCCAGCAATAATATAGTCAACAGTGTCTTTCTCATTTTCCTCTAACAAGTGTTTGCAAGGCCTGAATGCCTTGATGATTAATATCGAGACCGCTCACCTCTGCAGCGTAACGGCGTGCCTTATCCTTATCGCCAAGACCGAGATAGCCCAAGGCAAGCATATACTTACAGTGTATCTCGTTCTTCCTGTCGAGAGAGTCTTCCCATATAAGCAGGTCTGGCAAAGAAACAGCGAAATAGTCCATCACCTGTTTCTCGAATATATGTTGCTTGCCATAGTTCACCAACTTATAGAAGCGTCCGTTAGCCTCGCCTGTGCGACCTAACTTACACAATGCCAGTCCCTGATAGAATATCTTATCTGGCTTTGCATCATTATAGTACATAGCGGCGGCAGGCTCCTGCGGACCTTTGACGGCTTCCTCCCAGCACTCACGCGCCTTGCCTGCCTGACCGAGGGCATCATAGGCTATGCCGAGGAAATAGTAGAAGTCGTTCTCCTGTGCGCCATAGAGCTTGCCCTCACCAAGATGATGCGGATATTGCAGGCATTCTGTCAAGAGCGTCACAGCCTTATCATAGTTTCCTGCGGTGATGGCCTGCTTAGCCAACTCCACACGACACGTCTGATACTGTGCAGGCACCTTGCCTTCGCCGCCCTCCCATGGATGGAACTGGTGGCTGTCAAGCTTACACATGGCTTCCTCATACTTACCAGTCTGGTTGAGCAGGGTTATCTCCTCAAGGATAAGGTCATCACGCTGAGCCACCAGCTGCGGATAGCGTTGCAACATGGCAAGGCGCTCTGCGTGTGGTTTCTGCAAGCGTTTGTACAGTTGGTCAAGTTCCATAAGCACACGGGCATCGGTCTCATCCAAGTGGAATGCCTTCTCCATGTATTCCAGAGCCTCCGCCTGACGGTCCTGCTTATTGAAACGTGCCAAGGCAAGATTACGCCACACGGTAGGGAAGCGCGGGTTAAGCTGAGCCGACAGCTCCCAGTTCTCTACAGCCTTGTCATACTGGCGGGCAGCATAATACAGGCAGCCAAGGTAGTAAGGAGCCATCGCTCCGCCGGGGTTCAGGCGCTTAGCACTCTCGAGAGCTATCACATCCTCCGGACGGTTAGGGAAGCAGTATGTATAATCTGTCTTCTCTGCCTTATCGTAACAACCCATATAATAGTATGTCATAGGAGTAGCGGCATCCGCCTCTATTGCCATGCTCCAGATGGCTGCAGCCTCTTCCGAGAGGCCTGCCGACTTATAGTCAAGTGCCACCTCATCATAGTTCTTGGCAACACACATCCGTGCCTGGGCTGAGAGCTTCGCATACCTGCCCATCATCTCCTTCATATCATCAAGCTTCTTCTCGTCGTCTGTAAGCAGATACTGCTCATAGCGGCAGCCAAAGTTGAACAAGTCTGTATCCAGAGCCTGCTCACACACTTTCAAGGCCTCGTCCTTGCGTCCCATCTTACGGAGCACCGCAGTCTTCAGGGCAAGTGCCTTCTGATTGTGCGCACCATATACAAGTCCGCGGTTCAGTTCTTCAAGGGCATCATCAAGCCTGCCTTGTGCCACAGATATCTTTGCAGCCTCAAAGTAGCCGGCATCGGCACACGCCTTGCTCCATGTCGATTTCCAGAAGAGCTCGTAAGCCTCGCTGAGCTTTCCTTGATACTTCAAGGCGAGGGCGAGGTTATATATAGGCTCGCTGTCATAAGGATTAGGATTGCGCTTGGTTATCAGGCGTACCGCCTTGCGCAGATATCCCTCTGCCTTCACGAAACGTCCCTTACGTATATACCACAAGCCAAGGGCATTAAGGCAACGCACGTCATTAGGGTCACGTCTCAGTGCCTCCTCATAATAATCCACCGGACTCCATGTAGCATGACGATACTGCTCCAGATGTTGTCCTGTAAGGAACAGCTGTTCGTTGGTCTTAACCTGTTCCACTGGCAGGGCAGCCTCAGCGCTGTCAGGTATAGGACGTATCTCATCAGACTCTGCATGCCACTGCAACACTACGCGCTCTTCGCCGTAGAGTGTCTTATATATTCTCAGGTTCAGGTTATCAAATGCTGCACCTTTCACATCTACGCTTTCCGTCAATACCATCTCTGGAGAAAGAGTCTGCTGTTTGTCATACAGCGTAGTACCGTCGTCGGTTACCAGCACTACCCTTACATCTTGCTTAGATGTAGCCATCACCTTAAACTCCACGTTGCCTGTGTCTGCCACCTTATTGATGTTAAGGAGCAAGTCCTTTGACGCCTCTTTCACAACGCCAAGCTCACGGTATGGCATGAAGTACTGCACGAATTGCTTTTCCTCATAAGGCATCAGCCAGGTGAAGTCCGGTTGGTTCTCCGTATATACTCCGGCCATAAGCTCTATGTACGGACGGAAGCCCTTACGGTCCACCTTCCACTCAGCCATCTCCTCTGCAGAAGCCTCATCTGTAAGGTTCCTGTCCCATGCCCTACCGAAGTCACCATTTCCCCATGTCCACTGTTTCTTACCCGGAGAGAAATGATGTGACGCCACATGCAGCATACCAGCCTGCGTGTCATTCTCATATCCGCCCTCAAAGTTAAAGCGGCTGTTTACGCCCATATAACTCGTAGGCACGGCGATATTACGGTAATTGGAGATATCCACGCCAGCAGAGTAATCCATCTTATAGTATGTACCCGTAGCTATCGGGAATGATGACACTGCTCTCTTGCCATGGTCAAACACGGCATTGATGTCTGGCGGGAACACAGACTGATACTGGTCGTTCACCTCTACCGCCGGGTTAGCCCACCACAGGAATGTCTGTGGCACATCAGTGCGGTTATACAGCACACCGTGAATCTCCAGGTATGCACAGCCTGGACGCAACGTGAATCCTGCCATGCCTTTCTGGTGGAACATCTTCTCCATCTCACTCACCCACACCGTGACAGAGCCATCCTTGTTCTCCTTTATGGTACAGTCTGCCGGCATATATGTTGTAGGACGGTGATGCTGCGGCCAGTTAAACTCTATACCGCCGCTAATCCAAGGACCTAGCAGTCCCACCAATGCAGGCTTTATCACATGGTTATAGTAAACGAAGTGGCGCTGCCTTATCTTGTCATAAGCCATCTGTACCCTGCCTCCCAACTCGGGCAGCACCATCACCTTTATATATTCATTCTCCAACCATACCGCGTTCCACTCATGAGGTACCGGACTGTCGGCTATCGACTCTATCACTGGATAAGGATATACCACGCCACTTGAGCCCTGGTACACACGTTTCTCCAGGAATATAGGATTCTTATCTGCCTCTCCCACCTCATAAGTCGGAATCGTTACTTTTTCTCTCCAAGCTTTTACCATTGTTTTCTTTATACTTTATACTTTATCCTTTAATTCTTAATTCTTCACACTCTCCGCTCTATACTTTACACTTTACCCTCTATTCTTTATCCCTAACCAGTTCTTTCTCCAGTTCCTCCAATGACTTGCCCTTGGTCTCCGGACAGTTCTTTACAAGGAATGTGAAAGCACAGATGCATATAGCGGAGTATATCCAGAAAGAACCGCTGCTACCCAGCACTGCATTCATCGGTGGGAAGGAGAAGGTAAGCGTACAGCAACCCACCCACAAGGCAAAGGTACACGTTGCCATTGCTATTCCACGTATGCGGTTAGGGAATATCTCTGCCAGCAGAGTCCATGTGACAGGACCGAGAGTCATGGCGTACACCGATATCGCCGATACCACGAGCGCCACCATAACAAAGCCTGTAACTCCGGCAAGATAACAGCCGCCCAGTATAAGATATATCAGTCCGAGTCCGCCGGCACCTATCAACATCAGCGTGCGGCGTCCCCATCTCTCTATTGTATATAGCGCCACGAAGGTAAATATCACGTTGGCTATACCCGTTATCACTATATTGATAAACATACCGTCAACGTCATACCCGGCACTTACGAATATCTCCTGTGCATAGTTGAAGATAACGTTGGTGCCACACCACTGCTGGAACACAGCTATCACGAGTCCCAACAACAACACCTTCCTGTATTTGGGTTGGAACAGTTCTCCCAGTCCTGCCTCAGCTTTCTTACCCACGGGCATTGGTGCAGCCTTCATCTTCACATACACCGGACTCTCGGGGATAAAGAAGCTCATCACCAGGAACAATGCAGCCGGAGGTGTCTCTGCCCAGAACATCCATCTCCAGCCCCACCCTACGTTCCACGCCTGGGTATCGGGAGACATTGTATCGCGTGCCAGCAGCATATTGACTATCTGTGCGGCAAGTATTCCGAGGACTATCGTCATCTGGTTCAAGCTCACCATACGTCCGCGGATATTCGCCGGACTAACCTCTGCTATATACATCGGTGCCAGTGCCGATGCCACGCCAATACCTATGCCACCTATAAAACGTGCTATATTAAATAATGTGAAGTCTTCTGCCAATCCTGTAGCAATCGCCGACACAGTGAACAGCACCGCCGACACCATCAGTAACGGTTTACGACCGAACCTGTCTGCTGCACCGCCTGCCACCATTGCACCAAAGAGGCATCCCACAAGGGCGGTAGTCATGGCCACGCCCTGCATCAATGGCGAACCGTCTATACCGAAATACAACTCGTAAAACGGTTTGGCACCGCCTATCACCACCCAGTCATAGCCAAAGAGCAGACCGCCCATTGCCGACACCGCACAGGCAAAATATAGTAAACCTTTTCTATTGCTGTCCATATTACTTCTTGTTTAGATTATATATTTCGCCTACAAAGATACAACATTATCAGCATATTCCAGATAGAAAAAACACGCATAAAAGATGGATTATATTACGATTTTTCTTTGCAGTCTCAGTATTTCTTTGTACTTTTGTGCCTATGACAGGACGAAAAGATGGTTTTCAAGGCGAATGGCAGGTGGTGCTTCCCCCCATGATTGTGGAGATGGAGAAGAACGACCGTCTGGCATCAAGCCTTTACGTTACTGACATAGGCTACTATCCCTGCGCCTCTCACCACTACCGCGACCGCAAGGTGCCGATAGGCCAGTATATACTCATCTATTGCGTTAATGGCAACGGATGGTACAGAGTCAACGGCCATGAGTACCAGGTAGGCAGGGGACAGTTCTTCATCCTTCCACCTGACGTGCCCCACGCCTATGGTGCATCGAAGGGTGATTCCTGGACTATCTACTGGGTACATTTCTCAGGCGAGTATGCTGAGGTGTATGCTGAGGGTATGCAAACCCCGCAGAACATCAATGTCACCACTAACTCCAGGATAATGGACCGTATCAACATCTTTGAGGAGATACTCCTTACCCTGCAGTCGGGCAACAGCCTTGAGGATCTGCGTTACGCATCTTCCCTGCTGCATCATTTCCTGGCTTCCATGCGATACCTCGGACAGTTCCGCAAGTCGCAACGTCCCGAAGAGCAACACTGCCACACCTCCCAGACTGCCACTGATGCGGATATCATCTGCGATAGGACTATACACTTCTTGAAAGAGAACATAGAGAACCGCATCTCCCTGCAGAATATCATTGACTACACCGGTTACTCACAGAGCCATCTGTCAGCACTCTTCAAGAAGCATACGGGCATGAGTCCCCTCGCCTATTTCAACAGGCTGAAGATAGAGAGAGCATGTCAACTGCTGAAAGATACAGACCTCAAGGTTAACCAGATATGTCTGAAGTTGGGCATCGACGACCAATACTATTTCTCTCGCTTGTTCTCCAAGACTATGGGGATATCGCCTACGGCATACAGGGAGACGGTGCATGATAATTAATAACGAAAACGAAAACGAAAACGAAAACGGGAACGATAACGAATATAAAAAAAATAAACGAAGACTCAGCCTCACCTGGCATGGTGGCTGGAGGAGCTGGTCTGAACATACAGCACAATGAAAGAATTTGTAATATCAGAAGCTAAGATAGAGACTGCCGTCCTTGTGGGTATTATCACCCCGCAGCAGGACGAGGCAAAGACCAAGGAATATCTTGATGAATTAGAGTTCCTTGCCGACACCGCTGGCGCCGTTACCTTGAAACGTTTCACACAAAGGGTTAACGGTCCGAGCAGCGTCACATACGTGGGCAAGGGTAAGTTGGAGGAGATACGCCAATACATAGAGGAACAGGAGAAGGCCTACGACGAATGGAACGAGGTTGCCCACTACCCTGAGGAGGGCGACGGTCCGCTGCCCGTCGGCATGGTAATCTTCGATGACGAACTGTCGGCTAAGCAGATGCGCAACATTGAGGCTGAGCTGAAGGTCAAGATTCTTGACCGTACCAGCCTCATCCTCGACATCTTCGCCATGCGCGCTCAGACTGCCAACGCCAAGACGCAGGTGGAGCTGGCGCAGTATCGTTATATGCTGCCTCGTCTGCAACGTCTGTGGACTCACCTTGAGCGTCAGGGTGGCGGCTCAGGTAGTGGCGGCGGCAAGGGTTCCGTGGGACTGCGTGGACCTGGTGAGACACAGCTTGAGATGGACCGCCGTATCATCCTCAACCGTATGTCGCTGCTCAAGGAACGCCTGGTAGAGATTGACAAGCAGAAGACCACACAGCGCAAGAACCGCGGCAGATTGATACGTGTGGCTCTGGTGGGATATACCAACGTGGGTAAGTCAACCATCATGAATATGCTGGCTAAGAGCGAGGTGTTTGCCGAGAACAAGCTCTTCGCCACCCTCGACACCACCGTGCGCAAGGTAGTGATAGAGAACCTGCCTTTCCTCCTCGCTGACACTGTGGGCTTCATACGCAAGTTGCCTACTGACCTCGTTGACTCGTTCAAGTCAACGCTTGACGAGACACGCGAGGCTGACCTGCTGCTCCATGTGGTTGACATCAGCCACCCCGACTTTGAGGAGCAGATAAAAGTGGTGGAGAAGACACTGGCAGACCTGGGATGCGCCGACAAGCCGTCAATGATTGTCTTTAACAAGATTGACGCTTACACATGGACAGAGAAGGACGAGGACGACCTCACACCTGTCAAGAAGAACGAGATATCGCTTGACGAACTGCGACGCACGTGGATGGCGCGTATCACCGAGGAGCAGAGTGTCAACAACCTCGGCTGCATCTTCATCTCTGCCAAGGAGAAACAGAACATTGAGGAGTTCCGTGACACTATATATAAAAAGGTGCGCGAGCTCCATGTGCAGAAATATCCTTACAATGACTTCCTTTGGAATGACATACCTGAGGAATAATCCCATAATATGAATAATAACAAGCCAAGGACAATGACATACAGAAACCTTACTTTAGACGAGATAGCCCAGTTGCGCGACCAAGGTTGCCGCAGCAACGACTGGGAACTGATTAGCGTGGCTGAGAACTTCAACCCGCGTGACATAACCGACACACGCTTCGAGGGTGAGATACACATAGGCGCGGGGGTAAAGATTGACCGTGTGGGAGTGATACGCACCACCGACGGTGCCACCTTCGGACAGGGTGTCACGGTGAGTGTAAAGAACGAGGCAGGCGACGGCAATGTCATCCTTTACAGCGCACTGACCTCACAGACGGCGGCGCTCATGGTGCAGAACGCCGAGGACAAACAACTCTTCTCCAAACTGTCTGACATGACCCATCGCTACATTGATGCACACACACCTACATGCACCACCATAGGCAACGGCGTGACCATCACCGACTGCCGCGAACTGACCAATGTGTGCATAGGCGACGACTGTGAGTTGTGCGGGGCATCACGTATGATAGACTGCACCCTGACTGCTGCCAACGAGGCTTCTGTATATATAGGTGACGACGTGATAATGGAGAACGTGATAGTACAGGCCGGCGCCACCATCGTTGACGGTGCACGCCTCTATGACTCTTTCGTGGGTGAGGCATGCCACATAGGCCGCGGCTTCACATCAGAGAGTTCAGTGTTCTTTGCCAACTCACACATGGACAACGGCGAGGCATGCGCAGCCCTGTGCGGACCGTTTGCCGTGAGCCACCACAAGTCGTCACTGCTCATAGGCGGCGAGTATTCTTTCTATAACGCCGGCTCGGGCACCAACTTCTCCAACCACGCCTACAAGATGGGACCGATACACTACGGTACCATGGAGCGCGGAGCCAAGACCGCCAGCGGTGCACACATACTGTGGCCTGCCAAGATTGGCACATTTTCTATGGCTATGGGTAAGATAGAGACTCACCCCGACACCTCGCTCTTCCCCTTCTCCTACGTGATAGGCGGACCGCGCCGCACGAGTCTGAAGCCAGGACAGAACCTTTGTACCGTGGGTACATACCGCGACATAGTGAAATGGCCTAAGCGCGACAAGCGTCCTCTCTCTGCCCGCCGCTCGCTCATCACCTTTGACTGGCTTTCGCCTTACATCATAGAGCGTATAAAGAAAGCCATTGCCACCCTGGAGCAGTTGCAGGAGGAACAGGGCAGCGACGCCGACGAGTACACCATGAACGGTTTCTCCATCAGTGCCTCAGCACTGCAACGCGGCTTGTTCTACTATGACATGGCACTGCGTATGTATGAGGGCAGCGACACCACCACGGAGTGGACCGACCTGCTCGGACTGCTCGCCCCCACCGAGGCTGTGCAGCAGATATTGGAGGACATACTCTCCGGCGACATCAGCACCATCGAGATGCTTGAGGACCACATGCACGACATATATGACAGCTACGCACAGTGGAAGGGATATAACGACAACGATGCCGAGCGCGAGCAGGCTATAGCCGAGTGGAAGGAGGCCATACGCCGCGATGCTGAGCGCGAGTATGAGATGGGCGATGTGAGCGAGGAGCAGTTGGCTGACTTCCTTGAGGGATTGAAAAACTGAATTGGCCATAAATTAAAACTTATAAGAAAGGGTAAGACATTGAAGAAACATTATATTCTCACTGCCGCAATAGCAATGATAAGCGCGGCACTCTCTTTAGAGTCAGTTGCACGCAACTATGAGTCAGTGCAGGGCGACCCTATGCACACACGCATATACACTCTTGACAACGGACTGAAGGTGTATCTCTCTGTCAACAAGGAGAAGCCACGCATCACGGCACACATTGCCGTAAACACAGGTTCGCGTAACGACCCTGCTGAAACCACCGGACTGGCTCACTATCTGGAGCACCTGATGTTTAAGGGTACACAGCGTTTCGGCACCACTAACTATGCCGCAGAGGCTCCGCTGCTCGCCAAGATAAGTAACCTGTACGAGGAGTACCGCACACTGACCGACCCTGCAAAACGCAAGGCGAAGTATCACGAGATAGACTCTGTGTCACAGCTCGCGGCTAAGTATAACATTCCTAACGAGTATGACAAGATGATGTCACTCATCGGCTCACAAGGCACCAACGCATACACATCGTATGACGTGACATGCTATGTGGAGGATATCCCTGCCAATGAGATTGAGCGTTGGGCTATGTTACAGGCTGACCGCTTCCAGAACATGGTGATGCGCGGTTTCCATACCGAACTGGAGGCTGTGTATGAGGAGAAGAACATCACCATGACTAAGGACAGCCGCAAGGTGGTGGAGGCCATGATGCGCAAGCTCTTCCCTACCCACAGCTACGGCACACAGACCACCATAGGTACACAGGAGCACCTGAAGAATCCTTCACAGGTCAACATACGCAACTACTATAACAAGTATTACCGTCCTAACAATGTGGCGATATGCATGGCGGGCGACCTTGACCCTGACAAGACCATAGAGATTCTTGAGAAATACTTCGGACAGTGGCAGGCTGGCTCCGACATCAGTCCGCGACTGTTCCCTGAGCAGCCTACATACACCGAACCGCAAGATACCACGGTGCTGGGACTGGAGACAGAGAGCATCATCATGAGTTGGCGCATGAAGGGCGCATCAAGTCTGCAGAACGATACCATCGCCATGATTGACATGCTGCTGAGCAACGGCGACGTAGGACTCATCGATGCTGACATCAACCAGAAGATGCGCTGTCTTGAGGCTGGCAGCGGCGTATGGCCGCTGAAGGACTACAGTCTGTTCTACCTTGAGGGCACACCTAACGAGGGACAGACACTTGACGACGTGCGCAAGCTGCTGCTCGCCGAGGTAGAGAAGATAAAGCTCGGACAATGGGACGAGGGACTGATAAAGAGCATAGTGGAGAATGCCCGTCTGGATGAGCTGAACGACCTCGACAACAACCGCAGCCGCGTAAGCCAGATGGTGGACTGCTACATCAACAACATACCGTGGCAGCAACAGGTGGAGAGGCTCGACCGTATGGGCAAGCTGAAGAAGCAAGACATCATGCAGTGGGCACAGCGCAACCTCAACCGCGGCTACATCTGTGTGTATAAGAAGAAGGGCGAGGACCTCTCCATCGTCAAGATTGACAAGCCTGAGATTACGCCTATACCAAGTAACCGCGACCTGAAGAGCACCCTGCTCTCTGAGTTCGAGAAGATGCAGGTGGAGCCTATACAGCCCGTCTTCGTTGACTTTGACCGCGATATGCAGAAGACGGTGACCAAGTCTGGTCTGCCTCTGTTATATAAGAAAAACGAACAGGACAACCGCTTTACCCTGCAATACCTCTTTGACTTCGGCACCGATGCCGACCGCCGCTATGACGTGGCAGAGGACCTCTTCGAGTTGCTCGGCACCAAGCGCGAGTCTTTGGAGCAGATAAAGCGCCGCTTCTTTGACATTGCCTGCTCATACTCTTTCAACGTAGGTGACAAGACCATGACTCTCACACTCTCCGGCCTTAACGAGCACATGCCGGCGGCTGTCACCATGCTTGACGAGATAGTACGCACACTGAAGGCTGACGATGACGTGTACGCACAATATATCAACCAGGTGCGCAAGGGCCGTCAGGAGGTACGCACCAACCAGTCTAACTGTTACGCCGCACTGGCACAGTATGGCATGTATGGCAAGGAGTCACCCGCACTCAATGTCATGTCTGTCAAAGAACTGCAGGATGCTGCCCCTAAGACGTTCACCGAACTTATAAAGGCACTACCTACAATGAATCATACCGTGCTTTACTGGGGACCGCAGTCTATCAGCGAGGTGGATGCCATCATCAGCAAACTGCACAAGACTCCACGTAAGCTCACAACAGCTCCTGCCAACAAGCAGCGCAAGCGCATAGCCACAACAAAGGACGAGGTATATCTCGCACCATACGATGCGAAGAACATCAACATGCGTATGTACACTATCGACAATACGCCATACAGTGTTGACGACGAGCCTGTAGCAGCACTGTTCAACGAGTACTTCGGCGGTTCTATGAATGCGGTGGTGTTCCAGGAACTGCGTGAGGCGCGTGGACTGGCTTACAATGCATGGGCATCATACGTCACACCTGCCCGCAAGGAGGAGACGGAGTATTACCAGCAGCACATCATATCACAGAACGACAAGACTACCGACTGCATACGTGTGTTCCGTGAGATTACCGACTCCATGCCTCAGTCTGAGACTCTCCTCTCAACCGCGAAGCAGAGCATCATGAAGTCACTGGCGGCACAGCGCACTACGAAGATGAGCGTACTGTCGAAATACATCGCCATGCAGAGGCTCGGCATAAGCTATGACATCAACCGCACCCTCTATGAGCAGATACCGACACTCACACTAAGTAACCTTGCCGACTTTGAGCGTCTGCACATCAAGGGCAAGCCTCTGCGTTACCTCATACTGGGCAAGGAGGAGGAGTTGGATATCCCGGCACTGGAAAGCATAGCCCCTGTGAAACGACTGACACTTGACGATATCTTCCCCTCTGCGGAATAACTGCCTTTACCGCTACGCTAAGATTTGCAGTAGCGATTATATAACACTTAAAACCACTTTAATATGATTAGAAATCTTTTTATCTCCGCTATGCTGACCGTTGCCATGTCAGCATCTGCGCAACAGGTGATAAGCTTGCCGCAACCCGATATGAATCGTAAGACTCTCAGCGTGATGCAGTCTTTTGACCAGCGCCGTTCCGTACGCTCTTACAGCGACAAGGCACTCTCCACTCAGGACCTCAGCGACCTGCTGTGGGCAGCACAGGGCAAGAATAGCGATGACGGCAGACTGACCGCTCCCACTGCCATGAACAGGCAGGAGATAATACTCTATGTGTTCACGGCGAAAGGTGTATGCCTGTATGACCCACTGAAACACAGTCTGACACAGGTAGCAGAGGGTGACCACCGCAACATAGTGGCTGACAGGCAGGACTTCGCGAAGGACGCGCCTTTGTCACTCCTTATGGTAGCCGACATGGACAAGTTTGGCAGCAACAGCCAGCACGCACAGCAGATGGTATGCATGGACGCTGGCATCGTCAGCGAGAACATCAATATATTCTGCGCCGCCGCAGGACTTGCCACCGTCACACGCGCCTCTATGGACCACAAGGCCATACAGCAGTTGCTCGGACTGAAAGACACTCAGCTGCCACTGATTAACAACCCCGTAGGTTACGCTAAACTACAGCCTGAAATATAAACAATAACTATCTATGATTAAGAGAATAAAGAATCCATGGCTCAGCGTGCCAGGCTACTGCTGTCCCGGCTGCTGTCCTACTAACGACAAGGGACTGCAACTGGAGTTCTTTGAGGACGGCGACGACGTGGTGAGTTACTGGGAGCCCGACAGCCAGTATCAGAGTTGGCGTAACACCCTGCACGGCGGCATACACTGCATGATGCTCGACGAGGTGGCTGGCTGGGTGGTGTTCCACAAGCTGAGCACCGTAGCTGTTACGAGCAAGATGGACACGAAATACATCAAGCCCATCACCATTGACGGCGGAAAGGTAGAGATGCGCGCACGCATATCAAGGCAGATGCGCAACGTGGCTTTCATTGATGCCGAACTGCGTCAGCGTGGTGAGGTGTGTACTACCGCACAGATAGTATATTTCTGCTCTCCAAAGGACAAGGCTCTGCTGGAATATGGTTTCAGCGGATGTGAGACTGAGGAGGTGGAATAATACATGGACAGTATGCCATGACTCCCACTATCCTTCGGAGGGCAAATCACCAAAATGTCCTATCCGGGGCTTTCCGTTAACGCCTCATGCTTGCGATATTTGAAAATTATTTCCTGCTGGTCGCGTACAGCGAAATCTACGGAGGGTTGTAACTACCTGATAATCAGCAGTAGGATATGAAAGAGCATAAAAAACGGTAGTTTTTACCCTCTAAAAGCTATGCTTTCAGGGTGTAAAAGCTATCGAATGACAATGTAAAAGCTATGCTTTCTCATAGTAAAAGCTATGCTTTCACGAAAAAAAGGGTGCGAAAAGTCATTTTTTTGCACCCTTTTTCTGTTTTTTGCCTCTTATTCTCTCCTAGATTTCATTTTTCCGTTGACATGATTTTAATCAAGCAATGACAAAAATGTCCTATTTTCCCACTTGCATCCTCCTGTTTTTAAAAAACATAAATTACCATGAATTTTCCACGAATTATCAAAAATTTTAATATTGAATAATTAATGTTCAATTCGTGGGAAATTATATGATAATTATATGTTCAAAACATATTATAAATTTATATAGTCTTTATTCCTGGCTCGTCAGAGCCTTTGATTCTTAAATATATTCTCTCTGTTTTCTACAACGTAGGAGCAAAACAAAAGTTCTTTTCTCCTTTTATCCTATAATCCTTAGACCATATACCTCAGTCAGTCTGTTTTTTTCCCTACGGATATTAGGATATTAGGATTTTTCATTACTCGCTGTCATTTATTTGCCCTTACGGGCAGAAATCCATTGAAAATCTTTTTTGAAAATCTTAGGAGCCTGTCGGCTCTGAAATAAGACATGGAAAATTCGTGTAATCGGTGTAATCCGTTGTTGAAAAGATAATCAATGTAATCCCTGTAATATGTGGGCTTCACCACCACCTTATCTCTCCGTCCTCAAGAGTGAAGATACGTTCTTCCCTGCCTTTCGTCAGGTCATGGAGGATGTAGAGTGCGTTTGAGGGAACACTGGTGAATGTCACACTGTCCGTGGTCGCTACTTGTTCACCCACTGGGTGCGCACCGTCACGGTCGTAATAGTCCAGGCGGTAGCGGTGACCTGCGGTGACGTGGTTGTCGTCGTTCCTCGGCAGATACCTTATTTTTGCTACCGCGACCGGTGAACCGAAGTCAAAGGTCAGGGTGCAGTCATCCGACTTCTTCGTCTGATAGTACGTCAGCGCATCACCGTCAATGACGCTGCCAGCTTTGAAACCTGCGTCCTCGTTGCCGTCGGTGATAACAGTCTTTGGCAACAGTCTCTTGCCGTCAGCATCGTAAAACTCCATCTCCGCCACGTTGCAGTGGCTGCGCCTTGGGGCTGTGTAACGCAAGTAGCGGTATGCCCTGCCCTTAGGGTCTGTGTCTATACTGTCATACTCCATCTCCGGGTTACGCTTTATCTCGCCAATCTTCGTGCTTTCAGCGAAGTCTGCGGTATTTGAAGTGTGAAACTTTCCCCCCACCATGCGCTTGCTGTAAACGTGCGTCACGGCATACTTAGGATATTTTCGCGTAAGAGTCAAGGAGATAGTCTTGCTTTTGTCGGGCTTGATGTACTCCTGTTCGCCGTTCTCCTTTATTAATATAGGATAGTCTGCCGCCACAGCCCTGTCATTCTCCCATGTCACAGGCAGATAGACAGCACCCCTACCTACATTCCTGAATGTGTATTGCTTCTTATCCCCTCCCTTAAAGGGAGGGTTAGGGAGGGTCTCTTCCCCCCACGCTATCGGTGTCCACCCTTGGTTGTTGAAAGCTGCAAGGTAGGCAAAGTGCTTGTCAGTGCTGATGCTCACACTTATGTCCACGCCCTTTGTGTAGTCCCCTGTTACATCCTTGATAAAAGGATTTGTCAGCACAGGGGGTGTCGGTTCTCCGATGGTCCTGTTCTTCTCAAACAAACTTTCCTTCTGATATTCGTATGTATAGCGATACACCTTGCCATACACATAATCGCTCTTGCATGGATATCCGGGGTTACTCTCCGAACCCATGAAGGGTACAGTCCTGCCGTTGTTGTTCAGCACCACGTTCCAGTGATGCCCATGTGGACGAGTAGGCCACTGCGGAGTAAAGTCCACGCTGACGGGAATGCCGCACGCCCTCATGGTGTAAGCCGCCTTGAAGGCATAGTCGTCGCACTCACCCATGCGCAGGCTCGCCAACACAGGAGCCGGAAGATTCACGCCGCCAAGATGCGGAATAAGATGAATGAAAATCTTGTCCTGCTTCAGCAGATCGTTCACCTGTGCCGCCGCCCAATATGCGGAGTGGTTTTTGTCCGCAATCTGACGCAAAGACTCGATGCCGCGCTTGTATTCACCGTAAAGTCTCTCCCTCCACTCACACAGGTTCTCGTTGGTAAGGCGGTAGGGCAGCAGCCACTCGCAGAACTCTGAGAATGACAGATGCCTTGCAAAGTTGCCGTTGCGCCATCTATCAAATGCCTGGTCAATGTTAGAGATAAGATACTCCGCCGTCACTGCGTCGGCATCCGCCATTCGCTTAAAGCCCTTGTCAGGCACAGCATACACACTGTCTGCAAGGCCGTATATCAGCGGCTCGCACTCAGGATAAACAGTGCTGTGTGCAATGCGTGTCAGTTTATTGTAATACTCGTCCTGCAAGGCACTGCGTATAGTGCCGTGATACTGCATATTATCTAAGAGCCAAGCCGCCGCTTGCTGTTTCTCCGCATCGCCGGCATAATGCTCAGTAAGTGCGTGCCTTAGCTCTGCCAGTTTGTTGTTTTGGGCGCACAAGGGTAATATCGCCATCAACGTAATGACAGCGAGTAAAAGTATTCTTCGCATGATGTTTGGTTTTGATTTTCCCTCCAACCGCAATATTGTGGTTGGAGGGGAGAAGTATTATTACTCTAAGGGTTCGGCAGTAAACTCTATTTCTGCATAACCACTACGAGAACCTAAAACTAAAGACTCATCTGTTAGTGTTAAAATCTGCTGATGGTCTTCGTCTGTTTTTTTTCTACCATTCATTATAATTTCTCCTTGTGTGTGTAACCAATTACCAGTGCTTGAAGTACCCACTTGGGAAGGGTCAAAACTCATTTCATAAGATTCTGATAAATAATAAGCATAACGACATATAATTGTGTCATTATTGAATGAGGTTGTCAGAGTCATTGAGTCATTGTCAAACACAAGAGTCATGACAACATTCATTCCCGTTGTTACTTGCAATTTCTTAGAACCCACGGAAACATTTCCATGTTTTCTTATTACTCCTTCGTGGCTTGAGTCCGTTGTCACTCTTTTTGTCCATTTCTTGCCCATTAATTGCTCTTTTGTAAAAGTGTTTGTCTGTGCATTTGTATTCTGACAAAAAAAGATACTAATCAAGTATGTGAAAATTGAAATTAATGTTTTTGTGTTCATAATCCTAATTCTTGAAAATAATGTGGTTGTCTAATAGGACCAACTAAATGAAATTTCTTAGTATTGTTGTCTATCTCCATTTTTATCTCTCTGTCCTTGAATTTTACTATTCCGCTCTCTGGTAGTGGTTTCTTCTTGTCAAAGCAGAGTAGGTAGCAGAAAGATGTAAGAGAGGTGTCTTGCTTACATTGGTATTTCTCGCTTCCACTTCCAATTATAGATCGAGTTAAAGTCCTATTGGGATAATAACAGACTCCCTCATAAATATTTTGTGTACTATCATCCTTCAGATTCATAAAGATCGTAAGAGAATCATTAAATTCCTTGTAACGAAGGGGGATAGGGTAAACTTCTTTCCCTGTATTTGTCAATATCACTTTCTCAGCTTGGTCAATAGAACCTCCCATGTATGGCATAATGGCATGGTATTTCCCATCATCCTTAATGGTTTCTGGGGGACAGGCAGAAAAGGCTGATTCAGTGAGGTACAATTCAACATCTTTTACAGGAAAGTCGTCCACCTGAATTCGCGTCATATAAACTTTTTCAACTTTGTAGTATCTGGTATATAGACGGTAATCACCTTGACATGCACACACTACAACCATCAGAAGTGCAATTTGGACAATTGCATGTAAGTGATTTCTTTTCTTGCTTTTCTTTTTTCGCATGGTCTGTTTTATTTATGATTATCAATTCTTCTATCGGACAATTGTATTGTGATGTGGTATAATCTTGTCCCCAACTCCAAAAGTCTATTTTCCCAGAATGAAGTCCTGTGATTTCAACATAATGATTTTCACCTTTATTATCAAAATAATATCCCCTATCTGTTTTTTCGATCTTTACGCCTGCAAGTATGGTGAAAGAATCGAATTCATTGTTCGTTATATCAGTTATTTTTTCATTAATATAATCATAGGTCATCGTGCCTTTTTGTTTATATGATATTTCTGAACTTCCTGCTATATTATCCTGGATAAAATCCACGACTTCGCTATAGACCATACCTCCTCCGTCACCATCGTCTAGTCGTGGGTCATAGCCTGGCTGCTTCCGCCCCATCATACACTTTAACTTGTCTAACCATGAATCGGTATTAGCCCATGTCTGAATGGCAGACTGCATAAGAGCATCAACAGAAGTGTATTGGATACCATTTCCAATAAGTTCATCTTGCAAATCCTCATTACCATTTTCATGCAATATGTCATTTGCTGTCATTCCAGTTGGGCTGTACTCGTTTACATCCATAGCTAATTCTAATCCCCATGGACCGTAATAACCGTAGTTTGCAAGGTTATATACGCAGTCGGCGTATTGTTTAGGATAGTTTTCTGCCAGATATTTCTGAATGAAAGCTGGACCACAAGTACCATTTTTACCTTGCTGTATAATCTCAGGGAAGGCAAGTTGACGTTCCAAATCCTTTGTCAGGTTCGGATATCCGTTATCTTGGTTGTACAAACGGTGCTCTTTCAAATTGTCCAATAACTTCTTTGTCGCTTCTGTAATCATACACGGACACCTATGGTATCCGATGGAATCAGTTTTTTCGCCACTCTGTTGGGCTGCGTGTAATGGTTGTTCTTCCGGCGCAAATGTTCCCGTCGATTCACTGTTGTTGTTACTACTGCTGCCGCCGCCACCACCATATACCAACGTCCAGTCCCACCAGTTAAATGAGCTTTTGTTTTTTCCGTTGACGGTGACATTAGGCAGCACTTGGTCAGGAATCCCTTTTGGTCCGACGCCACTGGGATTATCAGGCTTGCCTGGATCTGATTCAGGCTTATGGTCATTGTCAGGTTTGGGGTCAGGATCGGGTTCAGGCTCATCTTCCTTGCATTTATGTTTTTCCCGTTCAATGACCTTCATCTTTTGGTTGCACTTTTTACACTCATAAAAACAGTTCTTCTCATGCTCCGCAATCTCATCACTCTTAAAGACTCCTCCGCAACTGGAACAAGTTTTTTCACCATTCCCGTCTTCCTCGCAATTCAAGTCTGTCATGTACCAGAAACTTCCATCATCGCAGTTGTGTGTGGTCTCATTAGTCATGCTCTGCGCCCTCATCTCCTCCGCAGTCAGCAAAGTTAGCAAAAGAATTGTAATTGACAAAATCCTGTTCATCTTGCACCTCCTTTTTTAACAATTATTGTGCGAAGGACACGGCTTCCGACCGTCACGTTAAGCACATACGTGCCGTCAAGGACGTTAGGCATGATTGTCTCAGTATACCTGCCTTCCTCTATTCTGCCGAGGTCCTGAGTGTAAGCAAGCTTACCATAGACATCATACAACCTCAATTTAGCATCGCATGGCTCTGGTAACTCAAACGACACGTCAAATTGCGAAGAGAACGGATTAGGCGAAGCCACGACACGAGTGTATCGGTCAGCATCGTCTCCCTCCCTCGCAGGGAGAGCTGGGGTGGGTCTCTTCTGCAGCTCAATATACATCGGCCTTTCAGGCTCCATGAGCTTCAGCGAGTATAGTGACAGCCTTCCCGCAATCCTGTCCTGCCATACGTCGAGCTCCGCAGAGTCCATCTTGTACGGCACCTTGCTGCCCACGGTATAACGCTCGTTAAGTTCTACACCACCGTCAGAGAACGACAATCTGCCGTCGGCAGACACCGTGGCACGGAACGGTACGGAGTCAGTGGCAAGCATCAGCAAGCCAGAGACCACCTTGCCGTCGCTGGACATAGAAAGTGTCACAGGCTTCTCACCGAGAATGTAGCGGCCGCTCCAGTCGTACATGACAATGAAGCCCTGATAACGTCCCGACAACATAGTGACATCATTAACGTCTGAAAGAACCTCAGGCATCCTCGCAGGCACATCGCCATAGGTGTCGTTGGCAAGAAGCTCCTCGTGCAAGTAGTTCTCTGCTTCGGGGCGGCGCACTTCCTCAATGGCAGGACTGTAGCCCAAGGTAGCCGCCCTGTTCAGGAAGAATGCGGCACGCTCATCATCCAATCCGACACCGTAGCCGTTGCGGTAGCACAAGCCCAGCATATACAGACAAGGGCTGTGGTCCTTATCGGCACCCTGCTGAAACAATTCCGCTGCCTTTGCGTAGTCCTGCTGACAGCCAAGCCCCTTGTAGAGCATATAGCCGGCATCGTACATACACATCACAGAACCGGCATCAGCCCCCTGCTTGTAGTAGCGGAAAGCCTTTTGAAAATTCTGACTTGTTCCGCACTGTGCATTCTTATACATCATGCCGAGATTGTGATAAGCCTCTGCAAAGCCGTTCGCACCGGCGGTCTCCAACCACCGTACAGCCTGCGCAGTATCCTGTGGAACACCCAGGCCAGCCATATATACCAGTCCGAGCGAGTTCATGGCGTATGGCACGCTGTCATTCTCTGCCGCGTCCCTCAGGACAGACACAGCCTTCTCTTTTGTTATGTCAGAGTCAATGCCTTTCAGTACACGCACTGCGTGCTTGATGTCTTCTGTGCTGTTCATAGCGTCTGCAGTTGCAGAAAATAACGCAGATATCATCAGTAGGAAAGCGTAAAGTTGCACAGGCATTTTCGTTTTCGTTAATATTACCATACGAACTCCTTTCCCACCACTGGTGATTTCTTTTCTTCCTCATCCATACGCGCCTTCTTGTCAAGTGCATCAAGCATCTTAAGCATCTGCGGCTTATGCTTGTCAAGCTCAGCAGCAGCCCTGCGCCTTGCCTGACCATGGTTACGGTATATATCCTTGATACGGTACAGCTCGTGATAATAGTCAAACGCCTGACTCATGGCAACCGCACTGTCAAGCTGCTCTACGAGTCCGGCATCAACAATTCTCTGCCATGCCTTCTTCATGTCCTGCGTCACTACAAGAGCATTCTTGAAATGAAAGTAGCGACGCTGCTGCTTTTCATTCAGAACGGTTGTGATGGTCTTGATATCATCCTCCCACACGTCAGTGTGCGGGTCGTCATGCAGACGGCGCGCCAGTTCAAGCGCCTTCTCCATCAAGGTACTGTACTGCATGGTGTCAAGATGCAGTGCCTCCCACCAGTAGAGAGCCTTGCAGAGGTTCTCACCCGAAACCTTGTTGGTGAGCGACGGAATAATCACCGTATTTATAGAATCCTGATAGATACGGTCAATGCGCACCTTCCTCTTCATACGCTCCCTCAGGTTGTCAGGGAACAGACTGTCACACTTAGCCTTGAGAGTCTCCCTGCTGAGCATGTAGCGCTCCAGCACGGGAACAGCCTCCCTGCGCATGTTGTAGGTGAGGCGTACAGCCATAGCCTCCTCCTCTGCCCTACGTCTGACGGCATCGCCGTCTGGTCCAGCCGATGCCACCTGTGCACACATGCCAGTGGCACACAGCAGCAAGAGCTGTGGTAAAAAACTTTTCTTCATCATTTTAGTAAATGTTAGTATGTTTGGGTTATTATGTAATATTGGTCAAATCAACCAGACATGGCATATCGATCTCATTTCCTTTCGAGATACATCTCTGCTTCACGTACGATGGCGGCAGTTTTCCGGTCCCTCACCTTCGCTTCGGTATTCACTATCTCGTTCGCATATCTCGTTGCGGTAACCGTGTCACCCTTACTGTCATAAAATCTCATAAGTATAAGCTTTGGCATCAGCAGCGTAGGCTGTGTATGATATACCTCATTTATATACCCGATGCCATCGTCTTCGCACCCAAGTCCCGACAAACATCGGTGAGCCATATAGCACAACTGCGGTGCAGCGGTATAGCGCATGGCATTATCGATGCATAGCGTAGCTTGTCCATAGTCACCTGTCCGCATTAAGCCATGTGCCCTTAACCTCCAGAACGCCTCGGAGGAATAGATGTACTTTTCTAAATCGGCAAACACACTGTCGCTGACAGCCTCGCCAGCAGACATCCTTTCTTCTATACTTCCCAGGTGATACTGGGCGTAGGTCATCCTCCCGGTGATGACAGACAGCATCAGGACAAACACGACCAGTGCCACGCTCACCAACCTCTGCAGAAGCAAACTGTGACCGCACGACACTTCCTCTGGCTCATCATACTTGCCACTGCTGCCGGCGGCAACCACAGCGGCACAGCAGACGACAAGCAGCCATGTCTGAATACCAGCCACTACAAAGTTCACCAGCGACATCACGGCGAAGGCGGAAAAGAGACCCACCCCAGCCCTCCCTGTGAGGGAGGGAGTCTTTTTTGCTCTGGTAATAGTCATAGCATAGAACCCGGCAAGGAACAGCATGCCGATAACACCGCCCTCCACGCCATGCTCGAGGAAATCATTGTAGGCCATATATACGAAAGACGCGTTCCTGCGCTCCGTCTCAGTGCCGTACTCCTCACGGAAATACTCCGCCTGCCGCAAGTTGTAGTGCTTAGGAAACAACCCGTAGCCGCAACCCATAGGATGCTCCGCAATCATAGAGGCAGACACCTTCCATACCAGCAGACGGCCGTCCGCACTGTCACGCTTCATCTGATACATCCTCACCGCCCCGACGGAGACGACAAGCAATGCCACCACCGCCAGAAACACTTTTCCTAAGGAACTATGGATTTTAGGATTGCAGTTTGTCTCCCTTTGCAAGTGAAATCCTTTTATCCTTGAATCCTTAGACGAAAAGAGAAAAAACACGGCAGCCTCCACAGCCAAACCGATGTAAGCCGTGCGGCAACGCAACAAGACAATAGCAAACAAAGCAAGGAAAAGGAAAACGACATAAGCCCCCCTCCTATCCGAGCACCTCAGCCTATGCACAACAAGCGGAACGCACCCAGCAAGATACATCGCCGTGACATTGGGATTGTCACACGCCCCCGTCACTGGGTACAGTGAACTCTCTGGCTCCATGAACCCCATCCTCTGCGCAAAGACACAAAAGACATGTATAAGTCCGATGACCAGCAAACCGCTGTAAATCCTCTCCTGTGTAAGCAACCCTGCCCTGAGACAGTATGAAAGAGAGATGACAGACAACAAGGTGACACACAGATATACCGTGCGGTACAGTTCCGTAACCTCCGACAGTCTGCCGTGAAGCAAGATATATCCCGTCCACAGAGCGACAAAGACGCACAGTCCGCCGACAGGCCTTACCGTCCCACATAACGCACGGTGGCAGAAAGCAACCAACGCCAACAGCAGAAGGCCGCACTCCATGAGCAGGGAGCGCGACAATGAGGGATAGACAAACAGATGCGTGTCAACAGCGGCAGCGATGCACACCGTAAGAAAAACTATATAAACAGTAGTAGATATAAATCCGCTTCTCATCTTCTTACCTTTTCTTCAAGTCATTTCTTCCAACCTTTCATGCGGTGCCAAGAGAATCATCCAGCCCGCGGTCAGAAATAAAGCGGATGCAAATATAATAACATTTTTTAATGGTTGGCAAAAAAAAAAAACATCTTTTAACTTAAATAAAGTTGAAAGATGTTCTAAAGTCTAAAATTAGTTAAATAGCACAAGCTTTTCTCTTGGTTTGCATTTTTTTCGCAGACAAAAACAAAAAGGCAAAATTACCCAAATGTCCTATTCTATGTAGTTCGTTTAGTCTAAGGATTTAAGGATTGTTCCTTCTGTCTGCACCTAGGCTCTGGCTTTATCCTTAAATCCTTAAATCCTTAGACTAAACAATGAATATTCTCTAAGGATTTAGGGATTATAGGATAGTTGTTCTTTCCCCTTTCCGTAACTTAAAATCCCTGAATCCTTAAATCCGTAGAGCATCAAAGAGTTTTTCTTTGAAACAAATTAGAAGCAACGAAGATTTGAATTAATTTGAATTGATTTGTAGAATTTCTGTCCGACAGGACACTCCTTAATATTATTTCATGCAAGCACCACTGCGTACCGAGCAGTAGCCAAGAGACACAAAAAGGCATCTGTGTGTATCGTTCACACAGATGCCTTTTTATTATTGCTTTTTACTATTCTCTTGTTTCTACTTTTACGTTTTTGCTAATGGTGCATCATTCTGAGACAGCACGCACAGCACGCACACTGAAGCCGAAGTCGCGATAAGTGGTCTGCGGACTGACAAAGCCGCTGCCGAAGTACAGGTAACGACCGACCGTACTGCTGTAGAGCGTACTTGACCAGTAGCTGCCGCTGGAGCCGCCACTGAAGTTCGACGAGCCACTGAAGTAGCCGGCAGCCGGCAGGAACAAGGAACTGTTTGCGTAGTTGCCATTGCCTGTGAATATGCGGCCAGCTATGCCGGTATTGTTGTAGTTGTCTGTCCATGCACTTGTAGTGTTTGTTTTCAGTGCCTGCATCTCCCCATAGGTGGGCATGCGCCAGTCTGCTCCCCACTGTACGCTGGCTGCGTCGTCTTCTGCTTCGAGCACGGCACCTCCATAGGTGTATTTTGTGTAGATAGCGTCAATGTAAGTACCACTGATGTAGTACGGGGCGTTGTCCTCTTCATAGCCGCCGCTCTTGCCGTCTTTCCATGAGGTGACGGTGGGCGTGGTGCCGTTCATCGTGTAGCCGGTGTAGTATGGCTCGGTGGCTCCCCAGGCGAAATAGTCACCGTATTCCTCAGGGCTGTCTGCGCCTACATTGCAGGTGGCGAAGAGTATCTTCTTGCCGTTCATGCGTATGCCGAGGTCAACATACCCATGGCCATTCATTGTTCCAGTCCAGCCATTGGCCACGCTGGCGGTGCCCATATTGATGACTGCAGCGCGGCTGAGCACTGAGGTGCTGCCGTTGTAGGAGCGTATAAGCTCTTTGCCGTCTGTGCCTACGCACTCCATGGTGAAGCCCTGTTCAAGGGTGCCCGGCAATACTGCTATGAGATATGTGCCGGCGGCGATGCTCTCTTCGTTGCCTGCGGGCACGAGGGTTACGGTGCCGGTGCCGCCAGAGGTTACCGTGGCTGTGCCTATGCCTTCTTCATCGATGGCTACGTCGAGGGTGCCGGCGAGGCTCTCTGTGCCGTTGGCCTTGAAGACTATCTTCTTCGTGGCGCTGTCGGTGGTTAT
>JAEEGF011272602.1_pt1 | contig 40797 bp, 36 predicted proteins | sample 9134171 | NCBI WGS metagenome assembly JAEEGF01 (sample SAMN16246542, study PRJNA631951) | gut metagenome | biome: gut microbiome; feature: rumen; material: AP-attached | host: Bos | place: Iran: Karaj | collected 2018-10 | reverse complement strand
ATAGTGATTATTGATTTGTTATTTTATTATGCTTATGGACATCTGTTGTCCAGCCCATGGGTCACAGGATTATTTTTCACTGAACCGAAAATTATTTTATGAGGCACATCTTTCCCCTTGGTGTCGGTGTGCTTGGTGTAGGTAGTGTCGGTAAACATGTCTGTAGTATGTCAATGATGTGGAAATCTTTGATTGACCACCCTTCGGGAACCTTTACACGGTATGAAGGTGTTCCTGGGGTGAGAGAGCTAAAGTAAACAAACCATCCTGAGCCCACCGATTGTTCAACATAAGCGATGTTGTTCTGGCGGATAATTCCATGGTCTGGAGTAGTGATGCTGATGGTTATACTATAGGTTTGTGCTGACAAAGTCGCAGCTGAACCTAAAGCCAGAATGATACTAATAAGTAAAAGTTTTTTCATTTTTTTATTGTGTTTAAATGGTATGATAAATATAAACTGTTGTAAATGTGTGTCTTGTATGTGATGGAGGCGTACGATTCTGTTTTATTTGTGTATGTAAATATACATTTTTTTTCTATTCTCCAAACAATTTCTTTAATGAAGGTGAAAATGACGTGGAAGGAAATAAGAGGCGAACGCAGGGCTAAGGTTGAGTTAGGGAGGGTTCGATGGACGGGCTATTGGAAGGATTGTTTTGTACGAAAGGCCGTTGGAGGGCAGTTGTTTGATAGGGATTGGGATGAGGCAGTGGTGAAAAGACACCGCGCCGGCCACGGGAGGGTCGGCGCGGTGCTATGGTTGCGGGTAGGATGACGAGCGGAAGCGTACAGGTGTCGCTTCAGGCGGTTATCGAACCACTATTTTGCGGGCTTTGTCGCCGTCGATTTGCAGCATGTAGATACCGGCAGCAGGGACATGGATTTGCTGGCAGTCGGAAGTGGCGGTGAGGGTAGAGAGGCGACGACCCATGATGTCGAAGAGGTTTACTTGTTTGCCTTCGGCTCCGAGGATGGTGATGTCAAGTCCTTGGGTTGTGATGGTGATATTGTCGGGCTGGGCTTCGTCAACACCTACTGCGTTGTAGAAGTAGGCTTGGAAGGTGACGTTGGCGTTGACGGTGATGGTGCGTTCTATTTGAGTGTTGCCGTCGCTCCAGCTGCGGAAAGCAAAGCCGGGGAAGGGTCGGGCGAGGAGAGTTGCTTCTTCGCCATAGTTGTAGATTCCCCCACCGTAGACGGCACCCATGTTGGGGTCGTTGGAGGTGGCGGTGACGGTGAAGGATTGCGGGGCAAAGATGGCAGTGTATGTGGCATCGGTCAACACCCTGACAATACGGGTGCTTTCGGTGTTTCCGTCACTCCAATATTTGAAGACGTAGTGGGGGTAGGGGTTGGCGGTGATGGTTATTTGCTGGCCGGCGTGATAGGTGCCTGAGCCTAAGACAGTGCCCATGGAGTTGTCGTTGCTGTTGACGGTGATGTTGTATGTGGGATTGCTTTCAAAAATGGCAATGATGTTGCTGTCGCGTGTGGCGGTGATTATACGGGGATTGGTAGTGTTGCCGTCGTTCCAGGTGACGAAGTAGTTATGCTCTGTCGCAGTGGCGAGGATTGTAATCTGAGAGCCGTATTCGTAGAGGCCGGAGCCCGAGACAATGCCTTGCAGGGTGTCGGAGCTGGTGGCTTGGATTGCGTATATGTTGGGGAGGAAGAGGGCGGTGAAAGCGGTGTCGGAGGTGATGACAACCGAACGGGGGTTTTGGGTGTTGCCGTCGCTCCAAGAGGAGAAATAGTAGCCGTAGTTAGGCAGGGCGGTAAGGACGGCTGTGGAGCCGTAGGCTAAGGTGCCGGTACCGGTGACAGTGCCTCGGAGGCTGTCGACGGTTGTGGCGGAGACGAAATAGGAGTCGGTGACGAATTGGGCGGTAAGGACGGTGTCGGAAATAACTGTCAAGACACGCGGGTTGTCAGTGATGCCGTCGTTCCATTGAACAAAATGATAGTGGGCAGAAGGGATGGCAGTGAGGGTTACGGTGGTTTGGTAGTTATAGTTGCCGCCACCGGTGACGGTACCGGCAGCAGGTGAGTTGGTGTTGGCAATGACGGAGTAGGAGTTGAGGGCGAAGAGGGCTGTGAAACCTATGTCTTCGGTGACAAGAATGGTGCGCGGGTTGTCGGTGTTGCCGTCGTTCCATTGAACGAAGTGGTAGCCGTAGAAGGGAGTGGCGGTGATGATAGCGGGAGTGTTGTAGTTGTATGTTCCGCTGCCGCTGACAGTGCCATAGGCTCCGTTGCCGCTAATGGCGGTGATGGTGTAGGAGTTGAGGGCAAATTGGGCAGTGTAGGTGGCATTGTTTGTCATGGTGATGAGGCGTGGGTTGGAGGTGTCGCCGTCGTTCCATTGAACGAAATGGTAGCCATAGTTTGCTTGAGCGGAGATGTTGACGGGTGTGTTGTGGGTGTAGGTGCCGCTACCGGAGACGGTACCCATGGTGTTGTTGTTGCTAAGCACGGTGAGGGTGTAGGTGTTGATGGCAAATTGGGCGGTGAGAGAGGTGTTGGCAGAGACGATGAACGAGCGGGGATTGTCGGTATTGCCGTCGCTCCATTGGACGAAATGATAGCCGTAGAAGGCTGAGGCGGAGAGGTTGGCAGTGGCGCCGTAGTTGTAGCTGCCACCGCCATAGGCTAAGCCCATGTTGGTGTCGTTGGAGGTGATGTCGACTGTGTAGGTGTTGGGGACAAAGATTGCTGTGAAACTGGTGTCGGAAGTGACTTGGAATATTCTTGGATTGGAGGTGTTGCCGTCGCTCCACTGAACGAAGTGATAGCCGTAGAAGGCTGTTGCACTCAGTTCGACGGAGGTGAGGTAGCTATAGCTGCCACCGCCGATGACGGATCCCATGGTGTTGTTGCTACTGGTGGCTGTGACGGCGTATATGTTGACGGCGAAGTTGGCGGTGAAGGAGGAGTCCTGCGAGACGAATACGGTACGTGGGTTGGTGGTGGAGCCGTCGTTCCAGAAGGTGAAATGATGGCCAGAGAATGGGGTGGCGGAGATGACTGCCAGATTTTGATAGTAATAGGTGCCACTGCCGGAGACGGTACCCATGGTGGGGTTGTTGTTAAGGACGGTGATGGTGGAGTAGTTTGAGAGGAATATGGCTGTGAAGAGGGAGTCCTGGGTGGCAATGATGTAACGCGGGTTTTGTGTATTGCCGTCGCTCCAGCATTGGAAATGGTAGTCGGAGAAGGGGGTTGCGGTGAGTGTAGCGGTGGAGTTGTAGCTATAAAGACCGGTGCCGGTAACGGTGCCGCGGGTGGAGTCGTTGCAGGTGACAGTGATGTAGGAGTTGTCGGAGACGAAGAATGCAGTGAAATTGGTGTCGGAGGTTACGTTGAGTGTGCGGGGATTGGAGGTGTTGCCGTCGTTCCAGCGGAGGAAATGGTAGTCGGTGTAGGCGAAGGCCTGAATGATGGCGGTGGAGCTTGAACAGGAGGGTTGCTGAGTGACGGAAGCATTGCCCATTATGGGATTATTGACATTGAGTGTGAGTTGGTAGGGCGATGTTTCGGTGAGGTTGGAGAAGTTGTCCCAGTAGTCGGCCATGAAGTAGGATAGCAGGGATCCACAGGGCACATTGACTTGAGTGGAGGATGTGGCCGAAGAAAAGGTGTTGGCAAAAATGACGGGCGGGATGCTGCCCAGCATGGTGATGGTGGTGATGGGGGCAGTGTTGGCAAAGGCCCGGTTACCGATGGTTGATATGGATTGGGGGAAAGTGAACTGGCCTCCAACCAAGGAGCAACCGTTGAATGCATCGGCACCGATGGTGGCGAGTGATGGGTTGAAGGTTGGATTGGTGAGTCGGAAGCATCCCCCGAAAGCATTGTCTCCGATGGATGTGAGAGAGTCGCTGAGTGTGACAGTGGTGAGACGGATGCAGTTGCGGAAAGCAGAGTCGCCAATGGAAGGTGTGTGGCTACCCATGGTGACTTGGAACAAGCGGTCGCAGCCGTAGAATGCTTGGTCGGGTATGGGGGCTGATGAGAAACCAGTGTTGAAGAAGATGATGCTGTCGCAGTCGCGGAAGGCTCCAGTGCCAACGGAATTCAGGTTGGCAGGGAATTGGAGAGTGGAGTTGATGCGTGAGCATCCCTGGAAGGCATAGTCACCGATGGAGGTGAGGGAGTTGGGGAGGAGCAGCTGGTTGGAGATGTTGCGGCAATAGGAGAAGCTGTGGTTGCCGATGGATTGGAGCGTTTGCGGCAATGTGAGGCTGGTGAGGTTGTTCATGCCGAAGAAGGCGTAGGAGGGGATGCGCAGGACGCTGTTGCCGATTAGTAGTGAATTGAGTTGTGTGAAGGGTTGGAAACCATAGGATGGTGAGTTGCCTGTGGGTGAGCAGAAAGAGGCATCGGAGCAGTTGCGGGCGTTGTAATGCAGGTAAACGACTCCATTGCAACCGGCAAAGGCATGGGTGTCGATGGTAGTGAGGTTGAGTCCGATTGTTACTGAGTCAAGGTTTGTTGCATTCATGAAGGAGTATGAATGGATGGCTTGAACGCTGTCGCCAATGACAAGTGTTTGCAATGAGTTGACAGGGAGGGATGACTGGTGGCCACTGCTGGTCATGTAGCTGCATACAGCATTTGAGGCGTTGTAGTGTATGTAGTGCACGTTGTTGCATCCGGCAAAGACGTTGTAGGATATTTGTGTCAGGGATTTGCCGATGCCGATGGTGTCGAGAGCGTTGCAGTTGCTGAATGCCCAGTTGCCCAGGATGGTGACTGAGTTGGGGATGTTAATGGATTGGAGAGAAGAACAACCTTCGAATGCAACGTTTCCGATGATAGAGATGTTGTCGCCAAGAATGGCGGTCTGGATGCTGGTGCAACCTTGGAATGCTCCAACTCCGATGGTGATTACGGAGTTGGGAATGGTTACGGAGGTGAGGCCACTGCAGTGGTTGAAAGCACCGTCGCTAATGACAGTGATGGAAGTTGGGATGGTTACAGAAGTGAGTCCGGTGCAGGAATGGAAAGCATTGGCACCGATGGAGATGATGCGGTAGGTGTTGGAGCCATAGACAACAGTGGCGGGGATTGTCATGTTGCCTGTGGGTTTGGTGTAGTTGTAGTAATAGTTGTTATTGTTGAGACGAGGGTAAGTGATGGTTGCAGTTGAGTCGGAAAGGATGTTGTAGTAGATGCGCTGCCCGGAGCTACACACGGCAGAGAAATCAAAGGCTTGTGCGCTAAGGTTGAATGCTGTAAGGAACAGCATAAGAATGGTTTTGAATATAGTGCTTCTCTTCATTGTGATTGTTCTTATCGAGTGGTTGCAGTATTAATGGGTGACAAAGATAAATTGTTCGCCGTAAGAGGTGCCGATTACGTTGGTGGCATAGGCGCGATAATAGTAGGTGGTGCCAGAGGTAAGGTTGGAGAGGTGGCTGACAAATTGGCCAGTGCCTGCACCGTCGTAGGTATGGTTGTCGGAGAGGGTAGGCAGGGGGGAGGTGCTGAAGCATATTCCCCTTTGGAGAATAGGAAAGTCGCCGTCGTTGAGTACATTGCCACCAGATACAGCACTTTGGCTTGTGATTTCAGTAACGGTGGTTGTAGTAACAGTGGGCATTCCGTTGAGGGTGGTGAATGAGGAGGTTTCGCCGTAGGCTATGCCAGAGGAGTTGCGAGCGTATGCCCTGAGGTAGTATAGGGTGTTAGGTTGAAGGTTTGTGATTTGGGTTTCGAAATCGCCGATACCTGTTCCCAGATTACGGTGGAGATTTTCGATGGTTGGATTGGGTGTGATGCTCCAGCAGATGCCTCGGTCGGTGATGGGGAAACCACCGTCGGAGATAAAACTACCAGTGCAGGTGGCTTGGGTGGATTTGATGTTGGTAATGGCGGTAGAACCTACGGTGGGCAGTCCATCAAGTGTTTTGAATGCAATTTGTTCGCTGTAACCGATGCCAATGCTGTTGCGGGCATAGGAACGAACGTAGTATGTGGTATTGGGGGAGAGTTGGAGGGTGGTTTCAAGGGTTCCGTTGTTGTTTGCAACAACGGCTTTATGGTTTTCGATGGTGGGGTATTGAATAATATCATAGACGAAACCACATTCGATAATGGCAGAATTGCCGTCTTCGATTATGTTGCCATGGAGTAGTGCGGAGTTTGTGGTTATGTCGGTGGCATTGCGAGTGGTTAGTATTGGTGTTGAGGGACCTTTGATTTTAATGATACCGAAATCGTAGGTTTCAAGGCCGGGAGCGATATGGTCTAAATAGAGGTTTTGGCTTTTGTAGAGGGAATCGGGTTGAATGGCTATAAAGTAGCCGTCTTTGATTTGTTGGACACTAAGGTCGATGGAGAAGGCTCCATCGTTGTCGGAATAGATGGTTTCGTGTACTCTGGCCCCATTGGTGGAGACTATTTTTATGTTTTGAAGGGGTTGGAGAGTACGCATGTCTTGTAGAACTCCGTGGTAGTGGGTGGTAATAAAAATGCCTTCTTTCTTCAGGTCTTTGACACATGATTGCATGGTCAATGACAGAAGGAATGAGACAAGAATCGTAACTATAATGTTTTTACGCATGGGATTAGAATCTAAGGGTTAAACCGACAGTGGGAGCCAAGGATTGTGGTGTGGCAATGATGGATGGTTCGAAGGAGAGATCGTAAGGACTTTTGGGTTGGGCAGTGATGGCACGTATGATATTGAAGACATAAAGGGCACCGGCCATTCCCCATGAGATGTAGGAGAGGGATTGCATGGTATTGTACTGCTGGCTGGCGTTTGCGAAATCGTTGATAGAAACACCCTCGGAGCGCATGATTTTGAGTTGGTCTTGCGCCACGCGGTAGCTGAGGATACCGCCACTTACAAAAGCGGCTTCACCTACGAGGGTGAGGATGCCTTCGGTGACGTGGTCTTTGCTCATTTGCCCCCATCCGGGGATGACTATTGATTTGGCCAAAGAGACGAGGTTCTCGGCTGTAGAGGTGAGGCCTAAGCGATCCCAAACGGGTTCGACATTGCTCATGGACGCCACTTGGCAGAGTACGTAGACCCACCATTTGCCATTGGTGAGTTGTGTGGAGTATAGTCCGACACGGTTGACGGGAACATCGTATTGTTTGGATATTGTTTGATAGTCGGTTCCTGCGAGTAGGGCTTCGCTAACCTTTTGGGCATCGAAAGGCTGCCCTAAACGGTTAGCGGTGCTTTGGAAGACGCGTACCATTGCTTGGGCCAAAGCAATGTTGACGGTAGTACCTTCGCCAGACTCGCGGACGTAGATATATGTTTCATTGCCGGGTTTGGGTAGTTCTCGCATCCAAGCTGGTTCTCGTTTGGCTTGGCATTGGAAGATGGTGGCTAACAGAAGTAGGAAAAGAATGTGATGTTTCATTTTCATCGGGTAATCAACTCTCACTTATTTTTTCTAAAACATTTTCGGAAACAAGTCGATAGTGTCGACCACAGGAACATTTGAGGCTTTGGTCAAGGCGTTGACCGCATTCGCATACCCAACCGATGTGTCGTGCAGGAACGCCAGCCATGAGGGCGAAGTCAGGAACATCATGGGTTACGACGGCTCCAGCAGCAATGAGTGCGCTGCGACCTACGTTGTGACCACAAACGACAGTGCAATTAGCTCCAAGGGAGGCACCTTCTTTGATGATGGTTTTTGCGTACACGCCGTGGACGGGGAAATGGGCACGAGGTGTGGTGACATTGGTGAAGACGCAGCTTGGACCACAGAAGACGTTGTCTTCGATTTGAACACCTTCGTAGACAGATACATTATTCTGGATGCGGACACCGTTGCCGATGTGTACGTTGTTGCCAATATTCACATTCTGCCCCAAGGAGCAACGACTGCCTATGCGGGCTCCTTTTTGAATATGGCAGAAATGCCACACTTTTGTGTCTTCGCCAATGATTACGTCATCATCGACGTAGCTGCTTTCATGTATAAATGCCTCACTCATGTTTTTTATTTTATAGCAGTTCTTAATTTAGAGGTCTATTTTGTTGGATATCCAAGATTGGACAGACATACGGAAAGGCTGTCGGTCCAGTAGGGAATAGAAAGTCCAAATGTGTTTTTGAATTTGGTTTTGTCAAGCACAGAATAGCTGGGACGGACAACAGGACTCGGAAATTCATTGCTGTGGCAGGGCTGGATGTCGCAGTTGAGATTTTGGGCCTGTCGGGCAATTTCTTTGGTGAAATCATACCAACTGCAGACACCTTCATTGCTGTAGTGATAGATGCCATTGTTGTTTTTGTCCAGTCCTTTTTCAAGGATGGTGAAGATGGCTTCTGCGAGATCACCGGCATAGGTGGGTGTGCCAACTTGGTCGAATACGACATTTATGCTTGGTTTTGTTGCAGTTAGATTAAGCATGGTTTTACAGAAATTTTTCCCGATTTCGCTGTAGAGCCATGATGTGCGTATGATAATATGCCGACAGCCCGATCGGAGTATTGTTTGTTCACCAGCTAATTTTGTGCGGCCGTAGGCTCCTGTTGGATTTGTTATTTCTTCTTCAGTACAAGGGGTGTTGTTTTTATTTCCGCCAAATACGTAATCGGTTGAAATATGAATTATGAGTCCATTTGTAGATAACATTGCATCAGCAAGATATCCAACAGCAATGTGGTTCAAACGGTCGGCCAATATTTCTTCGCTTTCAGCTTTGTCAACGTTGACATAAGCTGCGCAATTGACGATGGTGTTAATCTGATTGTCGTGGACAAATTGTTGTACGGCCGATTGGTCGGTGATGTCTAGCTCAGTGATATCTGTATAGAAGTAGTTGTGTTGAGAGTTGGAACTACAACGCCGAATGTGACTGCCTAATTGGCCATTTGAACCAGTGACAAGGATGTTCATGATTTCTAATTAGTGAAAGGTGTTCGGAATACTTTGAGGGAAGGATGGCACTTGTCTTTTTCAGATAAAATTATTTTGTTCGGAGGGATTCCCCAGTTGATGCTGAGTTCAGGATCGTTCCATGCGATGGCTCCTTCACTCTGCGGATTGTAGAACGCATCGCATTTGTATTGGAAAATAACATCTTGGCTTAAAACGGAGAATCCGTGAGCACAACCTTTGCCCAAGAAGAGTTGACGGTGATTCTCTCCGGAAAGTTCCACTGAAATATATTGACCGTAGGTGGGTGAATTCTTACGGATATCAACTGCTACATCAAGAACTTTACCCTTTACTACCCGTACTAATTTGCTTTGTGAAAAAGGAGGACATTGGAAGTGTAGACCACGGATGACCCCATAATGTGACATTGATTCGTTGTCTTGGACAAAGTTGATGTCCATCCCAGTTTTTTCGGTAAACTCGCGAGCATTGAAGCTCTCGAAGAAATAGCCGCGTGCATCTTCGAACACTCGAGGTTCAATAATGAGTACTCCGTCAATTTTAGTTCGGATGATTTCCATAATAATTTAGTCCTTGATGAGGTTTATTAGGTATTGTCCGTATTGGTTTTTTAACATGGGTTGAGCTATACGACGCAGGTCATCAGCAGAAATCCATCCCTTTTCGTATGCAATGCTTTCAAGACATGCCACTTTTAAGCCTTGGCGTTTTTCGATTACTTCGATGAAAGTAGAGGCTTCGGCCAAGGAGTCGTGGGTGCCAGTGTCAAGCCAGGCAAATCCACGGCCAAGGAGTTGTACTTTGAGTTGATTGTCATTGAGGAATTGTTGGTTAACAGAGGTAATCTCCAATTCCCCACGAGCAGATGGTTTGATTGTTTTGGCGACAGAGACCACTTTGTTGGGATAGAAGTAGAGTCCAACAACAGCATAGTTTGATTTAGGTTGCTTGGGTTTCTCTTCGATGGAGAGGACGTTGCCGTCTTTATCAAATTCGGCTACACCATAGCGTTCCGGGTCGGCCACCCAATAGCCAAAGACTGTGGCCTTTTGGTCTTGTTCCGCAGCAGCGACGGCATCGCGTAGCAATTTTCCGAAGCCGTTTCCCTGAAATATGTTATCACCAAGCACTAAACAAACGGAATCGTCACCGATGAATTCCTCACCGATAATAAAGGCTTGAGCCAGCCCGTCGGGAGAGGGTTGTTCGGCATAACTGAAGTGGACGCCATAGTCAGAGCCATCTCCTAAAAGCCGTTGGAAACCAGGAAGATCGTATGGGGTTGAAATGATTAGTATATCTCTGATTCCAGCTAACATAAGAGCTGAAATAGGATAGTAGACCATTGGTTTGTCATAGATAGGTAAAAGTTGTTTACTGACTCCCTTTGTAATGGGATACAGGCGGGTACCAGACCCGCCTGCTAAAACTATTCCCTTCATATATACTTTGTATTCGTATGAGATAATAAAATTTTACGACTCTTTTTTCTTTTTGCTTTCACTATCTCCATCACCATAGCCGTAACCATAGCCGTAACCATAACCGTAACCATAGCCATAGCCATAGCCATAGCCGTAACCGTAGCCGTAACCATAGCCGTAACCATAGCCACCGTAGCGATGCTTAATAACAGGTACGTCAGTCATGATAATGGCCATGTTTTTGAACTTGTTTTTGTCGCTCAGTTCTTGAATGAATGGGAACGAACTCTTGTTGAGGTAACCCACACGCATGATGTAGGTGGTGAGGTCGGCACAATGGTTGATGATGGAAGCATCTGCAACGATTTGTGCAGGGGTAGAGTCAAGGATGATATAATCGTAATTCTCTCTCAGGTAAGTCACTAAGATGTCCATTTTGTCGCCAAGCAGCAGTTGTGTTGCGTTAGGAGGAGTCTTTTCACAGACAATGTAGTCAAGGAACGGTGAGGTTTCACTATGCATGATAATCTTTGTAAGATCGTCCTCTTTTCCTAACATATAGTGAATAAGTCCCTGACGGTTGTGACGGTCGATAGTCTTAGAAAGACTACGCTTACGTAAGTCACAGTCTACTAAGATGGTCTTCTTTCCAAGATAGGCCAATGATAGTGCAAGATTGAGTGCCACAAATGATTTACCTTCACCAGGTACGGTGGAAACGGTTTGAATTACCTTTTGATTATCTTTCAAGAAGAATGGGATATTGGAGTGTAGTATTCGGAATGCTTCAGTAACTACATCTGTTCCATTTGCTGTCACAATGATTTCATCATTTTCACGACCTTCAGGTTTCTGAGGAATTTCTCCTAAAATGGGGATTGTCATGGCCTTTTCGATATCGAATTTGGTACGTAATTTGATATTGAAGAAGTTGATGCAAAACATTATCAGAGCAGGAATAGCAACACCGCACACCAGTCCTACTAATATGTGCATAGACAGGTGAGGACCTAAATTAGAACGTACTGCGGGTTCTACGACTTTTGCATTAGCAACAGTAATTGCAAGGTTCATTGCATTTTCTTCGCGTTTGCTCAACAGGTAAAGGAAGAGTTCCTCTTTGATTTTCTGTTGGCGTTGAACCTCTTCAACGGCTTTGGTTTGGCTCGGCATAGAAGCAATTTGACCTTGGGCACGGGATTGCTGCGCTTTTGCGCTGCGAAGCCGGATGTTAACAGAACTGATAAGATTGTCAATTGCAGCAAGAATAGCATTCCTGTTGGACTCCATTTGTTGCAGAAGTTGACGTACTTGTGGGTTGTTGGGACCAGCCGATTTGAGTATCTTTTGGTATTGTAGCAGTTGGGTATTGTATTGATGAATCATGCTCTGAACACCGGCATCGGAAATACCTACATTACCAGGGAGTAATTCATCTTTATTAGAAGGATCTGTCAAGTAGGATTTGATGTCATTAATCATGGACAGCTCTGCCTCCAAACCGATAACTTCATCCGAATATCTCGTTCCAGTCTGAAGTATTATGCCAGAAGCATTGTATAGTTCAGGTAGTCCTGCGCTTTTTTTCACCTGAGCTACTTTTGAGTCCACATCTTCAAGTTCACCGGAGATCAAAGCGATACGTTCCGATACAAATTGTTCTGTCTTTTGAGCAATCAGATTTTTATCATTGATGGCATCCTCATTGTAGGCCTCAACTAAAGCATTAATAATTTCTTTAGCACGTATTTCGTTGTTGTCGGAATAGGAGATTACAAGGATATCTGCATTTTTGTCCATACGACCTACCGATAACCGACGGGCTAATTGGTATGCTTTGGCCATCACGGGACATTCAGACATATGATAAGTTGTCCCAATGTCTTTATCGGAGAAGAATGATGTTTTATCGATGGTAAAAGATATATAATTATTGAGGGATACAGGGTCGGTATAATATGCGGTCCCTTTATTTTTTTTAGTACCGCCACTCACTGTGGTCACTTCATAGTTATATCGACTTTTATCAATAGGGGTTACCTTGACATTAATATTTACATCGGTGAAATCAGTATTCTGTGTGAATACTTTCATTTCAAGAGGACGATCATGATAGTAAGAAATCTTTGTGAAGAGACCTTTTCGGTCACACATTTGATGAAGATTCAATTTGGTGACCACGTTTTTAGCCAAAGGTGAAGATTTTAATATGTAGATTTCATTGTCCAACGAATTTGTACCGAAATCGTCCCGTAAGCTGTTGAACATGATGTCCATATTTCTCGTGGAGTAGCTATGATTATTTGATTCGTCACGGACCATAATCGTAGAACGGCATTCGTAATCTTTCGGCTTGGTCTTAAATATAATACCTGCAATTAACAAGCAGACGAATATTGACAAGGCAAACCAATACCAATTATTGATAACTATGAAAACAAGGTCTCGCAATGAGATTGTACTTTCTGAATCCTGATTGTTGTTCACTTGGGGATTCTGTACATTTTGTATTTGCTGCATATTTTCCATAATCACTTTATATTGAATATGTCACTTTGTTTTTTTAACTCAAATTTTGAATTATTACAGAATTCGTTTGGATAAGATATAATAGTAGAACACTGACGAGAGAACCGATATGATAGAAATCGCACTCGATACATATGTCATTGTCATAGGATCCCTGTCGGCATTCTTTTTCTTACGCATATTGGGTTCCACATAAATCACATCGTTTTGATGAAGATAATAGTAGGGGGAGTCGAACACAGACTGTGATGATAAATCTATTTCACCAATGGTACGAAGTCCATTCTCCTCACGGATAATAGTGACATTATGGCGTTGGCCATAAATCGTCAAGTCTCCTACCATACTCAGTGCCTCAAAGATTGTCAGACGTTCACCAGCGACGACCAACTGACCCGGCCGAACCACATCGCCTAACACACAAACTTTAAAGTTCATCAGTTTGACGGTTACCACAGGGTCGGTGATATGGCCTTCACTGATAAGTTTGCTTTCTATCATCGAGGCCAATTCATTGTGAGTGAGGCCAACGACATGCAATTTGCCAAGAACAGGAAAAATAATGTCGCCATCATGATTGACAAGGTATCCTGAAACAACAGAACTTCCCGGATTCATCACGATTCCTTGTGAGATAGCAATCTTATTTGTTTCTTGGTTAAATTGAATTGTTGACTCGGGTGTCTCGCTCTCTACATAAATTCCCAGAAGGTCGTTGGCTTGGATTCCACCTGAGAACTGTCCTTTCAGTGCAAAAGCCGAGTCTCTTTTTGCATCATGGATATATGCTATCTCCGAAGACGGTCCACAGGAGACAAAAAATAGTGAGAGAAGCGCTGTGCTTAATAATAATTTTAATATTTTCATATTATACTTTATTTATCATTTTTTTCAATATCAATACCTTGGGAATTTGTTTCATAAAAACACATTCCATGCTATATTTTGCAAAGATACATTTTTTTTTGTGTCTATTCATTTTTTTTTTCAAAAAGATGTCTTTTTTGAAGAAAAAATTGTGAAGGGTAACGCTCTTATCGGCGAAAGGAGTCTGAATATTTGTGATTTATAACCGATGCAAAAAACAATATTTTTCATTGATTCAAAAAAAGAATGTATCTTTGCATTTCAAAGAGATAGTATTATGCAAGCATTTATTCCTGCCGCAGGATTGGGTACCCGCCTGTTTCCATTCACCGAACATCGGCCGAAAGCTCTTGTTGAGATAGACGGAGTCCCTTTACTGAAAATTGCTATTGACAACTTGACCCGTCAAGGCATTTCCAGAATAGTTGTGAATGTATACCATTTCGCTGATATGATTTGCGACTACATTACTAACCGTTCATGGAATGCAGAAGTTATCATTTCGGATGAAAGGAATCAGTTGCTTGACACAGGTGGAGGATTAAAGAAAGCTGCCTCCCTCTTCAGCAACACTGAGCCTATTTTGATACATAACGTTGATGTTTTGTCTCGTATTCAGTTCTCCGATTTGTATCAAAATCATAAATCGGACAACAATTTCATTACACTTGCAGTATGTAAAAGAAGCACTTCACGATACTTACTATTTAATCAAGTCCGTCAATTGGTCGGATGGTCGAACCAAAAAAGTGGTGAAATAAAATGGGTTTTTTCAGAAGGCCCTCAGTTCGAACAATTAGCGTTTAGTGGCATTGCGGTCGTGGAACCACAAACATTGGAGTTGATGCCGCCATGCAATCGACCATATCCCATTGTTCCAGTCTATCTTGACATTGCCAAGAATCATAGAATAAGTTACTTCCAACATCGGCCACAGGACTGGCTTGATGTTGGAACACCCGACAGATTATTACAAGCTCAACAATGGTTCCATTCTTAACAGAGATAGCTCAACGGCTTCGCGCAATTTATCCAGATAATCTTGATCAGGTAACGGTTGTCTTTAATAACCGTAGGTCTGGACTATTCTTAAGACACAGCTTTTTAACAGGTGTATCAGCAACACCCTTCTTTTTGCCCCAAACCATGGGAATGGACACTTTAATCAACGAATGGTCAGGGCTTGATATTGTACCCAATGAATTGCTATTATTTGAGTTGTACGATATATATAGCCATCAGTCGGAAAGTGACATCAAATATAATTCGTTTGAGGAGTTCATGTCATTCGGTGACATGATGCTATCTGATTTCTCTGAGATTGACCTTTATCATGTCGATGCAGCTCAGTTATTTTCTAATTTACATGACATCAAAGCTATTGGGGAGTGGGATATAGAGACAGGTCGTCTAACCTCTTTTCAAGAGAGATATCTCCATTTTTATAAGTCTCTTTACCATTTTTACTCCACTCTTCATAGTCGTCTTTTGTCACAGAAAAAGGCCTATGCCGGCATGGCCTATCGTTATGTGGCCGATAACATTGAAGATATTGTTCAAAGAATAGGAAACCGTTACTTCTGTTTTGTGGGGTTTAATGCCCTTTCTATGAGTGAGGAACGCATCATTCATGAGTGTGTTCTGTCCGGTAAGGGCACTTTTTATACGGATGGTGACCCTTTTTACTTCAATGATGAACAGCAGGAAGCAGGCTATTTTCTTCGAAAGCATCGACAATTATTTCCTGGAATAGGGGATTATTGCAATCATTTTTCATCGGGTAAAAAAAATATTACAATTGTCAGTTGTCCAGAGAATGTACTCCAATGCAAATACACCGGGCATATTATCCAACAAGAGTTGCAAAAAGAGTCGGATTCCAAACTCAGCGACACAGCTATTGTTTTGGCCGATGAATCGTTGCTTTTGCCGCTGTTGAACAGTCTTCCCACTGAGGTAAAAACAGCCAATGTGACTATGGGGTTCCCAATGACGAATACCGCCGTACATTCATTAATGATGAAACTGTTTTCTCTGTATAGTCGGCGGCGCAACTCCACTTTTTATCATCAAGATATTTTAGAAATTTTATCTGATGATTTCGTGTCAAAACTCCTTGGAACAAATGGTTTACATTCCAAGCTGAATAGAATCCTTTTCCAGGAGCATGTCATCTATTCCGATTTCAAAACCCTTTCGCAGCTGTGCCGTGACAATGGGATTGACATATCTTCTATCCATTTTTTATTTCGGGAAGACCTTCTTACCCCCGATGACTATCTACAAGTAGCTGTCCAGTTAATTCAATGTCTCTATGGAAATAAAATACTGGACACTAATCTCAAGGAAAAGGAGGCTTTGGCTTGTTTACTTGAGATTGTCGACCACTTCCAGCAGATCCAGAGTCAGTATCATTTTATTGACAACCTCAGCTCTCTCCAAAAGATATACACCCGTTTGGCACAGAGGCGTTCCGTTGCCTTCTATGGTGAGCCGCTTGAAGGTCTTCAAGTACTGGGTGTGCTCGAAACACGTAATCTTGATTTCAAGCATCTTATTCTTCTTTCTGTTAATGAAGGAACGTTGCCTGCAGCTCGCAGTTTCAACTCATTGATTCCATATAATTTGAAAGTCGCATTCGGCCTCCCGACCTTTCATGAAAAAGATGCTGTTTATGCCTATAATTTTTACCGTCTATTACAGCGGGCAGAAACCATTCATATTCTATACAGCACAGAATCAGATATTATGGGGAAAGGCGAACCGAGCCGATTCATTCAACAGATTAAACGGGAACTGTCTCGGCGGTTTCCCCATAATGTCACGATAGTTGAAGAGGTTCTTTCTGCTTACAGTTCCCCTTTGCTATACAACAATCAAAACTGTGCTGAAAAAACGCCCAATATCCGTTCTCGTATCAATGAAATAGTAACCAAAGGCTTATCCCCGTCCGTACTTAACAAATACAGAAACTGCCCTCTCAAATTCTACTATGAGAACGTATTGGGTATTGAGGAACCTGACCAGATAAACGAGGACTTGGAACAGAACGAGCTCGGCAGTTGTATCCATGCTGTATTGGAAAACATCTATTCTCGCGATACCGATCGTATTCTAAAGTCAGAGACTCTTCAAAAGGCTCTTGACCAGATAGACGAAATCATCGACCAAACGCTTTCCGGACAATTCCATCACGGCCGAAGCGCATCAGGCAGGAATCATTTCCTCAAGTCGGTGGCTAAAACTCAGATTACAAATTTTTTAAAATCCGAACAAAAATATCTTGAAGCCATCGGTAGCATTGAGATCTTAGGGCTCGAACAACAGCTTAGCCATTATTTGGACATAGATGTTGGAGGAACGATAACAAAAGTCCTTGTTTCGGGGATTGCCGATAGGATTGACCTAAGCAATGGAACAATCCGTGTCATTGATTATAAATCCGGCAAGGTTGATGACCGCGAACTTCAGGTATCTGACCCTGAGCCGGATTGGACTACAGTGTCCGACAAATGGTTCCAACTTATGACCTACGAGTGGCTCTTCCATTACACTCATCAAAGCAGCCAGCCTCATGTCTCGGGCATTTTCCCACTTCAGCATCTCAATTCCCATTTGCTTACCGCTTCTTGGGAGGGCTCCGAAATCATCACCGGCCACCATCTCCTCACTTTCGAAAGAATGCTAAACCAGCTTATCTCCGAACTCCTCAACCCCGACATCCCCTTTGTCCCCAACCCCAGTAGCAGAATGTGTGCTTACTGCCCCTTCAATGAAATTTGCAAACTATGAAAAAATAATCGTCCAATCAAAAATTATTTGTATCTTTGCAGATTGATAAACATCATTCCTTCAAGCTCCCTATGTGGCCTAAAGGAATAATGCACACGTTGTTACGAAATAAAAATATATTATATACCAATGAGAAAATCACTATTAACACTCCTCATGGCCACTGTTGTCCTCCTTACAGGATGCAGCGGATTGTCCAAAATGAAGTCTAATAGCAAGAAAATTCGCTATCAGGCCAATCCCGATCCCGTAGAGGTTCGCGACGACAAAGTGGTGGTTAATTTTACCGCTTCTGTACCTGCCAAATATTTTGACAAGGGCGTTGCTCTATTTATCCAGCCTGTTTTCACTTGGGAAGGCGGATCCACACCCCTTGACCCCATCACTGTGAAAGGCGAGTCAGTTTCAGGTCCTGGCACCACCATCAACTACACCACTGGCGGACGGTTCACTTATAACGATGCCCTTGACTATAAACCCGGCATGGAAACCGGCAAGGTTACCCTCAATCCCGTGGCATACAAGACATCAACGGTCGACGACGAAGCACTTTTTGCCGACCAGATTGTCCAGCAGCACAAAGGTGTTGTTTTTCCCACCGTCCTTATCTCCGATGGCGTTAACATCACCTCCGAATGGATTGACATTCGGGGTAACATATCCATCGCTCCCCTTAACTACAACAAGAAACAGGGCGTGGTCGAGACTGCCGACATCTACTTCCCCAATGGCACTTCTATTCTTGACTGGGGTTGTGATATGAATGTCCGTTTCAACGCTCAGTTCACAGTCAACGATCTCAAACGTGTCATGCTTGAGAATGGATTACCCAAGCAAATCACCATAACTGGTTGGGCCTCCCCCGAAGGTGAGGAAACCGCCAATGTGGGTGTCTCTAAAAATCGTGCCGACATTGCCACCGCCGAATTGCGTCGTGTTCTTGACGATGTCCTCAATACCATGGCTCGCCGTGCCAAGGTCAAACCCCAAGACATCGAATACTATAAGCACAATCAGCTTAAAAAGATGGTTATAACCACCCGTGCAGCTGGCGAAGACTGGGTGCACTTTGTCGTCATGGTCGAAGAAAGCGGCATACAGGATCGCCATGCCATTGTCAATGTGGTCGAGACCCAGCAAAACCTTGTCAAGCGGGAGCAAATGATTCGCAACTACGCTGAGACCTATCCTCAACTTGAGCGTGACATCTTCCCCAGCCTCCGCCGTGCTCAGATAGCTCTCTACTATTCCGAAGCCCGCCTCACTGATGTCGAGCTTGCCAAACAAGCCACTCTCAACCCCGCCAAGCTTTCCTTTGACGAACTCATGTATGCTGCCTACATAAACTACAACTACGACACCAAGTTCAAATACTACAAATGGGCTACCGAAAACCATAGTGCTGAGTGGGGCGCTTGGAACAATGCAGGTGCCATTGCTTTCTATCTTGGCGACTTTGCCGAAGCCGAACGGTTCCTGAAAGTGGCTCGCGACCTCAATCCCCACAACCCCGATGTCCTTAACAACACAGGCCTCCTTTGCTTGGCTCAGAAAGACTACACTTTGGCCAAGTACTACTTCGAGGAAGCTCAGCGCCAAGGCAGCTCCGATGCCGAAGCCAACATTCCGCTCCTCAATCTCAAGCGCGGTAATTACGAAGAAGCACAGAAACTGCTCAAAGGCTCTTCCTGCAACTACAATCTGGCCTTTGCTCAGCTGATGAACGACGAAACCGAGAACTGCATCCGTACCCTCAACTGCTGTCTTGATCAGTCGGCCGAAGTTTACTATCTTCGTGCTGTGGCTTATGCCCGTCTCGGCGATCGCGAAAACTGCCTCAAAAACCTTCAGGGCTCTGTTGACCAAGAGTATGACTACAAACGTAAAGCCGCTGTCGACACCGAGTTCAAAGCATACTGGAACGACCCTGACTTCAAGTTGGTTATCAAACTTTATTAAGATAATTTTTTTCGTGGTGGATGTAGGAATAACCCGATTGTTCCTACATCCTTTTTTTTAAACATCCATCTTTATGAATTTCTTCGTTGCTGTAAAACGGCAAATCCCTAATCTCATTACCCTCGGTAATCTCACCTTCGGTGTTTTGGCATGCTACCACGCCTCTCTTGGTTCCCTCCGCGAGTCTGCCATCTGCATCATGGCTGGTATCTTCCTCGACTTCTTCGACGGCCTTGCCGCCCGTCTTCTCAAAGTAGCTTCTCCTGTCGGCAAAGAACTTGACTCTCTTGCCGACGTAGTCACCTCAGGCGTTGCCCCGGCACTCATCCTCTTCCACATCATCGGTATGCTATCCGCCTACAACGACTACCCTGAACTCCTTGAATGGCTCTGCTACACAGCTTTCCTCATTCCCGCCTTCTCGGCCTATCGTCTGGCCAAGTTCAACCTCGACACCCGCCAAAGCCATAGCTTCCTTGGCCTTCCCGTCCCTTCCAACGCGCTCATCTGGGTAGGATTGGCACTCTCTTTGTATGATGTCTGCGTCATTCCGGCCTTTCTTTCTTCACTTTTGTTCCCCTGCATCCTCGTTGCCGTTTCGCTCATAACTGACATCCTCATGGTCAGCGAACTCCCCATGTTCTCCCTCAAGTTCAACTTCAAAGACCTCTCATGGAAAACCAACTGCATCCAATACATCTTCCTTATAGGCTGCACCGCCATCATCGCCCTCACCCGTCAGTGGTACGCCATCTCGCTTATCATCCTGTGGTACATCCTTCTCTCTTTACTCACTCAACGCAAGCACCAGACCGATGAATAGTAATCCCCAATCCATTGCCATAGCCGATTTTGACTATCCCCTGCCCGACGACCGCATCGCCAAGTTCCCGCTCGAACGTCGCGACCAGTCCAAACTTCTTGTCTACCGTGGCGGCACTATCTCCGAAAGTCGTTTCGACCATGTTCCCGACCTTCTCCCATCCGACACCTTGTTGATCTTCAACAACACTAAGGTTATCCATGCCCGCCTTTTCTTCCGCAAGCCCACTGGCTCTACCATCGAGGTCTTCTGTCTCGAACCCTATCAGATGCCCGTGGCTCTTTCGTTCGAGCAACACGAGTATTGCACATGGATCTGCTTCATTGGCAATAATAAGAAGTGGAAGGAAGGCTCCCTTTCCCGTCAGCTCGACCTCCAGGGGCAAACTGTCACCCTCACTGCCACCCGCCGTCAAGCTGTCGGCAATGCTTGGATTGTGGACTTCAAATGGGACGGCGGACTCAGTTTTGCCGAACTGATTGACCAAGCCGGTGTCATCCCCCTGCCACCCTATCTCCACCGCGAAGCCGTAAGCAGCGATAACGAACGTTACCAAACAGTATATGCCGAGCATCAAGGCTCCGTCGCCGCACCTACCGCAGGCCTTCATTTCTCTCCTGAAATCTTTGAGGCACTTCGCGGCAAAGGCATTGCCACCGACTTCATCACCCTCCATGTTGGTGCCGGAACATTCAAACCCGTCAGCACTACAACCATCGGCGAACACGAAATGCATGTTGAGAAAATTGAGATAGACCGCTCCAATATTGAATGCATCCTCAACCACCTTGGCCACACGGTGATTCCTGTGGGAACAACCACAGTAAGAACCATAGAATCAGTTTATTGGTTTGGTGTTAAGCTGAGTGGCGACCCCAGTCTGCAAGCAATGCATGTTATGCAGTGGGATCCTTACGAGCTTGAATCGCTCAATATCAGCACCGAACAGGCCTATCGCAATGTGTTGCAATGGTTGGACGAGAAAGGAATATCCCATCTGACAGGCGATACCCAATTAATGATTGCACCTGGTTATAAATATCATGTTATCAGTGGTCTGATAACCAATTTCCATCAACCCAAAAGTACACTGCTGTTGCTGGTCTCCGCCTTGGTGGGTGATGCGTGGAAAGATTGCTATCGCTATGCCCTCGATCACGGGTTCCGCTTTCTCAGTTATGGCGATAGTTGCCTGTTCCTGCCTTGATCCCATGTCGCACTTCCACATACGTCCGCTCAACGAGCTTCTGCACATCATTTTTCCCGCAATCTGTTGTCATTGTGGCAGGCCTTTGGTTGGCGATGAGTTTGAACTTTGTACCCATTGCCTTTCGCAACTGCCGTGGACACACCATGCCACTTCGTCCTACAACGATGTTGAGGAGCGATTCATAGGACGTGTACCCTGTCAAGCGGCAGCCTCTCTTCTTTATTTCCATCAAGGAGGTGTGGCGCAATCCATTGTACACCAGATAAAGTATTACGACAATCTCCGTCTCGCCCGTCAGTTCGGGCAGTTGTTAGCCAAAGAGTTGGTTGCTTCCAACCGTTTCAGTGACGTCGATTGTCTTGTCCCCGTCCCGCTGCATCCACGACGTAAGCTTCAGCGTGGCTACAACCAAAGCGAACTGCTCTGCAAAGCCATGTCCCCTGTACTGGGCAAACCCGTGGTGGCCAATAATCTGATACGAAAGCGCTACACATCGAGCCAAACCCATAAAAACCGTCAAGACAGGATGGATAATATGAAAGGAGTATTTGCGGTTAAGCATCCTGAGCTGTTCGAAGGCAAACATATCCTCCTTGTCGATGACATTATCACCACTGGAGCCACCACAGAGAATTGCTATCATGCTTTGAGTGATATACCAAATTTGCGCATCAGTATTGCATCATTAGCTGCCACAATGGCTTAAATCCAATTGGTCGTTAGGCATTATCCAGTTATTGTTCCGACACATTTCACATCAATCTGTATACACCGAATTGGCTTATAAAATTTTTACCTATGCGGGGCGTGGTTGTATGCCCAAGGCGATGCCGTTTGGCTATATTTGTTATGTTCTTTCAGGGCTATTTATAGAAGTCCCATTTAGTCACTCCGGCTTTCTGTTGTCAGGGCACAACAAAAACTGTACTCCCATTTCTGTCATACCTTTTCAACGTACGCCCTTTTCCGCAGATCCTCCCCAATCTGCTCCCAAATCCATTTTGCGTTGCCTTTGGTTCGCTCGTTCTTCCACCTGTTGACCTCCGTTCTTCCTCAGTTCTCCTTCTGAAATGGGAGAACGATGGGAGAACGATGGGAGAACTGAGGACTTAGGAGTGAACGAAGAGCGACCGAGCCCATATCGGTCATAGAGGCGTAAAACAGGATAGAACGGTCATTATCAGGCTTTCCATTTCGCATGTCTCCGCCTTGTCCTTGATGGGTCTTGGTCGGGGGTCTGCTTAGCCTAATGACTGATCCGGGTTAGTTTCTTTCATGCCTAATTGTCTTTACGCTCCACCATCGCTCGAGTTACCTCCACAGAGGTATAACTGAACTTGTATATGAGGGTCGGCGATACGCTAATAAGCGATGTCGGAGACGGGTTTGAGGTTTAGAGAGAAGGAAAGAGAAGTGGGTTAAAATGGGTGTACAGAAAAAAAAATTTGTGGTTTCCACTTTTTTTATTATTTTAGTAATTTGTTTTTGAGGGGTGTGTTGCTGTATACTCCTTATAGTAAGATAATTATAAAATTACGCCATATGAAATACAATCGAATCCTTCTAAAATTGAGCGGTGAATCTCTTATGGGAGAGCAGAGTTACGGCATTTCGCCGGCGATGTTGGAACAGTATGCCGCTGACATAAAACAAGTAGTTGATCAGAAAGTGGAAGTTGCCATAGTGATTGGTGGTGGAAATATTTTCCGTGGCCTTAGTGGTGCATCGAAAGGGATGGATCGAGTGCAGGGTGACTATATGGGTATGCTGGCCACTTTGATTAATAGCATGGCGTTGCAGGCCGAACTCGAAAAACAGGGGTTGAAAACCGAATTGTTGGGCGGGTTGGCTATTGAGCCCATTTGTAAGGAGATGTCGCGTCGCAGGGCTATTGAGGCCATGCAGGAAGGCCGTGTGGTTATCATTGGTGGTGGTACGGGCAATCCGTTCTTTACCACTGATACGGCTTCCACCCTCCGTGCGATTGAAATAAAAGCAGACGTGATTCTGAAAGGAACGCGTGTGGATGGTGTCTACACCGCTGATCCGGAGAAAGACCCTTCGGCCACAAAGTATCAAACCCTTACTTTCCAGGAGGCTTTGGGAAAGAAATTGAAGATAATGGATCTCACTGCCTTTGCATTGTGTGAAGAGAACAATCTTCCCATCTATGTTTTTGACATGAACAAGCCGGGCAATCTGCTTAAAGTGGTTTCGGGCGACCCTATCGGCACCGAGGTGACAAAGGGTTGATTTGTCCCTGATTTCAGTGATTTGTAAATAAGTAATAATATAAAATATATCAACAATATGAATGACTTATCAAAAGCCTGTATCGACGAGGCAAAAAACAGTATGCAGTCCGCCATTCATTTTCTTGAGAAGGAACTTGAGAAAATCCGTGCCGGAAAAGCCAATCCGGGAATGCTTGACGGAGTGAAGATTGATTATTACGGGACTCCTACCGAAATCAGCCAAGCTGCCAGCATCAACACTCCCGACCCCCGTACGATTATTATTCAGCCGTGGGAGAAAAATATTGTGGGAGCCATCAATAAGGCTATTCTTGATGCCAATTTGGGCTTCACTCCCCGTCATGAGGGCGACATTCTGCGTATCATTATTCCTCCGCTGACCGAGGAACGCCGCAAGGAATTGTCGAAGGCTGCCAAAGTTGAGGTTGAAAACAGTAAAGTGAATATCCGCAATGCCCGTCGCAATGTGATGGATAAGGTAAAGAAACTGAAGGATAAATCGGTGCCTGAGGATGAGGTGAAGCAGGTAGAGAAGGAGATCCAGGAAATTACTGACAAATTCATAGGTGAGTGCGACAAGATATTTACCGCCAAAGAGAAAGAGATAATGACTGTGTAGGCGGTCATGCCAAGCCTGTACTCATCGTAAGCAATGGATTTGCGATTATTCGATTCTTTGGAATCGACGAATAAGTATTGCGAACTCCTCGACCTTTCCACGGTCGGGGAGTTTACCGTTGTTTGTGCCAGAGAGCAGACATCTGGTATCGGGCAACGTGGCAATGTGTGGCATTCGGCTCCAGGCAAAAACCTTACTTTCAGTTTGGTGTTGAAGCCGTGCTTCCTTCCTTTCGAACAGCAGTATATGTTGACCAAGGCAGTGTCGTTGGGAGTTGTCGACTGTCTGGTTCCATTGTTGCCTGAAGGGCAGGAGGTGAGTATCAAATGGCCAAACGATATTTATATCGGGAGGAGGAAAGTGTGCGGAATATTGATTTCCAACCATGTCTCGGGCAGCAGTCTGTCGTCTTCGGTGGTGGGAATAGGTTTGAATGTGAATCAGACCGAGTTTCCCGAATGGGTTCCGAATCCGGTGTCGTTGAAGCAGGTGACGGGGCGTGAGGAGGCTTTGGAACCTCTCCTGCGGAGGGTGGTAGAGTGTATTGCACTCCGGTATGGTCAGCTACAGGGCGGATTGGAGGGTGAAGAGACCCTGGATAAGGAGTATCTTTCTCGGCTGTTGTTCCGGGGTGAGGAGCGGCTGTATATGCTCCGTGGCGAGCAGGTGGAGGCCACTATTGTGGATGTGAATCGTTTTGGTCATCTTGATTTAACCGGGTCGAAAGGTGAAAAATATACCTGCCAGTTGAAGGAATTGGTGTTCCTTGATCTGGCAGGCAGGCAAGAGGAGTAGTCGAAGGAATGCTATTCCTTGTTTCTCAGCGACCGCTGCATCTTTTCTATCAAATAGTTTACCACTACGTCCGACTGGCGGTCGGTGCTGCAGCAGAAGACGTAGAGTGTCCGCGTAAGGTATGACACCCCAACGTAGCACGATTGTGAGTGGTCAATCTGTTCGTTGACCACTGGAGCGGGTTTAGTGGGGTCTTGGCGGTTGCGTTGTGTGAAAAGGGCTACGTCCCAGCCCTCGTCCATTTGCTGTTGCTGCTGTTGTGAAAGGGGTGCGAGGTTGAACTCCTTGCAAAGCCATTCCCACCCTTGGTCGTCAACGGCTTCAAGCAGGGTGACATCGGCGGTGATGCCAGTGTCGAGTGTGAAGTTGGTGACACTGGCCACTCGTATGTCGGTACGTGAAGCATAGCGATTATATAAATCGGTCTGGGCGAGAGAGGTTATGCCAATGATTATTGTGCAGAAGAATGTGATGAGCCGTGGGATGTTCATGGTGTGTTGTTCAAGCTTTTAGGAAATTCCAAATGTCATTGATTACTGAATCGGGCGAGCATTGTGTATTGCAGGCTACAACGGGGTCGGTAACGGATAGAGGTTCGGTGTTGTTGCTCAAGGATTCGATTTTTTTGGCGATAGGCTCTCGGGGTGTTGTCTCAACAGGTCGGATAGCTTGTTTTTGTGTGGGCGTAGGAGGCTCGACAGGTTGGTGTTGGGCAGAAGGCTGGGTTGTGCTTTCCGTGGCCGGCAGGGGGGCTGTAATGGTTTCAGAGTGCATGGGTGTCTCATGGATGTCGGTCTGTGCAACCACGGTGGTGCTGTCGGGATTGGGGTTAGTGGTGTTGAATATTGTGAAAAACACACCTGCCACTATGGCCAAGGATGCTATTGAGGAAGCTGTAATATACCTCTTGCGGCGAATCTTGGTGGCTTGCACGGTGGCAGCTTGAAATATTTCGTCACGGTGAGTGAGAAGGTCAAGTTCGGCCTTCTCTTCCGGGGTTATTACTCCTTCGTTGTATCGCTGTAGGAGGTTTTCTAATCTTTTCATATCGAAATATGTTTAGGTGTCCTTGTTCTTTTTGAAAAATATATTGTTTTGGTCGTACTCTAACATCATTTTTTTCAGTCGCTCGTGTCCTTTGTGGAATAGTTTCTTCAGTGTTGGCATGGGTGTATTGGTAATTTCTGATATCTGATGTCGTGAGTAGCCTTGTACATAGTAGAGGTCGAATATTTCCTGTATTCGGTTAGGTAGTTTTTCTTTATAGCTCCATAATGCTTTTAATCGTGCTTCGTCTATCTCGCTTTCGTGGTTGGGGATTTCGGGTAGTTGTTCGAAAAGTATGTAGTTTTCTTTTTTTAGTCTTTTTAGACAGTTGTTTTTTAGTACTCTTTTGCAGTAGTTGTAAGGGTTTACAACAAAAGGGTTGGACATTGTGTCAACTAATGCGTCTTGCACTGCATCCTCGACATCCGCCTTGTTGTGCAATAGCGAATAGGCCATCTGGTAGAGGTCCAGGTAGTGGTCGGCCAGCATCTGTTTGTCACTTTCGCGCATATTGAGGTTTGCAGTGTTTCGTATATAAGAGTCTTTACCCCCGATTTGGATACCCCCTGAAGTGTAATATTTAACATTTTTTATGATATTTGGGCAGTTCTGGGATGCCAATCAGTTGTTTCCCTTCGAAATCGACTTTGCAGCAGACCTGTTGGGCACCGTTGGTAATGCAAAGAAAGGGAACTTGGAGGACGAGGTTGTAGCGGCAGGCTTGGTCAATTACTTTTTGTGTGAGGGGGACAGTCTCTTTTTTACATTCCACGATGATGAGGGGTTTCACCTCATTGTCATATACCACAATGTCGCACCGTTGTGTCATGCCGTTGAGGGTGATGGCGCCTTCCACCTGCATGAGTTCTAATGGGTACATCAGTTCTTCATGCAGATATCGGATGAAGTGCTGGCGTACCCATTCCTCGGGTGTCAATGCGACAAAGCGGTTTCGCACAATGTCAAAGACCTCTCGACGGCCATTTGTTTCTCGTATATTAATAGACATTCTCTGACCCGCTGTCTTCTTCCTCCTCAACTTGGGGCTTTTGTTTGAGGCCGTTGTTAATTTTGTACGAGAAGCCAACCGTGATGGTGGGGGAGATGCGGCGCGAGTTCACCTCGCGGCTCATCTGGCGGGTATATGTCGTGTGTCCCCAGCCGCCGGTGGAGAATACGTCGCCCACTCTTATGTTGATTGTTCCGCGTTTCTGCAGCACGTCCTTCTTCACTGCCAAATCGAACCAGTAGGAGGGGAACATCGTTGTTTGGAGGTCGAGCCAAGGGGCAAAATACTGTCCCGAGAACTGGATTGTCCAGTCTTTGGGGAGCGTCATGAAGGAGGTGAACTTGCTGCTGGCCTGCCATGCCGAATGGCTCTTGTTGTCCAACAGTGCTGTACCTTGGATGGTACTGTGGTACAGGTTCACACTGAGATTCAGTTTCCACCATCTTGTGGCCTGCCAGTCGACGATAAACTCCAGTCCGTAGTTATAGCCTTTGTCGAGGTTCTGCCATGTGCTTGCCCAGTAGCCGTCGTATTGCGAATTGTAGGGCATCCAAGGGCTATAGTGGTTCCTTGATAGCGTATCCCATACAAAGCCGTAGCGGGTCATCATATTGTTGGTCTGTCGGTAGTAGGCGCATGTGTAAATGTTCCATTTGTCGAGGCTCAGGTTATGCGACATCTCGAAGGCATTGGTGAATTCCGGGTCAAGGTTCGGGTTGCCGAACGACATCTGCTGCCCTTCCCGCACGTCAAGGTAAGGGTTCAGATCCCACATGTGGGGGCGGCGTACACGGCGGCTGTAGCTCAACTGCATGCTGTTGGCCTCGTTGATTTCGTACGACAGGTGCAGGGTGGGATAAGGTTCCCAATAGCTTTTATGCACTGGCGTTGTGTTGCGGTGGTTCATGTCATAGCCGTACAGGTAGGAGTATTCAACACGAAGTCCCGCCTGGGCTGACAGCTTGTCGGTGAACTTCCCGCCCACGGTGGCATAGATACCGTGGGTTTGTTGGTTGTAGTCGAAATGTGTCGACGACACAGAGTCGTAGAATCTATCTAGTTGGTGCGTCACTTCATCGTATTCAGTTCGATGGTAGATGGCGTTCTGGTTAGGCCAGTCAAGACGGCCTTCGTAGCCTGTCTCCAGTTTCCATTTTTCGGCAAAGGGGTGTACGTAGTTCACCTTGATGTTCAGGGCCTGGTGATGGTTTTCTGTCTCTGTCTCGCGCAGGTAATAATTGTCCCACATAGGGTTCCAAGTCATCCCGTTTCGAATGGCCAGGGTGTCTATGTATCGCTGTTCTTGGAATCCATTGCCTTTTACATTCCGCATGGAGAAAGAGGCATCGGCTGTCAGCTCGCGGTCTTTCTGCTCAAACTTCTTTACATAGCTGAGGTTGAACACATGGTTGAAATTCCTGTTGTTGTTTGTGTCTATTTGGCGGTAGTCCATCAGCCCGTTGTACATCAGATCTTTCGAGAAAATATCGCTTGTCCTCATCCGTTTACCGCCGCGCAGCTGATAGGAGAAAAGCAGGCTGTTCTTGTCATTGAAATAGTATTCGCCGCCCACCTTCATACTGCCCATATAGTTTCTTCTCAGGCCGTATTCGTCCATGGAGTCGTGCGAATAAGGCACGCTGTCCCTCATCCGCTCAATCATGGAGTGGCCGTGGCTGCCTCGGCTCCGCATTCCGCCATCCAGGGTGAAGAAGAGATTGTATTTCTCTGTGGTATAGTTTAGGCTGATACTTCCCATGGTGGTGGGGATGAGCTTAGGCAGCGGGTCGGGAACCACAAAAGGCAGCGGACCGCCCAAGTTCAGGTTCGCTACGCCGTTCAATCCAAGGGCTCCAGAGGTCTTTTCTTTCAACTTGATGTTGATGATGCCCGACATCCCTTCCGGGTCGTATTTGGCCGAGGGATTAGTGATAACCTCCACACTCTCCACAGAGCTGGCGGGTATCTGCTCCAGCAGGGTCTCCAAGTCATTTCCCATCATCTCGTAGGGTCGTCCGTTGATAAGAACTTTTACGCTTGACGAACCGCGCAACGACACATTGCCGTCGTTGTCTACCGACACACTCGGCACACTTTCCAGCACATCGGTTGCCGTTCCGCCACTGGTCACCAAGTTCTTGTCGACATTTACTACCCTTTTGTCCAGTTGGTACTCAACCATTGTCCGCTGTGCCGTTACTTGCACCTCTTCCATCATCCTTGCGCTGGGCACGATTTGTATTTTTCCGAGATTCACCGTATTGTGTTTCTCGTTCAGCGTCACGTGGTGGGGATGGAAATAGGTCTGATATCCCATAAACGATATTCTTACTATATAAGTGCCATAGTTAGCCTTGGTCGTGAACGACCCGTTGGCCTCGGTCACCGTGCCTGTCACCAACGACGAGTCCTTTACCTTCAAGATGGCCACCGTGGCGTATTCAATGGGGTGCCCTGTTTTGCTGTCGTACACCCGTCCGCTAATTGTTCCCTGTGCCATAGCCGTGCAAGCCATTCCGGCCATGCAGCACATCCATAATATCAGTCTCTTAATCATGTATAAACTGGGTATGCTATATTTCAATAATCAACCATTGTGCGTGCTCAGTACTGTGCTATTCCGTCTTGGGCTGCCGCACGTAGTGGGGCATCTCGAAGGGGATGGGCAGCGAGAACTCTATCAGTCCGCCGAACTCCTCACCGTCGTACCAGGGCACTTGGTAAATCAATTTCTTTTTACCGTTCTTCTCAATGGTGTAGGCATTCAGTTTTTCGTTCTCAAGCAAGTCTTTCAATATTGCTGCCGCACGGGGAGGGTGGCAGTCGAAAAGATTGTTGCCGATTATCTTATTGCCATGGCTATTCACATCGGCCGAACATTGGTTCATGTCCAGTATATTGCCGTCCTTGTCGCACACCGTGATGGCCATTCCCTTTAATCCTTCAAAATATTTATCCATTTTTTGATTAATGATTGAAACAATATATCTTCTTGTCTATAAACGAAGATTATTGGCTATGGACAACCCCAGGGGGTCTGTATGTCCGTAGCCAATAACCTTCTGTAAAATCTTTTTACTTAGCGTTGATGGCGGCCAAAGCAATGCTGTACAACTTTGTCTTGGCGCTGTCGCCACGGCTGGTCAGGATGCATGGAACCTTGGCACCCACCACCATGCAAGCCAGTTCGGCACCGCCGAATTTGGTGCAGCATTTGTAGAACACGTTGCCGCTCTCGATGTTGGGGAACAGCAGGCAGTCGGCATTGCCAGCCACTTCGCCAGCCACTTTCTTGGTCTTGGCACTCTCGGCATCAATAGCCACATCCAAAGCCAAGGGACCGTCAATAACAGCACCCTTTATCTGGCCGCGGTCGCCCATCTTGCTGATGATGGCAGCCTCGACGCAGGCGGGCATACCCGTCGACACCTGTTCGGTGGCGGCAATCAGTGCCACCTTCGGTTTCTCAATCTCGAGATTCTTGGCAGTGCTGATAAGGTAGCTCAGTATCTGCTGTTTCTGTTTCATGTCGGGAGCGGGGACAATGGCCACGTCACTGCACACCAGCAGCTTGTGGTAGCGCGGAATCTCAAACACGGCCATGTGGGTCAGCATGTCGTTCTTCTTGCCGGGCATCAGGCCGGTCTCCTTGTTCAGGATGGCACGCATATACTTGTCGGTCGAGAGCAGACCCTTCATCAGGATGTCGCCCTTGCCTTCGCGAATCAGGCCTACGGCTTTCACACCGGCCTTGTTCTCGTCGGCCTCCTGCACCAGCTCGAATTTATCGGGATTGATACCCTCGGCGGCGCAGATTTTCTTGATGGTCTCGATGTCGCCCACCAGGGTGGCGTCCACAATACCTTTGTCGACGGCGGCACTCACGGCGCAAACAGTGTGGTCGTCGTTGGCATAAGCGGCCACCAGTCTTTTCTTTCCTTTAGTCTTGACCAGTTCCAGAAGGTCGTCTAATTTTGTAATCATCTTGCTATTAATTTATTAATAATTTAACAATAGGGTTTCGGTTTCTCCAACCGTCTGCAAAGTTACAAAAAAACTTTCATATACGACTTTTTTTCGTAATTTTGCACACGCTATGCCATTCGTAGAGAACTTACGCAACTATCGGAGCCTGTCCATCGTAGGCCTGGAAAAAAACACTGGCAAGACGGTATGTCTTAACTATCTTTTGGGCCGGCTGCACCAGCTTGGGATCTCCACCGCTGTCACCTCCATCGGTGTCGACGGCGAGCAGGTGGACTCCGTCTACGCCACTGCCAAGCCCGAAATCACCCTCTACGAGGGCATGCAGTTCATCACCTCCCATAAACACTACCTGCAGCGTCGGCTTGTCTCGCGCATCCTTGCCGTCGACGAGCGGCGCACAGCCCTCGGCCAGCTGGTGACAGCACAGGTGCTCTGCCCCGGACGTATCCTCCTCTCGGGGGCCGCCACCACCGGTGTCCTCCGGCAGCAGATAGCCCAGTTCCGGCAGGGCGGTGTGCAGCTGTCCATTGTCGACGGGGCGCTGTCGCGACTCAGTCTGGCCTCGCCCACGGTCACCGAGGCCATGATTCTGGCCACCGGTGCAGCTGTCTCGCCCAACCTCCAGCAGCTTATCTCCCGCACCCGCTTTGTATACCGGCTCATCAACCTTCCCGAGGTGTCCGACACGCTCCGCGACAAGCTCTCCGCCGTCGACAGCGGGCTTTGGATAGTGGACAGCGACAACAATGTCCACGACCTGGGCATCCAGTCCGTCTTCCTTCTCGGCCCCGACAGCAAGGAACTCTTCGCCCGGGGCAACACCCTCTTCGTTTCGGGAGCCGTCAGCAACCGTCTGCTCAAGTTCCTCTCCGCACTCCCCAACATCAAGGACATCGTCCTCATAGTCCGCGATTTCACCAAACTGTTCATCACCCCCGACGCCTATGCCGATTTCACACGGCGGGGTGGCACCCTGCAGGTGCTGCAGCGCTCGCGCCTGATAGCCGTGTGCCTCAACCCCACCTCGCCGCAAGGCTATACCCTCAATTCTGCCGAGGCCTGCCGCCAGCTGTCCGAGGCACTGCAGTGCCCGGTCTACGACGTGGTGCAGTGTGGGCGCGAATGACAAACCACTGACGTCGTTCAATCCTGTATCGATACAGTATACTTATCCTATCGTTATCCTTCATCAGGTAAGATAACGATAGGATAACAATAGTGGAAGGATGCTGGATTGAAGGGCGCTACTATGTGGCGGAAGACGGATTACTGGCTGTCGGATTTATGCCTATGGCGGTTTTTGATGCGGAGCCAGCGTTTCCAGGTGGCCAGGTCGAACAGGCTTGAATCGGTGGTGGCCTGCCAGGTGAGCAGGGCGCCGATGGGGATGAATACGAACGTGGACACCCACATGCCGACGGGACCTACAGCGCTCTCGCGGACTGACTTCTCGCTAATCATGCCGATGACATAGTATAGCACGAAGAAGATGACGGAGGCCACCAACGGCATGCCCAGTCCGCCTTTGCGGACAATGGAACCGAAGGGGGCACCGATGAGGAACAGCAAGAGGCAGGCAACGGAGAGGGTGAATTTGCGCATGAGCTCAATCCAGTGGCGGTTGATGTATTCGCGGTCGGAATCGATGATGGAGTTGTAGGTCTGCACATCGTTCTGTTCGTTGAAGGCCTGTATGCGGGCCTGCGATATGACTTTCTTGCGTTGGAAGGCGTTGGTGTCGGCAAGAGCCTGTTTCACGTCGAGGTAGACGCTGCTGTCGCCGTGGTGTGTTTGGTAATAGGTGTATACACGCATCTTCTGCATGAGGCTGCGGTTGAATTCGGCGTAGCGGTCGTTGAGTCCTTCGGTGAGCATGCCTACCGTGGAATCGAGTTGGGCCACATTGAGCATCTGGTAGTGGCCGCTGAAGAGGTCTTCGGAGGATTTCTTGAAGGCAAAGGAGGAGATGTCGAAGGTGAGTATCTGCTTGTCGAAACCGATGCTGGTGAGAGGGCGTGACTCGGCGTTCTCGCCGTCGGTGGGTTCGGAGTAGGAGTAGCCCTCGAAGAGGGTGAAGAGGAGGTAGTTGTCGTCGGGTGTGGTTTGCATGTAGCCGTGGTCGGCGACAATGATGTTGGTGCGGTCGATGCCTTGGGTGTGGTCGTAGATGATGATGTCGTGCAGGGTGCGCCCGTCGGGGTCTTTGCGGTTGATGCGGATGACGTAGCCGTCGATGTCGTCGTAGTATTCGCTGGGACGGATGCTGACGGCGGGCTTTTTGCGCTGGATGTCGTATAGGGTGTTGCGGTATTTGTACATGGCCACGGGCAGGACGTTGTTGGCGAAGTAGAAGGCCACGCCGGTCATAAGCAGTGCGACGAGCGCCATGGGGAACATGATGCGGCGCACGGAGATGCCGCCGGCTTTCATGGCCACGAGTTCGTATTTCTCGCCGAAGTTGCCCATGGTCATGATGGAGGCAAAGAGGACGGAGATGGGGAGGGCCATGGGCACAAAGGTGGCGGAGGCGTAGAGGAGGAGTTCGGCAATGACGCCTACGTCGAGGCCTTTGCCCACGAGGTCGTCGATGTATTTCCAGACAAATTGCATGAGGAGCACGAACACCGCGATGGCAAAGGTGAGCAGGAGGGGTCCGAGGAAGGACTTGAGGATGAGTTTGTCGACTTTCTTCATGGCCGGGGTGTCCGCGCGGTGGGTTATTGCATCAGTTGGTTGAAGACTTTGATGAGGTCGTTGCCGTTGGCGATGACCAGCAGCAGCAGGAGGATGATCATGCCGATGTTCTGGATGACGTTGAGGGCTTTCTCATTGACAGGTTTGCGGGTGATCATCTCCCAAAGGGTGATGACGATATGGCCGCCGTCGAGGCCGGGGATGGGGATGATGTTCATGAAGGCGAGGACCACGGCCAGCAGTGCGGTGAGGTTCCAGAAGGCAAGCCAGTCCCAATGGTCGGGGAAGAGGGTGGCGATGGTGATGAAGCCGCCGAGGTTTTTGGCTCCGTCTTTGGTGAAGAGTATCTTGAGCGAGGAGACGTAGGTGACGAGGGTCTCCCAGCCGTAGCTGATGCCTGCAGGGATGGCCTGGAGGAGTGTGTAGTCGATATGGTTGACCTTGAAGAACCGGGACATGTCGCTGACGGCATAGATGCCCAGTTTGCCGTCGCTGCCCAAAAGGATATGGCTCTCTTGGTAGTGGTTGTCGCGGTAGTAGCCGAGCACGATGCTGTCGCCGGCGCAGGAGGAAAGGGCTTTGGTCAGATCAGTGGAAGAGGGGGTGAGTATGCCGTTGATGCTTACCAGGCTGTCGCCTATCTGAATGCCGCAGCGTTTGCCCAGCGAGCCTGCTGAGAAGTCCTTGACCACAAACGGAATGCGGGGAGTCATGAGATGTTTGGGGTTCTCGTTTACGATAGTGGAGAGGAGGTCGGGGCTGAAGGTGATGGTCACCAGGCTGTCGCCACGCAGGAGGGTGGCTGTGCGGGGCTTGTCGAGTATCAGCTTCTTGGTTGCTGCGGTGAAGTCGAATTGCTCTTCGCCGTCGATGGCGTAGATGATGTCGCCGTTTTGGAAACCTTGGTCAAGGAGTACCTGGTGGTATTCGTAGCCCAGGGTGGCGTTGCGCAGGGGCAGTTCGTCTTTTCCCCAGTGGGAGAAAATGGCGCCGTAGATAATCAGTGCGGAGATGAAGTTGACCAGCACGCCGCCCGAGATGATGCACAGGCGCTGCCAGCCGGGCTTGGTGCGGTATTCCCAGGGTTGAGGTTCTTTCTCCAGATCGTCGGCTCCTTTGGTTTCGTCCACCATGCCTGCGATGTCGCAGTAGCCGCCCAGGGGTATCCAGCCCAGGCCCCAAAGGGTGTTGTTCTGGTCTTCGGGACGCAGGTTGGCTTCTTCCCACGATTCGGGGGTCTTGGAGTTGAAGAATAGGAAGTGCCATTTGCCATTGAACTTCTTGGCTTTGAAGATGGAGAATTTCCAGTTGAAGAAGACATAGAAACGGCGTACACGGGTGTGGAACAGTTTGGCGAAGAGCAGATGCCCCAGCTCGTGGGTGACTACGAGTAGCGTCAAACTGACGAGGAATATAATGGCTTTCATACAGTTAGAATTCCTTAAGGTATTATTATTAAACGTGCAAAGATACGAAATAATGTTGATACGGCAGGTGTTTGTTGCAAAAAACAATAAAAAAGAGGCTGCGACCACCGTCCTAGCAACAGTATCGGGCATGCACGGGGTTGGATTGACGGCCTGTCGAGGGGCGGAATGGGAGGATGGTGTGTTCGCTTTGCGCGTTGTTCAGCAAGGTGTTTGCTGTTTAGTATGTGGCGATTGTGGTGCGCCACGAAAGGTGATAGGAAAAAAAATTTTGAGGTTTTAACATTTGATACGTTTTTTTTGCGTATCTTTGCAATCGTGAAAGTAACAGAAGCCATAGAACACTTTGCCAACTATGTCTCGAACGAGCGTAGAATGGCTGCGGGCACGACGAAATACTATGTGGGTGTGACCAACAGTTTCGCCAGTTATCTGCAGTTGCATGGCATTGACGAGGTGGAGGGGATTACAGCGGCCATGGTGCGCGATTGGCAGTTGGAGCAGACCTTGAAGGGTCAGCGTCCCGGCACGATGGTGAAGAAGATGGCTGCCCTGAGGGCATGGTTTAAATACCTGCGTATGTACGAGGGGTTTGAGCATGATATCATGGCGAAGATCACTCCACCGAAACGTCCCAAAAGGCTTCCTGTCTATTTCCGCGAGAAGGAGGCAGAGACCATCTATTCCAGCCAGTTCCCCGACACGTTCGATGGCGAGACGGAGCGGTTGGTGCTGCGTATGCTGTATGAGACGGGCCTTCGCCGCTCGGAGCTTGCGTCGCTGACGCCCAGCAGTATCGACCTGCAGGCGCGCTACATCAAGGTGAGGGGCAAGGGAAACAAGGACAGGGTGGTTCCTATCGAATTGGAGTTGGCAAACAATATATCGCGATATTTGACGTTACGTGAGGAGATGATGACACAGATACATGCCCTGCAACCCGATAGGGAGATGCCTGCCAAGCTGCTGATTACCAGCAAGGGCAAGGCCGTCACAGGCGATGTGATTTACGCCATTGTCGAACGGTATATGCATCCCGTCTCCAACGCCGACAGGACAAGCCCGCATGTGTTCCGCCACACGTTTGCAACACACATGCTGAACGAGGGAGCGGACATTAGCGCCATCAAGGAGTTGCTGGGGCACAGTTCGTTGGCATCGACCGAGATATACACCCACGTGTCAAGAGAATATTTGAAAGAAACCTATAAACACGCCCATCCAAGGGCACATAAAAAGTAAGGAGATCACTATGAACACAACAATCAATGCCGTAAAATTCAAGGCAGACCCCAAGTTGGAAAAATTCGTGAATGAAAAAGTGGCCAAACTGGACCGCCTTATCGACAACGCAGTGAAATGCGAAGTAACCCTCAAAGTCGACAAGCCCGAGAGCGACAATAACAAGATTGCCGAACTCTCACTCAATCTCCCCGGTCAAACCCTCTTCAACAGCAAACAAGCCGATACCTTCGAGGAGGCTGTGGCAGATTGCGTGGACTCGATGAAGGGTCAAATCGACAAATACAAGGAACGCTACAAGTAACACACATCAGTATTAACCCAGTGCCGGGGCGGTCACAAACAGTGGCCGCCCCGGTACTTTTATTGTGTGGATGGTGACTCCAGTGTTTGGCGGTGTAAGGATTCGGTGTGTAGCATACCGAAGAGGCCGCGGCGGAGGGTGAGGCTGACGGTGTCGCCGATGCGGAGGGAGCCGTCGTGCTCCATGCGGAAGTAGATGGTGCCCTTGACGGGCGAGATGACGTTGATATAGTAGTTGTGAGCGTCTTTTTTCTCAATATGCCGGGTGACTACGCCTTGCCCCACGACGGGGTCGCCGATAGGGATGAGGCGGTTGGTGGTAAAGACGGCGACCATCAGCAGTCCCGTCACAATGCCTGTGGCGATGGTGCTATGGACGAAACGTCCCCAGAAGTTGTAGCTTTTGAACGTTATATTAATTTATTATTGCATTGAGAGTGTACAATAATATGACGGCTGTGGCGTTATGAGAATGATGCTGATATATTATCTTTTGGCTGTAAATGTACTGACGTTCATTGTCTACGGTGTGGACAAATGGAAGGCACGTCGTGGACGTTGGCGTGTGCCGGAGGCCACGTTGATGGGCTTGGCGGCATTGGGTGGCAGCGTGGGTGCGTGGCTGGCAATGCAGCTCTTCCGCCACAAGACCCAGAAGAAGAAGTTCCGCTACGGTGTGCCTGCGCTGTTTGTGCTACAAGTGGCAGCGGTGGTGCTTTTTTTAAACATGATTCATCAAGTAGGATAAGCAATGACAGTGTTCATATTACATAATCTTAAATCGACTAAATGGCTGATTGCTATCGCGGCAATCGGGGCTGCGGTTGTGTTGCTGTTGCGGACGGGGGTAGGGGAGAGCGTGAAGCGGGAGAGTGCGCGGCTGTTTGAGTATGAGTATATCCCCAACCAGAATGTGGATATCGACCGGTGCGAGACGGCGGGGATGGCGGACTCGATTTACAAGGACTTCCGCAAGAAGTACCGCTTCCATTATCAGGGCATAGGGATGGCATCGTTTGGCGACAGCAGCCGCATGATTCTGCTTAGCGACATCCCTCCCCACTTCGAGACGGACTCCATCGCGCCTATCTTTGCCGAGTTCACGCACAAGACTGTGCAGCGTAAGCATCCCATAGGGTATGACGGCTACGTGACAGATGTGCTCATCCTGCTCGGCAACGCCACTCAGGAGAATTGCGACAGGCTGATACGGCGACTGAATAGGGAACTCTTTTTTAGTGAATATAAGCCTACGCTGATGAAGTTGCCTGCCGAAGAAAAACGCCGTTATTTTGCCAAGGAGAATATCGACTACCAGATTTCATTGGAAGAGTTTAACACTTGGTTTATGGAGGAGGGAGAGGGCTTTATCCATCTTGATGACACAAATACAGTGCTGACCATTAGTGACATTTTTGCCAAGAAAGCACGCGGTGTTTTCTTTAGTCAACAGCCGGGTTTTGTGGCTTGGGCTCTTGCAAAGAATGCTGATCTTTTGGGTTACGGGCAAGGTGCCCGTACTCCTGTTGACGGGCAGGGTGCCCGTACTCCTGTTGACGGGCAAGATGCCCGTACTCCTAATGACGGGCAAGATGCCCGTACTCCCATACGGCAGTTCACACTGGATGCCGACCTGATTCTGGGTGCTTTGGCCGATAGTAGTACGCTGGTCATCATCGGCCGTGAGCGGCAGTCGCCGCTTAACGAGCTGCCCCCGCTACAGATTGAAACTATCCTGCTGCTGGCCTCTACCACCGAGAAGGAGCTCTCGCAGAGCTTGGACATCAACGACTTGATGGCCGGAAAGATGAACAACGGGCGCGACTGGTGCCCCACTTACCTGAGCCGTGAACTGGAGAACACCGAATTTGGCGACTTGATGACTATCACCGATGTGCTGCTGAAGGACTGGTCGGAGCATGGCACCATACAGGAAGGTTACTACCGCTACCCTGAGCCAGGCTACTATCCCTTCGACAAGCCGCTGTTCAAGAAATTGGGGTTAAATGAGTTGGTCTATAACTGGAACACCGCCGGAGCCATGTACGCCATCGACCGCGAGGGTTATACCATCTACACCTTGGGACGCACAGGGTCGCTGCCGGTGAGCTACTTCAATTCACAGGAGCGCAGCCAGTCGATAGGTTACCGCTACGAGAGCCAGGCCTACCACTATTTCGCCACCCTTGGCAACACCGACTTGGCGCGGGTAGTGCAATACACTGCATTGTACCAGCTGTTTATCGACAACAATATCAGCTATTCGGGCAATACCTACCCCTCGTTCCCTAAGAACAAGCCTTTCCTGCTGTACAAACCTACGACCGAGCTGCTTGACAAAATCCGACAGCTGAGCACCGAAGAGATTGGACGGTTGTCCGACAGCCTGTCGCAGCGCAGTTTCATGAACTATCAGAAAGCGCATGTCGACAAGCAACTGCGTGAGAATGAGCAGAGATATAATATGTCATATAGCGAAGAACATATCGACGCCATCTACCGCAATGTGCACCGCGACACCAAGGCAGGCATCGGCCGGAGTATTCAAGAGGTGAAGGATATGTTGGGAGGCCTCAGCGAGGAGCAGTTCAAACAGCTGGCGCGATTCCTCTCTTACCCCCGTGGGGTGAAGATACGTGACCGTGAGAGCTACAACACCATGTTGCGCGGACGGAAGGTGAACCAGCTGATGCGCGAGGTGGGCAAGAACAACCTCGACCTGTTGTCGCGACCGGACGGGAGCAACATCTTCAAAGACGCGATGGACTTGAAGGACGTGAAGAACTGGTATGCCGCCAATCTGAAGGGCAATGCCGGACGATACATGAAGACTTCGTCGCTCATCATCACCTACGCCGACTTGCTGACTACAGGCGGCCACAACCTCTCGTCGCGTATCAGTCGGGTGAAATCGATGACCAACTACAAGCGGAGCAGGGGTAATTATACTCCAACAGACTACAGTAGCCCCACCCAACCAGTTGCAACCGAAGGAAAGCCTGCAACTACGGCACCCAGCACCACTGGTAAGCCTTCGGTGAAGCAGGGAGGTAAACCGGCAGTGAAGAAGGCCACCAAAAGCCAGCCAGCCAACATCCCATCATCGGGCAAGCCTGCAGGCAACAGGGCTTCCAACATACGCCCTCGTGGTACCGTTATCTCCTCTGCTCCCCGCAGGACAAGGGGGCTTTGAAATAGTGACAATTATTGCAAAATACCACAGTATGAAAAAAACAACATTTATCATTGCATTTCTCATCATGACATTCTCTGGTTTTTCACAAGACGATTGGTTTGGCTTTAACCGCTATAGAGCCGACAATGAGCGTATTGCCAAGAGCGGAACATACCCTGAAGTGGTGTTTATGGGGAACTCCATCACTGAAAACTGGGCTTACTTCCATCCCGGTTTTTTCAGCAGCCACAATTATTGCGGCAGGGGTATCGGCGGACAGACCTCGGCACAGATGCTGATGCGTTTTACTGCTGACGTCATCAACCTGCACCCCAAAGCAGTAGTCATCATGGCTGGCACCAACGATGTGGCACACAACACCTATTGGGTGGAGCCCGACATGGTGGTCGACAACGTTGTGGCGATGTGCCATCTGGCTCGTGCTAACGGCATTGTGCCAATCATCAGTTCCATCCCACCCTGTGCCGCCTTCCGTTGGAATCCTGAAATAAAGAATGCCGCCCGGACCATCGTCGATATCAACAAGAAACTGAGAGCCTACGCCGATGCCAACGGCATTGTGTATGTTGACTACCACACCGCCCTCGCCGACAAGCAGAATGGCTTTTTGAAGCAGTTGAGCGACGACGGCTGCCACCCCAACCCCGATACCTATTTCATCATGGAGGAACTGGTACTGAAAGCGATAAGCGAGGCAGTGAAGTAGAGTCAGCGTTAATTTTGCTGTTTTTTTTCTTCAC